>BNJV01002134.1_pt1 | contig 390184 bp, 501 predicted proteins | sample 8540591 | NCBI WGS metagenome assembly BNJV01 (sample SAMD00202457, study PRJDB9452) | human saliva metagenome | host: Homo sapiens
GCATGCTTGTTTTAAACGTCGGTTCGTATCCTCCCAAAGCATCAACCTTAGGCGAATTATTTTTTGTCCAGGCATGCTTGCGTATGTTCATGGCAGCTTCATGCCAAGCCGCGACATGTTCAGTTGTTTGTTGTTGCGTATAGCCAGCGCACGGCAGCTGTCAAGCGATAATACGCGTTGCGAATAGGCAGCAGATGTTGCAGCTATGCCGAAGGTGATAAATGGTGCCTTTCTCATATCCTGAAAAATCAAGTATTGTTATTCTGACTAAGGTCTTACTTCCCTATCATATTACCACCGTCGGCAAATATGCTGACAATGTAAAACCTCATAGCAAAAGCCTGGTCAATGTCGTAATAAAGCAATCAGTGGAGTTTCCTTTCCACCATACTCCTTCGTTTCATCGAGCAGGGCAGGGTGCGATTCTCATAATTAAATGTTCCTGCATTGCCCAACAAACAAACCACCTGCCGCGGCGTTTGTATACGAACATAAATAGTCTTCATTCCGCTTGCAACCGTGACGTTTTAGCCGGATAGGCTAACAGAAAACTTCTGTGCCTTTTAATTAACGTGTATTTTTACCGTGCTTGTTCAGTGCGGTCATTGTTATCCCCGTTGCATCAGGCGCTGGCGGCAATGGCTACCTTTTCAGAAAGGCTCGCCTTATCATTGTTTAAGCCAGCAATCTGGCGTTGGCTTCTTCATGTTGTCCTTTTATACGGTGTTTTCTGCCGTAAGTGTTTGGTTTAGCCTGTTTAGTGAATCAATTTTTCAATTACATAGCTTCTTAATACGGCACGCCTGTTGCAAGTTCCTAAGCAGAGTTGTATCTCACGGGCATCGGTGCTTTTGGTTTGCCTTTGTGTTGCAACAAGCGCTGGGTTTTCTCTTGTTCTTGCGTAAGCTGGGCACAATCGAGTCGTTGTTAATCTGATCTCTCATCTCGCTATATTGATTGGCAAACTGCGATATTCGTTTTTCCATCTCCTGTCCATGGCTGCCGAGAGCTGTTCCCATGTCTTGTGCGCCTGCTTGCTCTCCGAGGTTATGATAAAGGTGTGCAGTGCTCAGCCTGCAAACCGCTTGATGTCAAAGAGAACAGAGGATGAAAATCTGTTATTCATGATGCAAATTATATAAAATGGGGTGGTTTTTCATGGGTTTACAAAGAATTGGACATTTCTGTTAATTTCCAGCCGATTTGAAAGATTTATAATGATAAAAATATATCTGTTAGCGACATATAGAACAAGTTTAGGTTAAACAGTAGTTTTGTTGTCATGACCGATTGTATTATACACATTTTGCATGAAAAGGCTATTTATCTGGACTCACACTTTTGTGTTTTTACAATTTGTCGGCGATGGCACAGGATGATCATCGTATCGTTGCACTCGATTCTTCAGCTGTACGACATCGAGGTTCTTTACAAACAACGAAGGGTGATATTGTAATAGAACTTTAATGAAAACACCACGAACATCGTGACAATTTTCTTAAATTAGTTAAGAAGGGTTACTATAATGGTATATTATGGCATCGTGTAATTGCCAATTTTATGATTCAAACGGGCGACTCTGCCACGCGTCATGCAAAGCCGGGCGAGCGTATTGGTGATCACGATTTGAACATACTATCCCGCTGAAATCGTTTTCCAGTATTTTCTAAAGCGGGGCTGTGGCGCTGCAACGCAGGGAGGTGACGAAGGCTAATCCGGAACCTGCGGTCGTCGGCAGCACAATTCTATATTGTTTACGGCTCTCCGTTTGAAGCAGGGCTCGACAGGGTGCGAAGCGCCTTGACGAGCGTACCGACAGCACCGTTAAACTCACCGGCTATACGTGAAACGCATATCGTTTTGTATGGCGGAACACCACACCCCTCGACGGCCAGTATACAGTGTATGGTGAGGTTGTTAATGGTATGGATGGTTGAAAGATTACGAGCAGCTTGACGTGTGATCGTCCGCTCAGTGTCAGAATTATTAAGGCCGTTGTGCTGAAATAGGTTTTTTGTAGTAATGCAGCAGGCCGTTAATGAAAGACAACATATAAAATAAGGTGTATATACGGGATAATCACCATTGTCTTGCTCTTGACTTTTCTTGTTCTGGTACGGGCAAAAATATGGAGTGCTGATGATGCCGATGATACATTGCAGGATCATGGCCGCTATGTGTGCGATCTGATGACATTTTGAAAGTATTCAGGGCACGCGATTTCGGCCGATATTTATCTCGGCCGTTTGCACAAAAGTGTGGCGTGCAAACTATTTTGATTGTAAATCCGAGCAAAGGATGCCGACTGTTTTTTCGCATGGCTGGACATCGGCAACCACCATTATAACGTGGAACACGTGAAGACGACGCGGCCTGGTGGTGTGGTGCCGTTGACGACCACCGTTGACTGTAGCTCAGGCAAGGGACTGGAAGCCGATTTGACGGATGTTGACTGCGATGACATAGCGCAGGCCTGCTGTTGTACGATATGCGTGAAAACAACGCCGACAAAGCCGTGGAGAGCCTGGGCCTGTTCCGAAAATTGGTAACAGGGTGATGCAGGTACACAAGATGAGATGATGGTTTAAACGGGTGGCAGTACTTTTGTACTGATTTTCTTTCTCCTCGTTTGCTTTGGTGCACCTTTGGGCTTTTATCCTTATTTTAAGTCGGTATTGTAAACACAAGCCAGAGTTTCATAGAAATATGATGATGACGACTGGATGCCACCGTTTATTTTTGGTGGTGGCGTTGGAAGTTTCAGTGTAGTTTCAGGCGGCGGAAGCTTCGGTGGCAGCTTTTGGAGGGGAGGAAGGTTCTGGCGGTGGCACAAGTGAAATGTATTATCGTAACAAATAGCAAATAACCTGATTCGGGTTCAGACAGAAAACTGTGTTGAAAATAAACGAAAAGAATAATAATTTAAAACAACATCAATATACGAAAAAAAAGAATTCAAAATGGACTCCATGGCTTGTCGTCCTTGCAGTTTTGGTGGTTATTGCCATGTTTATGGTGAATGCCTACAACAGTATGGTTAACACGCGAAACGGCAACCGGCCTTGCCGACATTTCGGGCAACCTATCAACGACGTGCGGACAGCTAACGCGCAAAACTGTTCAGGCATATGCCAAACACGAAAAGACTACGCTTACCGGGGTGATAAATGCGCGTGCTGCCGCAGCACAAATTAAGCTCGATGCCAAATAACCTTACACCTGAAAAAAGGTCGGCAATATGAAATTGCACAGGAGAATTGAGCTCAGGCTTTAGGCAGCTGATGGTAATGTACAGAACACTACCTGACCTTAAGGCAAATCAAAATTTCCATAGTTTGCAAATTCAGCTTGAAGGAACGGAGAACCGTATCAATAGGGGCCCGTCAAGTATAATGAGGCCGTGCGGGACTATAACCAGTTGATACGCCGCTTTCCCAGCATTAGCATAGCTAGATGTTCCGGTTTCGACAAGATGGTTAAGTTTGAAACGCAGCGGCAGGTAGCGATAAAGCTTTCAGTTCACAATTTTGATTTAAATTGTAATATTCTTATAGTGTAAAACAGCACTTTACTGCCTTATTTGACAGGCATAGTGGCGACAAAATAATCTGTTTACAGAGCTATTATGCCTGGTTTATTATGTTTTACTGATTGTTCGACGGCCGTCAGCAGCGTTGTTGACGGCCGCCGCCTGCACTACATTGTTTGACGACCGCCGTAAAGCGCTGCTGACGGCCGCCGAACAATGACTGTTATGCATGATGGCGTATCTTTAAAGCGCCAACGCCATTGAGAAATAACCGTGAGAAGTGTTATCATAATTGTTTACTACATAAGCAAAGATTCTGTATTCAGTTGTAATGTCGGCATGACATATTTTTCCATTAAAAAGATTGAGTTTTATCAAAGATTTGTTACCTTTGCATACATAAGTGATTATATTTAAATAACATTTATATTTTTTTTATGAATTTCACTTTGTTGGTTACCGTTTTGTTGACGGCTGTCACTCTGGTAACGGGTGCTTATATTTGTTGCCCGGCTGATAGGTCCCCCGTTCATACAATCCGGTCGAGGGTGAACCATTTGGTGTGGTACAGGGGCAGCTGGATGCCTATGCACGCGAGGCTACCTACTGCCATCTTTTCCTGATGTTTGACATTGAAACAGTATTCCTTTGTCCTTGGGCGTGGTTGGCAAAGCAATTTGGAACCATGGCCTTAGTGAGCATTGGATTCTTTCTTCTTGTTTTTAGTATTTGGCCTTGCATACGCATGGCGGAAAGAACTTTGGAATGGAGTGAGAGAAAACCACATATAAAAGTATTCCTTATACAGGAGTTTGAGGATAACGATTCATTGGAAGACATAGCCAGAGACTGAACGAAGGAGGACGAATGTTGTTTTGGGCAGTCTCGATCGAAGCTTGTAGACTGGGGTAAAGTAACTCTCTCTGGTCGCGCTCACCTTTGGTACATCGATGCTGCGGTATTGAGTTTATAGCAGTAAGTTGCTCTCGTTACGACTTCTCTCGTTTTGGCTTTGAGGTAACGCGAAACTCAGCTCGACAGGCCGACCTTATGATGCGCGAGGGACCATACCAACAAAAATGGCCCCCGTGTTCAAGCGTCTTTACCGACGAAATGGCGGAGCCGAAATATGTCGTTGCCGTAAAACGGTTGTACGATTAGTGGCGGTCCTTTCAGAGAGTTACAGCGTAGTGCGCGGCATTGATGAGCTTGTTCCTGTTGATGTATACATTCCTGGTTGTCCTCCACGCCCTGAAGCTATACTGTATGGCATGATGCAGCTTCAGCGTAAAGTGAAGATTGAGAAGTTCTTTGAGGCGCTAACCACAAGATGACTGCTGAAGAGGAGAAGCCTGGCACAAGGCGGGCTTTCACGGCCTTTCAAACGAAATGCTTTCAAACGAAAAGCTGGGCACTAAAAGATCCGATTATCGTTAGCGTGTACACCTGACAGGAAGGATGTTGAAGCACTTGCTCAGGAGCTGGATACGCTGAATACAGAAGGCGATAACAATGCTAATAATAAATAAGGTAGAAAGATATGAAACTGGAAAAATAAGGAATTTGGCTTTTGATAGCTTTTCGTTCAGAAATGACGAAACTAAAGCAGGAACAGCATTTCGACTACCTGTGTTACGATAATAGGTGAGGATTTTGGTCCGGAAGAAGGGCTGGGATGTACTCTATATTCTCGAAAATACCGATACACATGAACGCTTGTCAGTTAAACAGCTCGCTAAGAAAGTGGGAGATGATTATGTCATAATACCTTCGCTGTATTATGTGTATGGGCTGATGTAAACCTTCTGGAACGTGCGGTGTTCGATTTTTCTTGGAATTAAGTTCTCGGACATCCTGATATGCGCAGCTTTACATGCGTAACGACTTTGAGGATGGCCGCTTTCAGGAGGACTTTGACATGAGTCCGGAGAACAATCGTTTCCCAACGACAGATGAACCGAGGCGATTGGACCTCCGAATGGAACTTAGACGAAGCAGGTAACGCTTTGTATGAAACCAGGCATCGCTTGTTTGATGAGGGACTTTGTGATTAATTTCGGCCCCCAACCACCCTTTCAACTTGCGGCAGTTTTGCGTTTACAAACCGTTGTGAAATATGGCGAAACCATTAGCATGTTTATCCCCATTTGGGCTATATTCACCGTGGTATGGAGAAGATGATGGAGAGCATGACGTATCCACAAACGCTTGCATTGACCGACCGTTTAAACTATCTTTGTGCCATGCATCACCGCCACGCGCTGGTAGGTGTCATCGAAGAGGCAATGGGTGTAGAACTTACAGAGCGCATTCAATACATACGAACGATCATGGATGAGCTGCAGCGCATTGATAATCACTTGCTGCTTTCTCTCGTACCTTTGCGCAGGACCTTAGTGCTCTTACGGCTTTCCTTTACAGCATGCGCGACCGTGAACATCTGCTCAACGTGATGGAAGAGACTACTGGTGGTCGCCTTATCCAGAACTATTACCGTATTGAGGCTTGCAGGATGATATTGATCCGAACTGCTCAGACGTAAAAAGCTTTCTGTAAATATATGCGTCCGATGGTAAAAGAATACTTAGACGTATTCGGGCGACATGTAATTACGCATCAACGCCTGGAGGAGTAGGTTACATGAACTTGAAAGATTCAATTGATTACGCCACCGGTCCTAGGGACGTGCAGCCGGCTGGAAAAATGACGATAGAATCATGTCCTTATGCTCTTTTATGACTGAGTTGAATGGGAGCAAGTAACAGGAACAGGGTGTGATTCGATGGAACGTTATATGATTCATATCAGCACGAAATATATCAGAGTTTGAATATCATAGAGGCAACTCATTGATAACATTCCGAAGGCGACTTTTAGCTATGTGAAAACGAAGCCGATTATTAAGGTTCCTGAAGGGACAGTGGTATTTTCTGTTGAAGGTGGTGCTGGAGAATTTGGTGTTTATCTTGACAGTAGAGGGGACAAGAGTCTATCGCATCAAAATGCGTCCGATGGGACTATCACTTGCCGGTGCCTTTGACAAAATGTTGAAGGGCGATTGCTGACCCTATTGCTACGGGTGCAGAGTATCGACTGATTATTCCTGATCTTGACCGATAATAAGCGGTAGCATAAAGAGAATAATATAATAACAGAATAAAGAATTACACATTCGCACAATGTTTGACTCTTTTCAATAGTTACAAAGTGGGTCGATAATCTTCTCCGGCAGACATGTGGTCTCGGTGATTTTTGGACACTCTTGATAGAATGTGTGCTTGTGGGCGCTGTCGTTTTAACGCTATATGCCCTTATAGCCATGTTTGATGATATTTTTGAACGTAAGGTATGTGCATGGTTTCAATGTCGTCTTGGTCTCATGCGTGTGGGACCATGGGGAATCTTTTCAGGTCATGGCCGATGTGTTAAAGATGCTGATAAAGGAAATCTTTGGCGTTGAACGATCGGACAAATTTCTTTATACGCTTGCACCATTACTTACAATTATCGCCTCAGTAGGGACATTTTTCGTTTCCTTCCCTGGAACAAAGGAGCGGTAGTTCTCGACTTTAATGTGGGTGTGTTTATGGTTACGGCTATCAGCCCATTGGCGTGTTGGGCGTTATTCTTGCAGGTTGGGGTTCGAACAATAAATACTCTGTTGTTTCGGCAATGCGTGGTGCAGTGCAGATGATTTCGTGTGAAATGTCACTTGGTCTTTGTATGGTAACGGCTGTTGTATTGTGTGGGAAGCATGCAATTGACAGATATTATTGCAGCTCAGACTGGCCCTTGGAAATGGCTTATTATTCAGGGACATATCCCTGCTATTGTGGCTTTCCCTTGGTATTCCTCATCGCAGGTAATGCCGAGGCAAACCGCGGTCCGTTCGACCTGCAGAAGCGAGCGAGCTTACGGCTGGTTATCATACGGAATACTCGGGTATGGGCTTCGGCTATTTTTACCTGGCTGAGTATCTTAACCTTGTTGTTATCTCAGGTTTAGCCGCTACAATCTTCCCTCTGAGGTGGGCACCGTTGAACATTGGTATCGATGGCTTTGATGCATTAATGAATTATATTCCGGGCTTTATTTGGTTTAGCGGAAAGACTTTATTCGTTATCTGGATACTAGGGATGTGGGCCGTTGGACCTTCCCACGCCTGCGAATGAGATCATATTTTGAGGCTTGAATGGAAGTATCTTATGCCATTAATGTTGCTTACACTGGTTGTTATATGACATGCTGTGTGGCGCTGGGCTGGACCTTCTAAGAGTGATAAAGCAATAGATTAAAAGAAAAATATAAAACAATAAGAAATATGTCTGAATCATATTTTGGCGGTATACAGGGGCTGTAAAGACTTTTGGCTACCGGCTTGAAGATTACCATGAAGGAATATTTCACGCCTAAGTCGACCGAACAGTATCCTGAAGCGAGAAACAACACTGCATGTTGCCAAGCGTCATCGCGGACGCCTTGTCTTTAAACGTGTTACTGAGAGGACTTGCAAGATGCAAAGATACAGGCTCGCGGTTTTAAAATTGGGCGATTATAAGTGTACGTCGTGTACCATGTGTGAAAAAGCATGTCCTAATGATACCATTAAGATTTACGGCTCACATGGAGACTTCTAGAAGATGGTAAAAGAAAAAGCAGCTCGATGATTATCAGTATGATCTTGGAGAGCTGTATGTTTTGCCAGCTCTGTGTGAACGCTTGTAACTTTGATGCCATCAATTTTACCAACGATTTTTGAAAAATTCTGTCTTTGACCGTTCAGTTAGTGCTTCATCTTGACAAAGAAATCTATGATGGGTGGTTCGCTGCCCAAAGCCCGGATTTCGATGGTGGCGCTCCTTTAACTATTGGTAAGTTTAATACTAAAACCAAATAAGCGATTATGGCAAATATTGTAATGTTTAGTATTTTTAGCTTTAGTCATTCTGGGCTCGGCTATTATGTCAGTAATGACAAAAAGCATCATGCGCATCAACGTGGTTGTTATTTGTTTTGTTTGGTATTGCAGGACTTTACTTTCCTGCTTGACTCACACTTTCCTCGGGCTGCACAGTATCTATTTACGCTGGTGGCATTACCATCATGTATGTTTTCGCCCTTCAGCTGGTATCAAAACATTCGTTAGCAGAACCTCGTTGCGTGATTTAAGGCGTTCGAATCGCGCAAGAGTATTGATAAGCTTGGTTGGTTTAGCTGTGGTTGCAGTGATATTAATGAAGAATAAGTTCATTGATGAAGCTGTCCGGGTGGCTGATGTTGAAGTTCTCATGCAGCAAATTGGTCAGGCTCTCGTCGGTTCTGACAAATATGGATATGTATTACCCTTTGAATTAATTTCGTACTTTCTGCTGGCTTGCATCGTTGGTGGTGTAATGATAGCGGGAAAGAAAGGAGGGATGACAAATGATACCTGTTTTATTGTTACCTTGCAGTGTCGACACTGCTGCTATCGGGTTTTGGCTCTTTGTTACTCATCGTAATCGTCTAGTGATGCTTATTTCCATAGAGCTTGTGCTCAATTCAGTAGACTTAAACTTTGCTGTTTTCAAAGCGAGTTCTTTTTCCAGAACAGTTTGAAGGCTTCTTGTTTACATTGTTTTTCCATGGGTATAAGTGCTGCGGAAACAGCGGTAGCACTGGCTATTATCATCAATGTTTACCGTAATTACCATAGTGATCAGGTGAACAGTATTGAAAATATGAAATTTCTAATACACAATACAGCTGAGTTATTCATTTTAGTTCTTTCTTCTCCCTCACCAGAGTTTCCTCTTGCTTGGGCTTTATGGAATGAAGATGAAGAAGCTATAGCCCGGCGTTATTGGGACGTGCATGCTTGCCGTTTTATGGGTTTTGAGCATTTATACTGCTGCTGAATATTTCTTTATTCAAGGCAGGGGAGCTGACGGTTTGTACCCAACAGTAACGGTATTTAACTTTACATGGTTAAAGTTTACAGAGTTACTTACATTTAATATCGGCTTTCGTCTGACGCCAATCAGCGTAATGATGCTCATCGTTATTACAACAGTTAGTTTGATGGTGCATATTTACAGCTTTGGTTACATGGCTGGAATCGACAAGAATTATAAGTTTGAAGAGTACGAAAAGGGCTTTCAGCGCTTCTATGCCTATCTGTCATTGTTTACGATGTCGATGTTAGGCTTAGTTGTTGCCACTAATATCTTCCAGATGTATATGTTTTGGGAGCTTGTCGGTGTGTGCTCTTATATGCTGATTGGTTTCTATTATCCTAAACATTCTGCTGTTCATGCCAGCAAGAAAGCGTTTATTGTAACGCGTTTTGTTGACCTTTTCTTCCTGATAGGTATACTATTTTATAGTTTCTATGTAGGGACATTCAACTACGATCTTAATGCCGATCCTTCACTTGTACATCATTTTACAGAAGGCTGCATGGGGTTTTACCAGTTGCCCTTTTTCCTTATGTTTATTGGTGGAGCAGGTAAGTCAGCTATGTTCCCACTGCATATGCATGGCTGCCCGATGCCATGGAAGGCCCAACTCCTGTCAGTGCACTTATCCATGCTGCTACGATGGTTGTTGCGGGCGTTTACCAAGTAGCTTCGCTAATGCCTATATGGATTGCCTACGCTCCTGGGACGTTACACTATGCTTTTAGCATAGCAGCCTTTTCACAGCTTTCTATGCTGCTGCGGTTGCTTACGCAACGAGATATTAAACGTGGCCTCGCTTTCTCAACCATTTCACAGATTGCTTACATACTCGTTGCATTGGGAGTGTGTACATCTATCGACGGAGAGGGAGCAGTAGGATATATGGCAGGCATGTTCATCTGTTTACATGCCATGTTTAAGGCTTTTACTCTTCCTGTGTTCAAATGTATTATTGTGATAGTGGTAGCAATTTTAAAGAATATATGGGCGGGTTTGGCATAAATATATGCCCCTGGACAAACTGCCTGCTTCTTGATAGGATGTCTTGCCATTAGCGGTATACCTCCGTTTGCAGGCTTCTTTTCTAAGGACGAAATTGTGTCGGCATGTTTCCACCTTTTCTCCTATTTGGGCTGGTTCATGACGTTGATAAGTCAGTATGACTGCTCTACATGTTCCGTCTTTACTATTTATTTTCTGGGGGCAAGAGTTATTACGAGCAGGATCCGAACCTAGCCGTCGCCCGGCCAGAAGTTCCCTTTATTATGTGGGGTCCGCTTGTATTCCTTTCTATTATCTCGGTATTTGCCGGTATGATTCCGTTTGGGACCTTTCTGTATCAGCCGACGGTCATGCTGAAAATATAGCTCTTCAAACCTTTAAGTTCTGGACATGGAGTCCTGTGGGCCTACACTTCTGCAGTGTAGCTCTTATTGGTATTGGTTTGGCTACATGGATGTACAAGAGCGGTGAAATCCTGTTCCGATATGTTAGAAGCGTCGTATGCCTCGTTTGCACGAAGCCGCACTTAACGTTTCTACATTGATAATGCATGGCAATTCTTTACTCATAGCGATTGTCTTTGCCTGCTCTCAGTTCCAATTGCCTGGTTTGACCGCCATGTTATAGATGGTGCTTTCAATTTCTCAGCATGGGCAACACAAGAAGGTGGCGAAGCAATTCGCCCATACATGGCAGTGGGGATGTACGTCAGTATGTAACATGGTTCCTTACAGGAAGTGCTATTGACCCTTTTCTTGCTTTGCATTTAGCTAACAGAATACAATAATTTTGAATAATATATAGCAAATGACCTTTTTAACATTATTCGTAGTTATTCCCGTCTTGATGTTGCTAGCTCGCCTTGCGCAAGCAGCACTGACAGTCAGGTTCGACTTGTAATGGTAGTTGGCTCTACGGCATTACTGGCCCTCTCCGTTTATCTGGTTTTCGCGTTCTTAGAGGCTCGACAAACGATGCCAGCAAACACAATACCCGTTCCTTTTCGGTACGGCCGTTCATGGTTTGAGCCTCTTCATATGTTTATAGAACAGGTGTTGACGGCATTGCCGTTGTCAGCGATATTACTTAGTGCTATTATTGTTTTCACCGGAACGTTTTGCATCGTGGCAGCAACCCCCCAGCAGAAGGAGTATTTCCTGTGGTTTTACTCTTCTTTCTTCAGGGTGTGTTCGCTTCTCTTTATCAGTGAGGATCTCTTCACTATGTTTATATGTTCTATGAGGTTGCTCTCATCCCAATGTATCACTTATCGGCCTATGGGGTACAGGTGCTAGGGAATATAGTGCCATGAAGCTCACGCTTATGCTGATGGGTGGTTCGGCTTTACTTATCATCGGTATTCTTGGAATATATTTCTTTAATGGCGAATACAGCGGCACCTATACCATGAGTGTTGTTGAGATTGCGGCCAGCAATACTATTCCTGTTGCCATTCAGAAGATATTTTTCCCATTTATCTTTATCGGATTTGGTGTGTTAGGAGCTATGTTTCCTTTCCATACATGGTCACCCGACGGTCATGCTTCAGCGCCAACAGCTGTATCAATGCTTCACGCTGGCGTACTGATGAAGCTTGGTGGCTATGGTTGTTTCCGTGTGGCTATGTTCTTATTGCCTGCCGCTGCGCAGCAACTCTCATGGATATTCCTTATATTAACCTACAATTTTCTGTGGTGCACGGCGCCCTCTCGGCTTGTGTACAAACCGACCTTAAGTATATTAATGTTATTCATCAGTGTCGCACTGCGGTCTGGTTCTTTTCGCACTCCTGATGCTTACCCAAACAGCTTCTACGGGCTATACTGCAGTGCTCTCTCATGGTTTTAATGACAGCATTGTTCTTTGCGGTTATTGGTATGATATATCACCGTACAGGTACACGTGATGTACGCCGTTTGGGCGGGCTGATGAAGATTATGCCTTTCCTCGCCGTGGCCTATGTTGTTGCGGGATTAGGCAATTTAGGCTTACCGGGATTTTCAGGATTCGTTGCTGAAATGAACATATTTGTCGGCTCTTTCCAAAATAACGACCTGTTTCATAGGGGCCTGTACAATTATAAGCAGTACGTCAATTGTTATCACAGCTGTTTATATTCTCCGTGTAGTAGGTAAAATTCTGTACCAGAAAGTTTCCAAACCCTGAATACTTTAAGCTCACAGATGCTTCGTGGGATGAGCGTATTGCCGTTGGCGGACTTATCTTCTGTGTTGCCGCTTTAGGTATGATGCCGTTGTGGATACAAAAATATTATCAACGACGCCGTAGCTCCAATGATTCATCATATCATGAGTTCGGGCCGCCCTTCACCAGTGATGTAATGTAGATAAAAGTTTAAGTTTTACGATTAACGAATAACAATTCATGATGAATATCGATTATAGTCAATTCTTTTCACATGCTGCCTGAAGTTACACTGACGGCAGTATTGGTGATTGTCTTCATTGCCGATCTGTTTTCAGCAGCTAAATCACTGAGTCGAAGCCGCGCAAATGGTTTTAATCCGCTTGTCTGCATACTGATGTTAATACACATGTTAATTAACATCTTTTCCTGTGCCGGCATACGAAACGTTCGGTGGAATGTATGCTACAAGCCATGACCATAGGGTGTTATTAAAACGATATTGGCTTTTGGTACGCTTATCGTATTTATTCAGGCACTGAATGGCTTCATCGTCCCGACACTTGCTTTTAAAGAGGGGCGAGTTCTACATATTGGCCTCTTTCTACATTGCTTGGAATGAATATGATGGTTAGTGCAAAACCATTTTCTTCTCTTCTTTCTCGGCCTCGAAATGGCCTCTGTTCCTATAGCCTGTCTGGTGGCATTTTGACAAGTATCGTCACAATTCAGCCGGGCCGGAGCCAAGTTATCTAACTTTGGCTTCATTCTCAAGCGGTGTGATGCTTTTCGGAATCAGTTTCCTTTATGGTGCTACGGGAACGCTTTTATTTTGAAGATATGATGACCCGTATTACAGCAACTCCGCTCGCTATCATGGGTATGGTATTCTTCTTTAGCGGATTAGGGTTTAAGATTTCTCTCTCCTTCCACTTCTGGACGGCTGATACCTATCAGGGAGCACCTACAACGGTTACGGGTTACCTGGTAGTGGTATCGAAAGGAGCCGCTGCCTTGCCCCTCTGTGCTATATTAATTAAGGTATTTGGTTCTATGGCCTTGTATTGGAAAATACTTGTTAATGGTAGTGATTGTGATGTCAATTACCATTGCTAACCTCTTTGCCATCCACCAAAAAGACCTGAAAGCCTTCATGGCTTTTCAGCTCAATCTCGCAGGCGGTTACATTATGTTAGGCAGTAATAGGCGATTCAGCAATGGGTGTTACGGCCTTAACCTCATTACATTCTTGTATATGTGCTGTAGCCAACCTGGCTGTTTTACCATTATATCTTCAGTCGAGGAGCATAATGGAGTAATGTAAAAATGGATGCCTATAACGGTTTGTATCAAACTAATCCACGTTTAAGTTTTATCATGACGATAGCCTTATTCTCGCTGGGTGGCATCCCGCCGTTTTGCAGGAATGTTCTCAAAGTTCTTTGTATTTATGGCTGCAGCCAATGGTCGCACAAATCACAAATACCATAGGTGCATGGACGTATGCTGTTGTATTTATTGCGTTAGTTAATACCGTTATAAGCCTGTATTATTATCTGCTTATCGTTAAGGCTATAGTTTATTAAGCATAACGACAAGCCTTTGCCAACGTTTAATGCGGGTATCAATACAAAGATGGCATTAGCCGTATGTACATTGGGCATTGCCATTTTTGGCGTATGCAGCTATGTTTACGATTGGATTTATGCGGCAGTAGCCATGCTAATGATTGCTTTTAGCCTTGTTTAGAGACTAAAGTAGTATGATAAAAATATGAGAGGACGCAATTTTGCGTCCTCTCTCTGGTTGAAGATTAATGATAAATGCTTCTTCTTCAGTATATAACACCGTGTTCTCTCTCAATTATGACCTTATTCCTTATCTCTTTCATCAGATTGTTTCGATGTTTTTGCTTTTTGTTCTGTCGTTCGACGGCCGTCAGCAGTGCTGTTGACGAACGCCGAACAATGTGTATGACGGCCGTCGTACGCGCTGCTGACGGCCGTCGAACAATGAATATTCCTGCTTAATAGCTGCACCAAACTGTCATATTTGTTTCAATTCTACCGTTGTAACCCCATGACTAATATAGTAAAGAGAGGTGCCCACAGAAGCACACCTCTCTTAAGACAATAGGGTATATAAAATGATATTCTTGCAGAAAGTCGTTATTTCAGTATGTCTTTAAAAATTTCGGAGTGTACTTTCTTATTGCTTTGGGCTATCTGTTCGGGCGTTCTGTTGCCAGCACCTGACCTCCGCCACGTCCTCCTTCAGGACCCATGTCAATAATATAGTCAGCAAGCTTAATAACATCGAGGGTTATGCTCTATAATTAGAACCGTATTACCTCTGTCAACTAATTTCTGTAAAACCCCCATCAGAATATTAATGTCCTCAAAATATAACCCCGTTGTTGGCTCATCAAGTATGTAATGTTTTTCCCGTCTCTACTAAGCTCCAGTAGCCAGTTTTAGCGCTGGCTTTCGCCTTGAGGGTAGTAAGAGCTTTGTCCCAGGCGAATATATCCTAAGCCTCCACGTCCCAGAGCTTTAATTTTAGAAAGAATTGAGGGAACGTTCTCAAAAAGTCGACAGCCGTATTTACTGTCATGTCCAGCACATCAGCAATCGACTCCCTTATACCTTACTCAAGTGTTTCTATTGTGGCGTTTGCCGTGACATACTTCGCAGGCACCATTACATCGGGCAGGAAATTCATTTCAATGTTTTATAACCATTTCCGCAGGCCTCACAGCGTCTCACGCCTTTTACGTTAAACGAAAAGCGCCCTGACTTGTAACCTCGTATCTTTGCTTCTGGCAGGTTGACAAAAAGTGACGTATATCGCCGAAACACCAGTATAAGTGGCGGGTTTGAGCGCGGTGTTCGTCCTATCGGACTTTGATCAACGCTCACCACTTTGCCTATATTGTCAATGCCTTCAACCTTATCGTAGCATAGGCTTTTTAACGACCTGTAAAATGCTGTGAAAGCAGTGGTTGTAACGTTTCGTTAATCAGTGTAGACTTACCTGAACCCGATACGCCCGTTACCACACGGCTCACCTAACGGGAATTTTGCATCCACATTTTTAAAGTTGTTACCTCTTGCACCATAAATATTAATGCTCTTTCCATTGCCTTTGCGTCGCTCTTTTTGGTACAGCAATGGTGCGTGATGCCATTTAAATATTGTGCTGTAATGGTTTTGTGTTTCAGCATTTCAGCAGGGTGTTCCCTCGAAAAACTACTTCGCCGCCCTTACGCCCTGCGCGCGGCCGATGTCGATAATCCGGTCGGCAACTCTCATCATATCTTCGTCGTGTTCAACCACAATCTGCTGTATTAGCCAGGTCGCGAGCTCTTTTAACGAATGGATAAGTGCTCGTTGTCGCGCTGATGCAGGCCTATGCTCGGCTCGTCAAGAATATAAAGAACGTTGACAAGCTGCGAACCAATCTGTGTAGCCAGCCTTATACGCTGACTTTCACCGCCAGAGAGAACCCGACTGACGGTTAAGCGACAGATAATCAAGGCCTACGTCGAGCAGAAAGTTTACACGTGTTTTTAGCTCCTTAACTATTTCGTGAGCAATTTGTTTGCTGTTGAGGTTCAAGATTCTCCTCAACATGGTCGAGCCATTTCTTCAGCTCTACAATATCCATATTGGCTACCTGCGCGATGTTTTTATCCCATATACGGTACGATAATGCTTCACGCTTTGAGTCGTTGACCGTGAGCATTCAGGACACTCGGCTTCAGCGAGGAACTGCGAAGCCCACTTTTGACTTGCTGCCGAGATCGTCAGTTTTCCATTACGGTTTTCAGGTATTTTTATAACACCGTCAAAAAGGCTACAAAATAGTCGCTAGAGGTATGAATAATGTCTTTACTCAATGCGTATGTTTTCCAAAGTACCATTAAGAATTTCATCAATAGCCTCAGGCGGAATATCCTTATAGGGTGTTTTCAGTGTACAATCGTGCTGTTTCAGTATGGCGTCTATTTGCCAGAAAATCATCTGATTCTTGTATTTTCCAAGCGGAATAATAGATCCTTCATAGATGCTTAAATTGGTATCCGGCACAACTTTTTCATATCAATTTCGCTAACGAGGCCTAAACCCCTTACACCTTGGACAGAGCACCTTCGGAGCGAATTAAACGAAAAGATATTGGGTGCAGGCTCACCATACGAGAGCCCTGAAACAGGATCCATGAGACGTTTTGGAAAAATTTTCAGGTCTCTTCATTGTCCTTATGCATTACCTTGATAACGCCATCGCCTTTGTTTTCATAGCTGTTGCAACAGTACGTCGCAGGCGTTCTTCCTCGCCAGGTTCAACCTTAAAGCTGTCGATAACCACCTCTATGCTATGGTTTTGTACCGGTCAACCTTCATGCCTCTTGCTATTTCCTTTTATCTCTCCGTCCGCACGGATGTAAAGATAACTCTTGCGTCATCTGCTCGAAAAGCTCACGATAATGACCTTTGCGCTGTCTTACGAGCGGTGCAAGTATAAAAATGCGGCAGTTATTGTAATGATCAAGAATTAAGTTAATTACTTTTTCTCAGTATATTTTTACCATTTTTCTCACCGCTCATATAGCTGTAAGCCGTACCGGCACGTGCGCCGACGAGCGAAGATAATCGTAAAAATTTCGGTTGTTGTACCTACGGTTGAGCAGGGATTCTTGTTGGTTGTTTTTGTTCAATGCTGATAACGGGAGACAGTCCTGTAATTTTGTCAACGTCAGGACGTTCCATGACTTGCGGAAAAATTTGCGGGCATAGGCGAAAATGTCTCAACATACGACGTTGTCCCTCGGCAAAAATAGTATCGAAAGCGAGAGACGACTTGCCCGATCCTGACAGTCCGGTAATTACAGTCAGAGTTTCGTGGTATCCTGACGTCAATATTCTTTAAATTATGTTCCCTTGCACCATAAACATTTATCCATTGGTCTGAGAACTGCTGTTGTTTGTAAGTTTTGTTTATGTGTAGTGGAAGTTGTGTGTGTCATCCTATAAGAAAAAGTTCAGTAATTGTATCTGGTATATATTTAGTGAGGTTTATATCACAGTGTAAAATCCGCGCAAAGATTGAGATCTCGTTTGAGTTATGTCCGTCGGCCTTTCAGCTTTTACCACAACATAATATACGCCTTGTTTAACATCTTTACCATTAAATTTTCCATCCCATCCTGCTGCCGGGTCAGTCCATGAATAAAAGCTTTGTCCCCATCTGTTGTAAATAACGGCTTCAAATTTTACAATGCTTTCATCCGTCCTTAGCCTTGTAAATATCGTTTATTCCATCACCATTAGGCGAAAAGGCATTTGGCATTTTCGAGCTTACTTTTCGGATATGGTAATACTTATGGTGTGCATCCGTTGTCCAATATGTATTTGTATATGCAGTCGTATCGTTTTCCCTGTACAAAAACGGCCCATAACTCAATGCGATGTGTGCCTGCTTCGGTAAAGGTATAACTTGTTTTGTTCATCATATCTGGTAAGATAGGAGAATCTCTCTTGCCGTCTTTATAGAAATACCATTCGTAATGTACATTCCATCCCGTTGTATTCTCTGCATGATGAAAATGAAACCGTTAAGGGTGCCGACTCAGAGATAACCGTTTCTGTTTGTGTTGCACCATCGCTATTGGTATATGAGGCAGTGGGGGCGATTGAAGGGGAGTGACTGTGCGCACGCTGAGTTAAGAAAAACAGGAATGCAGAAACAAAAGAAGCAAATAATACCTCATAATTGACATTATATAGAAGAATATATAAAGATAGCTGTTGCTATATAAAAGGAAACCTTTTGGGTTTTAAAAAGATAGTATATAGTTAGTTTTTATGATTGGGTAAGAATGATGCAATAATTTTTTGTATTTTTGCAGTTGGTAAGTATACTCTTACTGTTCAGAAATTAAGATATGATGAAGTTTATTTTTAAGATATTTTCTTTCAGTTGTTTTTGGCGTTTATGTGCTTGCAGGTAGCCGGACAGAATACAAAATGGCGCGATGTGTATAAGGTAAAGAAAAGGATACGGTGTATGGCATAGCCCGAAAGTACAATCTTACGGAAGAAGAACTGGCTAATGCCAATCCTGAAATGAAGTCACCTGGATATGTTTTTGAAAAAGGACGACTTTATTTTTATACCTTTACCTCCTCGTCAGTGTCTAAAACTCCATCATCTGGTAGGCTGGCAGCTGCGAATAAGGAAAAGGCACACCATCCGTGTGGGCATTATGCTGCCACTTCATCGCGTTGACGGCGACGGTTTACGTGTGACCGAGTATTACAGAGGCTTCTTAATGGCCTGCGACAGCTTGCGACAGCAGGGCATTTCTGTGGACTATTCACGCATGGAATGTGACAGCTAATGACGACATTACAAAAATAACGGCCGATCCCGCAGCTGCACGATGTAACATGATTTTTGGCCCGCTCTATTCAGGACAGGTGCATGGGCTGGCAGAATTTTGTCGTGCCCGTGATATTAAAATGATTATACCATTTTCTATCAATGGCGATAATGTGTCGTTATATAATCAGATTTATCAGGTTTGGCAAAGCCCGGACCGTTTGACTAACAGTGCTATTGAATATTATTTAAAGACTTTTTCCACATGCGCATGCTGTGTTTGTTGACAGCAATGACAAAACATCGAAGAAGGAAGCTTTACATTTGGTCTCATGCCAGAGGCTTGAGCGTTGGGCCAGAATTATGGGACTACAAACCTTACAAAGCTCAGCAGATGCTTTTGCTAAGCAATTTAGTAATAAGGAACCCAATGTCGTTATCATTAATACGGGGCGTTCTCCGGAACTGACGGCGTTGTTAAACAAGCTCCAGACTTTGCGTGCGTCTCATGCCCGGACCGTATAAGCTTGTGAGGGATATACTGAATGGTTGATGTATTTAGGTATCGACAGGAAAAAGTTCCATCAGTTTGATACCTATATTCCTACTACTTTCTTCTATAATCCTTATGACGAGCGTACACGTCGGTTTTGAAGTAAGCTATCGCAATTGGTTTCATATGGATATGCAACAAGCCTTCCACGCTTTTGCCATTACAGGCTGCATGACCAGGCACACTCTTCATTCGCGGTTTTGCAAATCATGGAAAAAGACTTTAGGGGAACGCTTAATCAAAGCAGCTATCGTGCCATGCAGTCGCCATTAAGCTTTAAGCAAATCAGCTCGGCCGGGATGCAAAACGATTATTTTGAGCTTGTACATTTTCGTACAGATGGAGGAATTGACGCTTTAAGTTATGCACGATGACTGACGGTTAAGGATGAAGTGTGATTGTATTTTTGCAATGGGAGTTTCACATCAGTGCGTAAAATCTATTGGAAAAATGATTTTAAAACAAAACATGATAAGCAAATTTAAGCATACACTGTTATGCCGTGTTCTTGCTGTTGTGCAATGTTCTGTCAAACTTCTGTGGCAAATGCGCAGGTTGGTGACCATCGTAATACACTTTCAATAGGCTTTAATGGCGGATATAACCTCACAAACATTCGCTTTTTCACCCTAAAGTTGTACAAACGATGAAAGGTGGTTTCACAGGAGGTTTTCACCGCACGTTATACGGTTGAGAAGTATTTTTCACTATTGCATCGGTGCAGGCTGAGGTAAATTTCGCTCAATTGGGATGGAAAGAAGACATTCAAACCATCGATAATAAAACCCGTTATTAATACCGTTACTGGTGTGCCCGAGAAGTATGAACGTACTATTAGTACGTTCAACTGCCGTTTATGACCCATTTAGCCTGGGGTAAGGAGAACAAAGGCTTCAATTTTTTTGTAAATGCAGGACCGCAATTTGGATTATATCTCGGTGAAAATACAACAAGCAACTTTGAATTTGCTAATCGAAATATGGCTGATCGTGCCAACAGTACTGCTGCACAAGATACGATGAATGTACAGAAAAAGTTCGACTATGGCATTACATTGGGCTTAGGTATGGAGTATGCTGCAGCTAAAGCAGGCCGATTTCAAGTTGAAGCACGGTACTATTATGGGTTAGGTAACATCTATGGTGACTCGAAAAAGACTATTTTGGTTCGAGTAATTTTGGCACAATTACCATAAAGATGGCTTATCTTTTTCGATATTATGCGCTAATCATATCGCAAGAAATAATAACAATTACATAACATTTATAAAAACACAAAACTATGTTTTGAGAACCAACCTAAGGGCCTTTATGCACTGGCCTTAGCAAACACAGGTGAGCGTTTCGGCTATTATACGATGCTCGCCATCTTCGTGCTTTTTCCTTCAGGCTAATTTTGGATGGGGTGAAGGACTTGCAGGAACGGTTTATTCTACGTTCCTTATGTTAGTTTACTTCCTGCCTATTGCAGGTGGAGCAGTGCCGATAAGATAGGATTCGGTCGCTGTGTCACCTTTGGCATCCTTATTATGTTCTTAGGTTATCTGGTCCTTGCGGTGCCAGCTGGTGCCGGTCCTGTTGCTATTGCGATGATGGCAGCCGCTTTATTGATGATCTGTGTAGGGACATCACTCTTCAAAGGCAATTTACAGGTAATGGTTGGAAAGCTATATGACGATGCCAAATATAAAGAACAGCGCGACTCTGGCTTCTCAATCTTTTTATATGGCCATCAATATTGGTGCACTCTTTGCGCCGACAGCTGCTACCAAATTAATGGATTGGGCACAAAAATCATTAGGTGCTTCTGAACAGACGGCGTATCATTATGCTTTCGGTGTGGCTTGTTTGTCACTGATAGTATCCATTGCAATCTATTACAGTTTCCGCTGGACGTTCACACATGTTGACAATACGGCAAAAAAAATCAAGGCGGAAGCAGATGAGATGGCAGAGAAAATTGTTGCAAAAGCACATGTTGAAACCGCAGAAGAAAAGGCTGATACACACAGCCGTCTTGTTGCTTTATTCCTGGTTTTTGCCGTAGTTATCTTCTTCTGGATGGCTTTTTCATCAGAACGGATTGACGTTAACCTATTTCGCACGCGACTTTACGCAAACTACTGCGACGGGTTTTGTGGCTATGCTTTTTGACGTAACCAACCTTCTTGGCGTAATATTTATTGTGTATTCACTGTTTGCTTTGTTCCAGAGTAAAACAGTAAAAGGTAAAGTTATTGCCGGATTGGTTATTGTTGCATCCTGTTCTTTTCTTGGCTATAAATATGGATTAATACTCGCAGAGGGTGGTATGGAGATAGAAGTACCTCTTTTCCAGCAGTTTAATCCAAGCTTTGTGGTGATGCTTACCCCCTGTTAGCATGGGTATTTTCGGATGGCTTGCTTCACGCAAGAAAGAACCATCGGCTCCCCGTAAGATTGGTTATGGTATGCTTGTAGCAGGTATTGGCTATGTTGTTATGGTGTTGGCTTCATTAGGTTTAAGCTATAACCTTACCGATGCACAGCGTGTAAGCCCCATGTGGCTGGTTAGTACATACCTTATTTTAACCTTTGCAGAATTGCTCCTTTCGCCTATGGGTATCAGCTTTGTGAGCAAAGTTGCTCCACAAAAAGTATCAGGGACTGATGATGGGATGCTGGTTTGGTGCTACGGCTATCGGCAATTTCCTGGTACAGATACCTGCTTATCTATGGAAGAATATTCCTTTACCAGCTGTATGGGGCGTACTTGTTGCCCTGTGTGTAGCCAGCTTTGTCTTCGTTTTTGCAGTGATGAAGAAGCTCGAAAAGGTTTGCTAAGTCCGGCATAATCATTTAATAATAGAAAATAAACATGGAGCCATTGTACTGGCTCCATGTTTTTTATGTCTTAGTATATATAAAAAGAGGGAATGTTTTTGGTTTTATTCAGAAAAATATGTACCTTTGCAACGCATTGCCGATATGGCTCAGTTGGTAGAGCAACGCATTCGTAATGCGTAGGTCCTCAGTTCGAGTCCGAGTATCGGCTCAAAATAATTATACGCTCTTTGTAATATAAGCGCTTTTAATTGCGGAATTAGCACATCGGTAGTGCACGGGCTTCCCAAGCCTGGGAGGCGGGTTCGATTCCGTATTCCGCTCTTAAGGCAATGCCTTTTTGAATAAACACTGTTTATTTGTATCGTTTTATTACAAGTAAATCATTTGATTATATTACGATACCAACATTTTTATATTACCTGTATTTCAGTTTTGCCAGTATAGTATTATTGTCCTGTTGAAACAGTACGACAATATTATGCAGGCAATATCGGTATTTACCAGATAAAAGTGATGTTTTGCTACCATCTTTATACGCGTTTTATTGCAGCAAAACACCATCCCTACACTTGGTTTATTTCTTTCTTTGTCAACGAATACTGCTTATTTGAAAAACGTTGACAACAATACGGCGTGATTATGGTCATCAAGATAGTAACGCTTTCCAAGGTGATAGGAACGATTTGTAAGCGACAACCTATCGTCACAAGCGTGTGCACGTATGCCGGCTATGGAAAGCATGGTAGGAAATACTGAAGCATCTCGATTCAACACCCTTTATTTAAATTGCCATGCAATGCACTTACAATATCAGGATATTGTTGGTCAAATTGTTTTTGATGTCCACAGTAAAAGCGGCACATCCGTATCGTATTCGGAAGGCCTTGGCGAAGCATGAAGAAACAGATGACGTTTATCATCAAATATGTTTTCGCCGTGATCAGAGGTGTACAGCATTGCAGAAATACAGTGTCGTGCACGTAAAATGTCGATTAAACGGGCCAGAATACGATCTGTATGCCGAATTGTGTTATCATAGGCATTGATTAATTGCGGACGGTTTTTCAGCCTTAGCTTCGGCTGGTTCATCTGGCAGGAAATGTGCATTTTGCGTGAATACCGGTCGCGGTAATTGAAATGCGACCCGTACATGTGCAGAACTATAAAGAGTTTTTGGGGTGCTTGTCCAGTTCTTGCGTTACATAGGCAAGCAATTGTTCGTCATCAGGGCGGCGTGAGGGTTGTTTTTCACGTATGAAACAAGCCTTATCGGCCTGTTCTCCAAAGGAAATCGATGTACGAATGGTTACGCAATTGGTTTGAGAAAAAGCAGTATGAAACCCTGCTTCGCCAAAAAGCAGCCAGTATTCCCTTCTCATGATACAGTCGCGAATGGTCATCGGCCCGTGCTGCGTAAGCAGCATGGGTACACTTTATGTGTTGTATTCTGATTGCGATCTTACGTTTTTGAATACCATTAAACGGCTTTCACGCGACAGTTCAGGATTGGTAGGTCGCGCGTATCCACAGAGTTGGAAGTTGCGTGAGCGTGCTGTTTCGCCAACAACAAGCACGTAAACCTCGGTCGAATCGGCGTTGTGTGTAGCCTTTGCACCAAATTTGAAGTGGGCTACACGCTCCTGATAATGAGCCGAAAGCCAACTTTCGTGTATCGCCAGACCAAGATTGTAGAACACATTTACAGGATAAACATTATTCTCTACATGGTATTCGAACCGCCCGCTGCGTTCTTCTCCTTGCGGATATAGCAGCATAGAGCAGGGCAGTTAATAACAGCATACCACCCCCAATGCGAAGTGACAGACGGCGCATACGGTGCTGGAAGTCTGTATTTAATAACGTCTTCTTTTTCCATTGCCATGCAGCAAGTACAAGTAAAGGAATGTAAAGCACAACAACCCCCTGTTACAGCGGGAATAAGATTATCCAGTAACTCCAGTGCCTCGTCAGGGTTTGTTGTTGCCAGATTCAGAAACATGTCTCACTGCAATTGCACCACCTCCATACAAATAAACCAACACCATCTGGAAGGCTGCAAAGAACACAAGTGGAAACAACAGCCACACCTGCCGTCCTGTTTTGTGCGATAACGCCATGAGCCAGACATAGAAAGCCAGAGGCAGAATAATGCTAATCACATTTGCCAACAGCGGTATTGGGTTTGTAAAGCCAGTGTGAAGTTAGAATTGCAATGGCTAATACCATATATATAAAAAGGAACCGCGCAGAAAAAGATACTGGCGCAGTGTCGAAAAAGTTATAATGTTTACCGAACATCATCATATTTTAAGCCCTTTTCTTAAAAAGCTTCATTGATATTAAATATAAAAACCGCCTTGCCCGGCTTTTGCCAAAGCCATAATCGAGCCTGAGATTCACGTTCTTTTTAAACTCCCATCGATAGCCTATACCGTAATCAGGCAGCATATGTTTTATTCTTATCTTGCTGAACTTAGTTGAATATCGTGCCAGCCCCTGCCCATACAACAATGCCGTTTCGGTTGCCAAATATGCTGCCGAATCTCTAACTGGGCTTCAATCTTATGCTTGTCACGGTATCGTCCTTCATAGTATCCGCGCATTGAATCGCTATTGCCAAGCAGCGCCATTGCAGCCCATGAGGGATGTCCGAAGTTAAGTGACGAGCGCAAATCGGTAGCAAAAACAGCACCGTTCCATATAGGGAGATAGCTGCTTACACGCAGACTGGTGGTGTGATAACTATAATAATTGCCTGTAAATTCAGGACGAAAGTATTGCTGTAATTCCATACATACACACCACGATGGGGGCTGTAAGATTATCGCGTGTATCATAAAGCAATGACAAACCAATTCCTGTGTTAATTATTTTTACAGCGTTGCCCGTTAAGCAATTCCGGACGTTCAACATTACCTGCCATCACACTGTTTATGGCAATAGAAGGTCCTGCAAAAAGATTTTTCGGCAGCCTGGAACAGCCAGCTGGCCTGTAATTTAAACTGAAAATATTTTATTTTGCTCTTGTTGCTGTTATCATTCCCCATGTCATACCCAACACCCCATATATAATTGGGGGAAATATGAGAAAGAGGTATTGTAATTAATACGTTGCCTGTCGCCCGGAAAGATATGTGTTCCACGTATTCCAATCTTACAAAAACCAACGATAGAGAAATCAGTATATAGCGAAACGTTGTTAGGGAACAAGCAGGCTGTCGGAGGCGGATGTGCGATAAATACCCGATGCTACAATACCAATCCCCAGCTTTGTATCGGTGCTATAATGAGGGGCCGCCGATGAAAGAAATGTCAAATTTCTTTTGTTTTCTTTTCCCGATTGCTTTCTTTCAAAATACTTAAGAAAGCGTGAAAACAAACTCGTTTTTCTGTTGTGGTTATTGTATCTCTCTTTAAAGTCTGCTCCTTCGTGATAGAATCAGACGGAGAAAACGATGTTTCGTGCGCCAGACCATATAGTGACGCAAAAAGAATAACAAAGAAAACGAGTTGTCTTTTTCATTAATAAACCAATCCTACATTGTCAATCCACAGTGTATTTCCCAGTGTGCCGATATAAGCTCCACCATGGCTTGACGAGAATTGAAGGATAATATGGGTAGGCGTTTCGCCAGGTGCAGCCCATCCGGTTTCGCGTATAATGCGCTCTTTCCTTTGAATTGCGTGCATAATCAGCCGAGCGAAGCCCCATTGTAGCCGCATCATAAAAAGGCTTTGCCGGTGATATTGCCATAGTGTATTTCGTATGTGGCACCATCAACCCATCCTTTTTGTCGATTGTCCGTATTTTATAACTACCGTCCCCTACACGCTGTGGTAATGTTTCATTTGCATCTTCGTGCCGCTTTTTGCAAATAAAGTGTTGCAATGCAATAGTCGGGGCCAGCTACCGTAGTGGCTTTTGAGAAACCGTTTTGGCGAATACGATTGCGTGAACCCGGCGTTTCAACGCGGTAATCGAAGCGCAGAGCCTTGGGCTTAAGTGTGAAGGGTATTCCCCAGTTCAGTGCCTTTGGACCGTCCTTTGTGCCTGTAATGGGTTCGCGAACATCGCCAAGAAATATACTTCCTGCGGCAAGCACCTTAATATTCATCAGTCCGGAGCACCTTGCAGGTTTCGATAGTGTCATTAATTTGGCGCAATGGGCCCGAACCGTGAACATCACGATATACAGAAGCATTGGTTTTAACGATACCCATAACCTTTGCCATTACGTTGCTTGTACCCCATGGTGAGCCTCCTATATTTACATAAGGTTCGTTGCTGTTAATCTCACGTGTCGGTCCTGGTTCGTACAATGTTTTTGTCGTTACCGCCGATAACGGCCGACTCATGTACGTGACGCACCACCCAGGTATCGAAGTTTCCATACCTGAATGGCACGAATCTGTCGGCTGCATGCGATGAAATCGGTGAAAAATTAATAAACAATAAAGTGAATACAATCTTTAAAAACATTGCCAGATCTTCTCATTTTTCCAGAAATTAAACTATCCCTTTTTGTCTGTTGATAGGGAATTATATCTTTTGCAAAGGTAACAAAAAGGAAAATATAGGGAGCTTTCCATATTAAAAAATAATTGAAGCCATGATGGGGATAACGATGTAAGGGCCTGGACATATAGATGTATAGTTCTGGTATTTCAAGGCATTTGCTCGTGGCTTGCTTGCCTGATGTTCATCGTTTGGCGGCCGCCATACCCATTGTTTGCCGATTGTCACACCCGTTGTCTGACGGCCGCCGTAAGCGCTTTTGACGGCCGCCGTACAATGAGCTTTTTACAACGTATGAGCATTGTTGTTGGAGCTGAATGGTGTAACTGTTATTATTGTATGCTGTGATGAAAAGGCTAAATTCTTATTTGCATGGTAGCTATTTCCGGATATTATGTGTAATTTTGTCTCTGTAAATTATGTCTCTTTGTTATGACATAAAAGCGATTTTAATTGGTTAAGGTGAAAAACTATTATAGAAATGGAATACCTGTTTAGAGGAAAAACGCTTTACCAGATATGTGGAATTCCTGCAAAAGTAGTATGTCTTGCAGGTGCTGTTGTAGCGGTAATCGTATTTTACGGGATTGGACTTAAAAGGGCAAACAGCAGTTTACCTTGTCGTACAGGCGTTATAAATCAGGTTATAATTTTTGAATGGACGCTATGACAGGGAAATAAATTTCAGGTTAAAAGGAGACACTGCAACCGTATATTGGCAGGGATATGACATTAATTATTTTGCCTTTTTACTTTATCCTCCGGCATTTAAGGTAAGGAAATGCTATTTACACAAAGGCGATACGGTAACATTTTTCATAGATAAAGACACAGAAGGTAAAAGAGTTTTCTCCTTCTGGCGCATGCCATACGGTGATGCTGTAAACGATAAAACTGTTGTGGCTACCGAAGGATTGGTAGTTAACGGAAACAAAATTGCCAGTAGATTAGTGTCTGTTCTCTTGCGCAGCCCTGCATCATCATCAGCCTGGCTCGGCGGATTACTTTTCTGTATAGGGTTGCTTTTATCCGTCCTCGACTTTGTTTTTTATAATGATAAAAGCGAGTTGAAAGGTTGCAAAAGAGCAAAATAGTGCACCCTCACTATATAATATAATAAGGTGTAGGGTGGGGAGACAATCAAAAAATTATTTAGTCAGCTCGCCTGCAAGCGATGTATTCATCAGCTTTCTTATAACATTAGGATCGCTATATTGTGCCTGGAGGAACATAAGCTTGGTTATAGCTGCTTCAACGGTACTGTCGTAGCCCGAAACAATACCCGTATTCTGCAGCTGAAAACCTGTATTATAGCGTGTCATTTCAACACTTCCGGCTACACACTGGCTAATATTTACCACAACAATACCCCGTTTTGATGCGCTGGCCCAAGCTTTTAAGCCATAAACATTGTGGAGCGTTTCGCTTCCAAAGCTTCGCATTACGATGCCACGCACCTCATTCACCTGCAATATGGCTCTGACGATGCTCTCTTGTATACCTGGAAACAGACTGAAAACGGCTACATCCGGATTCATTGCCGTGTGTGGCACCATAGGTTTTGAAAAGTCAGGCTTCAGAATACAGTGGTCGTTGAAGGCAAACTAACCCCAGCATCGCATAGATGCGGATAATTAAAGAGTGTCGAAAGCATAAAAACCATCGGCATTTATTTTTTTGTAGCCCGGTTGCTCTAAGCAGGCGTCCGCTGAAATAAATACATACTGGGAACACGTGCACGCCCGTTTTCGTCTTTCAAAGAAGCAAGTTCTATGCTCGTTATCAGGTTTTCCTTGCCATCAGTACGAAGCTGCCCTATTGGCAATTGCGAACCGGTAGGGATAACCGGCTTTGTAAGGTTCTCGAGCATAAAAGACAATGCCGATGCCGTATAAGCTATTGTGTCGGTTCCATGCAAAATAACGAACCCGTCATAATGGTTGTAATTGGTTGAGATAATGCGTATAACTGCGCCCATTTTTCAAGCGAAATATCGCTGGAATCAATGGGAGGTGTGAACTGATAAATGTCAATATGTGTCTTTATTAATTTAAACTCGGGCATAGAATCCTCTAAATGATTAAAGTCTAAAGGCTCTAAAGTTCCCGTTACTGGTTTTGTCCCATTCCAACAGTGCCACCAGTATAAAATTAATAGTACCTTATTCATCTGCGTATCTTATTTCATGCAAATGTAATTAAAACCTGCGGGCAGACAAAATTTATAATGGCTTTTCAACGTTTTTGTTTGCATCAATGGAAAATTAGCATTAACTTTGCAACAATATTAATTTCAATTCTACATGGAAAATGAAGAAGTTGATTGTCCCCTTTTTATTGTTTGCAATAGTGTGCTTGATGGGGAGTTGCGCAAACTAAAGCATATCGCTTATTTTCAGAATATTGATACTCTTAATCTTGCGGCGTCAAAGGGTCTTTATGATGCAAAAATTATGCCCAAAGACGAGCTTACAATTACCGTGTTGACAACAAATCCGGAGGTCTCTGCTCCTTTTAATTTAACGGTAAACAGCAAGGTTGGCAGCTCAGGACAGATGAGTTCAGGAAGCGGTTCGCTTCAGGGGTATCTTGTTGATAACGATGGAGATATTAACTTCCCGATTGTAGGAAAGCTTCATGTTGCCGGTTTAACCAAGACAGAATGTGAGGATATGATTAAGGGAAAGATTACACCATTCCTCGCTAAAACCGAAAACCCTATCGTAACAGTACGTACTTCGAGTTATCGGGTAACGGTTATCGGCGAAGTTGGCGGTCCGAAGGTTGTTCCTGTAACTACTGAAAAGATGAATATTATTGAAGCTTTGGCTCAGGCCGGTGACCTTACAATATATGGAAAGCGCGAAAATGTGTTACTGATTCGTGAAGATTCAACAGGTGAGAAAAGTGCACACCGCTTGAATTTAAATGATGCAAACCTGTTTAATTCACCTTTATTATTATCTGCAGCAAAACGATATTGTGTATGTAGAACCTAATAAGGTTAAAGGCAACTAACTCGACAATTGGCAGCAGTACAACCCTATGGTTCTCGTTTGTAGGAATTGTTACGTCGGTGGCTACGCTGGTTCTTAGTATCTTACGCAAATAAAAGCTAACAAGAACAGAAAACAAAGAAATAATATAATATGTGAAATGAGGTAATCAAAAACGTTGGTAAAAAGTTACGTATGATTATCTCATTTTTTATTTGAACAGATACCTAAAATGGAAAACAATATCCACGAAGATTGTGGTGTAGCACTTGTTAGGCTTCTAAAACCATTGAGTTATTATCAAAAGAAATATGGTACATGGAAGTATGGTCTCAACAAACTCTATCTGATGATGGAGAAGGAACACAACCGCGGACAAGAAGGAGCTGGAATAGCTTCTGTTAAACTTGATGCCAAAACCAGGACATGAATACATGTTCCGTGAACGCGCAGAAGGTTCAAATGCCATCACCGAGATATTTAGTTCAGCTCATAAACAAATTAAACAGGTGATGAAAGAGGAGGATGTTAACACTGACGCCTACGACGAATTGCCCTTTGCCGGTGAGCTGTACATGGGACATCTTCGATATTCAACAACTGGAAAGAGTGGGGTAAAATATGTGCATCCATTCTTGCGCAGGAACAATTGGCGTGCAAAGAACCTTTGTATTTGTGGTAATTTCAATATGACTAATGTTGAAGAGGTGTTTGAACACCTTACCATACAGGGCAATATCCTCGAATATACAGCGATACTTACATAGCTTTGGAACTGATGGGACACCGCCTTGACAGGAAGTTGAACGTAATTTTCAACTGGCAACCGAACAGGGACTTACGGGAACCGGTGTTACTAACTACATTGACGGGCATGTTCGTATGGAGAATGTGCTGAAAACCACAATGGATAAGTTTGATGGTGGTTATGTAATGTGTGGTATAACAGGCAGTGGAGAGATGTTTGCCATGCGTGATCCTAATGGCATTCGCCCTGCATATTATTACAAAGATGACGAAATTGTTGTACTCGCATCGGAACGACCTGTTCTTCAAAACCACCTTTGATCTTGAATATGAAGACATAAAAGAGCTTATCCCTGGCACGTCGTTGATTGTTCGTAGCAGTGGTGAGGTGGCGGTTGAAGAGATTATTCCTCCAGGGAAAAATGCAGCATGTTCGTTTGAACGCATCTATTTCTCACGTGGTTCCGATCAGGATATTTATAAAGAACGTAAAGCAATTGGGCGAACAACTTACGCCAGACATCTTGCGTGCAGTTGATTATGATACTGAACATACGGTACTTTCATTTATCCCCAATACCGCAGAAGTGGCCTATTACGGACTGATAGAAGGCCTCCAGAGCTATGTAAACGAACAGAAAATAAGTGCAATCCAAAAATCTTGGGCATAACCCTTCGCATGAGGAACTGGAAAAATTCTTATGTCTAAGGTAAAGATCGGAGAAAGTATCATGGAAGGATATTAAGCTTCGTACGTTTATAACTGAAGGCAGTGCACGTGATGATCTGGCAGCTCACGTCTATGATGTTACCTACGGAAGCCTTAATCCGGGAGAGGATAATTTGGTAATTATCGATGATAGCATTGTAAGAGGAACAACTTTAAAGAAAAGTATCCTGCATATTCTTGACCGTTTGCACCCAAAGAAAATCGTTATTGTCAGTTCTGCTCACAAATAAGATACCCCTGATTATTATGGTATTGATATGCCGAGATTGGAGGAATTCTGTGTGTTCAGGGCAGTGATGAGCCTTATTCACGACAGAAATATGGAATATTTAGTGCATGAAACCTATAAGGCCTGCAAAGAAGAGTTACAGAAACCCAAAGCAACGATGGTTAATCATGTGCAGGACATATACAAAGCCTTTTACAGTAAAGGAGATCAATGAAAAGCTTGTTGAGATGCTCCGACCTCACGATATGGTTGCTCCTGTGGAAATAGTGTTCCAGTCTTTAGAAGGTTTGCATAAGGCAATACCTCATAATGAGGGCGACTGGTACTTCTCAGGTAACTATCCTACGCCCTGGTGGGACAAGGCTTTGTAATCAGGCTTTCGTTAATTATGTAGAACAATCATTTGACAAAAAACCTTATTAAACGAGAAAATATAAGATGAAGAATGTTACCTTGGTATTGTCTGATGGAACAAAATTCCATGGAAAATCATTTGGATATGAACATGCAGTTGGCGGAGAAGTGGTGTTTAACACGGCCATGATGGGCTATCCGGAGTCGCTTACAGACCCTTCTTATGCCGGACAAATTCTTGTATTTACCTATCCCTTGCTTGGTAACTATGGCGTTCCACCCTTTACTTTTTGAAGCAAAATGGGTTGCCAACCTTTATGGAAAGCAACAAGATTTACGTGTCTGCAGTGGTTTGTTCCGATTATAGTGAACAGTATAGCCATTGAATGCCGTCGAAAGTCTGTCAGAATGGTTAAAAAGAGAGCACGTCCCAGGCATTACAGGCATTGACACGCGAGAGCTAACCAAAGTGCTTCGTGAGCATGGAGTCATGAAGGGAAGTATTGTTTTTTTGACGACGATCCTGATGAGATGCCCCAGGCTGATTATGAGGGAGTGAACTTTGTTGCTAAGGTTTCGTGCAAAAGAGGTTATCAGGTATCAGGAAGGTGCAGGAAAGAAAGTAGTACTCGTTGACTGTGGAGTGAAGGCCAATATCATCCGTTGTCTGATTAATCGGGGTGTAGAAGTAATCCGTGTTCCATGGAATTATGATTATACTGACATGGATTTTGACGGCCTGTTTTTGGCTAATGGTCCTGATGATCCTGACACATGTCAAGAAGCAGTTGACGTAATTCGTAAGCAAATTAGCACTTCTCGCAAAACCTATTTGTGGTATTTGTATGGGTAATCAGCTGTTAGGAAAGGCAGCCGGAGCCAATATCTACAAGCTGAAATACGGCCATCGTTCGCATAATCAGCCCGTTCGTCTTGTAGGAAGCAATCAATGTTATATTACCTCACAGAACCATGGATATGCCGTTGATGCCCAAACTCTTGGGAAAGACTGGGAGGAATTGTTCGTAAATATGAATGATGGTTCCAACGAAGGCATCAGACACAAGACTAATCCATGGTTTTTCATCTCAGTTTCATCCAGAGGCATGCTCTGGACCTGTCGACACAGAGTTCATGTTTGACAAGTTTATGAAGCGCTCAATGCTTAATCAATTTATTCTGAAATAGTAATTCAAGACTAAGGAAACAATCGTAAAGTAAATCTATGAAAGATCCAAATATTAAAAAGGTTTTGTTGTTAGGCTCCGGTGCGCTCAAAATAGGAGAGGCAGGAGAATTTGATTATTCAGGTTCCCAGGCATTGAAAGCTCTGCGTGAAGAGGGCATCGAAACGGTATTAATCAATCCTAATATTGCCACGGTACAAACGTCAGAAGGTGTTGCTGACCAAATATATTTCTGCCTGTGCAGCCTTATTTTGTTGAGCGGGTTATAGAAAAGGAGCGCCCTGACGGCATTTTACTGAGCTTTGGTGGCCAGACTGCACTCAACTGTGGCGTAAAATTGTATGAGAGTGGCGTCTTAGAGAAATATGGTGTACGTGTATTGGGTACGCCCGTTAAGGCCATAATGGATACAGAAGACCGTGAGCGTTTCGTTGAAAAATTAGACGAAATACAGGTAAAGACCATCAAAAGCGAGGCATGTGAAAACCTACAACAGGCTGTCAAAGCGACGCATGACCTGGGCTATCCTGTCATTATCAGAGCTGCTTACGCATTAGGAGGCTTGGATCGGGCTTTGCCAATAACGACGAAGAACTTAGGGAAAAATATGAGAAAGCGTTCTCTTTCTCTCCGCAGGTACTCGTAGAGAAGAGTTTAAAAGGATGGAAAGAGATTGAATATGAGGTTGTAGCGACCAGTACGACAACTGTATTACAGTATGTAATATGGAGAATTTCGACCCTCTTGGCATCCATACCGGCGAATCAATAGTTATTGCTCCTTCGCAAAACACTTACCAATTCGAGTACTATAAGCTCCGTGCGCTCTCCATTAAAATAGTAAGACACATCGGAATTGTTGGCGAATGTAACGTACAATATGCTTTTTGACCCTCATTCAGAAGATTACAGGGTAATTGAAGTTAACGCGCGATTGAGCCGCAGTTCTGCGCTTGCGTCCAAGGCAACAGGCTATCCTTTTGGCTTTCGTTGCTGCAAAATTGGGCATGGGTTATGGACTTTTCGATTTGAAAAACTCGAGTTACAAAGACAACCTCTGCTTTCTTTTGAGCCTGCCCTTGATTATGTAGTCTGTAAAATTCCGCGCTGGGATTTGTCGAAGTTTCACGGCGTAGACAAGGAGCTTGGTTCCTCAATGAAGTCGGTTGGTGAGGTTATGGCCATAGGCCGTAACTTTGAAGAGGCCATTCAAAAGGGCCTGAGGATGATAGGACAAGGCATGCATGGCTTCGTAGAAAATAAAGAATTGGAGATTCCTGGTATTGACGAGGCACTGAAAGAACCCACAGATAAGCGTGTGTTTGTTATTTCGAAAGCCATGCAAAAGGCTATACAGTTGACCAGATACACGATTTAACCAAGATTGATCGCTGGTTCTTGTACAAGCTCAAGCACATCATTGATATTGACGAACAATTGAAGCGTCATAACATCAACACGGTAGATGCGAGCCTTTTGCGTGATGCAAAGGTATATGGCTTTACTGATTTCCAGATTGCACGTGCCTTAAAAGCTCGAAAACGACTATCCTAACATGCACCAGGCCTTGCTGGTTGTAAGGAACTTAAGGAAGCGTTACGGTATACTTCCGTTGTAAAGCAGATTGATACACTGGCTGCAGAGTATCCCGCTCAAACCAATTATCTCTACGTTACCTATTCAGGAACTGCAAGCGATGTGACCTTTAGCAACGACCGCCGTGCTGTTATCGTGCTGGGGTCTGGAGCATATCGCATTGGAAGCTCGGTCGAATTTGACTGGTGTGGCGTACAGGCCCTCGAAACAATTCGCCGTCAGGGTTACCGCTCTATTATGATTAACTATAACCCTGAAACCGTATCGACCGACTATGACATGTGTGACCGTCTTTACTTTGACGACTTATCGTTCGAGCGTGTCATGGATATTATCGACTTTGAACATCCCTCATGGCGTCATCGTTTCGACGGGCGGGCAAATCCCTCAACAATCTTGCCATGTATCTTGCAGCCGAGAATGTACCTATCTTAGGCACGTCGGCCAAGGATATTGACAATGCCGAAGACCGTGCAAAATTTTCGGCAATGCTTTCACGTAACGGCATAAACCAGCCAGAATGGAGCGCTTTTAACCTCGATGAATGATATTGAAAAGTTTGTCGATCGTGTTGGTTTCCCCTGTACTTGTACGTCCAAGTTACGTACTTTCAGGGGCTGCAATGAATATCTGTTCAAATAGAGAAGAGCTGGAACGCTTCCTGAAACTGGCTGCCAACGTAAGCGAAGACCATCCTGTTGTGGTGTCAAAATTTATTGAACATGCCAAGGAAATTGAGTTTGATGCCGTAGCAAAAGATGGAGACATACTGGCTTATGCCATATCGGAACATATTGAATTTGCTGGCGTTCACTCTGGCGACGCTACCATACAATTCCCTCCACAGAAACTCTATGTGGAAACAGTGCGTCGCATTAAGCGCGTAGCGCGCAGAATAGCAGAGGAGCTTCATATCTCAGGACCGTTCAATTGCCAGTTCATGGCGCGTGAAAACGACATCCTTGTTATTGAATGTAACCTTCGGGCAAGTTGCTCTTTGCCTTTTCGTCAGCAAGGTATTGAAGCTGAATTTTCATAGACCTTGCCACGAAAGTTATGCTGGGCATACCTGTTGAAAAGCCCAGCAAGAATCTGTTCGACTTTGGATTATGTGGGCATTAAGGCGAGCCAGTTCTCGTTCAACCGCCTGCAAAAAGGCCGATCCTGTATTGGGCGTTGATATGAGTTCTACGGGCGAGGTAGGTTGTCTGGGCGATGATACCAATCAGGCTTTATTGAAGAGTATGCTCTCGGTAGGCCAGCGAATACCAGGCCATACCGTGCTGCTGTCGACGGGTGGGGCCAAGCAAAAGGCCGAAATGCTTGACGCAGCCAAGGAGCTTATAGCTGCATGGCTATGAACTTTATGCCACTCCGGGCACTTCACGATTCCCTGTTAGAGAACGGCGTTAACAATGTACTTGTTCACTGGCCATCAGAGGAAGGCGAAGCACCACAAGCGTTAGAGCTGTTGCATGAGAGGAAAATTGATATGGTTGTCAATATACCTAAGAACCTCACTGCACGTGAATTGACAAACGGTTACAAAATCAGGCGTGCTGCTATCGACTTAAATGTACCCCTAATTACCAACAGCAGGCTTGCCAGTGCCTTTATCCATGCCTTCTGTACATTATCGTTAGATGATATTGATATTAAGGCATGGGGCGAGTATTAAGTGCTGTCGATATGTTTTTAGATGTGATAGCGTGTAATTTTGTTTTTACCGGCTTCTGCACAATAATGAATATATAAAAAGGTTACCATCTTCTGATGGTAACCTTTTTTTCGTTTTAGGGGTCAGCAATCGGCTTTGGGGGCTAATCATCAGGATGTGTTCGTTTGTAGAATACGCTTGTTTGTTGCATCCTTTCTGCTGATTCCGTTTTCTGTTTGCGTTTACTTTCAGTGTGTGACGACCGTCAGCAGCGTTGTTGACGGCCGTCATACCCATTGTTCGGCGGCCGCCGTACGTACTGCTGACGACCGTCGAACGGTGAGCTTTTATGCATAACGGCTTCACCTTTTTATAGTCCGTTTACATGAACAATAGTCAATTATGGTTGTTGAATTGCAATATAATCCTATCCACATAATACAGATAATTAAAGGCATACTAAACAAAAAGTTTTAGTATGCCTTTTATAATATACTAATAACTAAATAGTTATCTTATATTGTAATATATTTGATGGTCAAATAATATGATTGTATTTACTTAGTCCATCTTGTCATCAATCATCTCAAAAACCACAGTAAGGCACAGAGCACTTTCGGTACACGGATACCCTCTGGAGTTTGATTATTCTCTATAATTGTAGCCACAATACGTGGCAGAGCCAGTGCAGAGCCATTCAGCGTATGGCATAATTCTATCTTCTTATCGTCGGCATGGCGGTAACGACAGTGCAGACGGTTAGCCTGATAGCTCTCAAAGTTGGATACCGAACTAACCTCAAGCCAGCGCTTTTGTGCTGCCGAATAGGTTTCGAAATCAACACAAATGCTCGATGTAAAGCTCATATCACCACCGCAAAGCAGCAGCAAATGGTAGGGAAGTTCGAGCTTTTTGAGCAGACCTTCCACGTGATCGAGCATCCTGCATGCCATGATGTATACGAAACGTTCGGGGGTGTCAATGCGTACAATTTCAACCTTATCAAACTGGTGCAGACGGTTCAAACCGCGTACATCCTGTGCTGTAAGAACCTGCTTCTCTGCGGAAACAGGCCGAGTAAGCACAGCGTTTAATCGGAAGGTCTTTTTCGTCAAGTATCTCGTCTCTGAAAATATTGGTTACAGGAACCTCGGCTGTTGGTATAAGGAAAAAGGTTGTCGAGGGTTGGCATGATACATTTGTCCTTCCTTGTCTGGCAGCTGTCCTGTGCCGTAGCCTGAAGCCTCATTGACAACATAAGGCGGTTGAATTTCGAGATAACCGGCCTTGCGTGCCTCATCAAGGAAGAAAGCTTCGAGAGCACGTTGCAGCCGGGCCATCTTGCCAATGTATACAGGAAACCCTGCACCTGTTATCTTTAACGCCGAGGTCAAAGTCAACAAGGTTGAACTTTTTCAGCAAGTCCCAGTGGCAAAGTGCGTCCTCAGGAAGCTCAGGAATAACCCCACCTTCTTTAATAACAACGTTATTTGATGCGTCGGCTCCTTCGGGAACCTTGTCGTTTGGTATGTTAGGTATGTCGAGAAGAACATGTATCATGTCTTCGTTTGCCTTTTCGTTTATCTCCTGTAACGCTTTGTCGGCGGTCTTTAAATCGGCTACTTGCCTTTAATAGCTTCGGCCTCATCTTTCTTTCCTTCTTTCATCAGGCCGCCAATCTGCTTTGACAGTAAGTTCTGCTGCTGCTTGTTGGCATCGAGTTTTTGCTGAGCTTCACTGCGAAGCTTGTCATATTCTAAAACTTTCTATGGCCTCACGGGCACCCTTTGAAGTGTTTCTTTTCAAGACCCTTAATCACACGGTCAGTCTCTTCACTGATGAGTTTAAGTGTAAGCATAAAGCTGTATCTTTTTATATAATAGTTATTTATCAGGGACAAAGTTACGAATATTATTTCATTTGAAAACAATATATATAGTTTTGTGTACCTTTGCAGCGGTATGGTTTCGGACCGGTTTGTTTTTCCAAACCGTATTTGACAATCCATTATAATTTTTGCGATTAAGTTCTTATATCTCATGACTAAAAATTATCTGTACATTATTCTTCATTACCCTTGTTGTTGCAGGTGCTTTTGCACGTCCCCGCGGAACCAGAGTGCCTATGGGCAAGAAGGTTTATCAGTATCGTATTTTTCTTACTGACAAGGATGGGTCACCTTTCACTTTGAAACATCCTGAAGAATTCCTCTCAAAGCGGTCGCTCGAACGACGTACGTCAGGGAATAGCTGTTGACGAATCAGACCTTCCTGTATCACCGGTATATCTGATGACATTGTCGAAGATGGACTAAACATCATGGGGAAAAAGCAAATGGCACAATACAGTTTGGGTTCAATCGGCTACCGACGATGTGGCTATTCGGCTTAAAAGGGCTAAAGTTTGTGAAAGATGTGGTGCGCGTTTATGCTTCGCCCGACAGCTTTTTACAAGTTCCTCATAGCAGCTTTGAAAGACAGCATGCGCACCGATTCTTTTTGCTAAAGGAAGGTATGGAGAGGCTTACAAACCAAATTTCACAGCTTAATGGTATTCGGCTTTCACGAAGCCGGCTTTCGCGGACAAGGTAAGTTAATAGCCGTGATGGATGGCGGATTTCACAATGCCGACCGCATAAAGGCTCTGCGTCGTGTTCGTATTCAGGCTACGGCTGACTTTGCACCACGCCGTGTTCATTCCATATTTGCAGATACTTACCACGGTACAATGGTGCTGTCGTGTATGGCAGCCAATAGTCCTGACACAATGATTGGTACAGCTCCCGATGCTGATTTCGTACTGATTCGTACAGAAGACGGAACAGCTGAAACCCATGCCGAGGAAGATTCGTGGACGACAGGTGCAGAGTTTGCCGATTCAATTGGTGCCGATATTATCAATGCCTCATTGGGGTATCATAAATTTGATGGCGACTCGACAAGCTATCGTTACCGTGATCTCGACGGAAAAACAGCCTGTATCTCAAACCGCCTCTATGCTTGCTTCGAAAGGCATCATACTTACCAACAGTGCGGGTAATGAAGGTGAGGGAGGTTTGCGCACAAGATAGAGTGCCGGCCGATGCCCGTGACATCCTTGCCGTAGGTGCGCTGAATCGTAAAGGCATTAACACATGGTTCTCAAGCGCAGGCCCTTCCCAAGATGGGAGAGTGAAACCAGACGTATGTGCCATGGGCGGACAAACGACGGTGATTGACGGTAGCGGTAGTATGACGAAGGCAAACGGTACATCTTTGCGTCGCCTGTGATGTGCGGCATGGTAGCCAGCCTCTGGTCGGCACTGCCAAAACTTAGTGCAAGGCAAATCATAAGCCTTATTCGTCGTAGCGCCGACCGTTATAACTATCCTGATAATGTATTTGGATATGGCATCCCTGACTTTGGAAAGGCCTATGAAATGGGGAGAAACGAGTAAACATTCAGTTGAAAGACTATTTATTTAGTGATTGTTATTTATGTAAAAATTTTTATTAATATTTGTTGTTGCCTTAATATTATATATCTGTATAAAGGCTGATATTCCAGCTAAAAATCAGGATATTACAGAAATTTATATTAGTATTGTAATAAACGTTGTGCTGAATAGTGATGTTGTTAGCAAGTAGCATCTGGAAAATAAGTTCCTTAATCCCACTATTCAGCACAACAAGGGAGGCTATTTGCTTGCGTGCCATTTTTATTTTAACGGCGATTCTGTTTATATACGTTATAAGTCTACTTTTTGTTGCGCATTTATAACGTTACCCACTGACAGTTAAATTGCCAGCATTTTTAGATAAGGAACATATAACGGTTAAGGTTTTTCACATTAGCTCTGCTCAAAATAAAGATTTTAATATCACTTTAGTTTATAGAGAGGTTAGGGGTAAACGGTTATCATTTATAATCTGTATGATTATTCCTGATTATAAAACTGATTATACGGCAAGCCTGTTTTTTTATATGTCATAAGTGTTAAAATAAAATTCAACTTTAGTAAACTAAAGCAACTTTATAAATAATCTTTACATACTATTAGTTATCCAAGAACACGTATATCTTATAATTCTATAAGGTATAAACTGCTATATGTACAACTTTACTTAATATACCTTTTTATGTTTAATATGCAATAAAATTAATTATTATATAACGTTTTAATGGAATATTAATATTTGTAATTATAAATATTAATGATAATCTAAATAAAATACCATTATATTAAATTATATATATTTTACGCTTTTTTTGTTTTAATCATTGCTAATTATGTAACTTTGCGCTCATTAAGAGTTTGATAGTTACAAATTAACGCCTACATTATTATTATATGAGAGTCTCTATTTATATGTATTCTGCCGTATTATATTTCATTTTTAAAAATTATCTGCATAAATATCGTATACATGTATTGATCTTATTCAATCAATTTAAAACTTACATGTAGATGAAACTAATACGTTTATCATTCACAGTGACAAATTTATTTTTATAGATTCACGAGATACAAATAAATATAAAATAGTTGGAGAGTAAATAAATCCTAATTGATATAAAGTATGAATAAAAAGTGAAAAATGGGTATATATTATACCTACTGTTACATCGACTCGAAGTTGAAGAAATGATGTCGAACTTCTTTTTACAGGAGGTCATGAAGCTGGTGTATCGTCTGATAGTGGTGTTGACCAAGGGGGCGGACATAGTGTTGGTGATGTAGAAGAAGATGAAGGAGATTGATTTGTATTGTGTATGTTTGTTCGAAATAAGTATTTAACATAAATAGAAAATGAAAGAAAAATTATTTTATGTGGCAGCTTTTACTTTTGTCCTGTTGAGCTGTTCACAAGAGAATGTAATAGACAGTTCGACGGATAAAGGTAGTAAGCAGGGAGTTCCCTTTGTGGGTGGATTTTAATGATGTTAAAGGAGAAGATGCCACAAGCCGTACATCATTAGAGTATGATAGGTCAACTCGTTCTATGACATATTATTGGGAGCCTAAGGATAAAATTTGGTTAGATGATGGCAATAATGGAGAAGGAGAGATAACGGCTAAAGTAGGTTCTGCTACATTCTTCCTCACAGGAGCTTACAATGCACAAAATTACACAGTATATTATCCTGGCAAAATGCTACAACTTACAATACTGTCACCATACAAACTTCTCAAACACAAACTGTTCTAACAATTCTGCACACATAGGTGAAGCAGGAGACTGTGGAGTAGCTGTTGCAAATAAGAAGCCTCAATGGTGGATATACTTTCTCGCTTGCTCATAAAGCAGCTCTACTTATGCTTTCCTGCCTCGTACTACAAATGTTACGGAAACAGGATGGGTTTTGACAAGCATTAAAGTTACTTCTGATAATAATATTGCGGGTAGTTATACGCTTTCTGCCGCAGGATTAGCAGGAACTGGTTCATCTAATGAAGTTACACTTACAGTATCTAACTTTGATATTACCAATTCAGAAACCAGCCAGGCTACAAATGCTTCATACATGGTAATAGCTCCTGGTACACATACTCTTAAAGTAGAGTATTCAGTTAAGAACACAGTGTCAGGAAATACAGGTACTATTGTTAGAAATCTTGATGCAAAAACTTATGCTGCTAATACTCTTTATCCAATCACTGTAAACTTATTTTGAAAGAGTATTCTAATACAAAATACTATCTATGGGATGCAGAACAGGATCTCTGGTATAATAAGACAGCTGTTGATTATGCTAATGGATTATATTCAGCATCTGACAATCCGCAACGGGCTGCATGGTCACGCTAATTCCAATTCCCGCAGATCAAAATAGATGGTTTAATACGAATCCACCTGAGGTACCTGGATTTTACGATGCAGCATGGTTATGGTAACAAATTCTATTATGCTACACGTTCTGCAAAAGGATTGCCCCAATGTATTTGAATTAGCTTGGTATTATGACAAGGGAGATGTGCATTGGGACGCAACAGGTGCTTTCCTTTTCCGTGGTAAAATATATTATGGAGGTGCATGGATTAAGAAGCAAAGCGTAATCGCACAAGAAAAATAGTACTACTGTGGCTGCGTTGAAGAACACTTATCCTGGTCCTCATGATGGAAATACGAATGATTTGATACATCCAGATAATATGCCTGAAAAAGGCAATAGTACAGGGCGCGCCTTCATCGTCAACAATTAAAAAAATATTTCTTCTTGCCTGCTTTTAGGAGATTATGGCGGAACGGAAAGTGGGTACGCTATTCCCTAATAACTGGAATACGCTTTTATGGTTTAGGAACACATGGTTTCTATACATGTTCAAATACTTATGACAATTCTCAAGGTTTGTATGTATGGAGTTTACGATTTGATAATGCAAAAAGTATATCTCTCATTCTATTGAGGGTATTACTAATGGTCTTCCATTGTGGAAAGCACAATAAGTGGTAACGCTCTAACTATTTAGGTTAAGTATTGATGACTAAATAAGATAAAAGATAGTGTTATCAATCAAGTTTAATCAGACATTAATTAATACTTAGCTGATAATAGAGGAGAATAGACTAAAAAGATAAAGTGGGTGTCATGATGATGACACCCACTTTTCGTTGTTATGAATAGTTGTTTAGGCATCTTCAGTATGTCTTAAATACTACTATAATACGATGGTATCTTTAGTGTGTTATAGCAGCACGTGGTATACATCTTTTTATATAAAGTTATAATTTTTGTTGAAGAAATAAATTTGCGGGAAGAAGAGATCGAGATTAGATCTCATTCTTCCCGCAAATTCATATACATGCTTAAGCAATGGGGAGTGCTTAACGGGCGTTACAAATCAATAGAAAGCGGTAGTTTATTTCTGCGCTTTAGCTTCCCATTTACCTTCCATAGCCAACTTTATTTGCATGAGAAGATCTTGATAATGTGCGCGTGTGTCAGCATCAGCAGGACGTGCAGCCTGTAAGCGTGCTTTTATTTTCTGTAAGGCTGCAAGGCAATAGGGCGCTGTTCGTCTACCATTGTAACGCGCCATGCTTTGACAAAGTTGTTGATTGCTCGCCTTTGCAGCGTCTTTGTCCATAGATTTACCTTCTCGCCCGTTGTTGTAGAGCTGAACAGATAGCCCACAAGGTCATTGATATACTCCATGGGTTTATAGCTTCCTGGCGCATAACTATGCTTGCTGATAAGGTTAAAGGTCATGGCAGATGTAAGGTCATCGATAACGTCACAGCCAATAATAAGAATAAAAATTCTCTGGAACGCGAATCAGACGCTGTATATAAGCCGGACTGATAAGCCATGCAGGTTCTTTAAATAAGTTCTTATTGAGCCATGCCAAAGCCCGTCGTTGTGTAGCGCGATCAACAGGAGTGTATACGGCCCCTTGCTCTTCAGAACTTTTATAATTGTGGTACATGCCACCGATATAGCTGCGTACATGATTGCAATAACGTGCGAACTGATCGCGAAGGTCATTGTATGCAGTCAGAAGATTGACGTCCATGTCGCCCCTTCATAGTTCCATTCCCGGTAGTTTGTTGATTTCGCGCTAGGTTCATGATGCCATAATCGCTGGCTTTCATAGCATCGTTGCCCAAATCCTCACTTTGAGCTCTTGGGTCATTGTCGCTACCTTCGCCCCCAAACCAGTATTTTTTGTCCTTTTTAATTGTGCAATGGTGAGCTTGTTTAGTATAAGCCGCTCTCTTCTTCAGTTTTGGCATCAGGAAAAATAGCGGTATCCCCAGTTAATGGCCCATTTGTCATAGTCGTTGATGCGCGGGAAGATACCTGCTTCACCAATATTATCTTCAGGCTGTGCAACATAATTGAATCTGCATAGTCCATGATAGACGCCGTATGCCCGTACTTTTCTACCCACGCTTTGTTGCGAAGACTGTCAACGGAGTGTTGCCCACGATGCACCTTTATTATGTCGTAAAACCAAGTGTATGGCCAATTTCGTGCGAGCTTACAAAACGAATGAGCTGCCCCATCAGCTCATCATCAAACTTCGAGTTTGCAGGGCACGGGCATCAATCATGCCCGCCTGAATTTGGTACCAACCATGTAAAGGCTCATCACATTGTGGTACCAGCCTACATGACTTTCAATAATCTCACCCGAACGAGGGTCACTAACATGAGTGCCCATAAGCGTTGGGAATATCGCTTGCCAAATATCTGATAACGCTGTAACGTGCATCTTCAAGGCTCATCGTTGAATCGTTAGGCCATTCGCGTGCTTTCAATGGCGTTTTAAAAACCAGCTGTTTCAAAAAGCCTTATTCCAGTCGTTTACACCCATTATAAGATATTTGCGCCACTGTTGGGGGCAGCTGGGTCAATATAAAAAACGATAGGTTTGACAGGTTCTACCAGTTCGCCACGCTTATAAGCTTCTACATCTTTCGAACAAGACGCCAGCGTGTAATGACCTGCGCCGTTTGCGTCTTGTTGATGGTCATTAAACTCCGCAAATTCTTCCGTAAAAACTAGCCAACACTGCGGTCAAAGTAGCGGGCACGCATAGGTTCACGCGGAAGCAGGACGAAAGAAGTATTCGTTCTTAAAGTTACGTTGCCCTGCCATACGAGCCGCAGGAAGTTTGCTTGTTGATTTGGCAGAGAAAGTTTTTGTGGTAACAATTTCGGTATTGATAGGGTAGGTGTGCATATAATTAATGTAAGAAAAGATCGCGCTGAATAGAACTTAACCCCATGCGCGTTCCTTGGCTGCACTGCTTAGCGAAAAGACATTTTGATCGCCATTAAACCAGCTTGTTACATCAATACTATAAAGTAAAAGCACCATCCTGACTTTTGATAGTTGAGTCAATTTTCACCGAAGCCATAATGGGATCTTTCAGTAGAATTGAGGACGGCTCTGTAGATAGCATCGGTAGAATCAGCACGGACATCATACATTTTATCACGCATGAAGCATTTGCTTGCCATTCTTTTTCAAAAATAGAGAACTCTGCTCATTGGCAAGCTCGCCACCATACAATCCCGCATCAACAGGTGTGGAAACGTAACGCGTAGTAACCATAAAGAGCCTGCCTAAAAGCGAATCGGGTATTTGGAAATAATACTTGTCTTTCCAGTGCTGCACGTTAAAAAGCCCCTCACGGGCAGGTGTCCGCACCTCTTTCTTTACGGGAGGTATCGCTCTTTTTGGCACCAGCCGGCATAGCAGCCATAAGACTGAGTGAGAGACCAAGAAACTAAGGTTCTGTTCATAATAAGATGGAAAAATGATTAGATTAAATGAATATATATTTGCAAAGGTAGTGCTTTTTCTTTATTTTTGCAGAGATAACATCCATAAACCTGTAAAAATGAATATTGAGCAAGACAGAGCCTATGCTCTCGTTCCCTGCCGGCACGACAGAAGACATGCCTTACGGGCCCGATTGTGTGGTTTTCCGTATTGAAGGCAAGATATATCTGCATGCTGCCCTGGAGTCTTCGGAGCCAAGATGCGCCGTAAAGCTCGACCCTGCCGTCGGCGCAGAGCCTCGCGAACGTGAGGACGGCGTGCGCCCTGCGTACCACATGAACAAGGTTCACTGGAACGACCTCTATCTCAACAGCCTTAGTGACGGTATGGTTACGGAACTTATCCATCAATCATATAATTTAGTAATATCAAATTTGCCTAAGTATATAGAAATTAAATTGGAGGAATGAGATAAGTATTTTCGTTTATTAATCTTTATTTTTCATCATTTCTTGGATACTTTCATGATGATAGCTGTTAATTATTATCATTTAACATTTGTAATTCCAGCGTAGTAAAAGAGAAATGTAATAATATTATTATTTCATTGATGTGAGCATTTAAAAGATTTTGAAATAGTAATGTATTTTATTGTAAAAATTTTATCGTTATTTTTACAGAGTTACGCAGAGGTGTCATGCTAATATGTCGTAATATAAGATACTTTATTTCAAACAGTTGTATTAATGCTGTTTTTCTAATGTAATAATTTAATCAAAATGGCAATAAAAGTAAAAAGTAAAAATCTATTTTAACGCCTTATATATTAGACCTTTATTAAACGATATATCATCGATGATAATTTTTATATTACATAAATTTTTGAAAGAGAAAAATATTGTATTTATTAAATAAATAGGTTTGTCATTTTAGCGTGGAATTTTTATTAAAAAAATCTGATTAAATATCTGCTTTTTCACCAAAAAGATGTTACTATTTGCAAAGTAGGCATTGGTATACTAATATTAGAGGACGTAAGGTTCAATTAAATTCTAGTAGGCATATGGTAAAGTATAATATGCTACTAAGAGTGAGAAGGAGGTCAAGTGTACAGGTCTCTTTGTCAGTCCCTGGTTTAATGGATGAGTTAGAAGAGAAAAATCAATAACATCATCATTATCCAGAAAAGTTTAAGGATAAAAATTATTCTGCAAAAACAATTAGCAGAAGATCTGAATACCAATACACGTTATATCTCTGCCGTTGTAAATGTTAGGTTTCATGTAAACTACACATCTTATGTCAATAAATTCAGGATACAGGAAGCTATGTCTTTATTAGTGGACAGACGTTATCAGGATTTGAACATGGAGGTATATCAGATATGGTAGGTTTCTCTAACAGGCAGTCGTTTTATGCCTCTATTTTATAAAATTAATGGTATAACGCCACGTGAGTATCGTATGAAGCATCTTAAAACCGTCCAGCTCTTACCGAGAAGACAAAAAAACGAGGACAGAAGAGCGTTGCGAAAGTTTGCGTCGAAGATGCAATCGCTGTAGCTGAATAATTAACAAAAATGAATGAAAAGTTTTGTTTATGCTGACGAAGATTTGCTGATATACAAAATGCTCCGATATAAGTTGGAGAACTTCGAAAGCCTGACAATACAACAAAAAGAAAATATCTATTATTTATCAAAAGCATCTTTGGTCGGTCGTGACATCACAACCGACCAAAATGGTTTCTATAATATTGATATTAGAAAATGCCTTGAAGTATTATTAAAAAGTAATCATATAGATAAAAACTTCATCTAATTTTTGAAGCGATGAAGATTTATTTAAAGAGGGTATGGTTCTCAAATGGAATTTATCACCATTACGGATGTGATAAATTTGTTCCGGACTTTACTGAAGAATGGTTTAGACACGAAATTAAAAAGGTTACTCCAGAATCTCTCCCTATTCAAAGATATAATAATAGTGTGGATGAGCTTTTTAGATATTATCTGTCCTGTTATTTTTGATCCTAAAGTAAAGCCAAAGCGAGTAAATCAAGCGAGAAGGAGACGATTTAATTGTTACATCGGCATGCAATTTCTATGAAAATGTTACTCAACAAGAAGCTGAAGCTTTTATAAGTGCATGCGGGAAAAGTCAAAGAGCGACAGACAGCCTTCTTGGGGTTTTGAACTCTCGTTTAGTAGGAGATGAAATAAAAGAAGAAGTTTATTCTATAAATGGTATTTATGCGCCGGTAATACGTCAAATAGTTATATTGTTAAAGAAAGTGTGAAGTTGCTGAAAAATGAACAACAGATATTAAGATTCTTATATCTTATTATGAAACGGGCGACTTAAAGCTCTTGACCAATATAATATAGAATGGCTGAAGGAACAAGAAGGAACAGTTGATTTTATCAATGGTTTTATTGAAGTATATGGTGATCCACTTGGATTGAAAAGGCACTTAGGGAAGGACTTGTTGAATATAAGGATGAAGCTGCAACGCGTAGAACTCTGAATGATTTCTGACCATGCACAGTGGTTTGAAGACCATTCTCCTGTTGATAATAGTTTCAAGAAGAAGTGCGTTAAAGGTGTTGCAGCCAATGTAATCTCAGCAGCCATGTTAGGAGGTGATGAATATCCTCAACGGCTATTGGAATAAATTTCGCATGAATGCAGATTGGATTCAGCACAATATGGTTCAAAGAGTGTTACCATAGGTAATTTAATCAGATGCCCTATAATAGGGTTGCTCAAGGTAATGGATTCTATCAAGAGTTTGTTATTAACGATGCTACTAATCGGCTGATAGCCAAACATGGAAGCCTGTGTGATAATCTTCATACTGACCTTCATGAGTGTTTGGGGCACGGAAGCGGTCAGTTATTGCCAGGCGTTTCCCCAGATTCGTTAAAGCGCTTATTCAAGCACAATTGAAGAAGCCCGTGCAGACTTGTTTTGCACTTTATTATTTAGCGGATCAAAAGCTCGTTGAGTTAGGTTTAGTTCCAAATGACGATAGCTTATAAAAGTCAATATTATTCGTATATCATGAATGGTGCTATTACTCAACTTGTACGTATTAAAACCTGAGTACCAGATTGAGGAAGCGCATATGCGAAACAGAGCATTAATAGCACGATGGTGTCTGGCACACGGGCATGGCATTGTTGAATTAGTAAAACATAATAATAAAAAGTTTTATCAATATTCAAAAATTATCCAGCTCTAAGAAAAACTGTTTGCACAACTTCTTGCTGAAAATCCAGCGAATTAAAAGTGAAGGAGACTATAATTCCGCACGTATGTTAGTGGAGAAATATAGTGTAGCAGTTGATAAGGATTTGCACTTTTGAAGTACTTTAATCGTTATGCCAAACTAAACATTGCACCATATAAGGGGTTTTATCAATCCGTACATGAAAACCTGTTCTCAATAAGTCGTAGGAAATCATAGATGTCAAACTTGATTATACAGAATCGTTTACACATCAAATGCTCAGATATTCTCGAAGAATATGGAGTTTTATAAAAGATAAAGATTAAATCTATGTCACCTAATATAGAAAATAAAATAAAAGAAATAAAACAAAGCTTCCGTCTTATAATGAATGGACAGGCGTCACAGTCTATGCGTGAAAAAGGTTTAGACTATCATCTAAATTGGGAGTGCCTTTTACACAACTTAAAATGATGTCAAAAGAGATTGGAAAAAGATTATCATTTAGCCATAGCCTTGTGGAAAGAAAAATATCAGGGAATGTAAAATTTTAGCAACTCTTTGATGCCTCCTGAGAAAAATGTCACAAGAAGTGGCCGAAATATGGATGGAACAAACAAGGTCACAGGAAATAGCAGAAATGCAAGCTTTTAATCTTTATCAGTACGTAAGCTATGCACCTGTAATTGCTTTACTAATGGATGGCATCAGATAAAGAGGTTTATCAGATTTGTGCATATGATATTATTGCCCGATTGTTTATGAAAGGACAAGAGCCCTAATGAACGTGGGATTAATGAGCTTTGTGGATCAGGCTACAACTGCTCTTAAGCATGGATCTGTTGGTGTAAGGGCATGCTGCTATGAATGCTATATTACGTTTTTTCAGAACTTGGAATCATGTATGAACGTATAGCCAAGTCGGCTCTTAAAACAAGAAGGACTTAATATATTTGAATAGTAATTGCTTCTATTTTGTGAATTAATTTCATCCATTTCTTTTTCTCGAAATATAAATAAATAGGTGTAAGAGAAAAAGTATGATTAAAAAGTTTCTTAAAAATAAAGGTTTTTAAGTGGCTTTTTAATATAATTTAGTTGCATTCCTCCATTACAATGAAGGGAAAATAGTATTTTATGTGACAAATTAAAAATTAAGAGTAAAAAGCATAACCATGGCAGAATCAGTTGATATTCGCGAGTTGAATATGCTCATAGAACAACAGAGCTCTTTTTAGTTACAAATATTGTAACAGGAATGAATAGAGTCATTGTAGGACAGAGGCATTTAATAGATTCTGCTGATAATATCTCTCTCAAGTGATGGGGACATTCTACTTGAAGGTGTACCCTGGATTAGCAAAGACACTTGCACAAAAACGCTTGCTCAATTAATAGATGCAGATTTTAGCAGGATACAGTTTACTCCAGATCTTCTTCCGGCTGACGTTACTGGGACTCTAATCTATTCACAGAAAGACGAAAGCTTTCATGTAAAGAAAGGGCCTGTTTTTCGAATTTTATTTTAGCAGATGAAATAAATCGTGCTCCAGCAAAAGTTCAAAGTGCACTTTTTAGAGGCTATGCAAAGAACATCAGGTAACCATCGGTGAGACTACCTTCAAGCTACCAGATCCTTTTTCTTGTTTTTGGCTACTCAGAATCCAATTGAACAGGAAGGGACTTATGAACTCACCAGAAGCGCAGGTCGATCGTTTTATGTTGAAGACGATAATAGAATATCCTACTGTTGAGGAGGAAAAACTTATTATACGAGAAAAACCTTCAAGGAGAGATGCCTTCTGTAATACCTGTAACGTCGAAAAAGGGATTATAGATGCTCGTGAAGTAGTTAAGAAAGTATATATTGATGAGAAAAATTGAGCAATATATTGCTGATATTGTATTTGCAAACTCGTTTTCCTGAACGTTATAAACTTTCAGAATTAAAGAGTATGATTGCATTTGGAGGCTCCCCGTGCCAGTATTAGCATGGCTAAAGCCGCTCAAGCTTTACGCTTTCATTAAGCATCGCGGATACGTCATTCCTGAGGATGTGCGTGCATGTACTCATGATGCATTGCGGCATCGTATAGGTTTAAGTTATGAAGCCGAAGCTGCTAATATGACAAGTGACGAGATTATCAGCAAGATCATTAACCAAGTTGAAGTGCCATAAATTAAGTATGTGCTAACATGGAAACTTCCGATTTATTAGAAAAGTTAGAAAAGATCGAGATAAAGACGAAGAGTCTAAGTCGGAATATCTTTGCAGGGCAGTACCATTCTGCCTTTAAAGGACGAGGCATGGAGTTTTTCAGAAGTTAGGGAATATCAATTTGGAGATGACGTTCGAGATATAGATTGAATGTTACAGCACGCTTTCACCGCCCCTTATGTAAAAGTTTTTGAAGAGGAGCGCGAACTAACAGTAATGTTGGTTATAGATGTTTCTGGGTCTCTTGATTTTGGAACAGTAACTCAGATGAAACGAGATTTTAGTTGCAGAGATAGCCGCAACTTTAGCTTTCTCAGCTATTGAGAACAATGATAAAATAGGTGTTATCTCTGACCGTATAGAAAAATATATTCCGGCGAAAAAGGACGTAAACATATTTTTATATATTATCAGAGAGCTTCTAAATTTTCGTCCTAAAAGTCATCATACAGATTTAGCTATGGTCACAGCTTATCTAACAAGAGTGATGAAACGACATTGTACGGCTTTCATTTTAAGTGATTTCTACGATCAGAAAGATTTTCTTGCAGAAATGGAAATTGCCAATCGTAAGCATGATGTTGTAGCAATACAAGTATATGACAAATTTGCAAAAGAACTCCCTAATGTAGGGTTGTTGAATGAAGTTGATTCGGAATCAGGACGGGAATTATTAATTGATACGTCAAGTAAGAAGCTTCGACAAGCTCATTACTCGTACTGGTGTCAACGTGAGAGAAATTGAAACTTATCTTTTTCAAAAAAAGTAAAATTGATTGGATATCCGTGTCAACGAATGAGAGTATGTGAGATCACTCATGATTTTGTTCAAACGACGTTCATAATCACATATATTTTTATGAGAAGATTTGTTCGTGGCATAATACTTTTTGTCTTACTTTTTATTTCTATTAATTCTTTAGCACAAGTTAAAAGTAAACCAATCTGTTGATTCTATTGAGATCCGTGTTGGAGAACAGACGAAGTTTATATTGAATGTGACAATACCTAAAGGAGCTAAACTTAAATGGCCCTTATTGAGGGAACGACAAAATTTAGTACCCGGATTAGAGATAGTATATACGACGCCTGCTGATACTATAAGTGAAGATGGAGCGTTATTGAATATAAGAAAAGTATATACGCTAACTTCTTTTAAAGAGAACCTTTATGCTATTCCACCTATTAATGTAAATGTAAATCACAAATTGTATAGCGGAACGTCATGTGCTCTAAAAAGTGATAACCATTGAAGTAGACGCATTACACCCAAACCAGTTTTTCCCTCCGAAAGATGTACAGGACAATCCATTTTTGTGGTCAGAAATTGCATTATATTTTTGGCTCTCGATATTTATTGTTATATTGAGTGTCCTAACTTGTTATCTCATTATGAGATTACGGCAGAATAAGCCTATTGTAACGAAAAATTCGAATTATAAAAGTATGTTCCACCACATAAGAAAGCATTGATTACAATTGACCAGATTAAAAAAAGAGCAGATGCAATCTAATGAGGATCAAAAACATATTATACGCAATTGACTGATACCTTTACGACAATATATTCAGGAAAAGATTTGGTTTCAGTGCAAAGGAAATGACCTCTAATGAAATTATTTCTTGCCTCCAAAAAAATAGGAGATGGGTCGATGATAAACGAGTTAAGAGATTTATTTATTACCGCAGACCTTGTAAAGTTTGCAAAATATTCCACATTATTAAATGAAAATGATTTGCATCTTGTCAAAGCAATAGATTTTATAGACAAAACAAAATTAGAGGGACAACCTGTTGAAGAAAGAATCGTGCCCAGTCTTTTAGAGGATGAAAAACGATTACAACAGAATAGGATGATGATCAAAATTTTGATATGGTGCTGTGGTTTAGCAATATTGTACTCTTAGCCTACTTGCTCTCTAACGTTTACTTATTGTTTTATTTGAAGAACAGTATAGAAAATGGAGTTTGTAAACAAAGAATATTTTTCTTGTTGGTGTTGATAATACCATATATCTTATGGTATTTTTCTTACATAAAAAGTATGCCTACAATGCGTATAAGCGACACCAATGCATATCTAAATGCCCAGTATAATTAGCGTGTTAGGATAAAACATGTTCCGATGCTTTTACGATGTATTGTATATATTTTAATAGTTTTTCGCTTTAGCACGACCGCAAAACACATAACTCATGGAATAATAAAACTATGAAGGAATTGATATTATGTTAGCTATGGATGTTTCAACTTCTATGCTTGCAGAAGATTTTAAAAACCCTAACAGAATGGAGGCCGCAAAAGAGGTTGCTTCCGAATTTATATCTGGACGTCCTAGTGATAATATAGGGTTAACCATATTTGCAGGAGAAGCGTTTACACAATGTCCAATGACCGTAGACCATACATCTCTACTTAATTTGTTGCAGAATGTTAGAACCGATATTGCTTCGCGTGGACTTATACATGACGGAACAGCCATAGGTATGGGATTAGCTAACGCAATTACACGATTAAAAATTCGAAAACTAAGAGTAAAGTTATTATTCTGTTAACGGATGGAAGTAATAATATGGGAGATATTTCTCCAATGACAGCTGCCCAGATCGCACGATCTTTAGGCGTTCGTGTTTATACGATTGCTGTTGGAACAAATAAAATAGCACCATATCCAATGCCCATAGGAGGAACTATTCAATATGTTAATATTCCTGTTGATATAGATACAAAGACACTTTAAAAATATAGCTTCTGTGACAGATGGAAACTTTTATCGTGCAACAACATACAAATGAGTTAAAACAAATTTATCGGGATATCGACAAGTTAGAGAAGACTAAGATGAAAGTCAAGAAGTATTCTAAGCATAATGAAGTTTATCAACTATTTGTTTTCATGGCGTTTATTTTTTTCTTTTCTTAGAGATACTTTTGAGAAATACTCTTTTACGTCGTATACCTTAAAATAAAATTGAAATGTTTAGATTCGATGACATTATATTTCTATGGCTATTATTATTAATACCTTTTTGGTATTAATAAGACTAATTTATTGGCATAAATAAAAGAAGAGATTGCAAAAGATTAGGTGATGTATCTTTGCTTAAAATCTAATGCCTGATATGTCACGTTTCAGACCTACTATTAAATTCATATTACTGATTTTCGCATTAGGGATTTTGATACTCATGCTTGCCCGCCCACAAATGGGAACAAAAATATCACAAGAAAAAGAAAGTAGGTATAGAGACTATTATTTGTATGGACATATCTAATTCAATGAAGGCAGAAGATGTAGTTCAAATAGATTAGAAAAAGTAAATTATTGGTTGAGAATTTAGTAGATCATTTTACCAATGACAAAGTTGGCTTTGGTAGTATTTGCTGGTGAGGCATTTGTACAGTTACCCATTACTAGCGATTATGTTTCTGCAAAAGATGTTTCTGCAAGATATCAACCCTTCTCTTATTGCCACACAAGGAACGGATATTGCAGGTGCTATAAATTTGGCAAGTCATAGTTTTTCTCAACAACAAGGCGTGGGAAGAGCCATTATCGTTATCACAGATGGGGAAGACCATGAAGGAGGTGCTTTGGAAGCCGCAAAAGTTGCAAGTAAAAATGACATTAATGTATTCATTTTGGGAATAGGTAGCACAAAGGGGCATCTATTCCAATAGGGAATGGAGAATACATGAAAGATGCTACGGGTCATACTGTGCTATCTTCTTTAAATGAAAATATGTGCAAAAGAGATTGCTAAGGCAGGTAATGGAACATATATCCATGTTGACAACACATCTGATGCACAAAGAGATTTAAATGATGGTTTTGCTCAGACTTCAGAGAGGAGTAACCAGTTCGGTAGTATATAGTGACTATAATGAACAATTTCAAAGTTTTGGAATCATAGTTATAATTCTTCTCTTTATAGAGATCTCGTATTTTAGAGATTAGGAATCCCCATTTTTAGACATCTGATATTGTTCAAGACGAATAAGATTACCAAATGAATATAATCTCAAAATATCTTATAATTTTTGTTGTGCACATATCTATTTTTCGCAGAATGTAAGTGCTCAGTCTGATCGACAATATATTAGATCAGGGAATAATTTCTATCGACAGGAAAAATTATTCTAAAGCAGAAATAGAATTTGGAAGGCATTAAATAAAAACCCACAAAATCCACAAGCCCTGTATAACCTAGGTTGCGCTTTGTTGCAGCAAAAAGATTCATTAGCAATACTACAATTACAATATGCCGGTAAGTTAGAAACATCGAAAATTAGAAAAGCTATGATATTTCATAATATCGGTGTAATATGTCAAAAGACATCATCTTTTTGGTGAAGCTATAGAAGCTTACAAAAGAAAGTCTAAGGAATAATCCTTTGGATAATGAAACACGATATAATCTTGTTCTTTGTATGAGGCAACGTAAGCCGAGTAATAATAAGGAAAAAGAGCAATAAAAATAAGGATAAAGATAAAAAAATAAAAGCAGGAATAATTTAAAAACCTCAGTCCTCAAAAATAGAGAAGGAAATCAGGTAAAACAAGGAAAGTACCAAGAGCAGCAAAAACAGAAGAAATGAATAAAGCTAATGTTGAGCAGTTGCTTAACTATGCTATTCAAGAAGAAAAGTCAACCCAGCAACGTTTAAATCGTAATAAAGAGCACTACACAATCACGCAAACTCGAGATAATTGGTAAATGAGTTAAAATGAATCGTCATAGTATAAATATATGCTTCCTTATATTTGTATGTTCATTTTGCATACAAAGAATTAGAGCGCAAGTCCAGGTTCTTGCCCCTTCACAAGTGGAGGTTGGAGAAAACTTTCGTTTAGCATACACTATTAATAATCAATCTGTTGAAGACTTCCATTTAGGAAATATACCATCAGGCTTAGAACTCTTAGCTGGCCCCTATACTTCACGACAATCCAGTTATCAGATGATTAATGGGCATACGTCGAGTTTGTCATCTATTACATTTACCTATACGTTATATGCTGCTAACAATGGAACATTTATAATTCCAGCAGCTCATGTACAAATCAATGGTAAAATCGTATCATCGAAAAACGATTAAGATAAAGGTATCTGGTGTAAAACGAAAAATAATAATAGTTCACAAACGTACCAGTATGAGAATAATAACGTTTCATCACAAATACAAAGTACTAGTAATCGTATTTCAGGTAAAGATTTATTTATAAAAGTTTCAGCAAATAAACGAAGAGTTTATGAACAAGAGCCCATACTTCTTACTTATAAGGTATATTCTCTTGTTGATTTAACACAACTTGAAGGTAAAATGCCTGAACTGACAGGCTTTCATACTCAAGAAATACCTCTCCCTCAACAAAAAGTTTCCATATAGAGCGAATAAACGGCAAAGCTTATAAAACTGTTACATGGAATCAATATTTAATGTTTCCCCAAAATTACAGGCCGACTTAGTATACCTGAAATCACTTTTTAAAGGTATTGTTGTACAACAAAATCGTTCTATTGATCCTTTCGAAGCCTTTTTTTAATGGTGGTTCTGGCTATGTTGAGATTATGTTGTAGCTCCTGGCCTTGAAATATATGTTGATGGTTTACCCTAATAAGCCTGTTGATTTTTTTCAGGCGGTGTTGGTAAATTTAGCATCTCTGCAAAATTAGATAAGTCAGTAGTAAAGGCGGGTGATCCTGTTACAATGAGTGTAACAATAAGTGGAAGTGGTAACCTAAAATTGATTAATCAACCCAAAGTTACTTTTCCAAAAAGACTTTTGACAAGTATGATCCAAAGATTATAGATAAGACTAAAATTATCGAATAATGGAGTTGAGGAGATATGGTCTATAATTTTCTTTTTATTCCACGTCATCAAGGTAAATTTAATATTCCATCAGCTACATTTACCTACTATGATATAAAAATCAAGGGCATATAAAAACTATTAGAAGTCAATCCTTTAATATTGTTGTCAACAAAGGAAATAGAATCTGAAACTTATTCTCACACGATGAACTCACAAAAGAAAATGACATTCGTGATATTATGACAAATGACATAAGTCATAGAGATGGTAATAATTTATTCTATGGAAGTTTATTATATTGGAGTTGTCTCTGTGGGCTATTTTTATTTTTCCATTTTATTTATTATTTTCCATAGACGTTCCCTCACGCATGCCGATATTATTTTTATGAATGAGAAATATGCCAATAAGATAGCTTATAAACGCTTAAAGAAAGCAAAAACAATTAATGCAAATAAACAGGATGAATTTTATAATGAAGTTCTTCGAGCTTTAGTGGGTCTATGTAGCTATAAAATTAAATATATCTGTTGAAGTTTTATCGCGTGAGAATATTGTTGAGAAACTATCTTTCTCAAAATATAGATCAAGATATAATAGCTCAGTTTATATTAGCTTTTAGATGAATGTGAATATGGGAAAGATATGCTCTGAAAAATCTATCTGATAATATGAATAAAAACATTTGATACTGCATTCACAGCAATAACAAATATTGAAAAAGTAATAGAATAAAGCAAAAAGATGATGAATTTACTGATAATCTATAAAATTGGCGAATATATTATCTGTAAGAGTAAACAGGCACAGTACATATTACTATTCATAGTAATGCTATGTTACAGTTTAACTCTCGATGCTATTACTTTTAAAGAAGCAAATGAATTTTATAAAAAGGAAAAATTATAGTCAGGCAATAATAGAATATAAGGAACTGTTGAAACATAATCCTTCTGACTGAACTGAATTATAATTTAGGTAATGCTTATTATCGTATAAAATGATTTTCCCCATTCGGTTTTTATATTATAGCCGGGCATTAAAATTTGCACCAGATAACGAAGATATTATATTTAATTTAGAATTAGCCAGTTCAAAAACAATTGATAAGCTTGTACCACAAAATGATGTTATGAGGCTTTATAGAAGCTTATTGAATTTGTTTAATACTGATGAATGGGCATATATCAGTTTATTCACCATTACATTAGCTTTATTCTCAATTCTAATTTATTTCTTCTCACCCAATTTACCTTTTACGTAAATTAGGCTTCTTTTTGGTATTCCAATGTTTATACTTTTTATATTTTCATATGGTTTTGCATTTAATCAAAAAGCATTTGAAGATAACAGAGATGCGGTAATTATGTCTCATTCAGTAGAGTAAAAAGAAAGCCCATCATATGATGGTAAAAATAGTTTTGTTCTCCACGAAGGAACCTGTGTGAATATAATCGATGAAGGGTAAAGGGTGGGTATCTATACACATTCCAGATGGTAGGAGTGGCTGGGTTTCCGAAAAAGCCCTCGAAAGAATTTGATTTTAAACTTGTAAAAATTCCCTATGAGTATAACAGAACTGTCAGGAATTGACAACATATCCTTTATTGGTTTAATTGGAGCAACTCTTTATTTGAAAGATGGGTTAGTGTCTTTGCTAACTTCTGGTATGACATGGATTCCATTATACATAGCTCTATTTTTGATTTAGTTATGAAAATAATGATACTATGGGGCAAAATTATGTTGATAGTGGGAAGTATAATACTTTGTATCATTTTGACAGGAGGAATTGACGATATTTTATTAAACCATGGATAGGAAGAGTTCTGTCCTTGTAATGACCCTGATATTAACGCACATTTAAATTTAATTACTGGACAGGTTGAGTCAGGGTTTTAGCTTCTTTTCTGCACATGCAGCAAATACGATGTCTTTAGCTGTGTTCCTATGCTTATTAATTAAAGATTCAATATTTGAGATTGTCATGATAGAGTGGTCTCTGTTAAATGGATGGAGTAGACTTTATCTTAGCGTACATTTTCCTAGTGATGTGTTGTTTGGCTTTTTATATGGTGCAGTCATAGGTATTACTATTTTCTCTTTTTATAAACGATTCTATTCTGAAATGAGTTTTTCAAACAACGTATATTTCATCTCAATATACAAGTTCAGGATATGAAAGAAAAGATATAGATGTTGTACTTGTAGTATTTTTATTAACAACATTGACAACATCTATCATATCATTTTTAAATGTAGGATTATTTTAATTATGGATACAAAAACATATACATATCTCTGATTTTAATTATGATCTTCCAGATAATAAGATCGCATAAAATATCCACTGCCTCAAAGGGATAAAAAGTAAATTACTACTTTATAAACATGGTGAAGTTTCTGAAGATGTTTTCACTTGTCAAACTATATTCCATCAGGTTCTTTGATGGTCTTTTAATAATACTCGTGTTATCAAAGCAAGGATACATTTCGAAAAAGAGACAGGAGCCTTAATGAAGTATTCTGAATGGAACCTGCATTTCCTACTGATTATGAACGAATGCTTTCAAAACAAAAAGGTCAATGCAGTTGGTTATGTATGGTTGGTAATCTAAAGAAATGGAAGGAAGAAACACTTTCCCGTAACTTTGTGATTAAAGGTCAGCAAATTACATTGGAGGCCCTCATTAGAGCGTAATCACACTTCCCATAAAATAGGGGGACTAATTATTGGGTAAACTTTTCATGGAATAACTCTGAAATAAGTTTTACAGATATTCTTGAGAACGTTGGCGAATTACCAATACCTCCATATTTAAAAACGTGAAACAGAAGAAAGCGACAAAACGACATATCAAACCGTTTATTCTAAAATAGGGGTAGTGTTGCTGCTCCTACGGCAGGTTTATATTTTACAGAAGATGTTTTATTATCATTGGATGATAAGAATATAATTCGCGATGAAGATAACATTGCATGTTGAGTGCAGGAACATTTAAGCCTGTTAAGAGATAATGAAATAGAAAGGACATAATATGCATTCTGAATATATTATAGTCAACGCCATACTTTAAAAATCTAATTGCACATAATTGTGAAGCTATCTCGATAGATTTTAACAAGTGTACGGACATTAGAGTTTATATTATATTGGTGTAAAAATTAGCATTAAATCCTAATAGTAATGAGGATGCTCTCTGGGTAGCACAATGGGATCCATACGATTTTTCCACATAATGAAGAAGGATTGGTTGTGATAAACAGGGAAAACGATAAGTCCACTTGAAGCGATACAGAATATTTTTAGATTATTTAGATAGATCTTTATTGAACGAGTTACATTCCAGTACACAAATTATTATAGCTCCTGGTTATACTTATAAAATAGTAAAAATCACTAATTACTAATTTTCATCAACCCCAAAGTACTTTACTTTTACTTGTTAGTGCTTTTCTTAATGGCGATTGGCGTAAAGTATACGAATATGCTCTAAGTCATGATTTTCGTTTTTCTGAGCTATGGAGACTCAAGTTTATTAATGCCCTAAAACATAAATATAGGAGACTCATTATATTGTAAACAATTATTTCTATATTTTATTACGAAATACGGATTTATTAAAGTAGCCAGCGCAGTTCCTAGCTTTGTACACGTAGCTGATTGTAAAAGAATACTGAAGAAATAAAAAGCTCTTATAGATAAAAGCAGAAGAACAGAAAAACTGAGGTTATTGTTTTCCCAAATTGTGCATTACAGGGTATAGCTGTCAAAGATCTGTTTAGGCAACGTTTATTGTTGCAAAGTGCAGAAAGATTGCCTTATGGACATTGCTCATTTTAGTAAGCAAAAATAATGTCATTAGTATAATTGGGCTTCCCATAAGTGTCGATAATCTGTTGTTAAATTGTGCAGCAGTTATACAGCATGGGAAGATTCTCAGGATTGTACCAAAATTATCTCCCTAATTACAATGAATTTTATGAAAAGCGTTGGTTTGCATCTGCACAGGATTGTCGAGAACAAATTATAAATTTTTGCAGGACAATCAATTTTAATAACGTCAGCCCCACAGTTATTTCAAATTCATGGTGAGGGCTGTGTTCAGGATTGAAATATGCGAAGATGTTTGGGCTCCAGTCCCGCAAGTGATAATCTTGTATTGGCAGGGAGCTGATATTATATTCAATCTTTTCAGCCAGTGACGAACTTATTGGAAAGCATAATTATCTAAAAGTTTGCTTTCGCAGCAAAGTGCACGAATGATGTGTGGCTATGTGTACAGCGGAGCAGGTTTCAGTGAAAAGTACACAAGATGTTGTTTACGAGAGCAACGCTTTGGTATGAGAATGGACACCAGTTGTGCGAGGGAGAACGCTTTAGCATTCATAGACAATTCATTTTCTTCTCAAATTGATATTGATAGTCTTCGCTCTGATCGGCGAATAATACAACTTTTGTAAATGCACACCAATCCATTATAAATCAGAAATTGCATATTATAGATGTAGAGGAAGCGGCTTATGAACATTTCTTACTGGAAGAAATGTTAATCCACATCCATTCATTCTCTCATCATTCAAATGGATGAATCCTGTGCAGAGATATTAAATATTCAGTCCATGGGGTTGCTAAAACGTTTAATACACACAGGCAGAAAAAGTTGTGCTGGGTGTCAGTGGAGGTCTTGACTCGACGCTCGCGTTATTGGTTTTAGTGTAAAAGCTTTTTGATAAACTTGGATATGATCATAGAAAATATAATAGGTGTAACGATGCCAGGCTTTGGTACTACTGGGCGTACATATCAAAATGCACTAAATTTAATGCAGAGTCTGGGTATCACTATAAAAGAGTTAATATCTCACAGAGTGTGCTTCAGCACTTTAAAGATATTAGGCAGAATGAAAAAGTACATGATATTACATACGAAAATTCCTGAGCCCGGGCGTACGCAAAATTTTAATGGACTTATCAAATAAGCTCAATGGATTGGTTATAGAGTACAGGTGACTTGTCTGAACTGGCATTGGGATGGGCTACATATAATGGTGACCATATGTCAAGTGTATGCAGTAAATGCTGCTGTTCCTAAAAACCCTAATTAAGTATTTGCTACATTATATTGCACAAAATACTCAATCCCGATTCTGCACAAACTCTTATTGATATTATCAATACGCCCATCTCTCCCGAATTGATTCCGGCAGATGAAGATGGAAATATAAAGCAAAAACTGAAGATCTTGTTGGCCCTTATGAGCTACACGACTTTTTCTATATTATGTGCTGCGTTATGGTTTCTGTCCAAAAAGATATTTATTCTTGCACAAAAAGCATTTAATAGCAATAGCTTAACATCTTCAGAAGCTAATCAATATGATGACGAAACTATTCTGTACTGGCTTTATACCTTCTATCGTCGTTTCTTCAGTCAACAGTTTAAACGTTCCTGTTTACCTGACGGTCCCAAAAGTAGGATCTATAAGTTTGAGTCCTCGAGGCGATTGGCGCATGCCAACAGACGCTTTAAGTACAATATGGCTACAACAGATAAAGATATAGCATCAGATAAAAGGGCTAAGATTAGATTTCTCTCATAAAAAAATTAAAACTTACCCTTCACCCTTTTTATTAAAAATAATGAAAGATAGTATCCTTATTTATACATTTGAAAGATAAACTATGGATACTATCTTTTTTCTCGATTTACATTATGTAAGAAAAGAAAAACATTCCTATCCTACTTTTTATACAAAGATGCTGCTTAATTGATAAAAATTAAGTAATTTTGTGTCGGAAAGATAACCCAAGTACTCATTTCCTATTTTTAAACTAAATTTAATTAATCTTATGCAGAAAAGATTACTTTCTCTGGTTTCATTGTTGTTATGGTTGACAACAACAATGATGCGCAAAGTCACAACATCTTCTATGAGTGGAAAGGTTGTGTGCAAGGAACCAATGAAGAGATTATTGAGCTACTGTGCAAGCGGTGCACGAACCTTCTGGTACACGCTATGCCACAGTAGCAAACACAAATGGTCACGTTTTCAACATTCAAGGTATGCGTGTGAGGGCCATACACGGTTACCGTTAGTTACGTTGGTCATCAAACCCAAAGTCTTTAAGGGTATTAAACTTCAATTAGGTGAAATCTGCAACCTTGAAGTGTGGCTTTCAGAGGATGCACAACAATTGGGTGAAGTAATTATTAGTGCTCAGGCTTCAAAGTTTGCTGCTGAAAAAACAGGAGCAACAACAGAATATATATCACAACGACAGATAGAAAGTATGCCTACGGTAAGTCAGTTTCTATCACTGACCTTACACGACTCTCACCTTATTCAAATGGAATGAGTTTCGCTGAGGTGACGGTCGTTCCACCAACTTTACGCTCGATGGTGCCAACATGAATAATAATTTCGGTTTATCATCGAAGTTGCCGGGAGGTGGAAGTCCTATTTCTATGGATGCTATTGATGAAATACAAGTTGTTGTTTCGCCCTTTGATGTTCGCCAGTCTAATTTTATTGGTGGTGGAATTAATGCTGTAACAAAATCAGGTACTAATACATTCCGTGGTACAGCTTACATCTATCACAATAACGAAAATATGCATGGAAACCGTGTTGATGATAGGACACTTCCAGATCCTGGCAAAGTTCGTAATACCACTTATGGCATGACATTTGGCGGCCCGATCATTAAGAATAAGTTATTCTTCTTTGTAAATGGTGAGTATAGTAGATTCCAACAGTTGTGAATCGCTGGCGCGCCTCTACGAATGGTGTTGCAAAACCTGATGAATTTATTTCGCGTACCAAGATCAGTGATATGAAAAAGGTACAGGATTTCATGACTACACAATATGGATTTATAATACAGGTTCATACAAGTTTCCCAGCTGACGAGGCAATTATAAACTTCTTGCTCGTCTGGACTGGAATATTACCCAGGATCATCATCTGGCTATTCGTTTTAATCACACAAAAAATACAAACTGGCTGAATCCAAATGGTAACTCTGGTAATACAGGTTTCCGACTTAATGGAATGGACCTGTCTATCAGAATATTCTATGTCTTTTGCAAATAGTATATACTCTGTTGACAATAAGATTACAACTATAAGTGCAGATTTAAATAGCCGTTTTGGAGAACATTTTGCCAATCAATTGACTTTTTACCTATTCAAACATTGCAGATGTTCGCGGTACTAAGTCATCTGTTTTCCCATTCATTGATATTATGAATGGTTATGATGCTATCAGCAACGTCTTCTGTTGCCGGGGCCTTTAATTTTGGTACAGCAGGCTGCTCCATCTTATAATACACAAACTCTTGAACCTTATATGAGTTTTGGGTTATGAGCTTTTACCTATAACAATGAAGTTGTTAACAAAGTAACAACGCTTACTGATAACTTTACATGGTATGCTGGAGCTCATAAAAGTTACAGCAGAATTAACTTTGAACACCAAACAGCTTTCAACTCATACATGCGTAACGGTACGGGATATTATCGCTATCGTTCACTTGATGACTTCCTGACAGGGTGCAGCACCAGAAGCTAGTTGCTCTTACTTATGGTTATAACGGTGAAACAAATCCTGCTGCCAAGTTGCGTTTAATCAGATTGGACTATATTTGCAAGATGGGTGGAACGCTACTAATAATTTTAAATTGACAGGAATTGGTATCAGGTTCGACAATATCTCTTTCAATAACAATGATGTCATGCGTAATAACGCAATCTACAATCTCCGACTGGAGGGCGTAAGATGAGATACTGGTGCATGGCCTAAAACCAATATTCAAATTTCGCCCTCGTGTTGGCTTTGTCTGGGATGTATTTGGAGATAAGAGCTTAAAGGTACGCGGTGGAACAGGTCTTTTGCCGGACGTCTTCCGTTAGTATTCTTTACAAATATGCCAACCAACTCGGGCATGGTTCAAAATATAGCTACTGCTGTAACACGGTACAAAAATGGTGTTGTCAGTCATAGCGATCCTCGTTTAGCACGGTTTGCAGGTGGAATCGTGACAAATACTTCTGACATTATTACGAAGTTAGGGTGCCCCAACTATCACTCCTGCACAAGGTACCCTGCCATCATCTATTGCCGGCGTTGATCATAATTTCAAAAATGCCACAGTATGGAAGTCATCTATTGCAGTGATTATGTAATTCCTACATCTTCCATGGACAGTTAGTAGTGAGTTTTATATACACCAAGAAGCTTAATGATGTATTACTTACCAACTATAATATCAATACCAGTGATATTTCAACATGGTCGCGCCTGAATGGGGCTGATAAACCGTCTTATTTATCCTTCACAGTTTAATTATTACAGCCAGAAGTTCAACAACATCAACGTTAACGATGCTTGTGTTCTTACCAATACTCATAAAGGTCATGGCATGACATTTAATATCATGACAACCCTTACACCTGTTGAGAATCTTGATTTGATGGCTTCTTATCACACACTGTGATGAAAGAAGTAAGCGGTATGCCGGGTTCAAACGCATTGTCGGCATGGCAAGGTCTTTTTACTCGTTAACTGGTCCAAACTTGTCAACTGTACAAAACTCACAGTATGTAATACCTGATCGCCTTATTGCAAGCATCACATACACATGGAAGAAACATGACCACTTTAGTCTCTTCTACCAGGGATATAGCCCGTATGGTTATAGCTACTATTATCAAGGAGATATTAACGGTGATGGTATACAGTACGACTTAATGTATATTCCTCGTGATGATAGCGAAATTAACTTTACAAATAATGCAGACCGTGACGCATTCTGGAACTACGTTAATCAGGACAAGTATCTCAAAAACCATAAGGGTGAATATGCAGAAGCCTTCACAGCTCGCGCACCCTGGGTTCATACGTTTGACTTCTCCTGGAAACACGATTTTTACACTGAAGGCTGGCAATACAAATCATAAACTCAGGCATCTCTCGATATACAAAATGTAGGTAATCTCTTCAATTCACGTTGGGGCGTAGCACAAAACATGGCAAATTCAGGCAATGGTCAGATTCTTAAGGTTGATAAAGTTCAGAATGGAACACCTTATTTCTCAATGCGCAAACTGAATGGTGCTTATCCTACCAAGACATGGTCTTACAGTCGAGTATACAGTCAATGCTGGAGAATGCAAATTGGTTTAAAAATATTTCTTCAACTAATTTGAATATAACGATTGATTAAGTTGTGTAATAGATTTTTATATTCGGAATTCTATTCTACATAATACATAATAAAAAGCATACTTTCCTTTTAAAGGAGAGTATGCTTTTTGCGATGTCAGGGGCTACCATATTTATTTACTAAATAAAAAAACAATCAATAAAATTGATGGTATCATTAACTATATAAAATATATACTTTATATTTTTATAATCATCTAAATAAATTGTTGACGTTTATGGCATAATCAAGTTCTCTTTTACGCCGTAATCTCCAACCATTTACATCGTAATCGTCGGCCTTTTACAGCAGAATCATTGCTCTTTACATCGTAATCATCAACCCTTTACGATGTAATCTAAAAGCCAATTACATCGTAATCATCAAACATTTACATCGTAATCATTCGCTCTTTACATCGTAATCTAAAAGCCAATTATGACACAATTAGCTTTTCTTCTTTTCTGAGTGAACTATCAGTATTATTCTTATCTGTCTGTTTCATTTAAATAATCACATTGAAATTTCGGAAAGACTTTCAGTTTATTAACACCATGATTAAATATGCTTTTAAGTATGCAGTTTATAAAAGAAACAGATGAATATAAATTCATTTTATAAGAACAATATATAATTATTCGAATAATTATATATAAAATGCGAGAGTATCTTCGTATAAAAATTAAATCTTTCAAATAAAATTATTTACCCGAACGTTTATCTATCATCTCACAACATCCAATAATCATATTTCTTATTTGCGTAATACGAGGCTTGCTCTTTTGCTCGAAATGAAGAAAATAGGTAAAAAGCCATATGTAAATTGTCGAGAGCATCGATCCATTCATTACGAGAAGAATAGATATATCCTAACTTATAATAGGCATCAGCTTTCTCACTTTCTTGACATAATGTAAGCATTTCCTTGTATAATGGAATCGCCATATCATATTTATTTAAATTAAAATAGCTCTCTGCATCAGCAAAAATAATAGAAGGATAGTTCAGAAGGGCAAATAATTTTAACTGTGGTATAGCTCTATCAAGACACTCAGTTGCATGCTGATAATCCCATTCATAATAATAGCACACACCTGTATACTGCAATAAAACGAGGATTAAGTTGATAATTTGAATCTAATTTCTGAAAGATAAGCAAAGTTTCATGATACTTACCGCTCTGGAAATAATCCAGAGCTATTCTTAATCTTTCACCGTCAGATATGGGTTTTGCCACCAAAGGGAAAAAGCGAAAAATAAAATAGAGAATATAACAATCTTAAACTTTATCAAGGTTCTATTTCGTATAGAAATCTATAACTTGGATTGCTTGTTGACAAGCTGGGCAGAAGTCTGGATAATCATTAGTGCGCATACGACAGTCAGGTGATGCTCTGTAAATATGTTTTAAACTGTATCCGGCACCCTCATAAAAACCTACTTGGGAATCTGCCCTATAAGGTTTTCCCATTTATTTTTCGAAACGGACCATGGTTGTAATATTTTTCTCCCACGGTTCAACATCATATGGATACATGGGTATGGACTCATTGTCGTATGCGTATTCATCAGCAAGACCGGCAAAAACTATGACCAAACTCATGAACTACAACGGGACGAAATGCAGGGTGGTGCGTCATTGACAGGTTATAGCTGTTCAAAAATACCGCCACCTCCATATTTATTAGTGTTGACCAATACTATAATATGTTCATAAGGAACACCTGCAAGTAAGTTATGAAGGTCACTCAAATTCAATGTCGTCAAATAGCGGTCACTATAAAATGTATCAAAATGAGAATGCAAAGCTGTATTCTTCCATATTCCTTTATGTGGTTCGCTTGTCCCACTCTCTTGTGAAGGCGATTCAACAGCTACAATTTGAAAGCGATTGCGCATACTCTTAAAATGGTTCATAAGAGAAAAAGATACCCCATAGCTTTACGTGCATCTTCACGGAAGACATTCATTTCTTGCAAAGTATATCCCTCGGCTACGTAAGCAATATGAATGCAGCGTGCAGCATCTTCTGCTTGTTGAAGAATGGAGTAGGGTGTTATATTGTACTCACCTATACGGCGTATAAGAATATCATTAGGAACTATTTGATGTGTAAGCGATGCTGTAATCTGTCTCCGGTTATTACGTAAGTCGATAGTTACATCAACAGTATCCTTCGGCATTGGAATCAGAAAGACATTCTCAAAACTACGTGTTTGCGATTTAGCTTCATCATAACTTAGCCATTCCTGAAAAAGTGAGAAAAAGAATTACGATAAATAATTTTACCTGAGTGATGGTCGAAAACTGTTATTTGTCCGTTGCCTTCCATGGGGATTTCAGATAATCGCGTGCGCTTTCCATACCAATGGGGTTCTTTAAAAAGCTGGTTAAAGAGATATATGCTGTTCATTAACATTACCCGGAAGATATAATCAATACGTAAAAGTATGATCTAAAAAGAATACATTAAAAGTCTTGCGCATACAATCCTAACGGCACAAAAGAATATTATACACAGGAGTAGTCGTTTCATTGACAGATTACAGAAATTGATTTAATATACTCTTAATGATTGTCCAACACGAATACCATCTTCAGGCTTCATATGGTTCATCTTATATAAATTCTTAATGCGAATACCATACATTTGGAGCAATTGTATACATGCTTTCACCAGCTTTAACTATATGTGGCACGTGTTTAAAAAGCTTTAATAGCATGCTTTTTGTTTTTTCTCAAGATAAATAATATCACCTTCATGAAGCCTTGCATGACGGTCAATTTCATTATATCTGGCCAATTTTCTCCATGATACACCAGCCTCCCTTGGCTATTAACTGTAAATGTATCGCCTTCACGAGCCACTATAATAGTTTTTATTGTACATACGTACAATATGTGGTTGAGGAACAACAGCCCCTATTTTGTGCATCGTAAATGTTAGCCATATAACGGTCGTACGAACAGAGCGTTATCATATTGATAAAGTTGATATAGTTCTATTATTTCAACAAGTTTGTCACCATACAACGGATTGGTTGCATAACCACAATTTTTCAAGCCATAAGCCCAGCCACGATAATCATCTGGTGCAAGTTGAAATAAACGAGCATATCGTCCATTATTCTTAAGAATAAACTATGGTCTTTTGAAACTTTTGCCTTGGATTGTCATAGGCTCTAAAGCATTCAGCTAAAGCATCATCATCAGCAGTAATACTACGTCCTTGCCAATCGTGGCATTTAATACCAAAAATGATTATTTGCCTGGGTGGCGAGCTTGCTCTGACCTGCCGCACTTTCAATCAGTCCTTGTGCCAATGTAATACTTGCGGGTATATGATTTTTGTCTCATCTCTTCTATTGCCAAATCTTTATATTGCGCAATATAATTGAGATAGGCTGTATTTAATTTTAACTGAGCTTGCAACTCGAAAGACACAAAAAGTAACAGACCAGAAAATAAAATTCTTTGAAGACGAAACATAAACCTTTAAGCTATTATGCCATAACCTCATCTTTGTATCAAGATGAGGTTATGTAATAATAATATTTTTACTAAATTATAAATGAGAAAGATATACGAATAAAGAATGTCAATCATCCCATTTTCTTTTAGTTTGTCAACATAGCCATCAATAACAGCTACGGCTGTTATATTGATATTTCATCTTGCACACTTGCTTCAAAATCGGTAAAAGTGGATTGGTTTTATTTAAGCCCATCTGCACAGGACCTATCACTTCACAATCAGGATCAAGGGCTTGTAATAACTTCTGACTCCCATTAGCCGAACTCATATTCGAGAATACGAGTGTGTTTTACATCTTTTTCCTTTTAAACGGGTAAAGGGATATTTTACATCACGAAGCTCTTTGTTTAAAAGCAAAGTTTACTTGCATTTCACCATCAAGTGCTAGGTCAGGAAATCTTTTCTGAATAACTGCTCAACTGCCTGATGTACTTTAACAGGAGAACCTATTTCGTCAGTTCCAAAATTAGAATAGCTAATCATTGCCATTACTGGCTCATTATTAAAGAAACGAACCGTGTGCGCAGTAAGGCGCGCAACATCGTAGAGAACATTTTGATCAGGATGACGATTAATAGTGTATCAGAAAAGATAGTGAGACTCCTTTCTTTGTATTTAGGATGTGCATTGTGGCAAAAAGTAGAATAGCCATCGCGAACACCAATAACCTCTTTTTGCAACTTTAATAGTATTGCTATATTTGGTATAAAGACCTGTGATAAAAGTATCGGCATCACCTTGCTCAACCATCGACATACCAAAGTAGTTGCGTTCATACATTTTTATCGTAAGCTTCTTCAAACGTTACACCTTGGCGGGCACGTTTCTCCGCAAGGTGTTTAGCATATGTTGCCCGCCTACGTTGCTCTTTATCTGCGCGCATGTCTACTATCTCAACACCTGTAAGGTCTAACTTCGAGACGCTTGGCCAGCGATTAAGACAGTCAACATTGCCAAGCAAAACAGGTGTACAGATGCCTTCCTGAAGAGCCTGGACGGCAGCCTTCATCATGGTGGGATGTCCACCTTCTGCAAACACAACACGTTGTGGGTGAAGTGCTGCCGTAGCATGGAGGGTACAGGTAAGTTTGGTTTCCTGTCCCAACAACTGACGTAAATGGTCTTTATAAGCACTCCAATCGGTAATTGACTTGCGTGCTACTCCGCTTTTATAGCAGCCTTAGCCACCGCAGCCGGGACTTCTGTAATAAGACGTGGGTCAACAGGCTTCGGAATAAAATACTGAGAGGACCAAATGAAAGATCGTTAACATGATAAACCTGGTTGACAACGTCTGGCACAGGCATCTTTGCTAAGCTTGCAATAGCCTTCACCGCTGCAAGTTTCATATCTTCATTAATAGCTTTTTGCATGTACATCAAAAGCACCACGGAAGATATAGGGAAACCTATAACGTTGTTAATTTGGTTGGGATAGTCGGAGCGTCCTGTTGACATAATCACATCGGGACGGGCATCAACAGCATCCTCATACGATATTTCGGGAACAGAGATTAGCCAATGCAAAAACAATAGGATGGTCAGCCATTGACTGAACCATTTGCTTTGTCAGAATATTCCCTTTTGACAAACCTACAAAAACATCAGCACCTTTTGATCGCTTCTTCCAGTGTATGGACATCATTTCGTATGGTTGCAAATTCCAATTTTTCCTCATTCACAGTGGTCGCGGCCTTTGTAAATAACACCACGTGAATCGAGCATTACTATATTTTTCATGCCTGGCACCCAGTAAACAATACAACTTCGATACGGCTTATTGCTGATAGCTCCGGCACCGTTAACTACAATTTTAGCATCTTGTATCCTGCAACTTCGAGGCATTCAATAATCCTGCACCTGATATAATAGCAGTTCCATGCTGATCATCGTGCATGACAGGAATATCAAGCGAGTTTTTTAAACGATTCTCAATATAGAAACACTCAGGTGCCTTTATATCTTCCAAATTGATTCCGCCAAATGTAGGAGCAATCTTCTCAACAACATCACAGAATTTCTCTGGATCTTTCTCATTTACCTCTACGTCAAAGACATCAATGCCACCATAAATTTTAAATAACAGGCCTTTTCCTTCCATGACAGGCTTCCCACTCATGGCACCTATATCACCTAAACCAAGGACAGCAGTGCCGTTAGAGATAACGGCTACAAGATTACCTTTATCGGTGTATTTATAAACATCGTCTGGGTTCTTCTGTATTTCTAAGCAGGGATAAGCAACTCCTGGAGAGTACGCAAGACTTAAATCGGTTTGTGTACGATACGGTTTTGTAAAGCTTTACCTCTATTTTTCCATGACGCCCTTTTTCGTGATATTCAAGTGCTGCCTCTTTTTGTTACCTTTACCATTTGCCTAATTATGAATTTAATAATAAATCTTTTTACCTTAGAACTATATACGCAAAAGATAATAAAAAAACGTCATAAAGCAATGCCCTTTTTATCATGTATCAGAAGAAGAAAAACAAAAAGGAAAAAAATATTATTCTTTATTTACAAAAAGGCTGCTATCACATATTGGAGTATATCTTGCAGACTAATTTCATAACATAAAAAACTACGAATTAAGGGTTTTACCCTATTTATTCGTAGCTTAATTACAATTAAAAATTATCTTAGGAAGATCATTCTATGATCCTCTATTTTTATTACTCTAACTTGTATAAAAAAATCTTTTGATTGACCTTTTGGGTGTTTTTCAAATTCTTCTTTATGGATTCTTATTTCAGAAAGATGACAGTATGCTGGTTGTGAAGCATTCAGTTCCTTCAGGTTTTCATCCATTACATTCTTTAAATCGTTATCATTTAACCCCATATTTTGTGCAGCCTCATAGTCAGGGTGAACCAATCCTACAAGACTGTTCCCAACCTGAATCACGACACTTTCGTTGACAAACGACATAGAATTGAGCTTATCTTCTATCTCTTCAGGATAAATATTTTGTCCATTCGATCCTAAAGGCATATTCTTTGAACGGCCTTTAATAAAGATATTTCCTTCATTATCCATCATACCGAGGTCACCAGTATGAAACCATCCGTCATCATCTATTGCTGCTTTTTGTTGCCTCTTCATTTTTATAATAGCCCAGCATTACGTTAGGACCTTTACAAAATAATTTCTCCAGGGACATTCTGTGGGTCATCAGACAGAATCTTCACCTGCATGTGTGAGCTGCCTTTCCACATGAGCCTGGTACAAAACTCTTATAGTCTTCATAGCCGATTATAGGGGGCACACTCGGTAGCTCCATAGCCAACAGTATAATGAAAACCTATGCGATGCGGGAACTTTTCAACCTCCTGACTAAACGCTGCCCCTCAATGATAACCTCATAAAAGTTACCTCCAAAAAGCCTGTGTTACCTGAGCACATATTTTTGTATATACTTTGTTATTTATACCAGGCATTTTTAGCAGGAGCTTCATTTTAGGATCTTGTATCTTTGGGAAGACTTTCTTCCTGATAATCTTTTTCTATAATAAGAGGGACAGATATGATGACAACAGGTTTTATATCTGCAAAAAGCCGCTGCAATGATGGCAGGGGAGGGCATTCTCGTTAAATAAAATATATGACACCCTTTGATAAACTCAAATAAAAATTCGAATGCCATTCCATACATATGGGCCATTGGAAGAATACTTATAATACTGTCTCCAACTTTAATATGTGCCCCAAGAACATGCTGACCAAAGTCTACATTACTCCATAAAGCACGGTAAGGAATCATTACACCCTTTGAAAACCCTGTTGTTCCACTGGTATAGTTAATCAATGCCAGCTCATCAGGATTCTCATCTATATAATAATGTATGTGTTCTTTTTCTAAAAGAATTTGAGGGTATTTCTGACCGAACATTTCATTTAAATGCTCACGAGCGTAAGTAAGTTTATCGGTACGAGAAAGCACTAATGAATAATCTGGAATATAAATAATACCTTCGAGAGAAGGCATTTTTTGTGGCATCAATTTGCGTTGCCACCACATCACCAACAAAAAGAAGCCGGGCTTCTGAATGGTTGACAATATTATGGATTTGGTCGGGCATAAATTCGTGCGAGTATCGGTACAGCTACTGCCATAAGTCAGCACAGCAAGGAAAAGCAGCTGCCCATGCAGAGCTGTTGCGTCCACATAATGCAATTTTATCTCCTTTCTTTATAGCCGAACTTTCAAACATAATATGCAGCTTCTCTATCTTTCGTGCTACATCGTGGTATTGGAGAGTAGCGCCCTTATAATCTGTTAAGCGTCATTATCCCAATGATTGATAATACTGTCCTGTATAAGCTTATTAAAAACTCGGTATTTTTTCCATCATTCTATGTTATTGTTACCAATAATCTCTCATTATTTCTAAATTAGATAGAGATTATTCGATAGAATTAGCATAAAAGGTATCTTTTAATAGATTTCTTTGGCGTTTTTTCAAATTCCTTATCTCTTATTCTTATCTCACTTATTCGGCAAAAAGATGGAAGCTGTGCATTTAGTTCCTTGCGATTCTGCTCCATAATAGTCTTTAAATCATCAGTAGAAGATCTAACGATGTCGCATTTTTCCATATCAGGATATACCAATCCTATCAATTTGTCACCATGCTGAATAATAAGGCTTTCATTCACCATGGCCATTGAATTTAATTTGTCTTCAATTTCCTCCGGGTAAATATTCTGGCCATTCGAGACCCAACAGCAAGTTTTTAATACGTCCAAGAATAAACAGGTGCCCATCGTTACTCATCTTTCCCAAGTCGCCTGTATGAAACCATCCATCCTTATCAATAACTGCTTTAGTGGCATCTTCATTTTTGTAATAGCCAGTCATTACGTTCAATCCACGCGTTATAACCTCACCAGCTACGTGTTCAGGATCATCACTTACCACTTTTAACTCCAGATTATCAACCACTGTACCACACGATCCTGGAACAAAATCATGCAAAATCTGAGAACGTAATCATCGGGCCAGTCTCTGTTGTTCCATAGCCAATTGTTATGGGGAAATTGATACTTGTAAGGAACGACTCTATTTCTTTAGTTAAGTCCGGCTCCTCCAACAATAACCTCCATAAGCTTCTCCGCCCATCGCATCCATTACCATCTTACATAAGCGCGACTTAATTTTATCGCCTACAACAGGCACCTTCATTAATAATTTGAGATGGGAATAATTGTTGATATTAGGGAAGACTTTCTTCCTTATGATTTTTCTCAACAACCAATGGAACAGAAACAACTATACTGGGATGTATCTCCTCAAACGCCTCTTGTATTATAGTTGGGCTTGGTAATCGTGTAGGAAATAAATATGATTACCAATACAAAATTCCAATAAAAATTCGCAAGTCAGCCCATACATGTGAGCCATCGGCAGAATAGCCAATACCTTGCTGCTCTTTTTATTCTGCTTCCTATGGCGTGTATAAGATATTCAACATTGCTTTCTCAACGAACGATAGGGGAGCATTACACCTTTCGAAAAGCCGGTAGTACCACTGGTATAGTTAATCATAGCCAGCTCTTCGCTGCTGTCTGTATGATAAGTGATGTCCTCTTTTCTGAAATATTTGGGATATTTCTGACCGAAAATTTCATTTAAAATGCTCGCGCGAATAGCTTAAACTCTCTGATCTGCTAACTATCAACGAGCAATCAGGGCGGGTATACAACACCCTCTAAATCGGGCATCTGATCATAGTCTAGCGTGGTTGACACAACATCACCAACAAATAAAAGTTTTTGAATCAGAATGATTTACGATGTTGCATACTTGCTCCGAGTAAATTCATGCTGTATAGGAACAACAACGGCCCCATAGGTAATGGTAGCCAAAAACGCACATGCCCACATCGAACTATTACGCCCGCATAAAGCTACTTTATCGCCGGGACGCAATCAGAGTGCTCAAACATAATATGGAGCTTCTCTATTTTACGATGCTACATCATGGTATTGTAATGTTGTTTCCCTTGTAATCAGTTAGAGGCATCCTTATCCCAATTACTTTGAATAGAAGCTTTAATCAGTTCATTAAAACTGGGTATCTTAGCCATTGCACAAGAATCTTTATTTTTGTGCAAAGGTAATATGTAATCTGCACAACCCCAAAAAACATGTGCAGTATTTTGCGTTATGAACAGCTTAATATTATATAATAAAGGGGAAAAATACAATGTTTTCCGACTTTTAACGTCAACAACCCCATGTAAATATTTTTCAAAGCCGTTATTATTATTCGTAACGCATGCTCTTTGCCGGATGTATATGCGAAATAAGATAACTGGGAGCTATAAGTACAAACAGGCTAATTACAGCAGTAAGAATATTAATTAACAACAATCCTGTGATGTTAAAACTCGATAGGAACTCTGCTGACATAATAAGTAGCTGGATTTAGTTTTACAACACCAAAAATACTTTTGTATCAGCGAAAGGCCTATGCCTGTTATGTTTCCAATAAGTAAACCGCGACTATAATAAAGGTAGCAAACCACAAGAACATATGACGGATGGTAGAATTACGTGACCGAGTGCTTTAAAAACACCAATCATTGTGGTACGTTCCAATATAATAATAAGTAAACCCGATACCATTGTTACACCGGCTACCGAAATCATCAGTGCAAGTATAATCCATACATTCATGTCTAACAGGTCGAGCCACTGGAAAATTTGCGGGTTAAGGTCTTGTATGGTTTGCAGAGTGTATGTTTCTCCATAATGGTCAGTTGTTTTGTTTATTTTCTTTTACAAACTGGCTCTCAATGGTATTCACCTTATCAAAATCGTTTACAGTAACATCAGCACCAGAAGTCTGGTCGGCCTTCCATCCGTTAAGTTTGACAGTTGTATACAAATCAGTAAAGCACATCACGTCGTCATACTGATTCAAATTAGTCTGATATATACCAGCTATTGTAAAAGCGACGTATACGCACACCATCGTTATCAATGAAATAGGCAGATATACGCTGACCTAATTTGAGTTTTAATTTATCAGCAATATTTTTTTGAAATGATAATCTTATCACTGGCTTTGTCATCAGAAAATTGGGGAATAGTTCCTGAAATCAGATTCTGATGGATAAATGTTGAATCAAATTCAGGCCCTACACCCTTCAGCATTACACCCAGAAAATCGTTGTCGGTTTTCAATATTCCTTGTTTATAGGCAAAACGTTCAGCATGCTTAACTCCTGCAATACCTTTTATAACTGTCATCATACTGTCGTTCATGACGACGGGATACTGAATCTGACGACATCTGCGTCATGAAGTTGGTTACCTGAATATGTGAGCCAAAAGCCTATTACCTTGTTACGGATACTATGTTTAAAACCTAGTACAACAAACACTGATATAATCATAACCGTAATACCAATGGCAACACCAGCAGTAGCTATTGTTATTGCAGGACGTGAAACATTTTTTGAATCGCCATTCTCAGTTTTCGAGCTATAAACAGGGAAATTCATGACCGTTATAAACCTATTATCTGAATTATCAAACTTATACGCGACCGGGATAAGCCTCTAATGCTTTTCTTAATACAATAAGAGCACGTTCCAGATCGTCCTTTTTAGCACATAAGCTATACGCACCTGATTGACTCCTGCGCCGGGAGTGGTATAGAAACCTGAAGCCGGAGCCATCATTACTGTTTCGCCTTCATAATTAAATTCTTCTAAACACCAACGACAAAAATTTGTCTGAATCGTCAACAGGAAGCTGCGCAACCGTATAGAAGGCTCCCATAGGGATAGGAGAGTAAACACCCGGAATACGATTCAAACCATCAATAAGGCATTTACGTCGTTCCACATACTCGTCGTAAACATCCTGATAATACTCAGCAGGAGCATCGAGAGAGGCTTCGGCTACAATCTGTCCGAGCAAAGGAGGAGATAATCGAGCCTGACAGAATTTCATGACAGCCTGCCTAACTTCTGCGTTATGGGTGATCAAAGCACCCACGCGAGATACCACACTCTGAATAGCGTTTTCGATACCGAATCAATCAATATCACGTTGTTTTCTATGCCTTTCAGGTGCATGGAACTGATGTAAGGACTTCCTGTATAAATATATTCACGGTAAAACCTCATCAGAAAAAAGGTACAAGTCGTATTTCTTTACCAAATCACAGAATCTGATTCATTTCACGCCTCGTATAAAAGGTAACCCGTAGGGTTGTTAGGGTTACATATCATGATTGCACGTGTACGTTCGTTAATCAGTTCCTCAGAATTTCTCAACCTTCGGCGAAAAGCCTTCGTCAATAGTGGTTGCAATGGTTCGGATTTTAGCACCAGCAGAAACCGCAAAGGCCATATAGTTGGCGTATGCAGGGCTCAGGAATAATAATTTCATCACCAGGATTCAGACAGCTCATAAAGGCAAACAATACGGCTTCAGAGCCTCCGGAGGTGATAATTATTTCGTCGGGCGTAACATTTATATTGAATTTCTTGTAAAAGAAAGTCAGTTTTCACGATACGAAAGGAAACCCTGCAGGTGAATACTCAAAAATCTTACGATCAATATGTTTTTAAAGCATCAGAGTCCTTCTTGTGGAGTATGAACGTCAGGTTGTCCCTATATTCAGGTGGAATACCTTAATACCACGGGCTTTCGCTGCATTTGCCAAAGGAGCAAGCTTGCGAATAGGCGACTGGGGCATTTCAAACCGCGCACTGATATTTCCGGCATACTTGTATGTTTACGTTGTTATTATTAACTGCAAAGTTAACTGTTTTAATTGAAATAGACAATAAATAATGGCTTTATAGAATTTTTACAACACAACGATTATTCTGTGCACCATATCAGTAATTCCCAGTAGAAGAAGAAGTATACACTATTGCTATTTATCATAATGTCGATTACATTTAAATAATTAAAACCGTAATCAAGAGCAGATTTGACGGCCCTCAGTCATTAATTATTATTATTTCGATATACAATTACATCGAAGTTCTGAAACTATTGAAACAGTTTATTGAAAACACAGCGTTGTAACGGTCACTGTTCGACGGCCGTCAGCAATGCGTACGGCGGCCGCCGAACAATGTATATGACGATCGTCAACCGCGCTGCTGACGGCCGTCGAACGATAAGAAAAAAAGCCTTGTTTGAAACGTTCAATACATCATAAAGCCTATTGCATTTCAGTACAATTGTACATCAATTACGTAATGATCTGGTTAACCGGATATGATTTTCGTTGAAAACAACCTGCGGAATTTCCTTGTCATTTTTAATAAATTAAATAACTTTGCAAATGGAAATAACTCATAAAAAAACATGAATAAATTTAAAACCCTGAAACTTTTCTTCCTGATGCTTTTTGTGTCGGTGAACTTATCGGCCCGACATTATATAGTAGTCATTTCGCTTGACGGATTCCGCTGGGACTACACCAACTGGTATGATACACCCCTTTTTGATTTCATGTCAACGACAGGAGTTTCAGCTGGTTTAATCCTTCCTATCCGTCAAAAACCTTTCCTAACCACTACACTATTGCCACAGGCCTTTACCCTGACAACCATGGCATTGTGGCAAATGAGTTTTTTGACCCCAAAACGGGGCTTTTATTCTCGCTCTCCAACGCTCAAACCAAGACCGATCCACAGTTTTATGGCGGCGAGCCTATATGGAACACGGCACACCGTCAGGGCAAACGCGTGTCGGTTTTCTATTGGCCAGGGTCAGACGTTAAGGTGAATGGTCGTTACCCTGACAAGTTTTTCTATTACGATAAAAAGCCTCATTTAACGTTTAACCAGCGCATTGAGGGCATTGTTAGCGAAATGAGCCTGCCCGAAAAATGAGCGTCCCGACCTCGTGATGGCATACTTTGAGCAGCCTGATGCCAACGGACACGACTTTGGTCCACAATCAAAACATACCAGAAGGCTGTTGAACAGGTCGACTCATTGCTCAATATGCTTTATTTTAAACTCTCACGTCTCCCCCACTTTTTCGGACATAAATCTTGTGGTTGTCTCCGATCACGGTATGGCCTGGGTGCCACAAGAGCATGCCATTGCTATTAAAAAGTATCTGAAACCTGAATGGATTAGGAAGATTAGTGGCTCTGTTCCGTGCAACATTTACGTACAAAAAGGGATGCGAACAGAAGGTTTACGCTGCACTTAAAAATCTGGATCACGTGCAGGTTTGGAAACGAAAGGATGTGCCCCATTACCTTCATTATGGGTCAAACCCGCGAATAGGCGATGTAATTGTGAACCCGGAGATAAGTTATGTTATCAGCGACGCACCCATAAAAGCAGGTGGAACACATGGCTTTGACCCGCAATTGCCGAAATGCACGCCATTTTTCCGTGCCGTTGGACCTGATTTTCGTCATTGCAATATACCACATTTTCGTAATGTTGACGTCTATCCGTTGTTGTGTAAATTGCTGAAAATAGAGCCTGCAACGAACGATGGCGACCTGAACGAAATCAAAATGATGCTGGAAGAATAACCTTCAGGAATTTTAAAATCAGAATAATGAAGATACAAGAAGGCTATATGCCCTTTATGAATTACCGCACATATTACCGCATTGTTGGCGATAATTCATCACAAAAAGCTCCTCTGCTGTTGCTCCATGGCGGGCCGGGAAGCACACATAACTATTTTGAGCTTCTCGATGATTTGGCTAATGACGGGCGAATGGTGATTAGTTACGATCAGCTTGGCTGTGGAAACTCGTTTGTAGAAGGGCATCCTGAGCTTTGGAATATGGAAACATGGATTGGGGAATTAAAAGCATTACGCCGCCATCTCAATCTTAATCGTGTTCATATTCTGGGGCAATCGTGGGGAGGAATGATGCTGATAGCCTACCTTATTGACCACTGTCCAGAGGAATACAGTCGGCAATTCTCTCGAGTACGCTCTCATCGAGCACGCTTTGGAGCCGTGAACAGCACCGTCTTATATCGTTTATGCCTGAAAAAGAGCAGGCTGCCATTGCCGAAGCTGAACGTACAGACAACTGGGAAAGCCCAGAATATCTGGCAGCGAACGACCATTACACGGTACTTCATGCCTGCGATTTGGACGGAGAACGTCCGGAATGTCTGACCCGTAAAAAGCGTTTTGGTATCGAATCGTACCTTACTGCATGGGGGCCTAACGAGTATACGCCGCTCGGTAACTTAAGAAATTTCGACTATACTGACCGTCTTCACGAAATAAATACGCCATGTTTAATTATCAATGGTACAAACGACGAGTGCACTCCATTGCTTGCAAAGACCATGTTCGACCTCATACCGCATGCCCGTTGGGAGCTTATGGAGGGAGCACGACATATGACTTTCGTTGACCAGACAGAGCAATACTGCAAGCTTCTCAACGAATGGATGACGCAAAACGATTAATAAGACGTTTCTATACCACTGTTATAGCAGTATCAATTAATCGTATCCCTTGTTCTGTTTAAGATTACCGTCTTTGTTAATAGCCTGTGAAGGTATTGGGAATACGCTGGTATAACTTCCTGTTGCCGGTTTAAAGTCGTAGGGCTTTTGGCAAATAAACCGTAGCGTACAAGGTCATTACGACGCCACCCTTCCCACATCAACTCTAACAAACGCTCCTTTAATATATTGGTGAGCGTGGCCTTAACACGCAACGGCATGCCTGCACGGTGGCGCACTTCGTTAAGTTCAGCCGTACCGTTTTTCGCCATTACGCACCTTTGCTTCTGCTTTCATCAGCAGCACATCAGCATATCGAAACAGAACAATATCGTTGTCTTGTAGTCGCCCGTCTGAATAGGCTAAAGGATCAATTTCATACTTATTCATTCGTGCACCTGCCGTTTTCTCATAGGGTGAACCTGATAAATCGGGCCTGATTTCAAGAGGACGGTACACCAACGGCTGCCCATTGTCCATCCTTACAACCTGATTATTCACCCCTGACCGTATCAGAATAGAACCACAATTTATACCTTTTTGTCAATGCTGTCAGTGCCATATCCGAACGCGCGGACGGTGAAAGCGTGGCCGACGTGCCGTTTTTCGGAGCCGAGTTTTAATGCTCCTCCATGTGCGTAATGGCGACTACGGAACAGGTATCCAAACTGATTGGCATACCTTCCCTTGTTCATTGGTATCGTAAATATGTTTTTCATGAGAAGTCTCGTTGTGAATAGAGAGTTCGAAGAAGGGTCTTGTTCCAGAATATAACCAGCGTTAGTGATACTGTCACAGTATGCAATGGTTGCCTGCCAGGCATTTAAACTTTGCCCGTTTACGTTGAAAAAAACAGTGTACTTCCTGACGGATGGACGTTGTCTATCCAGTCATCATCAGCATATATTTCAGCGTTCAGCAACAGCTTGGCCAGCATAAAATCGGCCACAGGACGGGTTACGACCATAATTTACGCCCTCCACGTTGCTCCGTCCTTGCCTGAGGTAAGGCAGAGAACTTTGTAATTCGTCCACAACAAAACCAAAAAGCCTGCTCCTTGGCACCTGTTTCACATCAGAAAGTGGTATGTTATAGCTGGTAACTAACGGCACATTGCCGAACATATCCAGCAAGTAACTGTACATCATTGCTCTGACGGCACGTACCTCCGACGTAAAAACGGCATATTGATGATTGTTTAATTTCGAGCGATTTTTGTCAATATGGTACAGCGACCGGTTACAAAGCATCACCACTTTATACAGATAACACCAGGTATTATAAAGGGCAACATCGTTCGGTTCCCATGTATGATAATAAAGACGCTGCCAGAATCCTCCGTCGTACCAATCGCCACCGCGCACAGGTAACATCTGTTCATCGGTTGTAAATGAGTTCCAATCGTACACCCCTCTGAACGTACCCTGCAACCCTTGACTGTCTGAAGAGCCGCCGATATAATTGTAAAGGTCGCCCACTAAGTTCCTTTCGATGTCGTCAGCATTGCCGTAAGCCTCCGACTCATCAATCTGACCTTTCGGATTTTTCTGACAAGCATGCCGAGGAAAAACAAGGAGCATAGACCAATGAATATTGTCTTATAAATATATCTTTTCATCATGTTGTTCATTTTGAAACTGATATGACTGACTTTTGAAATACCTCGTACAAACATCTGAAAAACATCATACATATATTTAAAACTGGATGGAAAAGCCTGCGCTGAAGCTGCGATAGGGTGGATAAGAACGCTTGTCATCGATACCCAGTGTGCCATCAGAAACATAGCTGTTAATCATAGGGGTTAGTCCACTATACGCTGTTATCGTAGCCAGATTGTTGACAGAGAACGATAATCGCATCGCAGCGATAACGCGAGACAAGCGGCGTGCAGGAACGTTCCAGCCAATAGTAAGATAATTAAAGTTCAGATAATTGCCGCTTTCCAGCCAATAATCGGTTGCGACCTGGTCACCAATGTTCCTTGCTGGTGCCGTAGCCAGTACATTATAATCGGGAAAAGAGCGCATGTTCATATAAGTAAGCGACGAACCATTGTATATTTTGTGACCAAAAGCACCGTTCATTTGCAGTGCAATATCAAAATTATGTATACGCAAGCTGATATTAGAACCCAGTGTCATTTTGGGCGTAGCCTGCCCCGCAATATACCTATCCTTACCGTCAGCCAGATTAATTGTGCCGTCGTTATCGAGGTCGGCTATTTCATAATGCAGCCTGCCGTCGCTGCCTTTCTTTAGTCCGGTACAGTGAGGGAAGATAGAAAACACCCAGCGGCTGTCCAATAATCTGATATACGATATTATTGTCTCCGCCATGAAATCCGGCACCATTCAAATTGCCGACAGGTGTTATCTCTGAAGCCGAAAGATAGTTACCCCGATAGTTACCGCTTAAAGACAACAGCTTATTCGACTGAAACGAAGCATTAATATTTACATTAAGCTCTACATTACGGTGCTGAACGGGTGTTATTCTCTGCCAATCTCCAAACCCTTATTACGCATACTGCCGAGATTGGCCAGCAATTTATTGAAGACAAACGGCGGAACGGGTACATCATACATATACAACATGTGGCGGATAAGCGAGTAATAGTAATCGGTAGTCAGCACAACACGTCCGTTCCACAAGGCTATATCAGCACCAATATTAAAAGAACTTCGTGTTTCCCATTTCAAATCAGGGTTTACATTTGACGTAATCCCCATAGTAGTTGTTGGATTGCCGTTCCATGAAATAAGCCCGGTGGGGTTAAGTAACGGCAGAGAATTATATGACGTTATGCCGCCGGTATTACCCGTTAAGCCATAACTCGTGCGCACTTCAAACTTTGAAATACCAAGAGGAAGGCTCATATTGCGAAACATTTGCAGCACATTCCATTTTTACTGCAACCGATGGAAAGAGTCCCCATTTGTTGCCATGGGCAAACATTGACGACCCGTCGGCGCGGGCATTGGCCGTAAATGTAACGGTGTTGGCGAAGCCATATTCAAACTCTCCCATCAACGATGTCATTGCAGGGATTTTCATAACTACTTCCCGTACCGCCATAAGGCAGAGATGCTGCCTGCTGCAAGGTTGTCGTAACCGTGCTGATTAAGCTTAAACCCTTTGGCAGTAGTGAAGAACCTTCGCATTGTACGCTTCTGATATTCACCCAGTAATGTGCCTGCCAGATGATGTTGTCTGGTTTCTCCAAAACTCTTATTCCATACTGCCTTTATATTGGCAAGCCAGTCTTCTGTTTTTCATTTCAGAGCGGTAAGCCTGCCCTTGTGCCCATATCCACGTTGGCAAATACTGTGCATTACCCGTTGAATTGTAGCTGTAAGAACCAAATGCTGACAAGCTGAAAGCAGGGCTGAGATGGAACGACAGCTGCATATGCGAGATAAAAATTCAGCAGTTTATCACGGTCCTGTTCGAGCAAAAGTGCCCCTGGTGTAGCTATTTGCGAGGCCTGTCCGTTTCTGTTCCATCCCCGTTTGCATCGCGACCTGCCGGGAATGTGGGGTTTTGGGCAGCAGCTGAATAGAATAGTTTTTGATAATCGAAGATGTGATCGGCATTCATACTGCTCCCAAACACACCAAAATCAATGCCTAATAGATTATCGAAAAGCCTTTTTGCTGCAAGTCCATTTTGGCCACAAAGTTGTTCTCTCCATGCAGTTGGATAATTGTATTATGGCTCATATAGGCAACCGATGCCCGGTAATTGGCTGTTTCGCTACCGCCAGAAAAGGCCACATGATGGTTCTGAATAAACCCCGTCCGCGTAATGGCATTAGGAAAATTAGTATTAAAACCACCATCATTATAGCTTATTCCCAATTGCTGTGCCGTTGTACGGTAAGCATCAGCACTAAGCATTTTCATATTCTTGCTGACGCTTTCAAACCCGATATTGCCATCGTAGGAGATATGAAATTTTTGCGCCATGACCTTTCTTTGTCGTCACAATGATAACGCCTGAAGCACCACGACTACCATAAGGTGAGGGTTTCGGCGGCATTCTTTAATATAGCAAAGCTTTCAATATCAGCCGGGTAAATACTGTTAAGCGTAGCAATATCGCTGTACACACCGTCAATAATAACCAGGGGGTCGTTACCTCCTGTCAAAGACGTTGTTCCGCGAACGCGAACCGAATTGAGCATAGCCATACGGTCGTTACCCACCGAACTGATATTTACACCAGCAGCCTGCCCGCTCAATGCTCCCAATGAATTAATGACAAGCCCCTTGTTCATACGGCCTTCACCAATAATATCGACAGAACCGTCGCGCGAAAACAAATCGCTCTTTTCGCGCAGATGCAGCAGTTACAGTATCTACTGGAACTCTGCGTTTTTACGCCAACCCCTGGCTGTTAAACGCCACAAGAAGAGCAGTTACAACGAAAACAGACCTATACATAGACTACAAATTTATCAAAAATATACTGAAAACCCGATGTTCAAAGTTAAGAAATAATTATCAAAATAACCACAATGAGGGGAAAAAAATACAATCATATAACTGAAAAGTAATAAAACATTCAGATTAATTAATGATTTATTGCAAACCCTTATATTGCTGAATATTAAACAGATAACATCATAAATGCTAACCAAAAAACATGGTAATGTCTGTACGATTACAGGCTTTTTGCTGATTGTTCGGCGGCCGTCAACAACGCAGCTGACGGCCGTCGGACGATGGGTGTGGCGATCGTCGGACAACGGGTATGGCGACCGCCGAACAATGAGAATTTCGACCAAATCAAAACACCATAAGCCCATCAAACGGATAGCCTTACGAAATAATTGGAGATTCATTATATCGTTAACCCATAGAATAAAAACGACCGTCAGATAAAAATACAACAACGACTGTCATATTTTTACACCAGTTCTGCTGCAGCCCTGGCAAAGGCGGGCCAAGGCCGTTTCCTTCAGCAACATATCATCAGTTACAGCATAATCCTTGTTAATATTTATAACTTTGCTGAAGCCTGCCGCCACAAGCGCCTCCTCGTTTTGTACGCAACCCGTGAGTAAAATTACAGGAACATGTGCCGCCTGCGCATGACGAAGTACCACAGATGGCAATTTTTCCCATCAGAGTCTGGGCGTCAGCACTCCCTCACCTGTTATAACAAGGTCGGCCTTTTTGATGGTATCGTCCATTCCTGACATCCTTATTACAAGTTCTCCACCACTTTCTACCGATGCGTTCATGAACTGCATGAAGGCATATCCCAGCCCACCCGCTGCACCGGCACCGTGTTTACTACTCATGTCATACCCCTATATGTTGTGCTGCCATGCGTGAAAAAGTAGAAGCACGTCGCTCTAATTTTCTTATCATATCAGCACTGGCACCCTTTTGTGGCGCAAAAACGGCGGCAGCTCCATGCGGCCCCAGCAACGGATTGTCAACATCCGAAGCCAGAATAACCGTAAGTTCTCGAAGCCATGAAAGGTCATCTATATTTACCATGCTGCCATTATCGCGTGCAACCGACATGGTTTTCAAACACTTCATTAAGCCCAGTCCACAATCGCTTACGGCACTACCACCCAGCCCTACAATAAAATTTCTGAAGCCTTTCGACAGCGCATCCATCATCATTTCGCCAACACCATAACTGGTTGCCAGCAAGGGATTGCGCAAATCTGGTTCAATTTTTATCCAGACCTATTGCCTGAGCAACCTCAATTATGGCAAAAATTGTTTTTTACACCCCATTGTGCTTGTGTAGGACGCATCATGGCATCGTGCACACAACATGTAAAAATGTCGTCGGGTTGCATGGCCTGGAGAAAACCCTCGCCACCATCGCTTACACTGAATACCTGGCATTTTACATCGTCATGACGGTTTTCAAGTTCCTTTCTTACCGCCTCATTGGCTTCGCTACTCGTCATACATCCCTTAAAACTATCAAGGGCAACTACTATATTCATATCGTTTTGAGCTGTTGTTTACAATATTAACGCCCTTATAACGTTATTTGTTGTATGAAGCAAAGAATTGTAATTCTGTCTCTTTTCATAGCTGTTACCCTTTCGGTCAAGGCACAAACGTTCACACTGAAAGGCCGCGTTATTGATGAAAACAACAATCCGATAGAGTTCGCCAGCGTGTCATGCCTGAGCCAGGGTGTGGCAACGGTAACGTCGCTAAAGGGCGAATACAAGATGTTACTGCGCTCAGCCGATTCGGTTGTCGTCAAATTTTCGATGCTCGGCTATCGTACAAAGACACGCATTTTGCAACATCCCAAAGGTGTCCAAACCCTTCAGGTAATACTTTTTAAGCGATTCCAGAACCCTCGGAGAGGTGAGTGTGACAGGACAAAAGATTCAATCGGGACAGACACAAGAGCTTTCAGTAAAAGCAGCTTAAGCAAATATCGTCGGCAAGTGGCAACGCCGTTGAAGAACATGTACAAAAGCCAGGCCGGTGTGTCTCACCCACTCAGAGCTGTCGTCTCAGTACAATGTGAGAGGAGGAAGCTTTGACGAAAACTCAGTGTATATTAATAATATAGAAGTGTTTCGCCCTTTTTCTTGTGCGAAGCGGACAGCAGGAAGGACTGTCGGTTATTAACCCTCGACATGGTGGATAAGATTGGTTTTTCGACAGGAGGCTTTGCTGCAAAGTATGGCGATAAAATGTCGTCGGCACTCGATATTATCTACCGACGTCCCAAACGCTTTTGAGGCAAGTGCTGACGCTTCACTGCTGGGAGCAGGCAGTTACATCGGTTTTTCAAACAAAAAGCTGGCCTGGGCCAATGGAATCAGGTACAAGACCAATCGCTATCTGCTCGGTTCGTTAGAAACAAACGGCGAGTATAAGCCCGACTTTTTGACTACCAGACGTATCTTAACTACCGCCCGAACAGCAGATGGAGCATTGATTTCATTGAAATATATCAGACAACCACTATAATTTTACCCCGCACGACCGTGAAACACACTTTGGAACACTGAAGAACGTAAAATCGTTCAGGGTATATTTCGATGGTCAGGAAAAAAAGATTTATTTCGTGCACTTTACTTCGGCTCGCTGGGAATAACGCGCCACCTTGGCGATTCTACATCTGTAACCCTTATAGGCTCGGCGTTCTCTACAAACGAGCAGGAGAAGTATGATATACAGGGACAATACTGGCTTACACAAACAGAGACATCGGAGAATTTAGGTGTAGGGACCTACTTTCAACATGCACGAAACTATCTGAAAGCACGCGTCGGGAGCTTTAAAATTAATGGCACACCATACAGCAAAACAGCATGATATAGAAGGTGCCATAACATATAAGTTAGAGCATATTGAAGAAAACTCGGCCGAATATGAGATGCGCGACTCGGCCGGATACAGCATACCCCATACAGGAAAGGACCTTAATATGATATATTCGCTGCGCGCACGCAACGAACTTAATGCCAACCGCCTGGAGGTTTATTTGCAGGACACGTGGCGATTCAGGTCGGGAACCGATGCCGACAGTGCACGAACGCTCTACACTTTAAACTACGGGCTGAGATTTGCACACTGGAATTTCAACCGTGAAAGCATACTGTCACCACGTGTATCCCTAAGCATTATTCCGGCTTTTCAATCAAAACGTGAGCTTCAGGTTTGCAACGGGACTGTATTATCAGTCGCCTTTCTTCAAGGAATTACGCGACACAACCACACGTAATGGTATGACTTATGCCACACTAACAATAAAATTAAGAGTCAACGTTCCTTGCATCTGATTGCCGGTATTGAATACAGGTTCAACATGATGCAGCGTCCGTTTAAGTTTACAACGGAGATTTACTATAAGATTCTGGCCAACCTTATTCCATATAGCGTCAATAACGTAAAGGTTACATACTATGGAACAACGTTGCAAGCGGGCATGCAGCGGGTGTTGACATGAAACTGTTTGGCGAATTTGTGCCAGGTACCGACTCCTGGCTGTCGCTGTCGCTCATGAATACCAGAATGAAAAATCAACGGTTTGTCGGTTCCTCTGCCAACCGACCAGCGCTACGCCTTACACCTTTATTTCACCGATTATTTCCCTGGGACCAACCGTTGGCTTATGAATTTGAAGCTGACATATGCCGATGGCTTGCCATTTTCAGCACCTCACCGTGAAATTGAACGGAACAATTTTCGTGCACCTGCTACAGACGCGCTGATATTGGTATGAGTTATCGTCTATTAAACAATGAAGACAGGCATAGAAAGAGTATATTTAAGAACATTTGGCTGGGGATTGACTGTTTGAATTTGCTTGGTATTAACAATGTAAACTCATACTATTGGATAACAGATGTTACCAATCAACAGTTTGCAGTACCCAATTATCTTACAGGACGAATGTTCAATACCAAGATAAGGTTTGAACTATAACGCACATAACAATTTATGCCTTCCTCAATATGAGAGGAAGGCATAAATATAAAGGTTATCGAAAAACAGGCTGTAACGTCAGAAACTATAAGAGAAACCTAGCGAAACAAACTCCTTAAACATCCAGTATCCCAGCTTGTTGTCGCGAGGATGTCCATCGTCAAATCGAGGATGAATAAACAGTTTTGTAGAAATATAACGGTTAAATTGGAACGTGAATGTGTTTTCCCATGCCATTTCACAGCGTTTATAGGTAGTATATCCATATAAATGAGTGTTCCAGTTCATATTGTTATTTATCTTCCAATTCAAGTCAACGGTAATCTGAGAACCAAAGTCATGTAGTGAGTGATCGCCAAGAGGATGCCGTTTTGCATCGAAGAGGCCAGACGATCAGTATATTTAAGGGTTGTATGCAAGAGGCGCAAAGGTGGATGGTTCCTGTCAGTTGGTTCTTCAGCCAATTGACAGAATAGTCCATACCTATGGAGAGATTGGCATTAAGTGGTGAAAGAAAGTCTGACTGAACCTCCCGGCTATTGGTTCTGAAATGCCTTGTCCACTGCGTTTTGTGCCAGCAGCTGAATGGTATAATACCAGCGCTTTGTAGCCCTGAAGACCGAGCTTACCCGTATATCGTATAAGGTCTTCGGATGTTCGCATATTATGTATTGAATCACTCTGTGTGGTTTGCATACCAAGCTTCATCTCCAGCTTGTTTTCCCATTTTACCTTTTGTTTGTTATTGTAATTGGCAATAAGAGTAGCAGCCACCACCATGGAATAGTTGCTTTCGCCGCCCTGATACCAGTTATTGGTAGGTAATTCTGCAGAACTGTAAATAATAGTCACCCCCAAACTTCCAGAAATTAGGGCTTTAAAACAACAACATCAACAGGCAATGCGTCTGGTTCCTGAGGAGCAGTCTTCTCTATTGCCATCGTAGAGTACATCAGTAACAGTATGCGGTGCAATAACAGGCCCTTGTGCTTTTTAACTGACTTTGTGTATTGATAACAAGTTCAGGATGAGCAAGATAAACCTTAAGAAGCTGATAATCGATGGGTGATAAGTGCTCATCAATACCAAAAAGCACGCTGAGTTACCGTACTGTAAAACGTAAGAGGAAGAAAGAAAGGAGCAATGTCAATTCGGTTAAGTTCCTGCTGAACGGGCATTTTGTCATTGTAAATAGAATCTTCAAACTTACTAAGCGAATCGGTATAATTCTTTAATATCGTACTTTCTGTTGCAGGACGAGGTTTACGTAAAGCCTTCCCTACCCCTTGGGCCACCCAGATGTAGAGGCAATAAAACTAATACAACAAGACAATTGTATTTCAGTTTAAGCATAATAAATATTTTTTCTTTATTGAATAAGCGTTGCAAAGGTAACAAATATACCATAAAATACCAAAAATGAAATGTTGGACCTTTCATTAAAAAGCAGTATCTTTGCAACAAAAATATTTTTTTGAACACTTTTTAACTCTAAGGTTGTGGCAGAAACAAAGTATATTTTTCGTCACGGGCGGAGTAGTATCTTCCCTTGGTAAAGGCATCATCTCATCATCAATTGGTAAGCTCCTGCAGGCAAGGGGCTACAACGTGACCATTCAGAAGTTTGACCCGTACATAAACATTGACCCAGGCACGCTCAATCCATATGAACATGGAGAATGTTACGTCACGGTTGACGGCATGGAAACCGATTTAGACCTCGGTCATTACGAGCGGTTTACCGACATTAAAACCACAAAGGCCAATTCAATGACAACCGGACGCATTTATAAATCGGTTATTGATAAAAGAGGCGTCGTGGTGATTAGTTTAGGAAAAACCATACAAGTTGTACCCCATATTACAGATGAAATTAAACGTAATATTCGCCTTCTTGGAAAAAATATCATTACGATTTTTGTTATAACTGAGATTGGAGGAACTATCGGTGACATCGAAAGTGCTCCTTTTCTGGAGGCTATACGCCAAATGAAATGGGAATTAGGACGAAATGCTGTAAACATTCACCTCACCTATATACCTTATTTAAAAGCTGCGGGAGAACTTAAAACCAAGCCCACTCAGCACAGTGTTAAGGAGCTTCAAAGTGTAGGAATACAGCCTGATATACTTGTTCTGCGTACAGAAAAGCATTTAGACGATGATATTCGGCGTAAGGTGGCAGCCTTCTGTAATGTTGATTTAGATTGTGTTGTGCAAAGCGAAGACTTGGCAAGTATCTATGAAGTACCTGTGAATATGCAGAAACAGGGGCTTGATGTTGCTATTTTGAGAAAGACAGGAGAGCCTATTGGCCCTACTCCAGAACTGGGACCGTGGAAGGCTTTCCTCGAAAGACAAAAAAGAAAGCCACACGCGAAGTGCATATCGGTCTTGTTGGAAAATATGATCTTCAGGACGCCTATAAGAGCATTCGTGAGAGTCTTTCACAAGCTGGTACGTACAACGACTACAAAACTAAAATCACATTTATCAATTCAGAATATATCACAGAAGAAAACGTTGCAGAAAAATTGAAGGGTCAGGACGGTATTGTAATCTGTCCTGGATTTGGACAACGTGGTATAGAAGGTAAAATTATTACAGCACATTATACCCGAACACATGATATTCCAACCTTTGGTATTTGTCTCAGTATGCAAATGATGGTCATAGAATTTGCAAGAAATGTTCTGGGTTATAAAGATGCAAATAGTAGGGAAATTGATGAAAAGACGAAACATAACGTCATTGACATCATGGAAGAACAAAAGAATATTACTAACATGGGGGAACAATGCGATTAGGGCGCTTATGAGATGCGACCTTAAACAAGGCTCTCATGTATTAGATATTTACAAAAAGAGCACATACAAGAGCGCCATCGTCATCGATATGAATTTAATAATGATTACGAGAAGAGTTTGAACGCAACGGTATGAAGTGTGTAGAGAGTCAACCCTGAAAGCAATTTAGTTGAAATTGTTGAGATACCAAGTCTGAAATGGTACATTGGAACACAATTCCATCCAGAATATCAAAGTACGGTATTACATCCATGCGCTTTTTCGTTGATTTTTGTAAAGACGGCAATTGAAAATCGCAAAGAAACAGAAAAATAGTACATTATTTAATATATGGACAAGAATTCAATTATAGGATTTGTGCTGATAGCATGTATCCTAATAGGGTTTTAGCTGGTGGTCTCAGCCAAGTGCTGAAGAACAACGAGCCGCTGCTCAAAAGGACTCAATTGCACAAGTTGAGAAGAAGAAGGAACAGGCTGCACAGCTGTCAGCAGCTAAAGCAAAACAAAAATAACAAAGGAGAGTATTGTTGCCGATAGCAACGCCCTGTTCAATAAGGCATTAACGGGTACAGCACAAGACATTATTCTTAAGAATAACTGTCTTGAACTAACATAATACAAAAAGGAGCTGTCGTAACAAAAGCATATATCCGAAATAAAAGGGTGCCAAACGCTATATTGGACACGATATTGCAGACAATTCGGGAAACACGATGATATGAATGGCGTTACACTTTTTAGTGGAAACGATCAACAATTAAACTACACATTGGTAGCAAAAGAGAATAATATCAACACCCAAGATCTCTATTTTCAACCTTCTGCCGTTACTGATACAACCGTAACCTTTACTGCAAATGCCGGAGAAGGTAAAACATTAAGTCTTACATATCGACTCGGGAGCGACTATATGCACATCTTAGCATAAGAGCCAATGGAATGTCAGGATTATTCGATCCAAATAATTCATATTTAAACGTTAATTGGAACGACAAAGTTAAGCAGCAAGAGCGTGGTTTTAATTTCGAAAATCGGTATGCACGCCTCGACTATAAAGAAATGGATGGTGACTCCCACTATTTTAAGTGAAGCGGGAGAAAAGCAAGTAGATACAGAAGAGCCTATAAGCTGGATTGCCTATAAAAAATCAATTTTTCTCAGCCGTAATGATTTCACGTGACGGCTTTTGACAAAGAGTGCGATGCTAAGTAGTAAGGCTTTATGATAAGGTATCTCAAGATGGCAGACCTGTACGTTATCTTAAGGATTTGTCGGCCAAACTGAAAACAAAATTCGACCCAACTGGCGTACACGCAAGCGATTTCAATTTTATTATGGTCCTAATGACTTCACATCCTCAGAATGTAGAAAAAGAGTCGCTTTGGACATGAGTTAGATATGCAACGCATTGTATATTTAGGCTGGCCTCTCTTCCGTTACATCAACCGATGGTTTACACTTCCCGTATTTACTATTCTAAGCAATAACCTTGGTTTAAGCATGGGGTGTATTAATCCTTATTACTTTGCTGCTCAAAATGCTTACTTATCCCATGGTTAAGAAAAGTTATATGAGCTCTGCTAAGATGCGTGTTCTTAAGCCTAAGCTTGATGCAGCTACCTCACAGTACAATAAGCCCGAGGGATCAAATGCAGAAACAACAGGCGATGATGGCAGAATATGCCAAATATGGCGTTAGTCCGCTGTCAGGATGCTTGCCCATGCTAATTCAGATGCCGATTTGGATTGCCATGTTTAACTTTGTACCAAAACGCTATTCAACTTCGTGGAGAGAGCTTCCTTTGGATGAAAGACTTATCGACTTATGACCCAATTTGGGAATGGGGACATAATATTTGGCTCATCGGTGACCACTTATCGCTGACCTGTATCCTCTTCTGCAGTGCACAATTAATCTATTCCTGGTTTACGATGCAGATGCAAAAAGGATCAAATGGTTGGAACATCCGATCAGCAACAACAAATGAAAATGATGCAATGGATGATGATGTTCATGCCCCCTTATGTTCTTCTTTATGTTTAATGACTATTCATCAGGACTGAACTTCTATTATTTTGTTTCGCTCATTATGTCGGCATTTATTATGTGGATGCTTCGCAAAACAACAAACGACGAAAAACTTCTTGCTATACTTGAAGCCCGATACAAAGGAAAAACAAAAGCGAACCCAAAGAAGATGACTGGCCTCGCAGCTCGTATGCAAGCATTACAGCAAATGCAGCAGCAACAGATGGAAGAAACAACGCCGTCGTCAACAAAAAGAGCTAATAAAAAATAGGTAAATTTTCATACCTATAATAAATATCATGATAATGAATAAAAGCTATTGCACTGGCTTTGGGCCTGTTACTTTTAGGAAGTCCAAAAGCTTTCAGCACAAAACCATGATTCAAAAAACAATATTAAACTGTCGTCAGATTTAATGACTCCTGAAGCATTGTGGGCTATGGGACGTATAGGAGGTGCTGTTGTTTCGCCAGATGGTAAGCAAGTTGTTTACCAGGTGAGCTATTATAGCGTTAAGAAAACAAGAGCCATACCATGTTGTTTGTCCAGTCTACAAACAAGGTTAAACCTCTTTCACTCACAACTGATGCCATTTCGGAGACTGATCCGGCATGGATTGATGGTGGAAAGAAAATTGCTTTCTTACGTGAAGGACAATTATGGACGATGAATCCTAATGGTTCTGACCGTATAAAGTTGACAACTTCAAAGACCGATATTGAGGGATTCCGATTCTCACCTGATGGCAAAAACGTTATACTTATTAAAAGTATACCTTATCATGGATCTATTAAAAGAGTCCAGATGACTTACCTAAGGCCACAGGTATGTTGATAACCGACATGAACTATCGTCATTGGGACCATTATGTTGAAAGCATTCTTCACCCATTTGTAGCAAAAGTCAATGGTAATTCTGTTGATGAAGGCCGAGATATTATGCAAGACGAACCTTATGAATGTCCGGTAGCACCCTTTGGTGGTATTGAACAATTGTCATGGAGTCCTGATTCAAAAATCATAGCCTATACATCTCGTAAACGTGAAGGCGTTGCCTATGCGAACTCAACCGATACCGATATTTATCTCTATGACCTCACAACAGGCAAAACACGTAATATCTGTAAACGGTTTATGTCAGACTCTCAGCGCCAGGCTTGGGAGGCTGCACTTAAAAATATTGACTTTACGAAGAGTCTACGTCATCAGAAAGTCAATTCTGAAGAGTTCCAAAATTTACATCCTGGTTGACGTTAATCCACAGTTCTCTCCTGATGGTAAGTATATCGCATGGCAAAGTATGGCACGAGACGGATACGAAAGCGATTTAAACCGCCTGTGCATCATGGATATTGCTACGGGGAAAAAATATCATTTGTCACCACGCAAAGGAACTTAGATACCAACGTCGACACTATTGCTGGACTCCAGATTCACGTGGTTTCTATCTTACGGCAGTGTGGCATGCTACTTCTCGCATTTATCATGCATCATTAGATGGAAATATTTCACAGACAACAGACGACAGCTGGAACGACTTTGGTTCGAGTACAAATGTTAGAAACAAACAGATTCTTGCTCCGGCACTCTATGCTACATCCTGACGACCTTTATATTGTTACCCCATCAAAAAGAAAAAAACAGGCAAAGGTTGAAGCAATCACGGATGAAAATGGTCATATTTTTGCTCAGCTTGCACAGCCAAAGCTTCAACAACGCTGGGTTAAAACTACTGATGGCAAGCAGGAATTGGTTTGGATTATTCTGCCACCCACTTCGATCCAGCTAAAAATATCCAACCTTATTATACTGTGAAGGCGGACCTCAAAGCCCAGTCTCACAATTCTGGTCCTATCGTTGGAGACTTCTCTATTATGGCATCACACGGCTATGTCATCGTAGCTACCGAACCGTCGTGGCCTACACAGCTTTGGTTCTGCATGGAATGAAGAGATAAGTACTGAGTTGGACAGGCCAGTGCATGGCCGACTATTTATCGGCAATTGACGATGCTGTTTCTTCCCTGCCCTTTGTTGATAAGATCGGCTAGGAGCTGTTGGTGCCTCATTTGGCGGTTTCTCAGTTTATTATCTTGCAGGTCATCACGATAAGCGATTTAAGTGTTTTTATGTGCACACGATGGTGCATTTAACCTCGAATCCATGTATACAGATACTGAAGAAGCATGGTTCTCTAACTGGGAGTACGATGATGCTTACTGGAATAAAGACCGTGCAGAGGCCGCTTCCAGAACATATAAGAACTCTCCTCACCTCGCCGTCGACAAATGGGATACACCCATTCTCTGTATCCATGGCGAGAAAGACTATCGTATTAACGCCAATCAGGGGAATGGGAGCATTCAGTGCAGCCCGAATGCGTGGCATACCAGCCGAGCTTCTTATTTTCCTGATGAAAACCATTGGGTGCTGCAAACCACAGAACGGTATTCTGTGGCAGCGTACCTTCTTCAACTGGCTTGACCGCTGGTTAAAGAATTAATATCTTACCAACCCATTTGTGAGTTGGCAAGAATACACAAGCAACTGTAAATTGTAAGAGAATAAAACAACACAAAATCAATGACAGAATCAGTTCAAAAAGAAACTTAACGACTCTAGCAGCCTTACGTTGGACTGCGCTCGTTTTGTTGGCAGGGAGCGATGTTTTTCGCTTATATCTTCATGGATATACTGTCACCTTTACAGGCTTTATTACAGACTAGCCGCGCATGGACGCCCGAAGCATTCGGCCACTATGCCAGTTCTGAAACCTTTTCTAAATGTATTCGTATTCTTCCTTATTTTTGCGGGAATCATTCTCGACAAAATGGGAGTGCGCTTTACAGCCATTCTTTCTGGTATCGTTATGCTTATTGGCGGTGCCATTAACTATTATGCCGTATCCGAAGGCTTTATAGGAAGCGCAGCCGAAACATGGTTTAACAATAACCTTAACTTCCCTGAGACCTGGTGGAACATTACTCCTTGGTTCGTTGGAATGCCAGCATCAGCTAAAGGTTGCTGCCATAGGTTTTTATGGTTTTTGGCTGTGGAGCTGAGATGGCAGGCATTACAGTGAGTCGCGGTATCGTCAAATGGTTCACAGGACATGAGATGGCTCTCTCGCCATGGGTGTGGAAATGGCTATCGCCCGTGTAGGCGTTGCCGTTGTAATATTAGGCTCTCCTCTGCTTTGCAGGAATTAAGCCAATCATATGAAAGTCGTCCAGTAGCAGCGGCACTTTTTAGTTTGCTGTGTATTGGCCTGATAAGCTTTATAGCATACGGCTTTATGGACAGAAAACTCGATGCCCAGGGAGCTGTTGAAGAAAAGATGAGCCGTTTAAGGTTCTGATATAGGCACTATCCTTACAAGTAAAATGTTCTGGGTAGTAGCCTTGCTGTGCGTATTGTATTATAGTGCCATCTTCCTTTCCAGAAATATGCCATTAATATGTTGCGGTGTAATCTTGATTTTACTGCAGAACAGGCAGGATACGTTTTCTTTGTATTCCCTTTGGGTGCGGCAGCTGTAACGCCATTCCTCATGGCAATTTCTTGAGATCGCAGGGGTAAAAGGAGCCAGCATGCTCATTCTTGGTGCATTGCTGATGATTATCTGTCATCTTGTTTTTGCCTTTATATTACCTGTTACCAAAGAGTGTCATCATTGCATACGCTAGCCATTTATTTTACTTGGTATTTCATTCTCGTTAGTGCCTGCAGCCCTTTGGCCGTCAGTGCCAAAAAGCTTATCGAACCAAGCTTCTTGGTTCGGCTTATGCACTTATTTTCTGGATTCAGAACATTGGATTATATGCCTTCCCATGATAATAGGAAGTGTTTTTAGCAAGTTCTAATCCGGAGTTACCAATCCTTTGAGAGTACTAACTCACCGCACCAATGTGCGTATGTTGCGTCACTTGGTGTTGTAGCTTTGCTGCTTGGTCTTTATCTTAAGGCTATTGACAAGAAGGGTGGATATGGTCTTGAAGAACCCAATATTAAGAAATAACCGGTGGACTGTGCTCATCATCGTGGCCGTTGTCATGATGATGGGCTACGTTTTCTGGGATATTATGTCGCCGCTTTCAACCACATTGAAAGCTCCCTGTGGCCTAAGGAGGCCAGGGTTGGTCGTCTGCTGAATATGGCTTCTATGCAGGAAGCTACTCTATTTTTCAACATCCTGATGCTCTTCTTTGGAGGCATCATCGCTTGATAAGTTTGGCATCAGGCTTACTGGTCTTTATGGCTGCAGGATGTATGCTTGCAGGGGCTGTCATTAACTGGTACGCGCTGGTAAATATCAGCCCAGAACAGAATCAACATCTGGCCTTTACGCTCTTTGGCCTTATTCCATCGCATATTAAAACACAGGTACTCGTCTCGGCTTTTTGGCTTCGGACTTTTCGGAATGGGATGCGATATTACGGGCATTACCGTCTCAAAAGGTTATCACAAAATGGTTTTACAGGCCATGCTCTTGCCACGCTATGGGACTTCAGGTAGCCCTTGCCCGCCTGGGAACAACCACTGCACTGTCGTTCTCGCCACTTATTGCCCTGCACCTGGGTGGAATTAAGTCTTCCGCTATTCTGTGGTAGTCGTTGTTCTCGGAATAGCCTTTGTTCTCTTCGTTGCTTACTGTTTTCATGGACAAGGCATACGATACAGCCTGCTCTTCTGCTGCAAATTCATCTTCCAGACAAGATGTACAGGCAGGATATAACGAAGAGTTTCACGCATCGGGTTTGACATCAATTCTGCGCAATCCTTACTTCTGGTCTATAACACTTCTTTTGTGTTTTTATTACGCATCGATACGACCTTTTATGAAGTTTGCCACCGATATGATGGTAAATACCTTTACCGTAGAACAAACCACAGCCGGATGGATTGTGCAGCCATCCCTTAGCAGGGCCATATTCTTATCTCCACTGTTCGGAATACTATACGATAAGTTCGGACACGGCGTACGTTTTATGTTTGTAGGATGTGCCATGCTTACGGTAAGCATGTTGTTACTGGCCTATCCAATTGTGCATAATCCAATGTATGCCTTGTCTTTAATGATTATCATTGGCATAGCTTTTCTCGCTCGTTCCTGCTGCCCTAGTGGCCATCAGTGCCCCAAACTTGTACCGCTCAAAAACCTGGGGCAACGACACAGCATTATTTATTTTCATACCAGAATATTGGCTTGATGATTGTACATCCATTATCATCGGACAAATCAATGATCGCACACACAATCGTGAATAATGCTGCGGCTGCTCATTCTGCCTCGGTTACCGATATGCAGTTTATCGACTATCGCCCGGCCATGCTGTTCTTTGCTGCCGAAGGGGCTGTAAGCTGTAGGATGGCCCTGTTTTGTATGCACAAAGCGGCCCGCTAAAGGTATTGCTTATTCTTCAATATATTGTATCGTAATGGTTCTTAAACATTACGCTAATATTCATCGTTCGACGGCTGTCAGCAACGCTTACGACGGCCGTCGAACAATCTGTATGGCGACCGTCAGCAGCACTGCTGACGGCCGCCAGAACACTCAACATTGCATAAAAAGCGGGGCTAAAAAGGGCTTAACTCAGAGCTGCATCAATAAAAACTTACAATATAAGTATAAAGATCTCATGATATCAGCATTTCAGGCAAGTATCGGAAAAACTTTATTTCTGTTTAACCCACTATGGTATACCGTGCAAACTTAAGAAGAAGCTGCTTTCTACCTGTTGAATCGAAATCGACCGTTGCCTTGAGATTCTCCCCTGCCCCTTCAATCTTTGCTACGGTACCACGTCCAAATCGCTGATGCTCTATAATATTACCTTCCCTTAATGCTACGTCGTTCTGCCCGGTAAGTGCGCGTCCCCCATTGGTTATGGCCTTTGATACCTTAGCCCACCGCCCTTCCTGCTGAGTTACGCTCAAATGACGATGAAAATGGAAGTTTACTGCGCCCTCTGCCTTGCGTGGTTTTGTTACCTTTGGCTGAGGATCTGCCATAAACTGACCGGCAACAGGCCTCGAGTTTTGCATCCGATTGCTTTGTCGCTGATATGTGTTTCCAAACTCACGATAGCCCGTATAGGGTCGGTCAATCTCATAGTCTTTACTCCATAAACGGTCTGAAAAGCTGTCGTTCAGCCCATGTATTCTGGCTGTTACCCGAAAAACGTCCTCCCTCAACCGTTGTCTTCGTAAATCTTGTGTCAATATCATTGAGGAATCTGCTTGGATTAACAAATCCATCCATTTTGCCGTAACATGCTATCTGCTGTGCGTCCACGTCAGGTAACAATGCTTTTCGGCACGTGTTATGGCAGCGTAAAGCAGCCTCCGTTCTTCTTCAATGGCTTCAGGGTTATCTGTTGAAAGCAGACTCGGGAAAATGTTTTCCTCTAACCCTACCACAAAACAGTATTAAATTCCAACCCCTTTTGCAGCATGAATAGTCATCAGCGTGATTTTGTCTTTACTCGTCTTCTTCGCTGTCGCTATCTATGTCGGTCATCAGCGATACTGTTGAAAGATAGTCGGCTAAATGTATGTGTTCGGCATCGTCGTCCTCCTTTTGTGCCTGGACAAATTCAGCAATTCCCGACATTAAAGCTATCTACATTTCTCCCGTCTGCTGTCGCCCTTCTGGACTCTATCAGCTGCAAGGTCACGTTCTATTCCGGCTTTTCAGCAATCTCTTTGCCCAGCGCATAGGCATCAGCTGTTTGTAGCTTTTCCATAAACTGCCGGATAAGCGTTTTCAGCTGTCAGTTTGCTGATTACTCCACGATTTACATTCAGTTCAGTTTTTCTACCGGGTTGCATACTATTTCCCACAAACTTACCCCCGTGTTGCTGCGCAGCAGCTATAATTTTGAACGGTGGTGTCACCTATTCCTCTCGCAGGATAGTTGATAATACGGCGAAAGGCTTCTTCGTCATCAGGATTAACAATCAGCCTAGGTATGCAATAATATCCTTTAATCTCCTTACGCTGGTAAAAACTTTAGCCCTCCGTATATGCGATAATGTTCGCCTAAAACCAATTTCGGGCTTTCGCATTTCCTCTTCGAAAAAGGCGGCTTTGCGCGTTGGTCCGGTACAAAATGGCAAAAGTCGCTAAAACGTGCACCCTCCGTCCTTATCATATCTTTTATGGTGCGACATACAATTGACGCCTCCGTTTATCAGAAATAGTTTCAATAATATTGACCTTTTTCGCCCGTTGAATTTTTTACTAAATACCGCTTTTTCTATCTGTCTCGGTTATGCTTCATCAAAGAATTGGCTGCTGCTACAATGTTTTGAGTTGAACGATAATTCTGTTCGAGCTTAAACATCTTTTGCATTATCATATATCTTACTGAAACTTAGAATGTTATTGATATTGGCTCCACGAAAGGCGTAAATACTCTGATAATCGTCGCCTACCACCGTAATATGCTGGCTTTTCCTTTCGTTAAAAAGCCATACTATTTGCTGCTGGGCATAGTTTGTATCCTGGTATTCGTCAACAAGAACATACTTGAAACGTTCGGCATATTTTCTGTCTAATATCCTCATTTTTCTTCAGCAGACGGTAGGTTTGAACCAGTAAATCGTCAAAGTCCATAGCGTTGGCCTGCTGCAACCGCTGCTCATATAACCTGAAAATCTTATACATTTCAGGCATATTTCTTCTGCGGTCGCGTTCCAATAACTCGCCGTCTTCGGCATATTGTCCGGCTGACCACAGACGGTTTTTCTGCATAGAGATAACCGAGTGTATTGTTGACGGCTTTATAAATTTTTGTCATCAATCCCATTTGCCTGACAATATTTTTTTGATCAACGACCTCGAATCAGCCTCGTCATATATCGTAAAATTCGATGTAAATCCAACATGATTTGACTCTGCCCGTAATATACGGGCAAACACAGAATGGAAGGTTCCCATCTGCAAATAGCGTGCACGTTCGTTGCCTACAAGCCCTCCTATACGCTCCTTCATTTCGTTGGCAGCCTTGTTTGTAAATGTCAATGCAAGAATATTCCAAGGATTTAATCCAACGTTTTTTTGAGCAGCCAGGCAATCTTATACGTCAAAACACGGGTTTTTCCAGAGCCTGCACCTGCTATAACAAGCTGCGGACCGTCACAGTAAGTAACCGCAAGCTGTTGATTTTCATTAAGTTGAGATAGAATATTATCTCTTTGATCCATTCTGATTTTTACAATTATTGGGTTAGATAAAAATCTGGAAAATAATATTAGCGATAAGTGCCACCTACCGCAGTATGCGGGTCGTAATCTTCACCTTCCTTAGGAAAACTTGGGATATATCTCATGTTAACCATAATCTGCCGCTGCCGTTTCAGCATATAGGCACTGGGATATTTTGATGAAAATTTACGGGGATTGGGCAATGTTGCTGCAATAAGGGCACAGTCGCCCCTGCTTAACCCATCGGCCGTTTTGCCAAAATTATATTCAGCACAGGCACTGACACCATAAATGTTATTGCCCATTTCAATGGAGTTCAGGTAAACTTCCATGATACGCTGTTTCGACCAGAAAAACCTCTATTAAGGCCGTAAAATATGCCTCAATACCTTTTCTTATCCACGACCGGCCCGGCCAGAGAAACACATTCTTGGCTGTTTGTTGTGAAATAGTACTTGCCCCATGTTTCTTTCCTCCGCTTATGTTATGACGTGCAGCCTTGCCAATAGCATTAAAATCGAAACCATGATGCAACAAAAATCTCGAATCTTCACTCGCCATTACGGCAACAGGCATATGCGGTGACATCGATTCGAGCGGTACCCAATGATGATGAATGGTAAAGTCGCCATTTTTGAAAGCAGCGAATAACCATCAATGGTGTAATGTAAACAGGTATAAAACGATATGCTATAACCGACAATATCGTTGATGCAAAAACAGGCTAAGTACCCACCTTACAATTTTCATGTATCTGTTTTGATGCAAAAATGAGGATACTCCACCTTCGTCATTGAAGGTGGGTATCCCCGTTCATCATATAAAATTTAGTATCTATTATTTTAATGTGCCTTCATTGGCAGCATCAATCATAGCTTTTGAAGCATACAGGTAAACCTCAACACGGCGGCTTGCCTTAACGTTCTCTGTACCATCAGCGTAAGTAACAAGGTTATTTTCGCCATAGCCCGTAGCAGCCTTTATTTGTGAAGCCGAAACTCCACAGCTGTTTACCAGGAAATTCTTTTACGCTGTTGGCACGACTTTTGTGACAATCGGAGATTAACATCGTCAGAGCCATCTGATGAGGCATAGCCCTGAATGTCGACAGAACAGTCAGGATGGTTCTTTAGAACAGACGAGAATTTAATTAAATCTGTTTTGGCACCTTCTTGCAAATTGTATTTACCAACCTTGAAAAGAATACCATTATCGAATGTTACCTTGACGGCCTTTAATCCGTTTGCATCAGTAACTTCCTCTACTTTTTGCATTTTTGAACCTGTGCGGCTGCTTCAGCAGCAACCTTGTCCATGTGTCTGCCAATAAGAGCTCCAGCGCCTGCACCAACTGTCCCTCCGACAGCAGCGCCGATAGCTGCGCCTTTACCGCCACCTATAATACCACCTATAACAGCACCAAGAGCGCCACCGCCGCCTGCACCCAACAACGTACCCGTTCCTTGTTTTTTGTGCTGCAACTTGTTACACTCATGCAACTTGCTACTGTTAAAAAAACACATACCCAGTGTTACTGTCTTCACATTTTTCATCATTCTAATTCTTTTTATTACTTTTTATATTGCAAAGATACGCTATTTCATATTACAGTAGAAGCGTATCCAACATTTTTTTATGTATCTTTGCGACAAAATTAAATAATAAGATAAAACCATTATCAGGGATTTCGTCTAATTACATATAGGTGTTTCCCTAAAAAGGAAATAAACGAATCAAACAAAATGGCAAAAAGAATTAAAAGAACTGACTAAGCGTGCAGATAATTACAGCCAGTGGTATAATGACTTAGTTATTAAAGCTGACCTTGCCGAGCAGGCACCAGTTCGTGGCTGCATGATTATCAAACCTTATGGATATGCCATCTGGGAAAAATGCAGGCGCAGTTAGACAAAATGTTTAAGGCAACAGGTGTACAGAATGCTTATTTTTCCACTCCTTATTCCCAAAAGCTTCTTTGCTCGCGAGGCTGAACACGTTAAAGGATTTGCCAAAGAGAGTGCCGTTGTTACACACTATCGTCTGAAGACAAGCGATGATGGTAAAAGATTATTGTTGATCCTGATGCAAAACTTGACGAAGAGCTGATCATTCGCCCGACATCCGAAACGATGATATGGCATACTTATAAGAACTGGATTCACTCATACCGTGACCTTCCAATCCTTTGTAACCAATGGTGCAATGTAATGCGCTGGGAAATGCGTACGCGCCCGTTCCTTCGTACCTCCAATTTCTGTGGCAAGAAGGCCATACTGCACATGCTACAAAAGAAGAAGCTGAAAACGAAGCTCAGAAAATGTTGAAAGTGTATGCCGATTTTGCTGAGAAATGGATGGGCGTACCTGTTGTACAGGGCGTAAAAAGTGAGACCGAACGATTTGCAGGAGCACTAAACACATATACAATAGAAGCGATGATGCAAGATGGAAAGGCGTTGCAAAGCGGTACAAGTCATTTCCTTGGACAGAACTTTGCAAAGAGCTTTGACGTCACCTTCCTTAATAAAGATAATAAGCCCGAATATGTGTGGGCAACGTCATGGGGAGTATCAACTCGTCTGATGGGTGCGTTGATTATGGTACACTCTGACGATAACGGTTTAGTACTTCCACCCAAATTAGCTCCTGTTCAGGTTGTTATTATACCTATAAACAAGGGGGCTGAACAGCTTGATGCCATTACTGCCAAGCTGCAACCCGTTATTAATAAGCTGCAGGAACTGGGAATCAGTGTTAAATATGACGATGCTGACAACCGTCGCCCAGGTTTCAAATTTGCCGATTACGAATTAAAAGGCGTCCCCGTGCGCCTGGTAATGGGTGGTCGCGACCTTGAGAATAATACAATAGAAATTATGCGTCGTGATACTCTCGAGAAAGAATGTGTAAGTTTTGATGGCATTGTTGAACGTGTACAAACATTACTTGATGATATTCAGAAGAATATTTTCAATAAGGCTCTCAAATACCGTGACGCACATATCTTCCCCTGTAACAACTATGACGAGTTTAAAGAACGTGTTAAAGAAGGAGGTTTCTTTCTATGCCCCTGGGATGGCACAGCTGAAACAGAAGAGCAAATTAAGAATGATACCCAGGCAACAATACGCTGTGTGCCATTCGGCTTCGACCAGAATGTAGAAGGCATGAAAGATATGGTTAGTGGCAAACCTGCCGTAAGCCATGTTATTATTGCCCGTTCATACTAATATTAACTGATTAAAAATCAAACCTTTTATTATACAATGTCTCCCCGGATAACCCTACGAAAGGTATCCGGGAGACATTATCTTATATGCCAAAACGAAAACCACTTTTACCTTAATTTTTATACATGAAACTTACTTTTTGTAGCATTTTATTTGTATCTTTACAACGTAATCACATTGCACTTCTCAAAGAATTGCAGCTCAGTTATATAGTAAAGTCTTATGAGGCAGCACTATAATTTTTCGTGCACATTGACCAATATACAAAATAATAAATTCTGAATTTATTCTATAATATTTATGTCGGTCAAACTATAAACCTCTTACTATTTATAAAGCAAGTGCCGGTAGTGGTAAAACTTTTACTCTCGCCATCGAATATATTAATCTGCTTATAGCTAATCCACATAACTTCAAGTATATTCTCGCTGTTACATTTACCAATAAAGCTACGCAGGAAATGAAGCAGCGAATACTATCACAGCTTTATGGGATTGCCCATGAGCTCCCCGACTCCGACTCTTATTTTCAAAGAATATCAGAGCTTCAACCCAATTTAAACGAACAGGAAATTCGCCAGCATTCAGCCGATGCGCTGCAATTGATTGTGCACCATTATAATTTGTTCAGAGTTGAAACTATCGACAGTTTTCTTTCAAAAGAATATTAAGAAACCTTTCGCGCGAACTTGGCCTGACAGCCAACATGCAGGTTTCTTTGAACGATACTGAGGTAGAAAGCCAGGCTGTTGATAACATCATCGATAACATTAACAGAGAAGATGACCCGCTATTAAACTGGATAATGGACTTTGTTCAGGAACGACTTGCCGAAGATAAAAGCTGGAATGTCATTGCGCAAATAAAAGAATTTGGAAAGAATATCTTTAAGGATTTTTACCGGAATCACCAACAAGAGCTGCATGCCATTATGAACGACCCGGCTTTTTTTAAAGCCTATACGTCGAAAATTACGAACGCTTAAAAACGATGCGATCATGGAAATGGCTAAATATGCCACTACCTTTTAAAAGCATCATGGAAAATTATCGACTAACTGATAAACATTTTTTATCAAGGCAAACGTGGTGTTATAGGGTATTTTGAGAAACTACAAAAAGGTGATTTTCTTGGAGTACCAACAGATACAGCCAATAAATATGTATTGGCAGCCATTGACAATGCAGATGCACTTGTTAAGAAAGATGACATAAATACACAGAGAGCCAGACTATCATAAGGGAGATTGGGCCGCTACTACGCAAAGCTGAAGAGCATCGGAAAGAAGCTGCTATAACAGTAAACTCGGTTGAACTTGCACTAAAACATATCAATGAGTTACGATTATTAGGGAAGAATTGAAAAGGAAGTACAGAATATAAACGACGAAAACAGCCTTTATCCACTTAGCAATACGCAAAAGCTTTTAACTCGTTAATAGATGAACAGGACTCTCCTTTCATCTATGAAAAAGATTGGAGGACAGCTTCGTTACATCATGATTGATGAGTTTCAAGATACAAGTGCTATGCAATGGGCGAACTTTAAAGTTCTTCTCGATGATTGTATCGCTCATCAAAAATGGCAGTCTTATTGTGAGGCGATGTAAAACAAAGTATTTATCGTTGGCGCGATGGTGACTGGCATCTATTAAATAGTTTAAATGAAAAACACATGCTGAAATACAGGTAAAACACTTAAATACCAATTATCGTTCACAACGGAATATCATACATTTCAATAATACATCTTCAGCAGCTCAACTGTTATCGTTACAAGTAAAAAAATGAGCTTAATGACGCTCAACTTTCGGAAGATATATTAGCCGGAGCTGACGAAATTAAATCGGCATACGAAGATGTCTCACAGCTTATTCCTGCTGACAAACAACCTTGTGGACTGGTAAGAATTACGCTTATCCCAAAAGATGATTATGAAAACAGGATGGTAGAAAGTGTAAAAAGACAAGCTTGAATACCTGTTAACTAATAACATAGAAACCAACAAGATAGCCATATTAGTAAGGAAGAATAAACATATTAAATTATTAGCGTCATACTTTCAGCAAAATCCTATTCTGGTTAATGGAAAGCAAATGATGATTAATATGGTATCGGACGAGGCATTTCGCTTGATTCATCTTTGGCTATAAATATTATTATAATAGCCATGTACGTTCTGACACATCCTGATGACAAGCTTTCACTGGCCACTTTTGGTAAAACTAAGCAGAAGCATAACACCTGAAAATAGCAATATTGATGATGCCAACCTGCTGGCAGGAAAGGACAAAGAGCAATTAAAACTTTTTGTTACCCTAATGAAATGGTTGAGGCATGGGATGAACTATTATCAACACCATTGATTAATCTTGCAGAACGTCTTTTCTCAATATTTAAGTTGGAACAATTAAACAATCAAAGTGCATATATTTGTGCTTTCTTTGACCAAATGACTGACTTTCTTCAAAAACATGTCGCCGGAATTGACGATTTCCTGAAAGAATGGAATGATAATTTATGTGGAAAATCAATACACAGCGATGCAGTTAACGGCGTCAGGATGCTTACGATACACAAGAGTAAGGGCTTGGAATTTGACCATGTAATCATACCTTTTTGTGATTGGGATCTTGAAGACAAACGCAATATACTATGGCTGCAAACAGAATATGCTCCCTATAATGAACTTCCCGTAATTCCTGTCAGCCTATCAGCAAAGAAATTAAAGAAGTCAATATTCAAACATCATTACCAAAATGAATACATCAACAATATGGTAGACAACCTTAATGTGATGTATGTTGCCTTTACTGCGCTGGCAGGAACCTTTTTTATTATAGGTAAAAGCAAATGATTCTGGCTTCCCTTCCAAATTATTACACGATGTAATTGGCAGCAGTTGCCTGAGCCATGAAGAAAACAATACAACATTCTTGAAAAATAGGTGATTGTAAGCTGACAGAAGACGAAGATGGTACTATACAGTTTGAATATGGAAACCTGTGTCTCTCTGACATGGGAAAGGAGAAAAAGTAAAAATATCTTTTCTCCAGCCAGAAGAAGGATTACCCATTAAGATACAACAGAACCACAGCGAACCACAATTTAAACAGAGCAATGCGAGCAAAGACTTCATGACTCCCGATGACGAGTTAGAAGAAAAAAACAAAAAGAGATTCATACATTGAAACAGGAAATATTCTTCATGCTCTCCTTGCTTCGATACAAAACAAAGATGATATTGATCGTGCTATTGACTTGCTTGAATTTGATGGTGTGCTTTATAACAAGCCTATGACACGTCAGCAACTTAAAAGTTATATTGAACACGAATTGAATGACGGCCAAATTGCAAAATGGTTCTCGCCTAAGATGAAAGTCTTCAATGAATGCTCCATACTCTTTTTATGACGCAGAAATAGGACAGGTACGCGAACGCCGTCCCGACAGAGTTATCTATAATAATGATAAAATAACTGTTATCGATTTTAAAACAGGAAGGAAATTAGTGCGTCATCAGGAACAAGTTCGCGAATATATGAGTCTTCTTCATGACATGGGATATAAAACATATCAGGTTACTTGTGGTACATTCAACAACATAATATCGTAAAGGTTGAACTATGACATTCTTACAATACGTAGCTAAAGACATACTGGCAAAACACGGTGAGCAGAATTTATCGGATATTGCTATTGTTTTCCCAAACAAACGAGCTTCATTATTCCTCAATCAGGCTTTATATGAAGAGACCAAACACCCGTTATGGAGCCCTTCGTATATCACAATAAGTCAATTATTCAGAAAACATAGTGATTTAATCATTCCAGATCAGATTTCACTTATTTTTCCAGTTGTACGATGTTTTACCGACAGCTAACAAACTCAACTGAAACCTTAGACCACTTCTATTCTTGGGGGCAGCTTATGTTAGCAGACTTTGATGACATCGACAAAAACATGGTAGACGCCAATAAACTTTTTACATCTTGAAGAATGGCAGAATATGAGAGACTTCTCCTTTTTGAGTGAGGAGCAACGAAAAAGCCTTGAGGACTTCTTTGGAACTGTTATTGACGATACCAATTTACAACAAAGGTTCAATGATATTTGGAAAAAAATCTCGGGCCTGTATATCATGCTTTCCGTACAAAAACTTCAGTTACGGGGTGAAGCATATGAAGGAATGCTGTATCGAGAAGTATGTCAGAAAAGAACAGATAGAGTTTCATTATAAAAAGTATATCTTTGTAGGATTTAATCTTTTGCAAAAGGTTGAGAAAAAGCTTTTTGCACGATTAATAGACATGGACAAAAGCCGAGTTTTATTGGGATTATGATAATTATTACCTCAATAACGGCCATGAAGCGGGACGTTATATCGCAGAGAATCTCCGAAAATTTCCCAACGAACTATCTGTTGAACGAGCATCTGAAGGAATAGATGTCGGTGAGGTATATCAAAACTTTAGCAGAAGGAAGAATATTACCTATATATCAGCACATTCTGAAAACATACAGGCAAGATTTATAGCCCACTGGCTAAATGAGAACAAACGCAAAACAGGGTGGAAGTAAAACAGCAATCGTGTTGGGTGATGAGCTGTTACTTCAGAGTGCTATTCACTGTTTTCCTGACGATACAACAGCTGTTAACATCACAACAGGCTATCCTTTGGCAGCTTCACCAATATGTAGTTTGGTAAATTCACTCATTGAGTTACAACTAAAAAGGACGCACTGATGACGGCTTGCATTATCGATTGAAATATGTTAACCGCATACTCGCCCACCCTTATGCTAAATACATATCCGATAATTACAAGTTGTTATACGACAATTTGAACAATCACAAACAGTATTACCCATCAATAGAATACCTTATTTCTGGACAGGATGAGAATATGAACATGCTTTTTTGATGGCATGAATATCCAGAATAATCTTGTTCCAATATTGTCATGGATAGCTCATATCCTGCAGAAAGTAGGACTAAGAGCCAGGGAAAATAAAGATGCACTGCTGCATGAATCAATCTTTCGTATGTATACGCTCATGCAACGACTTGATAATATTATGATTGTAAGCAAAGAAAGCGTATACGAAAATGTAGATAATAAAGAGGTTGTAAGCACTGTTATCTTCCAGCGTCTGCTGAATCAGCTTATCAATTCAACAAGTATCCCCTTCCATGGTGAACCAGCAATAGGTATTCAAATGATGGGAGTTCTTGAGACTCGCAACCTCGATTTCGACCATGTATTGCTGCTTTCTTGTAACGAAGGCAACTTACCCAAGAACGTTAATGACGCTTCTTTTATTCCTCATGCTATACGAAAGGGATATGAACTTACAACAGTAGAGAATAAAATAGCCATCTATGCTTATTATTTTTATTCGCTATTACAACGGGCACATGACATAACTCTTGTTTATAATAATGCTACCGATGATGGTAATCAGCATGAAAATGAGCCGATTCATGCTCCAATTTATGGTTGAAAATAAAAGTCAGCATAATATCATCCGGCAAACATTATTGTCCGGACAAGATGTAAGTCCAACCGTACGACGACCTGTTCACAAGACCTCTGCTGTTCAAAAAATAATGGACGAAATAACAACTCTGTCCCCCACAGCCATTAGTCGTTATTTAAGATGCAACTTACAATTCTTCTATTATTCAATATGCCATTTACGGGAAGCCGATATAGACGATGCCGAAGAGATTGACAGTCCAACCTTCGGTAATATATTTCACCGTGCAGCACAGCTAATTTATGAAAAGCTTTCGTCTTCGAATCCTGATATTCCCATTACAAACGTACAGATAGAGAACTGTTTAAAAGCATAGTTCTATGATTTCAGAATGTCTCGATCAGGCTTTCAAGGAAAAAAACTTTTTAATGTTGACGACTCACACTTTATACCTAAATATAATGGGCTTCAACTGCTAAACAGAAAAAGTATTAAAGATATATCTTACAAACCTTCTTAAACACGATTTACAACTTACTCCATTAAAAATACTGGCTTTAGAACAGGATTTCTCTGCCAAAATGACGATAAATGCCAGTGGAAGGCAAAAAGAAATCACGCTAAAAGGGCAGGTCGATCGTTTGGATAAAGTTAAAAGAAATGGAGTTGATACCATTCGTGTAGTAGATTACAAGACTGGTAGTCCGCTTATATCGAAGCCTTCGAGCATAGAAGAAATTTTTGATCCACAAAATATAGACAAAAAAACATTCTGCTTATTACCTGCAAGCTTTTTCTCTATGCTTATAGTATACGCCGTGATCCGGGTTCACAAGCCTTAGTTCATAAACAGCACCTGCCAGTATCTCCTGCCCTTTTATTTATTCGTCAAGTCGCTGCTAAGGATTACGACCCTACACTCACGTTAAAGACTTACACTTCTTCCGACAGTAAAACAGGTAAATCTTACCCTATAAATGACATTGAAGATGTGGCCGATGATTTTTGGAACGCACTAAAAAATTATTGGAAGAAATATTCAATCCTGCCATTCCATTCCTGCCAACCGACGATACGAACAGGTGTACCAACTGCCCTTATGCTTCATTTTGCGGCAAATAACTGGTCCTATATATCTTTTTGGCATATTACTTGCTTTCATATTATGAAATAAATAGTATAGAAATATCATAACTTTTATAAGAAAGGGGTAATAAATAATGACCAGTCAGTTCTCACCAAATGTATCTGAAGTTCTCGCTTTTTAGCCGGGAAGAGGCGACCCGTCTGGCCAGTAGCTCAGTGGGTCCTGAACATTTGCTTTTTGGCTATTCTTAGGAGAAGAACAACAATATCATCGATGTCTTTTAACCGTTTAGGTATCAATATAGAAGTGTTAAGGAAAATTTAGAGAGTCGTATTCGTGAAAATGTAGAACAAGAATTTAATCATACAGATGGACTTGTTTTTGAATAATCAGGCAAGTAACATCTTAAAACTTTCTGTACTTGAAGCTCGTATTCAACATACACAAACAGTAGATGTCCAGCATTTTACTGTTAGCCATTCTACATGATCAGGTTAATAACGGCGCCAAAAGAAGTGTTGGAGTTTTATAATTTAAACTATGAGACTGCACTTCAATAGTGCAAAAGCCAACTACAACAGATACTTTAGAGCTTCCTGACGAAGAGGAGGATTCTATGTTTGACGAAAATTCGGAGACTTCAAAAAAGCTGCAACAGCTCATCATGCTGCAACGGCAACACAACAACAAGGTAAGAAGACTCCCGTTCTCGACAATTTCTCGGTCGATCTTACACTATGCGGCCGAAGAAGGCAAACTGGATCCTGTTGTTGGAAGGGAAAAAGAGATTCAGCGTGTTATCGAAATCCTTGGTCGTCGAAAGAAAAATAATCCAATCCTTATTGGCGAACCTGGAGTAGGTAAAAAGTGCTATCGTTGAGGGGTTAGCTCAACTTATCGCTCATCGTAAGACGTCACCCTATTGTTTAACAAAAAGGGTGGTAAGCTTAGATATGACTGCAATTGTAGCCGGAACGAAATATCGGGGACAGTTTGAGGAAAAGAATCCGTGCGCTTCTTAAGGAGCTTGAGCAGAATCCTGACGTTATAGTGTTTATAGATGAAATCCATACGCTGATTGGTGCAGGCTCTACTCCTGGCAGTATGGATGCTGCAAACATCATGAAACCTGCTCTTGCACGTGGCGTAATACAATGTATTGGTGCTACAACACTTGATGAATACCGTAACTCTATCGAAAAAGACGGTGCATTGAACGACGCTTCCAGAAGGTTTTGGTAGAACCAACATCAGTAGATGAAACACTTCAGATTCTTTTTCAAAACATAAAGAATCGCTACGAGGAACACCACCATGTTTCATACACGGACGACGCATTGAAAGCATGTGTCAAATTGACAGACCGCTACATTACGGACCGCTTCCTGCCCGATAAGGCCATTGATGCTTTGGATGAAGTGGGTCTCGCGTGCACTTGCAGAGTGTAAAGGATTCCACAGGAGGTAACAAACAAGGAGAAAAGAAATGAGGAAGTTAAAGCAAAAAGCAAGCAGCTGTACGTCATCAGAACTTTGAGCTGGCAGCTGGCTATCGTGATAAACAGACCGAGCTGGAACAAGAGCTTAACCATTTGCAAAGCCAGTGGCTGAATGACGATTCAAAAAAACCGGCAAACCATTACTGAAAATGAAATTGCTGACGTCGTATCTATGATGACGGGCGTCCCTGTTCAACGTATGGGAGAGTCGGAAGGTATTCGTCTTAAAAAAACATGGCTGCCAATCTTGAAAAAGGCTGTAATAGGCCAGAATCAGGCCATAGAGAAAATGGTAAAAGCCATACAGCGTAACCGTATCGGACTAAAAAGCTCCCAATCATCCTATTGGAGCCTTCATGTTTTCTTGGACCAACAGGTGTTGGAAAAACCCTATCTTGCCAAGAAGTTGGCAGAGATTATGTTCGGTTCTCAGGACGCACTCATTCGCATAGACATGAGTGAATATACTGAAAGCTTTAACACATCACGCCTCATTGGCGCCCCTCCCGGATATGTTGGATATGAAGAAGGTGGACAACTTACAGAACAAGTGCGCCGTCATCCCTACTCTATTGTTTTGCTTGATGAGCTGGAAAAGGCACACGGTAACGTGTTTAACCTCCTGCTTCAGGGTTTTGGACGAAGGACGTTTAACCGATGGAAACGGTCGCCTTGTTGACTTCAGAAACACGGTTATCATCATGACGTCGAATGCAGGAACACGCCAGCTTAAAGAGTTTAGCCGTGGTATAGGTTTCAATGCTGGAGGAAATTCCGACACCAACAACATGAATGATAAAGACAAACAATATGCACGATCAGTAGTTCAGAAAAGTTTGAGTAAGCAATTCTCTCAGAATTTCTTAACCGTCTGGATGAAATTATCACCTTCGACCAGCTTGATATGGAAGCTATTAAGCAGATTGTTGACATCGAGCTCCAGGGATTATACAAACGAATCAGCGATATTGGATACCATATACAGCTTACTAACAAGGCTAAAAGAGTTTGTAGCTTCTAAAGGGTTACGATGTACAGTTTGGTGCACGGCCCTTAAAAACGTGCTATCAAACGTACGTAGAAGACCGCGTTTGTGAATGTATTCTCTCCGATGAAATACATGAGGGTGATACCATTACGTTAGGAAAACTGCTGGTAAAGACGAATTAACAGTAAAATAAATCATCCTGATATGGAGAATAAAGCTGAAGAGCAATAAATTTGAAGGCTATTTTAAAAAGAAAAACTATAATCAAATAAATCAGGCTGTCACTGTTTTGTGATAGCCTGATTTTATTTCTATTCGAATTATATAGAAACCCCAATAGCCTTTATTTCAGCCCAAGGCTCTCTTTTATATCTTCTATCTTCTGCATTGCCTTGTTACCCAGGGTTTCATATTGTGAAGCATCGGTTAGAACATCCTTTACTTCAATGTAGAATTTGATTTTAGGCTCGGTACCCGATGGCCTTACACTCACTTTTGTACCATCATTACAGAACCATTGCAGAACATTACTTGTCTCCGGCATCACAGAGTTTTGTAATGTTTCCATCAGCATCGCGCGCCTCAAGAGTTTTTGTAATCCTTACACAGAACAACTGTCGAGCCGCCTAAATCTTTTGGCGGATTACTGCGGAAATTGACCATCATCTGCTGGATTTCCTCTGCACCCGCCTTACCTGGACGCTCTACATTGATGGTATGTTCCTTTGAAAAACCATACTCTTTGTAAATATCCATCAATATATCGTACAGAGTTTTACCGTTGTCCTTGGCATAAGCACAAATTTCAGCCAACAAAGAGCAGGCACTGACAGCATCTTTGTCGCGTACAAAAATCTTCAGCAAGAAAAACCGTAGCTCTCTTCACCGCCACCAATATACTGCTGTTTTCCTTCCGACAATGCTATTTCGCGTGCAATCCATTTAAAGCCGGTATAGCAGTCACGCATTTCTACATGCTGTTTCTCGGCTATTTTATGTATCAGTTCGGTTGTAACTATGGTTTTAACAATAAAGTCGAAGGCTTCATCTTACCAGTAGCTTTGCGGTTCGATATAATGTACCACAAGAAAAATCATACAGGTTTGATTGCCATCAATAAGCACCCACTGCCCCTTGCTGTTCTTGCAAGCCATACCCACTCTATCGGCATCAGGGTCGCTCGCCATTAAAATATCTGCATCCAGTTTCTTTGCATCGCGCAGGCCTAAAGTCAGTGCTTCAGCAAACTCAGGGTTAGGACGGTCGACCGTTGGAAAGTTACCATCCTTTATCATCTGCTCTGGAACACAATGAACATTGTCGAAACCCCAGAACGCTAACGACCTCGGGATGATTACACGACCTGCTCCATGCAGTGGCGTATAAACAATTTTCAGATCGTGCTGGCGCTTTAATGACATCGGGATCGATTGAGATTGTACGAATCTTACGGAGATAAGGTTCGTCAATATCTTCGCCTATAACCTGTATAAGCTGCTTATTTCCTTCAAACTTCACGTCGTCGACCGTACACTTGTTCACCTCGTCGATAATACCCTTATCGTGTGAGACAAGCACCTATGCGCCATCTTCCCAATAAGCTTTTATAGCCATTGTATTCACGCGGATTATGACTTGCCGTAATATTTACGCCTGCCTGTGCCTTCAAATAGCGAATGGCAAACGAACATTCAGGTGTTGGACGAAGGTCGTCAAAAATGTAAGCCTTGATACCATTGGCCGAAAAATATTGGCAACAGTCTCTGCAAACAGACGGCTGTTGTTGCGACAGTCGTGACAAACAACCACCGAAATCTGCTCCTTACCCTTAAAATTTTTCTTAAGGTAGTTGGCGAAGCCCTGGGTTGCCATGCCTACCGTATAGATATTCATACGGTTACTGCCGGCCCCCATGATACCACGCAAAACCGCCTGTGCCAAATTCGAGGTCCTTATAGAAACTTTCTATAAGATTTGTTTTGTCAGCATTATCAATCATCGACTGAACTTCCTTGCGCGTTTTTCTCGTCAAACGACGGAGAGCCACTGCTTAGCCTTGGTCTCACACTGTTGTATCAGCTGTGCATTATTTTTCCATATTGCTTATATTTATTGTTTATTTTATTAATGGCAAAAAGTAGCAAATAATTTATGAAAAAAACTATATACTATGCGGTATTTTTATTATATTTGCCCCACTATGTATTTTACAGGTATTATCATTACAGTTATTACATTTTTCATTATCGGGATATTCCATCCCATAGTTATCAAAACCGAGTACTACTTTGGTACAAAACCATGGTGGATTTTCTTAGTATCAGGGCTCATCTGTGTAGCGTGCTCGATAGTGGTATGCAATATTATTGCGTCTACAATACTGGGTATTCTGGGAGCTACTCTGCTGTGGTCGATAAACGAGCTTTTTGAGCAAAAAGGAACGTGTAGAAAAGGGATGGTTTCCCAAAACGAGAAACGGGCATCAGAATATACCCATAAATGAAGACGAGTTCTTCTTTTTGGTAGGCAAAACCCAAAACAAAAACTTCCAGGCTGGCATCAGCGATTACAGTGAGCGTATAACCCATTATATGCCCTTTGAAATAAAGGTTATACCCGAATTAAAGAATACCCGGAATCTGAACGAAGAACAACAAAAGGTTCGTGAGGGCGAATTGATTCTGAAAGAACTGCAACCTGCTGATACCGTTGTGCTGATGGACGAGCACGGTAAGGAGCTTCGGAGCATAGAACTTGCCCAATGGCTGCAAGGGAAAACAGAACATCTCGCGACGACTTGTCTTTGTAATTGGTGGGCCATACGGCTTTTTCGCCCGATGTGTATGCAAGGGCAAACGAACAGCTCAGCCTTTTCAAAAATGACGTTCAGCCATCAGATGGTGCGCCTTATCATGGTTGAGCAGCTGTATCGTGCCTGCACCATTATTAAGGGTGAACCCTACCACCACGAATAAACAACGGTACAGGCCCTGTACCCTGATAGGTCTTTATCCAATAGAAATTTTACCTGTTCTGAGAGGAAAGCGGCGTAAACCATGTACCATGCTTCCCTTTTCCATATGCCATTTGGACATATTACGTAAGCATTTACTTTGTCAGGGGTTATTGTTCGACGGCCGTCAGCAACGCGTATGACGGTCGTCGAACAACTGATATGACGTTCGCCAGCAGCACTGCTGGCGGCCGCCAACAATGAACAATAGCAAGTAATGCGGATGACATACCGTTAAAACGGGTTACAAACAGGGCAAAACCTATTAATAATACAATACTAACAGGCGTAAGAACAGTTGTGTTCCTACGCCTTATCTTACTAACCTGTATGTGGTACTAAAAATCAACCCATACACAAGACACGATGCAGACCATACAAGCAGACTTAATACGCCCTCGCCTTCCTGCAACTCTTTCCTGTCTATTTTTTCTTATCTATCGAATACCATGCGTATGCTCCGTAACAAATAATTACCGGAATAAGTAACGATACGTAAGCCATTACACGCAACGTAGTTTCGCTGCTGCACGCATTACTGATGGTAAGCGAGCTTTGAATATCGACATTTGACGGATAAAACGCCGTATTGTTCCATCCTGCAATAAGAAAAAGTACAAGCACTACCATCATTTTCGCCAATGGCTGCGGGCCATATGCCCTTTACATAGTTTATGGTCAAAGAATGTACGTACAATGCCATAGAGCAGCAAAAAGCACACCGGCGAGCAGCTACAATAGCCAGAGGCCACATGGTAAGCAGGTTGTTAAGATACTTCATGGGCTCCATAAATATAACGCCTGTATCGGGATTACTGGCGAAACTATCTTTGAAAAGGGTGCGGATAAAGAATGTAAGGAAACATACCAAAAAGGCTATTGTATATATTCCTAAGAACTTACGTATACGCGAACGAATCACAGTGTCGTTGATATTATTGTTCATATACAGCATGCCGCATGATGGAAGCCAGCAGATAAACGGCAATACCGAAAATAGCACATTCCAGCCGTCGAGCAGCGCGTCAAGACCAGCACTGGCGTTAGCCCAGTGGCTGATGACAGGCTGTGTACCTGCCAGCATATTACCCTTTTCGATGAAAAAGTTGCTGCCGTCAAAGAAAGTAGCTACGGCCCCACCCAGCAACAGTGGTCCTACAACACCGTTAAAGATAAGACAAAACTGAAAAATTCGTGCCCCAAGTAAATTACCTGTCTTGTGCTGAAACTCGTAACTTACAGCCTGTACTACAAAACTAAAGAGTATAAGCATCCATATCCAGTAGGCCCCGCCGAAGCTGGTGCTGTAAAATAACGGAAAGGAGGCAAAGAAAGAAGCTCCAAAAGTAGCCAGCGTGGTAAAGGTAAACTCCCACTTACGGCCCGTTGAGTTAACAACTAACCGGCGCTCTTCGGGTGTTTTACCTAAAAGCAAAAATAAGACTGTTCGCCCCCTGGACAAAGAGAAAAACAAGGAACGCTGCCATAAGCGAAACAACGAACCACCAGTATGATTGAAAAAAATGAGTAATCCATATTTTTTTATATTCTGAATTAATAATTAAATAGTGATGAATCAGCCACCCGTGGTATGTTATTCGGCCGTCTTTACAGTCTCAACCTGTGATTCACTATATTCAGGGCCGCGCTTAATTTGCTTAATTAATATATTAATTTCAACCAGAAGCATGGTTTGTAAACAGGAAGAAGAAGATGAAAAAGGTAAGCGCAATGCTGCCGGAAGAAATGTCGCTAACAGCTACGTTCACGGGCAACATGTCTTGTATGGTCCACGGCTGACGGCCGAGTTCGGCAACAATCCATCCGCTTTCACTGGCCAGATAAGCCATAGGCAGCATACAAATGGCCGCAATGTGGAGCCAACGGAATCGACGTTCGGCCACGTTGTAATGATACATTACGTGCAACAACACCAAATAAAAAGAACAAACAGGCAGCCTACCCCTACCATCGGTCGGAAACTATAATAGTTAACAGGTATATTGGGAACTAAATCGTGCACATTCTTGATATATCCATAACCAAAATAAGGCAGGTTTTCTTGTAAGGTTGTCAGACGTTCGCGGGCCTTAGCGGGCAGCGTAGCAGGCGTAAACTTGTGTCCGGTCGTCATTTTTCGGTATTCAGACAGTGCTACAATGGCCTTCTTGCCACGCGCAATCTTCTCTTTTAATGGCAGTTCCACCTTGCCATCGTGCGAGGTATAGCCTTTAATAATATCGTTTATGCCAGGCACATAACCATCAAAAAGAATGGGTGGCAAGGAAAGAAAGTGCACCCGGAACAGCCACACGCATAGGAGGTTCCTGCTGATTTTCATAGTCGGGCTGACCAAAAGGGCTTACACCCGATACCAGTGTAAGGCCTTGTTTATGGCCTCCATTATAGAGTGCTTCCATGGCAGCGAGCTTCATGGGCTGCACTTTGCTTACCATATAAGCCGAGTGATCGCCCGTGAAAGCGGCCAGCAGTGTGGCACAAAGGCCCGTAATGGCAGCAATTTTTCATGCTTTCCTTAGCCAGCTTTACTTCACGTTGCTTCAACAGATACCAGCTGCTAACAGCCACAACAAATATAGCACCTATCATCCACGACGATGTAACGGTGTGGAAAAACTTGTCAATGGCAAAGGGTGAAAAAGGCAACATCGGTAAACGATGTCATTTCGAAGCGCATCGTATCAGCATTAAATTGTTGGCCAACAGGATACTGCATCCAGCTGTTTTGCACCAATATCCACCAGGCTGAAAGCGTAGCACCAAGTCCTGTTAGCCAGGTTGAGGTTAAATGAAAGCCTCGTGACACCTTGTCCCAACCAAAGAACATCACCGCAACAAAGGTGCTTTCCATGAAAGAATGCCAGCATTCCCTCAATGGCTAAAGGCGCTCCAAATACGTCGCCTACCATCCAGGAGTAGTTGCTCCAGTTCGTACCGAACTCAAATTCCAATATAATTCCTGTTGCCACACCATGGCAAAGTTGATACCAAAAAGGCGTTGCCAAAAAGCGTGCAGCATCTTTCCAGAAAGCCTTGCCAGTGCGGTAATAGCAGGTTTCAACAATACCCGCGATGACCGCCAGACCTAATGTAAGCGGAACAAAGAGCCAGTGATAGATAGCTGTCAGGGCAAATTGCGCCCGTGACCAGTCGATCGTGGACGCCGTTACGTCCAAAAGAAGATTATACATAATCCTTTTAAAAGAATTTAATAAAATGAGTTTATTGTTAGTTTTAATTATTTATTCGGAAGAATTTTTAGACGATACGTAATCGGCTTCATGCCCCTTTTAGAGCATTCTTGTGCAAAAATATTCGGGAAGAAAAACAGCTTGAGTACAAAAAGATAATGAAAAGTTTGATAAGAATTACAATCCATAAGGTTTACCAACAGACATGTTTTTAAAATCCATCATAATAAAGATGGAATACCGATGACATCATATGCCTGATATAATGTATGCTTAGTTTTTCATATTCGCTCTTTCGAGCACAAATATACTTTTTTTCTATATATAAAACAAACAAAAATGGAAAAAAATTACGAATTTATATCTTATTTTATTTTTGTATCACCGAATCATCAAATCATCATCTTCCTGATATAAAATTGAAATGATGAAAGCAATGAGTATCAAACAGATAAAGAAAAATGCTGCAACAAAAGAGCTAAATCTTGTTGCAGCATCTGTAATAATAAAAACCTTATTATTTTTTAATACTTATCGGTAAAATAAATAAAAGCAAATACTATCTGTTTTTATTGGTGTTTAATTCATCATTTCCGGTACCGTAACAAAACGATAACCACGATGACGTAACGTTCGGATAATTTGTGGTAAAAGCTTATAGAACTTGTCGGTACGCTCAGGATGGGTTCCGAAAATGTATCATCAGGAAATGGCCGTTCAATCCATTTTTCTTCTCAAAAATTCATGAGACGGTTATAAAGTTCTTTGCTTGTGCGGTAGCTTTTTGCCCATTGAAGGAATGGTATAATCGGCGTTAGTGCCCGGGCCTGGCGTAAAATTGATGATGCCTAAACCCAATTGACGTGCCCACGAACTTACGCGATCATTATAATATTCATAAGGAGGAATAAAATAAGGAGCCTTATTTTTGTTCAATGCCAAAAGTCGACCATCAAACGGTAACTCTTCTGCATGTCAGCATCAAAATCGGCCTGTGACACGAGCATTGAATCAGGATTCTCCCACGATGCGTAAAGCAAAGTGGCCGTAACTATGACTGCCCACGTAATGCCCTTCCGACAGCAATCGCTTCACAATATCGGCATGTTTCTCATAAAATTCGCCGGTAAAGAAGAATCCTCCTTTCACATGGTTTTCTTTTTAAAGCCCGAATAATGGTCTCCGCCCCATCAGCCCACTCGGCCGCTGTAAACACAAGGGCTATCTGTTTCTGTGTGCTGTCGCCACGCACTACGCCGCCATTGACAACGGTTTTTATGGCGTGTTTGTTAGCTCTCATAATAACTAAGGGGAAATGTTAGCGATGCCGTCCCATCCATTGTAGGTTCATTTGTAGAATAATCGTTCATGTTATCGTGGAACACAATGTGTGAAGGCTGCAGGTCAAGATAGTTGTTTGACGCATGCGTCCCGTTGATATTCACGCCTCTTAAACCTTTAAATATAGTACTATACACAGGTCCGTCTACAAGTCCGCCGGTGGTAGTGCCGTGACCTTCGTACGTAAGGCACGAGTGAGGATATTGTGGATAGCGGCCGTTCAGGGGCAACTGGCATATCATGCTCGTCCCCACGGATTACAACCCAGCAGCCATCAGCAGCGAACTTTCCATTTCTTCATACGAATTGTCGCCTGAAAGCTCACGATAAAGAATACATTGTGTAGTAAGGCTACGGTAAGATTGTTGGAACACCATATATTGGGAACACCATATAAAAATGGGTCGCCTGCCGCACGCTCGTGAACGCGTTCAAGTCCGGCCCTAGGTTACGCAGAAATTCCTTTCTAACAGCCGTGTTACCATCGTGAGCCAGTTGGTAATGCCCCATATTCATAAAGGGATACCACTGATAATGCCGCGCACTGTCGGCCCCCATCCACGGTGTTACCGGCTCACGGCGTCCGTATTCAAGGGCTTCTTGCATGTACCTACTATCGCCAGTCTGATGGAAAAGTTCCATAGCGCCAAGCTCCATATCGTCTGTCCAGTTGTCCTCTTCGTAGATATAGGGGCGACACTATCGACACCGTCTGGCAGGCTCCGGGCTTATCTACTCCTAACTGATAAGCGTCGGCAGCCTTCTTTTCCAATCTTTTTCGGCAAAGGCAGGATAAAAATGGTTTGAGGATAATTGAGCCGAGAGCGAAGTCGGATGCAAACTTACCGGCTGTGCTTGCAGCGCCCATTGTTGCGTTCATAAACTTGCCACGCTGCTGCGGTTTGCCATCAATGAAAGTAAACCGGACGTCCATTATTCGGGCCCCAACCATAGTCAGCTCTATCCTCTGACGGTATACGCATGCCGGCATGGTCGCGGTCATCAGCAATCTGATTGTAGTATTCGCCCGGCCCCGGGTTCATTTTGTCGAGCCATTGCAAGCCCCAATATATCTCGTCGACAATGTCAGGAATGCCGTTTTTGCCTGCGGTGCCGTCAGCTTTATGACAGTCTTCAAAAGGCTCCTGGGTTCTGCTGGTAGGCAAACATCATCTGATAGATGGCATTTGCAGAGGTTGTTGTATACTGCAAACAGTCGGCAGCGTCGTGCCATCCTCTGACGTCAATATGCTGACCGGCTTTTGTAGGATGGTTGACGATGTAACCGTCCTTTGTGTGGCAGCTATCGCGGTAATAAGGATTCCATCCACATCGCTGCTGTCGCATGTAATTCAACACAAAATCGGCTGAACCGTCGTACACTCTATTGCCTACGGGGAATACTTCAGAGCGCGCATCGCCCGACTGTATGAAGTAACTTCCCGGGCGTTTTAAGGCTGAAAAGTTGAGCCTATAAGTGGAAGCCATCTGCCCGTAGCGGCCAAAGAGCTTAACGTTATTCAGTGTTAGAACAGGCTTACCCGTGTAGTAATCAACAATACTAAACGTTTTTGACGTTGCATTTCTCACGACTCATCAGTACGGCTACCTTGCTCTGGTCGGGCAAATAGCCCATTTGATTGACACGAATCCACTTTTTCAGCATGGGCGATGCCTGCACATAATATAATAAGGTGTACCAGCATCACCCACCTTTTACTACGAAATAGCGAACAAAATATTACTTTCATATATCTTTAGGTTTATGTCAACAAATTTACAAAAAATAAGAATAAACGCTTTGTAACGATTGATGTTTTTTCTAATTTCGCTACGTTGTTTGCTGTTTGATACAATTAACGGCATACAAACAGGGGCATAGCCCAGTTGGTTTTAGAGCGCTGCAGTCACATTGCAGAGGTCACGAGTTCGAGCCTCATGTCCCTACCATTACACAAAACGAGGGTAAACTATATAAGTTTACCTCGTTTTCTTATCAGTATTTCTTAATTCTGATTAGAAATAAACATATTCATAACTATCTCCATATCATGATTATGGTCATTTTAAAATCATTCTTTCATATTTATAACAGCTGTGGCAGAAGGTTGAAAATACTAAAACAACAAGTCCAAGCACAAGAACCAGGATTGTTTTCGTGCTGCAGCCTTTCCATTCCTTTTAGGATAATGCCCCCACATTACTGAAAGTAACATTCAATGCCATCAGTATACACCAGCTGAAAGCCAGTAATGTAGCCGACCCTGACAAGAAACCCTTGCAATGACAGGCCAAAGAGACTGACTATACCACAGTGCACCAGCCAGCGCACAGAAAAGAAGGTTATTCAAATACAGGTCTTTCTTGCCGTAATCAGCCCACGAATGGTTGCGTTTATTTTGCCAGAGACAATAGCCTGCACATATAATAAAAGCCGCCAAATGTAACGAAAGGTCGCCGGTAACGATGCAAACACGGGGTTAACACCACTGAAAGCCACGGACATACCAAACTCAAGGCCAATGGCAAAAGCACGCACTCATGAAACCAGAAAGCAATGCAACAAAAAAATGCCTTTGGGGAAATTGAAGTCGGCTACTGCCTTTTTCTTCTCCTCGTCTGATAGTGAAGCACTCTTCATTCCACCGGCAATGCCGATAATGGTAATACCAACAAGCGTTACAATTATACCAATTATAACAGCCGATGTGAGCTTTTTCGCCGTGTCCCGTAAACACAGGGCCAGAGCAAAAGTACCCAGTCCTGCACATGTTCCAAGGGCAAGAGACTGTCCCAATGCTACCCCAAGGTATCGCATGGAAAGACCGAATGTAAGTCCGCCTATTCCCCACAGCATACCAAAGAAAACCGCCATCAGACTGTCATGCACATGTGAAGTGAAGAGATTCACGAGCGATTCACCCGCCGGTGCTGTCAACATGGCACCCAGCAAAAGGAAACAAAACATAGCGAAAACACCCTGAACAAGCCAGAACGACTCCCAGCTCCAGTCCTTTATACGCTTAATTGGCACATAGGAGCTGCTTTGACAAAAAGCTCCTATGGCAATAATCAGCAAACCAAACAATAGTTCCATCATCACGGTTTTATCGTTTGCTTAATACGTTTTTCTCATATTCGCTGACGCTCTGTATAAATTCCTCGCCCACCGGCAGGTTATGTGTCAGGTTGTAATAATCGTAAACAGCTCCTTCGGGAAGCGTTTTTCTCTTCTTCAAAGCAGGGCCAGACGCTCGAACCATTTGCCCTCATCCTCATACTTACGCAGCGTATTCAACGGCTCTAACAAGCCATGGAGCAGACTCTTTTGCGTGGCACGAATACCAATTACATACGCACCGATACGATTAATACTTGCATCAAAGTAATCAAGACCGATGTGGGCACGGTGCAATTGCCCTGAACGGACAAGCTCTGCAAATAAGTTTCGCGTGTTGTCATCGTAAAGAGTTACGTGGTCTGAGTCCCAATGCATGGGGCGAGAAACATGCAACATCAGTTCAGGAACAAAGAGAAGCAGCGACGAAACAGCATCACTCACATTCTCAGTAGGCTCATAATGGCCTGTGTCGAGCGTGTAAATCACATTATTTTTTTCGAGCAATAGCCTGCATAAAAATCATGACGATCCACGGTGTATGCTTCCAAACCTATACCAAAAAGCTTTGCTTCGAGACAGCTTTTTCATGTGTGGAAGCTGTTCCGAAAGAATGTCATCGAGGCTCGCTTTCAGAATTTCGCGGTAACGATAACGCTCTACGGTATAATCCTTGCTTCCGTCATGAATCCAGATATTCATAATACAGGGGTCGCCTTGATACTTACCCATGGCATCGGCTATGCGGCGACAGCGTTTTGGTATGTTCAATCCAGAAGTCGCGAATAGCCTTGTCAGGATTGAAAAGTGTGAGGTAACCGCTCTTGGGATGTGAAAAAGAGGTCGAATTAAAATCGAGTTTTAGTCCGTTCTCCTTGCCCCCACTCCATCCAGCTTTTTAAAGTGTTCGGGACCTACTTCATCGCGATCAACAAAGGTCTTTCCAAAGTCGCCGTAAGTCTCGTGCAGGTTTAAAGCGAAAGGTTCCACCCACTAACGATGTTACCTCATTGATGTCCTGTCTTACCTCTTCAATGTTACGCGCACGACCTGGATAGTTTCCTGTGGTCTGGATTCCGCCAGAAGCAGCTTCGTTTCGTTCAAAACCCACCACGTCATCAGCCTGCCAGCAATGCAGGCTAACAGGAGTTTTGTCGAGCGTTTCCAACGCTTTGTCTGTGTCAACACCCAATGCAGCATAACGCTCTTTTTGCTACAAGATAATTCTGTTCAATTTGTTTTGCGTTCATAATAAGGTTTAGTTTTATTGAGTTATTTGTTGATATTTTTCATAAGCACGTGCCCAAAGCTCGGTGTTTTGAGGCTCAAAGCGCTCGAGTTGTATGCTTTCGGCTATCACTTCACGCATGTCTGCCATGCCGTTTACCCTACCACGCGCCTTAGCCTGCAACATGATGTTGCCAATTGCCGTGGCTTCTTGCGGACCGGCCAGCACGGTAACGCCGCACACATTAGCCGTCATCTGGTTCAAATAACGGTTAAGCGAGCCTCCACCAATGATATGGAGTGTTTCGATTTTTAAACGGAGCAAAACTGCTTTAGACTACGAAAACACTCGCCATAACGCAGGGCAAGCGAATCGAAAAATGCACCTGCATATCTGTGCTTTACTATCTGGAATAGGTTCGTTATGGCGCTTGCAATAATCTTTTATGGCTTCAACCATCGATACCGGATTGGCAAATTCTGTGCGTCGGGGTTGATAAGACTGCGAAAAGCCTCCTCTTTCATGGCATCGGCCTGAAGTTTTCCATGCTCAAGTACGTCAGCATCCGAAGGGTTTTCTTCTTTCCATTCCTTGCGACAACGCTCATAAAGCCACATACCACAGATGTTTTTCAGGAAACGTGTAGTGCCATCCACGCCACCTTCGTTCGTAAAAATTAAGAGCAAAACTTTTCGTCCGTGATAACGGGTTTCGCCAGTTCTATGCCCATCAGGCTCCATGTTCCCGAGCTGAGATAAGCAAAATGTTCGTCCTTTGCCGGCACGGCGGCAACTGCTGAAGCCGTATCATGGCCTGCCACGGCAACGACAGGCACCCCACCCAGGCCCGTCAGCTGCTGCACTTCTACGCAATGTGCCGATAACGGTGCCCGGAAACACCATACGTCCCATCTGTTCACGCTTTACGCCCACGCTGTCAGCAGTTCCCCGTCAAGCTCACGGGTAACCGGATTCAGCAGTTCCGACGTCGAAGCTACCGTGTATTCGCACACCGCCCCGCCCGTGAGCATGTATGAAAGAGCATCTGGAATAAACAATATTTTGTCGGCAACGGCAAGTGATTCCATCCCCGTTTCGCGCATAGCATAGAATTGAAACAGCGAGTTAAAGTTCATAAGCTGTATTCCTGTTTTTGCCATACACCTGTTCTTCAGGCATTACTCGTTCAAAGAAACGCTCCATCATGCCCACCGTGTACGGGTCGCGGTAAGCCAGAGGATTGTCTAAGGGCTTGCCATTTTTGTCAAAAAGCACAAAGTCGCAGCCCCATGTATCAATGCCAATACTGCTAATGGTCAGTTCCTTATCGTGGGCAAGCTTCAAACCTTTAATAACTTCGTTATACAGATTAGCCAAATCCCAGTACACGTGCCCGCTGGTTTCTATGAGCTTTATTGTCAAAACGGGTGAGTTCCTGCTGAAGTAACTGCCCTCCTCTATACTACCTACGATGGTTCGTCCGCTCGTAGCTCCGAGGTCAACAGCAAAAGTATGTTCTGTCAATTCCATTTCATTTTTCAGGTTTTTAGGTTTTGATGCAAAGATAATCCGGGCTTTCATGCAACACCTTTACTTTTTTTGATTTTGTAGCCATGATTTTTGGTGGGCTATGCTATTCTTGCTATTTTTGTATTGCGATACCTAACAAAATACATTATGTTTTAAATACCTTGTTGCCAACGATCGTGATGTATCGTGGGGCCTTTATGTAGATACAATAGGTTACGAAGAGATTAAACCTGGCGAGCATTACCCTACCCAGGGCCACGCCGACGGCTTTTATTTTGATGTAAAACAGGGGGCGAAAGCTCGACGAATACCAGCTGCAATATATTAAAGAAGGTAGTGGAACCTTTCGCTCTGCACACCAACCCGAAACCCATTTGCGTGCAGGCGATGTGTTTTTATTGTTTCCTGGCGAATGGCATACGTACTGCCCCGACCCCGATAAAGGCTGGAAGTGCTACTGGATAGGCTTTAAGGGCCGTAACATGGACGAACGAATCAAGGCCAATTTTTCTCAGTATTGAAAAGCCCGTCTACTACATTGGCTTCTCCGAAGAGTTTATTCATGTCTTTGATAAGGCTATAGAGATAGCCGAAGCTGAGGCTATTTATTCGCAGCAAACGCTGGCAGGCAGTGTAAATTACCTCATAGGGATGATGTATTCATTAGAAAGAACCTACCAGCTTAACAAAAATAAGGGCAAGGCCGACCTTATTCATCGTGCACGCTTACGCATCAGAAACTCGGTCGAAGACGATGTAACCATACAGCAGATAGCCGAAGAAACTGGTATGAGTTATTCTAACTTTCGTAAGCTTTTTCAAAGAATACACGGGTATTTCACCTGCTCTTTATCAACAGGATCTGAAAATACAACGTGCCAAAAACCTCCTTTCGAGCACTACAAACAGCATAAAGAAATAGCTTATAAGCTGCATTTCGAGTCGCCTGACTATTTTTCAGCGCGCTCGGGCCAAGACAGGTATGCGCCCAAGCACCTTCAGAACCGAACACGGCGCCTGTGTTCCCGAGCAACAACAGGGCAATATCTTTATAAAATACCATAGTAAAATATAAACTTTATGCTGTTGTAAACCTACCAAAACTAAAGGTTTTAATATCAAACTTTGCAGTTATACTATATATATAGACTGTAACTTTGCACACATCAACAATGAATCTTACACCTGAAAAACAAAAAAATGGAAAGTATTTTTAAAAGGAAACCCTGAACTGCAACATGAGATAGACAAAATTGCAGAAGTGGCAGGCTATCTCTGGCAGAACGGATGGGCCGAACGAAATGGTGGTAATATTACCGTTAATATTACACAATGGGTCAACGACCGCTTGCGTCAGCTGCCTGCAATAAGCCCAGTAACTCCCATTGGTTCAACATTACCCTCGCTGCGCGGTTGTTATTTCTTTTGCAAGGGAACTGGTAAACGCATGCGCGATTTGGCGCGCCAGCCTATGGAAAACGGCAGCATTATCCGTATTTTTAGACGATTGTTCCAGCTACGTTATTGTTGCCGACAACATCGTTAAGCCCACATCTGAGCTGCCAAGCCATCTTGCTGTACATAACAGACTGATTGAACAACAGTCGCCTTACAAGGCCACCATCCATACCCACCCCATTGAAATAGTAGCCTTAAGCCACAACAGGCAGTTTCTTGGCAAAAGATGTTCTTACACAATTATTGTGGAGCATGATTCCCGAAACCAAGGCTTTCTGCCCGCTTGGCCTCGGTATTGTTCCCCTATGAACTGCCCGGAAGCAACGCCCTTGCAGAGGCAACGCTGAACGAACTTGAAAGTTACGACGTGGTATTGTGGGAGAAAACACGGTGTATTTGCTGAGGACCTCGACGTGCTCGACGCTTTCGACCAGATCGATGTACTTTCAAAAAGTGCAAAGATATATCTTGATTGTCGTGCCATGGGCTTTTGAGCCCGAAGGTATGAGCAATGCTCAAATGCAGGAGATGACAAAAGCTTTTCAATCTGCCCCTGCTAGTAACGTTACCAGGTTTTCGATATATCATAATGGCTGCACAAACAGTGTTGCAGCCTTTTTGATATAAACCTCATTGTTTGGCGGCCGTCAGCAGCGCGTACGACGACCGTCACACCATCGTCTGGCGGCCGTCAGCAGCGTTGCTGACGGCCGCCGGACAGTGACCCTGACACCGTTATCTACTTACTAAAACGCAAGAAGGTTACCACCATTTGGCAGTAACCTTCTCGTTATTAGCATGTAAAAGTAATTACAATGCTATTGGTTTATTTGGTTTTTATAGCTCAACAGGTTCATATGGCAAGTCCCCATACGTCGGCTATAGCCTTAAAGCATACCTTACCCTCAACAATGTTAAGACCTCTGTACAATGCAGCATCATCTTTGCAAGCCTGGCGCCATCCCTGTCGGCAAGAGCAATAGCGTAACGCAATGTAGCGTTGGTGAGTGCCATTGTAGAGGTATTTGGCACAGCCCCGGGATGTTAGCCACACAGTAGTGCAGAATATTGTCAACGAAATATACAGGTTCAGCATGGGTCGTAGGGTGAGAAGTTTCAAAGCATCCGCCCTGATCGATAGCCACATCAACCAATACACTGCCCGGCTGCATGAGCTTAAGCATGTCACGATTAACCAGATGGGGGGCCTTATCACCTGGTACAAGTACGCTGCCAATGACAATATCGGTATGGGGAAGCTCCGTACAGATATTATGTTCTGTTGAATAAAGGGTATGAATATTAGCTGGTAATTCAATGTCGAGCTGACGTAAACGAGGCAGCGAAATGTCGGTAATGGTAACCTCTGCGCCCATACCGGCCGCCATTCTGGCTGCTGCTTCACCCTACCGTTCCACCGCCAAGTACCAGCACACGCACTGGTTTTTACGCCTGGAACACCTCCTATTAGCTTTGCCGCTTCCGCCCCTTGGTCTTCTGCAAATAAAAACGCGCCGTTGAGTGCTGCCAGCCGTCCAGCCACTTCGCTCATGGGCACAAGCAATGGCAATGTGCGCGTAGAGGTTTGTACAGTTTCGTATGCAAGGCATACGGCTTCGCTTTTAATCATGGCTTCTGTAAGCGGACGGTCGCTGGCAAAATGAAAGTAAGTATAAACCAACTGCCCCTTACGTATGAGCGAATACTCCGGTTCAATGGGTTCTTTCACCTTAATAATCATGTCAGCCGTGGCATAAACGTCCTCCATCGCAGGCAGAATTACGGCTCCTGTCCGTAGATAATCGTCGTCAGAAAAACTGCTCATTTCACCCTGCTGTCTGCTGTACAAACACCGCGTGACCGTGCTTAATCAGTTCTGATACTCCTGCAGGTGTCATACCAACACGATACTCTCCTTGCTTAATTTCTTTAGGAATTCCAATCTTCATAGCTTGTCCTTTCTTTTAAATATGGTTTAGGGTTTATAGTTTTATACGCCTCAAATATATATAAATTCTAACAACGTTGCTCCATAAAAAGGCAATTTTCTTTAAAAATATTATCTTTGTCACATATTAACTATTCAATGTCTTTTCCTGCCTTATATGAATTTTTAAGACCATTCTAATGACAATATCCTTGCTCACAGCAAAGCACAATGGCTCTGGCACGGCGTCAGGCTCCCGTTCAGTTAACATGGCAAGACTCGGACCAACCACCGAAGGTACATGGCGAAACTGCTTTTACTATCAAAAACATATCGTCGGAAACGCTGCAGGCCGACTGGCTTTATCTATTACAATCAATTGCCAAGAACGGCTTCGAAAATAGAGTCGAACCAAGTCACGATAACCACCATTAACCGCAATTACTTTCGTATTGCTCCCACCACACAGTTTAAACCTCTGAAACCTGGCGACGAATTGAGGTGTATTATCAGTCGAACCGGCACGTGCCTAACTGTCGTGGACACCCGAAGAGCCTTTCTTTGTCAGCACGAGAGGCGGTAAAAGGCACAAGCCCGTAGCGGTAAATCTCACCATTATGGAGCCGGAGGGACAGTTACAACAGGGAGACTATGTTTGCCGACAGCACGTTTAAGCATCAACGAAGAAGTTGGCAAGGCGCAGGGAGAAGCCATGCACAGTCTGCCAACGGTGAAAGATATGCTTTATGCTATCAATATTTTGGGTGCTGATTTGAGCAACGGAGTAAGCGTAAACGCTGACAAAAAGTGTTCAATCAGAGGCCGCCATGCTCAAGGATAACCCTCAGTAAGCTATTTTGGCATAACGGTTAGAAGCATGCCCCTGCAAGCATATTCCCTCATGCTTAATAAGCTCAAAGGCAACCTGACACCACTGCAACATGCCGAACAATACACCATTGAAGTAAGGGCAAACAGTATTGTTGTCACTGCCGAAACGGCGCACGGGGTGTTCAACGGCACGCAAACTCTGCTCTCATTACTGAAGAAAGACGGGGGCAAAAAGGCATTAGAGCCAGTGTTTATCACCGATTATCCCGACCTTAAATATCGCGGATTGCTGCTCGATATAGCTCGAAACTTCATCCCCGTACGTGATATTCGCAAGCTGATTGATGCACTGTCGGCATATAAAATCAACCTTTGCAATTGCATTTTGCCGATGATGAGGGGTGGCGACTGCAAATACCCGGTTTTAAAAAGAGCTAACAGAGATAGGAGCACGACGCGGTTATACCACCGACGAACAGCAATGTCTTTACCCGGCTTACGGCGGAGGTTTCGACAGTAAACATCGCAGTGTAGGCACGGGATTTATTTCGAGGGCCGAGTTTATCAGCCTGCTTCGCTATGCTGCACAGCGTCATGTCACCATATTGCCGGAGATAGAGTCGCCCTGGTCATTGCCGTGCCGCCTGCAAATCCATGCTGGCACGCTATAACAAATATAAGAAAAAGCAATCCCGAAAAGGCCCGTGAGTATCTGCTTACCGACCTTAACGACACCCTCCGACGCTCTAAACCTGCCGCCTATGACGACGAAGACCTGAACCCAGCCTTGCCTTCTACCTACCGGTTTATGGAGAAAGTTATCAGTGAAATAAGCCAAAATGTACGATGAAGCAGGGCCTGAAACTGAACGCCATTCACCTTTGGAGGAGATGAGGTTGCAAGCAATGCATGGACAGGCTCTCCGGCAGCAAGACAACTCGTTGAAAGCGAAAAATCTCGGGTCGGAAGCCAGTCTTCATGGCTATTATTTTGCACGAATGGCCCGCTGGCTCAAAACAAAGGACATTAAATTATGCGGTTGGCAGGAAATGGCCATGGAACATAACGAGGCCGAAGACAGCATTATCCGCAATAATACAGGTGCTATTTACGTGGAGTGCTGACCCAACGTCGACCCGTGGCGAGCTACCCCTACACCATTGCCAATAAGGGTTATCCTGTCATTTTTGGGCAACGCCAACAACCTGTACATTGATTTTGCTTATACACCATTGTATAATGACCGCGGCCATATGTGGGAGGGTATCTTGATGAGCACAAAAGCTTCTCGCTGCTGCCCTATCATGTTTACCGTTCGGCGCGCACAAATATAAAAAGGTGAGCGCATGAATCTTGACAGTCTTGAGCAGGGACGTATCACGCTTACCGAAGAAGGACGAGCAAATATCATCGGCGTGCAGACGCAATTATTCTCTGAAACACTGCGCAGTGCATCGTGGTTCGAGTATTATATCTTCCCAAAGATGTTGGGAATGGCCGAAAGAGGCTGGAACACCCAACCTGAATGGGAAACCATGCACGGCGAAAAGGAACGGCAAGCATTCAATGCCGACCTGAACAGTTTTTACAAATGGATAGCCCTTGCTGAAATGCCGTGGCTCGCTCATAAGGGTATTAACTTCCATTTGATGCCGCCAGGCATTGCCGTTCGCAATGGCAAAGCTCTTTCTCAACAGCCGAATTGCTGGAGCTACACTGCGCTATACGCTCGATGGAAGCTGAGCCGACGACGGCGTCAGAACGATGGACAGAGCCCTGTCGCTGTGCCCGCAGACGCCACCATTCGCGCCAGAGTGTTCTATTTAAATAAGGAGAGTCTGCCTGTAAGTTTTGCCCCAAACGTCAGAAGCTGACAACCAAATTTATTGACAAAAACCAATTGATAAACAACTATGAGACAACCTGTATTCTCACCTTTTAAAAGGATATTTCCTGCGCTTTTTGCAGGTATTTCCTTGCTAATGGTTTCAATAAGTTGCAAGCCTAATCGTGAACAGCCGTCAACAGTTAAGCCGAAAGCCCCCTGCCACACAAGCCATAACTGCCAATAAAATACAGGAGCGTGGTATGAAGGACGGGGTTATGAGCCTTGTCGTATTGCCTTTTGCCGACTCGTTTTGTTGGCTTAACAACGATTTTGCCTACCGTTATACGTATAAGATAAAGGGCAACTCCATTACCATTTACAATGAGAAAAACGCACAAAATGTTCAAAAACATAACGTTTTCTTTTTAGCAAAGACACACTGGTTTTAAAGGGAATCAACGAATATGCAGAGGCTGCAGAGCGACTGATTCCGTATAAAACGATTCTTGTACACGGCAAAAGGGTAAAACTTCTGACCAAAAATCTGCTCGACCCAGAGCTTGACACAGAGTGGGAAAAGCTTTTTAACCGTTTGGAAAAAGACCCTTTAAGCGAGGCCACACTGAACGAATGGAATAATCTTTTACGCCTTTACCGACGGATGTTTCTCTGAGGATGCCGACACGACTGGCTGATTTGTATCTCAAAACACCCTGCAACGTTCCTGCATTACATCTATCATTTCCCGTCAGATGGGCAGAATCATATTGAAAGCATTATATTCGGAGGAGCCGAAGAGGTTGTAGGCTATCCAAGTTTAAAACGTGTTCTTCAGGATATTGAGAAATTATTCGATCACAAAGAAGTTGAAAGTTTAAAACAAAAATACAAGCTTGCCACACAAACAGAATAACCATCATGCAGCAATGCTGATTTAAACGACTGGAAAGAAGCCTTCTGTCTCCAGCCATCAGGCCCTTTTTTTCGTTCATGGCAAAGCACAAACAGAAGCCCTGTTATACCCAATAACTCATGAACTGTCATAAGCGGGATACCAACCTTAAACAGGTTTGTATCTCGCTTTTACCATTTCATTGCGATACTATTTTTGTCAGTTATCCCCAACGATTAATCTTCACCGTCGAGATCTTCTGTGCTCCATCTCCAAAGCCGACAACAGAAATCCCCACCGTCGGCGTAGTGCCGTCAGAGCCTGCCAACAGGCAACGGATACCATAACAGGCGAATTTTTCAATGAATGGTACTACATAGGCTTTTAGGCTTTAATTTGCTCATCATTGCCTCCATTGTTTTAAATATTAACTTTTACCTTTCAAATAATCATACAATAACAATACATGTTTCCTTTTCATGATTTTATTACGTAACAAATTCCAGATAAGTTATCCTTACAAACTATAATTTATTGATTAACAGCGCCCTAATATGATAATCCTAATATGCACAAATATAGGCAATATATTCAATATAACCACTTTTTCTTCAATAAAATTTTATATTTATCAATTGTTTATGCAAAAATAATACCATAAATAAAACTACAACAATTACACTGTTATGTTACGGCCTGTATAACCAAATGTCTGAGCGAATACGATACAGCGGTTGTATTTATAACCATAGAACAACCAAAACTAATCAGAAATATCCGAGTGTAAATCTTTAATTACCAGCATATTCTAAAATTTAACACTTTTCGGTTGCCATTTGTCGCTTCCCAAATTTCCACATATTTTTGAGACGTATTTCTGACGTGGAGAATTTGCGGGGCTTGTTTTTTGTCACACCGTGCAGACAGTTGACAAGGGTTTACAACCGTTTACGACAAGCGACAATAACCGCCCCGATATGCGGAAACAGTCACACTGTGTAGAAAAGCGACAATGGTTGACTTCCGTTCACATCCGTTTACCATTTCAGAGATATAGGATTGAAGAAATGAACCATTAAAACGATAAAACGGTATGAAAGCAACCAGAAAATGCAGTTTTTGCAGGGCAAGTCCTTTGTAAACTGGAAGCGGTATGCAAAGATATTGCAGTGAGGCTTGTCAGGCGAAGCCAAACGAGCCAGAGTGATGCAGAAGAACAACCTCTTCAAAGTCGCCCAACCCTTGATGGGAATACAGCATCAGGAGTATCTCACCTTTTCCAAAGCAGCCATCCTCATGGGCTGTTCCCTCGACAGTACATTTACAAACTTGTAGCCATCGAGAGCTGAAAGCCTCGCGGAAAAGCCACACTAATTTGACCCCACCCTGGCAAGTATTTTTAGACCCAGTAAGGTTAAAATAATGAGACCCACCTCACTAAAATAAGAATGACCCTTTGAAACGCTAGTTTTTAGGGTCATTTATGGATTGTGTTACTGCCCTAGCCGGCATTAAAAACATAAAACTAGTATTTATATGACAAAATTAAAGAATTTATTGCGCTGTTACGCATCTGGTATGGGAATAAGAAGTATTTCTAGTACTTTCCATATATCATAACACCCTCACGAAAGTATGTCCGTAAATTCAAGAAAGTGGCTTGCCATGGAGCAAATTCTGTCGCTTTCAGATGATAAGCTGGCGGACTTGTTTTTCAGATGGGCATTCTCGTAACCGTCCGCCTTCTGCTCGCAAGTTGGAGTTAGAGGCACTTGTTCCTGATTATGTGAAACGGCTTAGCAAGAAGGGTGTTTTCTATCTTATCTCTTCACACGGAGTATCTCAAAACTCATCCTAATGGTTACCAGTATTCTACTTTCAAACACGCAATCCATGCCTACAGATGTCAAACACGAGCCGTAGGACATGTAGAGCACCTTGCTGGCGATCAGATGTATATTGATTATGCAGGTGATAAGCTAGAGATAGTCGAAGAACAGACGGGTGAGGTGCGGAAGGTAGAGGTTTTTGTGGCTACCCTTCCATGCAGTCATTACACCTATTGCGAGGCAGTGTGGTCGCAGAAGAAGGAAGACCTTATCGTTGCTTGCGAGAATGCTCTTCATTTCTTTGGTGGTGTACCCAAGGCTGTTGTGCCTGACAACTTAAAATCAGCCGTTATCCGCAGTGATCGTAATGAGCCTGTTATCAATGACGACTTCGCTGCTATGGCTGAATTTACCTGACATGGCTGTTTATCCAGCTAGGGTGCGCCGTCCCAAGGACAAGGCACTGGTTGAGAATGCTGTAAAGCTAATGTATCCGGTCGGTATATGTAGATATTGAAGGGCAAATTTTCCATAATCTAGAATCACTTAATGTTGCTATACGCACATCTTTAGAAGCATTTAACAGCCGTAGATTGAGTGGGCGTAAGGATCCGTCAAGAACTATTTGAGGAAATGGAAAAAGATTTTTCTTCGTCCTCTTCCTACCGCTCGCTATCAGATGAAGTCTAGAAAGTCTGCTACTGTCATGAGCTAATAGCTTCGTTATGCTAAGAAAGCATAGTTATAGTGTTCCAACAGAGTATATCGGCAAACGTATGGAGCTTATTTACGATAATGACAATGTTCAAATCTACTATGGGTTAGAGTTAGTTACCATCCATCAGCGAGATGATACTCCTATACCTGCTCACAGAAAGATGCACATAATCTTCCTGGTCATCATGGTAGCTGAAAAGGATTTGGAGGAAATATATCAACGGGCAGGGCAAATAGACAACATCCTTCTGCTTTATCTCGAGGAAGTCGCTACGCAGATGATATCCACCAAAGCCTTCCGCTCTTGCCGTGGTATCATGTCGCTGGAGAAGAAGTATGGCATGGCTCGTCTAGTAGCAGCTTGCGTAACTGTGCCCTCGGAAGGACGACGCTATGGCTATAATGAGATAAAGGATATACTACAGAAAGGGTGATGATGCTCCTATATATCTATGGATGAAGATAATATGGAGCTATCTCCTGAATATAAACCAAAAACTCATAAGAACATACGAGGCAAGGATTATTTCTCAAAGCAATTGTCCAATAATAGCAAACAATTAAAGTAAACAACTATGGAACTAAATAATAATAAAGACAGCACCTATTGTGCAAAGAAATGGATAAGAATCAGTTATCTCTTGATTTAATGCATAGAATGAGGCTTACAGGGTATGGCAACTGCCTTTGAAGAGAATCTAACAACTACAATTGCAGATACGATGACACCAGATGCCTTTTTATCTTGGCTCTTATCTCGAGAATGGGACTATCGTTCTGCAGCAGCCATTGAAAGACTCATAAAATCAGCAGGGGTTTGAGATATAAAACCTATCCTGAGCAAATAGATTATAATATCAATCGCAACCTTAGCCAAAACAAAATGGAAGAATACTCTCACTTGATTTTTATCAAGCAAGGACGCAATATATTTATTACTGGTTCATCAGGAACTGGTAAAAGTTTATCGCTTCTAGCTCTAGACTATCATGCTTGTAAAAATGGTATTAGAACGATGTATGCTAACATGTCAAAACTGCTGGGGACACTTAAGGTTGCCAGAACAAAGGAACGTTAGAAACAGAGCTAAAGAAGATAGAGCGATGTCGCTTGTTAATCCTCGATGATGCCTTCCTTGTACCTGTAGATGCAAGAGCGTCCTATATTACTTGATATTATAGAAGATAGGCATGAAAGAAGTCGATTATCATATCTTCTCAACTTCCTATAGACAACTGGTATGATGCAATAGGCGACCCTACCGTGGCAGATGCTGTACTAGATAGAATTGTGCATACCTCATATCAAATAGAACTAACTGGAGAGTCTTAGAAAGATAAAAGCAAAGAATATTACCAAGTAATAGCGAAATAAAATGACCCACCCGACCAGGGCATTTAGTGGGTCAATAATAAATCGTTTACTGGGTCTAAAATACTTTGACAGGGTGGGTCAGAATTGGTGTGACAAAGCTTTTCCACCATGTTTATATTATTTATATTTGTTTGACGAGAATATCTTTATTTGCCGACAAAGGTACATAACTTTACGGAAAAATATGTTTCTAAAATATATAAATCAGGGCAACCGCATCAAAATGTCAATAACCTGATAATCAATACTTGTCGATTTTGTATTAATAGGGATAAGTGGGGTGGATACAAGGATGAGAAGTTTCAACAATTTACAATATCCCCCCTTAAAAATGCATAATTTTGTATTTGTCTGAATAATAGCCTGTTGTCAAAAATCATGTTTCTTAAAAAATATTACCCGCAAGGGAAATTTGAATTATATGGGGCAAAAAATCAATTTTTATGGGGTAGTAGTTTCGATTTGGACCAATGGTTTTTTTAGGAAAATGGACAATAAGGGAGAGGAGGAGGTTGAAAACTACGTTTGTTTCCTAAGCTAACGTTATTTTGATGCGGTTGCCCTGTATATAAATAGACAGCTGTGGGGAAAATGTGGGGAAAAATTAGATAATTAAAAAGGCTAAATGACTGAAAATAATCACTTAGCCTTTTAATCCGTACCCAGACCCGTACTTCGTAATTGCTGCGCCCATCATTCAAGACTGTCAAATCGGGTCTTTCCTGTCAAGCCAATGATGCCTATGCGTATGCCAAACACATGGATTACGGATTTCTCGTTCCGTGAACAAACACTTTATCCGCAACTCTGCTATGTGGTGTATTGGCTTAACTCCATTTCTATGGGCAACACTTTTGTTGCAGATTTCAAGCAGCTTTTATCGAAATACCCATCAGTAAGAACTCGTTTATTAGGCTTTCCTCATAATTGGGAACAAGAGCCTTTGTGGAGATAAAATAATTGCCCTGTTTCTTAAAAAGCACTGGGGCAAACCAGCTCCGTCTTTAATTGTTTCCAATAAATGGATTGTTTCAAGCCCCTATAGAAAGAGAACAAAAATTCCTGTGTGAAAATTAATCTACGACAAGGAGCAAGCAAGGAGCAATATCAAACAAAAATCAATACCTTTGCAGTACATATGAGATAGACCAAAACAAAAGTGGAATATCGGAAACGAATAGCAAGGAAAAGAGAAGAAACGACCCAAGTTGATGTCCTTTTTGAGTTAATAATCAATAAAAGCGTTAAATCTTCACCTTTTAGAATGTGCAATTAAAAATAACAACCATATTTCTGACTTATTATCTATAAAATATTGAGTAATAATCGGTTTGTAAATACAAAGGTTGTTGTTGACGGCCGCCGATACACTGTACCACGGCCGTCAAACGAGGGTATACGACGGCCGTCAGCAGCGTTGCTGACGACCGTCACACTATCAGTCTGACGCAAGAAAGGGAAACTACTATGATGTAATTTCCCCTGCAATAAAGCCGTAAAGCCTTATTCTTAAGCCCCTGAATGATGTAGCTTAAGGTAAAATCTTTTATTATCCGCGCAACCAGCAGGCGTGCAGGGTATAGCCGAACCGACATGCCCGAATCCCTGCATTTCATACAGAGGTACAGTAGCATTGCCTATACCCTCAAGCACAGCCTTAAGATAAAGGTTCTCTTCATAGCGTGCCATCAGCTCCAAATGGCGGTCGCCCGTCATCAGAACGAGGCGCGTTGCAAAGCTTTACGAACGTTGTTCAGCGGCGCATAACGGTCAACCAGTGGTGTTGTATAAGAGATGTGACGCTCCTTACGAATGGTAAAGTGTGTGGCAGTTTGTCCTCCAATTGGAAAGTAACCGGCGATTGAATCAGCATTTACTCCACAGCTCGCAAGGTAAGACTTGTCAAGACACAACATCATGTAAGGTAGCCTCCAGCCGAATGTCCCGATACAAAAACCTCTGAAGGCGAACCACCATATTCTGCAATATGCTTATAAACCCATGCTACGGCTTCGGCCGCATCGTATGTATATTCTGGATTCTTAGCCCGTGGATACAGACGGTAATTGACGCCAACGACGGCCATTCCTTTCGTTCTGAACTCGGCAGGAAGCTCTTTTTGTCCGGCCTTTAGACCGCCACCATGGAACCATACCACAGTTTTGAAGGGATGACGAGCATTAACAGGATAATAAATATCGAGCTTGCAACGCTCTCGTCTGTACGCCGACGTGTCATCAGAAGCCACATAGGAAATGTTCTCTACTTTCTTATACTGCACCTGTGCCGATGCTCCAGACGAAGCCAACAACAGTAAAGCCAGAGAAAAAATGATTTGTTTAAACATACAGTTATATTTTATTGTCTCTAACAAAATTCACATTGTTGGCTTAAATCAGTATCTTTGCACGACAAATTATTAAGACATTACGTTATGAACGTACCATTTTGAAGATGTAAATACCACCATACCATGCCCATGCAACTGCGATTTTATTGACGGCGATCGGTTTGGGCATGTCAACAACATATGTTATTTCCAATATTACGATACGGCTAAATTCAGATACTTTGAGGAAGTATGCCCGCTCTTACAAAAACCCATGCCATTGTAGTAGTACATATTGATGCCGACTTTCTCTGTCGCAGGTACACTACCACTGACGAAGACGAAGTGCAGACAGCCATTACTAAAAATAGGTACCAAAAGCTTTGTTTTCCAGCAGCGCCTCATCGATGCGAAGACGCATGAAGTGAAGTGTATGGGACGAACCATTATGGTGACCCTTTTCGACATGGAGCGCAATGTGGCCGTACCTTTCAAGCCCGAATGGCGCGAGGCTGTTGAACGATTCGAAGGTCGTAACCTTTCAGCAAACCGCTGACAGTTTTAAAAAGCTATAATTTGCAGATACAGGAGCAAAACAACAGCGAGGTTTACAAACCACAAGACTACAACGAATTAAGTAAAAAGATTTTTGATAAATGCTTAATTTTATTTAACTTTGCCCATATTATTATCCTGAGCTGAATACAACCCACAGATGAAAGATATTAAGAAGATTGTTCTTACTGGCGGTCCCTGTGCAGGTAAAACAACCGCATTAGTTAAGGTAATTGAGCACTTTTCAAGTCGCGGATACAAGGTTTTTACCATTCCTGAAGTACCCACTATATTCTTACAGGCGAGGAATGGACTATCTAACCAAAAATCAAGACTGGTTTTTATGAAGGCGAAAATCGACATTAGAGATACAGCTCGCGTTCGAAGACGACTACACGCATGGCTCAAAACCATTAATGGACCTGTGGTAATTATGGATGCGATCGCGGCGCATTGGATATTTCTGCATATCTGCCAACAGAGATGTGGGAGAAGATAACAGGGCGTGTAACGTCACAACACAACAGCTGCGCGACCGTTATGATGCCGTTTTACACCTTGTATCGGCTGCCGACGGTGCCGAACAGTACTATAATACTACCAGTAATGAGGTACGTACCGAGGGCATAGAGAAAGCCCGTTTGCTCGATCGTGAAGTTATTCAGGCCTGGACAGGACATCCCCATCTGCGCGTAATTAACAACCACGACAACTTCGACACGAAGATAAACCGTGTATTAAAAAGGAGATTTCAGCGGTATTAGGATTACCACAACCCATCACCGAAGAACGTAAATATATTGTGCGTGTAACATCGAATGATATACCGAATGTGATTGAAAGCGACATATTTCAAAACGTATCTTTGTGGCTGATCCCGACTACGAAGTGCGCTTACGCCGGCGTCGTTGGAAGGTGGGAAGACAGTAAATGTACATAGGGCCAACCAAGAAACGTGTGGGCACAAAACCGTGAGATTGAGACCGAAAGGCAGGTAAGTAATGCACTATATGGTCGCTTCTTGCACAGGCAGATCCGTATCGTCACCCGCATACACAAACAGCGACGCAGCTTTTATTTGGAAAGGACAATACTTTGAATTGGATACTTATCATGACCAGCTTAAGGGACTGATTATTCTTGAAACCAAAGGTATTACCGATGCCAGGGATGTAAATTTTCCACCTTTTATACAAGTGGTTGAAGATATTACAGGCAACAAGAGCTATTATAACTATAACCTGGCCTTACGTAAATAAAGCCGGGCTGCACTACTGGTGAAGGGCCTTGCCATAACAACCAGGCGTAATTGACAGGCTGCATGCAGCAATAAATAAAGAGAAAAGATGTATGTTGTCATAGCCGGAAATATAGGAAGCGGAAAACAACTTTAACCCATATGCTTGCCAGGCATTATGGGTGGACACCGCACCTTGAAAGCGTACAGGCTAACCCTTACCTTGACGATTATTATAAGGATATGAAGCGGTGGTCGCTGAATTTGGAAACTTTCTTCCTGAAAGAACGCTTTCGTGACCTGCTCAAAATAAAACAATCGGCGGAAACGATCATACAAGATCGATCTATCTTTGAAGGCGTATACATATTCGCTGCCAATAATCACGACATGGGAAACATGAGTGATCGCGACTTTGATACGTTCATGGGGCTGTTTCAATCTATGATGCTGGTTTCACAAAAACCCGAGTTAATGGTTTACCTTAAGGCATCAGTATCTCACCTTGTAGATAATATTCACAAGCGAGGACGCGATTACGAACAGAACATGCAGCTCGATTACCTGCGTAATCTTAACCAGAGGTATGACGATTTTTGTACAGAGCCGCTATCGCGGAAAAACGCTGACGATAGAGGGTTGACGACATCGACTTTCTACATAACCGCAAAGATTTCGCATCGGTTATAAAAACTAATTGACAACTCATTAAACGAAATAGAATATAAAAACGATAATAAATTATGCATATAGCCATAGCAGGGAATATAGGAAGTGGCAAAAACAACACTTACAAAAATGCTTGCCTAGCGTTACGGATGGACGCCACGCTTCGAGCCTAGGGACAAACAATCCATACCTCGATGACTTTTACAGGGATATGAATCGTTGGGCATTCAATCTACAAATATACTTTCTTAATAAGCGCTTTAAAGAAGTTGTTGAGATAGCCAACAGCACGGAAAGCTATATACAAGACCGTACAATATTTGAAGATGCACGTATTTTTGCTCCCAATTTGCACGATCAGGGCTTTATGAGTGACCGTGATTTCCAAAATTATAGCGACTTATTCGACCTCATGATGTCGCTTGTAAACTGCCTCAATTAATGATTTATATACGCTCAGAGCATACCAACACTTGTGAAACATATTGAAAAGCGAGGACGAACATTTGAGAAAAAGTATACGAATTGACTATTTGACAGGACTGCAAGGAGCGTTACGAGAACTGGATAAAAACTATAAAGGAGAACTTATTATGTGACGGTGACAACATTGGTTTTGAAGATACTCCCGAAGACTTTCGTAAAGTAACCGACGTGATTGATGCAAGCTTTGTGCGGCTTGTTCCCTATGGGGAAGGGAAACAAAATAATACCCTATCCTCTTTACTCCGACTACAAAATACAAATAGTACAGTTATGGCAGACACTAACGAAACAAAAATCCAAGCATAAACGATATTATTATATCAAAAAGGAGCGAACACCCTGTTCTCTCATCACACTTAAAAAGGCTTATCAAAGTATGCCACAATACTCGCGATACTTAAAACGCGAGTATGAGAGCGTAAAAACCCGCAACATGAAAATATTCTAAGATGAGAAGCCTCAAAGAGGCTGAGGTTATGGTATCTGTATAGTGACAGAGTGGCAGGATGCTCGTACACTGGCTGAATACCTAAATGAAGGACATACCGAAGACGAAAAGAAACGCATCATAAAAAGGTGTTGCCTCTGCATTACAATATATGCACGAAAACGGTTTTGTACACGGAGCTGTCAATACGCATAATATCTATGTTACAACAAAAGGTGACGAGGTTAAGCTGCTATGTGTTCATCTTCGCTATACGGATAACCTGAAACGTCCTGCCGATGAGCTGAAGTTTATAGCGCCTGAAACCAAAAAGACGGTACAGTAGCAATAGATGCACGTGCTGATATATTCTCTTTGGGTGTATTGATTAAAGAGATGTCGTTAGGAACGGAATATCAACAAATAGCCGTAACATGCACCCACTTCGGACGCAACGAACGCTATACTTCTGTTGAAGAATTTTTGGAAGCATTTGACCATCCGCGTATAACAAAGCAAAATGAAAAGGCACACCATGCAATGGGCAGTAATAAGCAAATGGCCATTATCGTTGCCGTTATTGGTGTTTTGGTAATTGTAACAGCGGCATTACTTTACTCACAAAATAGTGATAGTAACAAGGAAACACAGGCTTCTGATACAGAGATGGCAGACAGCATACAAACAGTAGGAACGACCTGTCGGCAACCCATACAGAGGCCGCAAACACTGATGTTACAGATACAAGTAACCAGAGAAACGATGATAAGGAACGCTTCCTGCAAATCAATACAACGGCGACAATGCCTATTTGAACGACATTGTTCCGCAAATGCAAATTGATTTAGACAAAATTTATAATTCGAGCACCAACAAAAATGTTGTACGTCGCAGGGTAAAAAGATACTACCGCGGCTTAAGAGCTACCCTGAAAGATAAAACAACAGAACAGCTTGACGCTTTTGACAAGGCTTTTGCTGACTACAATAACAGCAAAAAATAAGCTCGCCCGGCAAATTAATCCATAAGCATCGTGACAAAAATATAAGAAAGGCTTATTATTTTTGTTCTGACCTTGTTGCTGCCTATGGCAGCAATGGCACAGAGTAACGGCAATCCTTTTGCGACAGTCTGGCGTTGGCAACCCGTGCGCTTTAGCTTATCATCCAGATTCAATAGACTTTAGCGTTTGCGTAAGGCTGCATGGATTTCATCTAACTGGATGAGTGACAATATGCCAAGGATGAATATGATTATGTACTTGCCAAACAGCCTGCAAAATATAGCAGCTCTTTATTACAGAGCCTACTGTAATGAACGGCTTCATCGTTACAATTTTGCGCGACTCGACTACCAAAACCTGCTAATCATTATACCTGGAAACTTTTGAAGCCCGGCTGGGCTGGCGCTTTTAGACCAAAAAGACAGTCATTATACCGAAGCACTGGATGGTATAAACCGTTTGGTTACTGCCTATCCTGACTCAGCTTTGGCCTGGGCAGCCAGAGCAGGCATTGAGGAAGAACAGAAGATGCTGGAGTTAGCCGAATATGATTATGGAGAAGCACTGAAGCGGGATAAGAATAATATCCACTACTTACTGAACAGGGCCGACATAAGGATAAGGCTTAAGAAATATACAGAAGCCCGAAACGATCTTAACAGTATTGTGCGTATGGGTACTCCTAAGGCTGCTTTTAAAAAGAATGGTATGATAAGCTAAAAGTAGCCTGTTATCATTAAAATAACAGAAAGAAAATTTTACAGCCTTTATCATGCAAGATAAACCATCTGCATGATAAAGGCTGTCCTTTTGATCACCCGCCTATAATATAAAGAGGTGTAATCGTCTGTCACATGCCATCGGCTTTTTATAGTAAAGATATATAATTTGCATATATTTTGAAAAATATTCTTTTTATTGTTTGTTTCTGTTACTTATTTTATTATATTTGCTCCATATAACCTAAGAATCACTTTGACATACATTGACTTAAACCTAAAAAGCCCACGCCAGCTTAGTTTTTATCTTGCGATGGAAGAGTTTGTTGCCCAAAATATACCACAAAAAGGCGATAAGTTCTTTATGTGGCAGGTAGAACTCTACCGTCATATTTGGGCGAAACCAGATTGTTGAAAAACGAGGTGAATCTCGAATATTGTCGGCAACACAACATCAGAACGTTCAGAAGAAAGAGCGGCGGAGGCTGTGTGTATGCAGATACTGAGCAATGTAATGCTCTCGTATATTACAGATACGGAAGACGTTGACACTATATTTTCACGCTATCTGCACATGATTTGTAAAACTTTTGCAAAACCATAGGTCTGCACGATGTGCATCCAAGCGGTCATAATGACATTATGATTGGCGAACGAAAAGTGAGCGGAAATGCTATCTATCACATGCCAGGGGAAGACTATTGCACATGGTACTTTATTATACGATACAGACATGGAGCACATGCTAAACGCCATAACGCCATCGAAACAAAAGCTTTCAAAACATGGAGTTGAGAGCGCAAGACAACGCATTTGCCTACTAAAGGATTATACAAACATGCCTTTTTAACGAGATTAGACGGCTTATCAGGAACACCTTTGTGACAATACCATCACATTAAATAATAACGATATAAAAAGGAATAGAAGCCATAGAACTGAGTATCTTAAAACAGAGTTTTATATATGGAAAATAAAAAGACATGCCTTTATGACCGTCATGTAGCACAGGGCGCGATGATTACTCCGTTCGGTGGCTTTTGATATGCCCATACAATACAGCTCCATTATAGAAGAACATAAAGCTGTACGCGAGCACTGTGGCGTTTTTGATGTAAGTCATATGGGTGAGATTGTGATGAAAAGGAAGGCAGAGCAACCATGTTCGTTAATCACATTTTTACCAACGATATTAACCATTTAGCCATAGGAAAAGTAATGTATGGCATGATGTGTTACGATGACGGTGGTACGAGTTGATGACACTTGTATATGCCGGATGGGAGAAGAAAGATACTTCATGACTGTCAATGCTGCCAATATAAAAAGGATTTTTGACTGGATAAAAATTGAATGCAAAAGGATATGATGTTGAAATAATCAATATGAGTGAATACTATGGACAGTCTTGCTATTCAAGGGCCAGACTCGGAAGCTGTTGTCAGTAAGGTGTTAGGAATAGAATGTCATGACCTGCACTTTTATGAAGTAAAAGACTCTCGAAAAGGATGGCGAAGAAATTATTTTATCCCGTACAGGCTACACGGGTGAGGACGGATTTGAACTGTATGGCCCGCATCAGTTCATTGTTTTACAATGGGACAAGCTGATAACTTCAGGACAATGTAAACCCTGTGGCTTTAGGTTGTCGCGATACTTTTACGCTTTTGAAGTAGGGCTTCCACTGTATGGAAATGAACTCTCTGACGAAATAAGCCCGATAATGGCAGGCTTGGGAATGTTTATCAAATTAGATAAAAACCGAGTTCATTGGACGTGAAGCCCTGCTCCACCAAAAAGGCTGAAAGCGTAACAAAACGGCTGCGAGGTATTGAACTTTACGACAATGCCGTTCCACGAAACAGCTATAATATACTGAGAAATGGGGTTATTAGGACAGGTTACCACTGGTTACCGACTTATCTCTACGGATAGAAGTTGTGCTGTTGCCCTCGTTGACAGTTCACTTAATTTTAGGCGATCACGTGGAGATTCAAATCAGAAAGAAGACTTTTTCCCGGCACCATAGTCAAGAAAAATTCTACGATAAGCACTACCATCAATCGTAATTTTATCGTAAGAAGGGGCGTATCTGCCCCACTCTATCATATCAAAGTATACAGACAATCACCTAAAACCAAATAGTGAGTAAAATTGAAGAGGGACTCTATTATAGTGTGAGTCACACGAATACGTTAAAGTTGAAGGCGATGAAGCTTATATCGGCATTACTGATTACGCACAACACGAGCTGGGAAGTGTGGTATATGTCGACATGCCCGATGTGAGACGATGAATTTACAGCAGGTGAAGAGTTCGGCGCTGTGGAAAGCGTGAAGGCAGCCAGCGACCTTTTGGCTCCCTGTTAGTGGTATAGTAACGGCTGTCAATGACGATTTAGACGACAACCCCGATCATATAAACCAGGACGCTTTTGCATCATGGATTGTGAGCTTAAACTTTCAAACAAGAATGAACTCAACCAATTAATGGATGCAAAGGCATATAAAGCATTTACCGATAAATAAGCTACACTTAAGAGAAAAGGGAATATGCCATACAAGTATTTTCCACATACGCAGCAAGATATGACGATATGCTTGCTCAATGCAATGTAAATTCTATTGACTGTCTTTTCTCAGATATTCCCAATGCCATCCGTTTCCGCAAAGGAATTTCATATTCCTGAGGAGAAGAGCGAGATTGAAATCAGGCAATTTTTTAATGATCTGGGAAAAGAAAACCATCAGCTAACGTGCTTTTCTGGTGCAGGAGTGTACGACAAATACACGCCTGCCGTTATTCCTTCACTGGTTAACCGTAGTGAATTTCTGACAAGTTATACCCCTATCAGGCTGAAGTTTCTCAGAACGCTGCATTATCATCTTTGAGTTCCAAACCATGATGGCCGAGCTTACCGGTCTGCCCGTATCTAATGCGTCAATGTATGACGAGGGCTACTACGGCAGAGGCTATGCTTATGGCCGCAGCTGTAAACCGAAAAGCCAATACGGTACTTGTAAGTGAGACGATTGACCCCCAAGATTATGGCTGTCCTCCAGACCTATGCATACTTTTGTCATGTTGACCTTAAGACTATTCCATCGAACGATGGTGCTACTGATATTGACCATTTACGTGCAATGACTACTGAGAATAGTGTGGCAGGGTTATTGTTCAGCAGCCTAACTACTGGGGAATTATTGAAAATTATACCGGCTTTGCTGACATTTGCCACGAAGCGGGTGCTCTTTTCATGATGAATGCAAACCCATCTGACCTCGCCTTACTAAAATCACCTGGTGAATGGAAGGCTGATGTTGCTGTGGGTGAAGGGCAGTCGCTCGGTATCCCCATGTCGTGGGGAGGCCCTTATCTGGGTTATATGCTGTACAGAAAAGCTGATGCGCAAGATGCCTGGCCGCATAGTGGGCCAGACTATCGACGAGGATGGTAAACGATGCTTTGTTCTTACGCTGCAAGCAAGGGAACAACACATACGCCGTCAAAAGGCAACTTCGAATATTTGCTCCAATCAAAGCTTAATGGCACTGTGGGTAACCATATACCTTAGCATTATGGGTAAGGAAGGATTAAAGCAGGCTGCGCAGCTCTCTTGTAACGGAGCTCACTATCTTTACGACCAACTGCTCCATACAGGCCGCTTTAAACCTGTCTTCAACAAACCTTTCTTCAACGAGTTTGTTGTTTTCTTTTTGACGGCGATGTTGAGGCTTTACAAAACCATTGGATGCAGAAAGGTTTCTTCGGTGGCATCCAGACGAGCAAGCATAACCTGATGTTTGCCGTAACCGAACAGCGCACAAAAGGAGCAGATTGACAAGCTGGTTTCTACCATAATATAAAAAGAAAGTCCCCGCTATGAACAATAAACTATGGCAATTTGATATTCGAATTGTCAAATCCTGGCACAAAGGCCTTCAGTTTGCCTAAGAATCGTTTTTCCCCATTATGAGTTATCCCTGACGAATGCCGCAGTAACGACGCCCGTTTGCCGGAGTGTGACGAGCTTACTGTGGTACGCCATTATACCAATTTAAGTGGGAATAACTTTCGGAGTAGACAACGGTTTCTACCCTCTCGGCTCATGTACGATGAAGTATAATCCTGCTATCGATGAAGATATTGCCTCACATCCCACATTCAAACAACTGCATCCTCTTCAACCTGCCAGCACCGTGAAGGGTGCCATAAAAGGCTTATGAGCTGCTGGGCGGCCTTTTATCCGAACTCACAGGCATGAGTAAGTTTACACTTAACCCTGTGCAGGCGCTCACGGTGAGCTTACAGGACTGATGATTATTTGCGCATACCACGAAAGCAGACATGATAAAAACCGAACAAAATTATCATTCCCCGATTCGGCTCATGGCACAAACCCGGCATCTGCAGCCATGTGCGGGCTTGAGTTATTGAAGTAAAGAGCACGCCCGACAGTCGTATTGACGTTGAACATCTGAAGAGTCTGCTGTCGGATAACGTCGCAGGTATGATGATGACAAACCCCAATACCCTTGGATTATTCGAATAGTATTCCCGAAATTACACGTTTAATCCATGATTGTGGCGGCTTGATGTATTATGACGGAGCCAATCTTAACCCGCTTCTCGGACAATGTCGCCCCGGTGACATGGGTTTCGACGTAATGCACGTCAATCTTCACAAAAACATTTTCAACGCCACACGGCGGAGGTGGCCCTGGCTCGGGACCTGTTGGTGTACGCAAAGGCCTTGAAAACTTTCTGCCATCGAATGGCTTTGAAAGCTGTTTCACCATGGCTCACAACAAGCAGCTGGGCTGCCCGCAGGCATTTCCATTCATCCTTACCGGTAATTTTTGCCGTTGAACTCCGTGCGCTGGCCTACATTCTAAGCTTAGGCAGAGAGCATATCGGACAAGTGGGTGCACTGGCCACATTGAATGCCAACTATATAAAAGAATGTTTGAAGGCCGATTACGAGCTACCTGTTAAAGGATTATGCCAGCACGAGTTTGTATTTAACGGCTAAAGGACAAGTCGACAGGTGTAACAACAATGGATATAGCCAAACGCCTGCTCGACTATGGCTTTCATGCTCCCACCATTTACTTCCCATTGCTCTTCCACGAGGCCATGATGATTGAGCCGACGAAAGTGAAAAGCAAGAGAACTATTGACCAATTTATCGACATCATGCGCACTATTGCACGCGAAGCCCGATGAGCATCCCGAACTTGTTAAATCGGCACCTCACAACACGCCCATCCGTCGCGTAAACGATGTACAGGCTGCAAAAGCAGCCCATTATTACCTTCTACACTTCCATTTCTTAAAATTGCAAAGTTATTATTCACCTGTTTTTCTGACTTTTCGTCAAACTCATGTTTACATCCGACTTAATCATTATAGGCAGCGGACCCGGCGGTTATCGCGCTGCCGATTACGCTGCACGTAACGGCCTGAACGTTACAATCGTAGAAAACAAACAGGCCGGAGGCACCTGTCTGAATACAGGATGTATCCCCACCAAGGCTCTTGTACACGATGCTGATTTGCAGAAACGTTCGTGGGCTGAAGCCGTAAGCCGTAAAAAATGAGGTTGTGGACCAGCTCGCAAAAGGCATTGAAAGTATGTTGGCACAGCAAGGAATAACGATGGTTCACGGTCTGGCTGAGTTTCAGGATGCGCATACTGTTATGGTTGACGGGTATTATACTCGGCACACCACATCATTATTGCAACAGGATCAGAGCCTGCAATACCACCAATTGAAGGTATATCGAACAGTAGTGTCATCACCAGCAACCAGCTGTTATCGCTCAAGGAACTGCCCCCAAAAGCCTGTGTATCATTGGTGCCGGCGTCATAGGGACTGAGTTTGCATCGTTGCTTAACGGTTTTGGATGCAAAGTAACGGTAATAGAATATTTAAAAAGAGTGCCTTCATTCATTTGACAGCGATATTGCAAAACGTGTCCAGAAAGCAGATGGAACGGCGCGGGATAGATTTTTCATTTGTCGTGCAAGGTAACACAAATTACAGAAGGAAGGTGCACTTTGAGGATAAAAGGGCGATGAACACAGCCTGTCGGCTCATCTTACATTGGTAGCAACAGGACGCCTTCCTAACCTCACCGGGTTTGGTATTGAAAAAGTGGCGTAAACTTTACATCCAAAGGAATAGCTGTCAACGACAATATGCAAACAAACATACCGCATATTTACGCCATCGGCGACTGCAACGGACGACAGCTCTCGCCCATGCAGCAACATTCCAGGATTTAAAGCCGTAAATTCAATATTGGGGAAAACCGATCATATCAATTTAAACATTATTCCTGCAACTGTTTTTGCCAATCCCGAAACAGCATGTGCAGGTCTTACTTTGAGCGCAGCGCAGGAACAAGGAGTTCATGCACAAGAACGAAAGGGATTCTATCGTTTCCAACGGAAGAGCCGTTGCCATAGAGGCTGATGAAGGTATGGTGAAACTCGTTACAAATGAAAACGATACCATTATTGGCTGCCATGCCTACGGTTTCCATGCAGCAGATATTGTGCAGGAGGTTGCCAGCCTGATGAATTTAAATGTCACACGCACCCAACTGGCCGATATAGTACACATTCATCCAACGGTAGCTGAGGTATTGCAAGACCTTGCCCGATAACCAATACGGTGTTATTATACCGCGAAAAGACTAAAAAAGGGAAAGAAAAACCTTTCTTTCTCCTGTCTTTACACTGATATTCTGATTGTTCGACGGCCGTCGTAAATGCTGCTGACGGCCGTCGAACAACGTGTATGGCGGTCGTCAGCAACACTGCTGACGACCGCCACACAATCAACATTACCATGCCATCGCCACAAAATTACATGCTTAAATATTGATAAAACAGGCAAAATAAAAAGGAGCACTGTCATATAAAGACAGGCTCCTTTCAGGGTTCTACTTCAAAAAGTTCATCACTTTATTGAAATAATGTTGTGTTTTCTTTTTACTATAATGCATGCCACCATTCCACGAACGTATTGCATGCTCAATACTATTTAAAGGATTATACTTTGACTGAATAAGTAAAAACATTTCCTTCGACTTCTGAATGCTAAGTCGGTCAGCCAACTTATACCTTTTCTTGCTTTTTACGAATCTTAAGGATATTATTGCATTCTGCAACAAGAATTGGTGTAATTTGCATTGCTCCTACGGAGTTACCACACACAGCTTTCGGGTTTCCTCCACTCTCAACCTGTATAATAGCTGATATGACAGGCTCCCAGTTTACAGTGGTATTTGATGTAGGATAATCGGATGCACTCGCTGCATTCGTCGTCAACAGTACTAAAAAGAATGAAAATAATAACTTTTTAAAAATAAATCTTTTAATATTTTCTCCATAATAATTGTTTTCTGAGTCTGGAAATATCTCATTTCCCCAACAGCTATGAGAAACAGTTATATGCTGTATGAACTCCGTTAGACAAAAGACCGCTTTAAAGATAAAGCCATCTCGTTTATCTCTGCAAAAGGTACGCAAAATAATTGGTTTATGACACATTTAACGTCTTTTTCCCATCAAGGGCACAACAGAGAGAAGAAAATAGTTTACAAACATATTTCTTGTTCTCTCACTTCAGAATCCGTCTATATCTTATCAGCAAAGGGACAAGAATACTGTTTTCTAAGATTTATTATGCCAAAATGAATAAACAAAATCTGACGAAAAATTTATACATAACCAACACCTGAAAAAAGATGTATCTTAACTGCCAAAACATCAGGATAACAACTGGTAATAATCATGCGTACACAATAAAACAACTGATTGGCAGGTATTGAGCATCATTGTATGATAGCATATATGAGGCTTATACAATATGGAAATAACTAATATTATACTGATTAGTTGAAATAAACGAATTGTATCGGCAACCTTCTCAACTGTACTTTAGCCTGTCTATATTTTAACTACAGGCTTAAACACTATGAGAAAATTCCTTCCATATAATCCCATTAACCTATCAATATTTTAACTTTTTAGTTTAGACATCATAGGAAAAATCCCTTTCACGGAATCTCATTAACTTGTCCATATCTTCTTGTATTTTGTTAGTTGCACATAGAATATAATCTCAAATTCGATCATTAAGCATCAGTATAACTCCTTTCCATAAATAGTAACACCTGTTCAATGTCGCAATTAATAAAAATATTAATTACTGTAAATGCAAAACTTTAATTATCACAACATGGTTTCAAAGAACAGCCAACCATACCTGTTGCAATAATTAAAGTTTCTATATCAAACCGCAACTTATTATAAAGCTTGGTTTGACCTTTATTCGTTACCCAATAATTAAAGTTTCTACATCAAACCGCAACAGATTTGGCATCCTTTTTGACCCGAGTTTATAAGTTGCAATAATTAAAGTTTCTACATCAAACCGCAACAGACTGGTAAGGGAATCTGTCATAACTTCACGTTGCAATAATTAAAGTTTCTACATCAAACCGCAACCCTTTCCCGCGGTTCGTATTGGATTCCTTGTTGCAATAATTAAAGTTTCTACATCAAACCGCAACTGAAAAATTTCTTCATTTCGTTGTTGCAATAATTAAAGTTTTCTACATCAAACCGCAACCATTCTTCTAAGTCTAAAGATGATAGGAAGTTGCAATAATTAAAGTTTCTACATCAAACCGCAACTGTTCTAAGGAATATAAAGTTAATGATAAGGTTGCAATAATTAAAGTTTCTACATCAAACCGCAACTATTCAGCCTGCCGTTGATGATTTGCACCAGTTGCAATAATTAAAAGTTTCTACATCAAACCGCAACATGTAGTTAACAAATATTATATATTTATGAGTTGCAATAATTAAAGTTTCTACATCAAACCGCAACAAGAATAGTGTTATCGGTGCAAAAGTTGCTGTTGCAATAATTAAAGTTTCTACATCAAACCGCAACCCTTTCCCGCGGTTCGTACTGGATTCCCTAGTTGCAATAATTAAAGTTTCTACATCAAACCGCAACCATTCTCCCAAGTCTAAAGATGATAGGAAAGTTGCAATAATTAAAGTTTCTACATCAAACCGCAACAAGATTCTGTATCGACATTAATTTCTGTTTGTTGCAATAATTAAAGTTTTCTACATCAAACCGCAACCAGGATTGTAAGGTTAAACCAAGGCGTTCTGTTGCAATAATTAAAGTTTCTACATCAAACCAGCAACGCTCGTTTTGTTCCTATTTCTTCTGTTTTTGTTGCAATAATTAAAGTTTCTACATCAAACCGCAACTCTTGGACGTCTTGATTTTTGTTGATGATATGTTGCAATAATTAAAAGTTTCTACATCAAACCGCAACATCCGACAAACCATCAACAACACAACTACCGTTGCAATAATTAAAGTTTCTACATCAAACCGCAACCTCTTCAGCCAGATGTATCGAGTTCTTAAAGTTGCAATAATTAAAGTTTCTACATCAAACCGCAACTCCACATTTTGAAAGAGTTATATGTGTTTTTGTTGCAATAATTAAGTTTCTACATCAAACCGCAACCATTAGTATCACAATATGCCTATGCGGGAGTTGCAATAATTAAAGTTTTCTACATCAAACCGCAACAACGGGTTCAAGATTCCAATTCTTGTTAAGTTGCAATAATTAAAGTTTCTACATCAAACCGCAACACTTATTGTAATGATAAATTACCATATTTGGTTGCAATAATTAAAGTTTCTACATCAAACCGCAACATGCGACTATTGCTAAAAATAAGGTTGATAGTTGCAATAATTAAAGTTTCTACATCAAACCGCAACTGGATTATCTTACAATATCCGCCCGTCTGGTTTGCAATAATTAAAGTTTCTACATCAAACCGCAACTTTATCAATGAACTTACCGTCAACAACAACGTTGCAATAATTAAAAGTTTCTACATCAAACCGCAACCAACGCGCGTGGTGTCTGATTCATCTTTAGGTTGCAATAATTAAAGTTTCTACATCAAACCGCAACTTGGTTCTTCTGATTTTATTGCTTCGGCTCGTTGCAATAATTAAAGTTTCTACATCAAACCGCAACTCATTTTTTGTTTACATAATCATGATTATCTAGTTGCAATAATTAAAGTTTCTACATCAAACCGCAACCTTTAATAAAGTACGAATTGCAACCGAATTGTTGCAATAATTAAAGTTTCTACATCAAACCGCAACGATTTTTTTGTAAAACTGTTTTTGCGCAGTCTGTTGCAATAATTAAAGTTTTCTACATCAAACCGCAACAACCCAAACCGAAATGTGATTACGATGGCTGTTGCAATAATTAAAGTTTCTACATCAAACCGCAACTTCATACTGAAAAAACCTCTTAATGTTTCAGTTGCAATAATTAAAGTTTCTACATCAAACCGCAACTTCGTCATTCATAGTAAAGGCGACACTTTCGTTGCAATAATTAAAGTTTCTACATCAAACCGCAACTCTAATGATGATGGTTCGAGTTTACCTCCGAGTTGCAATAATTAAAGTTTCTACATCAAACCGCAACCATTCTCCCAAATCTAAAAGATGATAGGAAAGTTGCAATAATTAAAGTTTCTACATCAAACCGCAACATCACAGGAAGGTCTTTACCAACATTTTAAGTTGCAATAATTAAAGTTTCTACATCAAACCGCAACACTAAAGATTCGCTCCATTCTTATCATCTTGTTGCAATAATTAAAGTTTCTACATCAAACCGCAACGTATATCTCGCATTCAAAGAAGGTTGTCCGGTTGCAATAATTAAAGTTTCTACATCAAACCGCAACGTATACATCATATATTACTGTATATCAATAGGATAAACAAATAAACGGATGTAATAGAAGCAAAATAGTAGCTTTTATATTGCAAATATATTAAAAACTCAATTGTATAGGACTTTGGCGCCTTTTTTCCTCTATTTTACCCCAAATATTGATGATATTTGAATATTGTTTGTCTGTTACTTGCAGGATGCTTACCATACCTTTTTCAGGAACAAGTGCTTTCACTCTTTTTAATATGAACCTTTGCACTCTCAAGTGATCCACAGAACCTTGCGTAAATACTGAATTGGAACATCACAAATCCGTCCTTCTAAATTCTTTCGAAAGAGCAGAAAGATGCTTATCCTTCTTCGTTTGCGTAGGCAGATCGAACATCACAAAGAAACCACATAATATGATGAGGCGTTTAAACGATTGAAAACTCATTGTAGCAATGGTAATGAAAAGTATCTTATCATCTTTCTTTAAACACCGCACCAAAGAAGACGCTGTAAAAGTAAGACCTATTCCCAACGGCCTCGATGTTTTCTTGAAAAACACGTCTGTATATATCACACTGATTAGCTAGCCTTAACATTTTTCGTAAATTCCAGACAGCCATTTTAATACTAATTGATACACAGCCTCATCAACATATGGCCGATAAGGTTCCATTATATCGTCGGCCAATGGAAAGGCATTACTTCTGTTATGGTGATGAAGACCTATACCAATGAAAAGGCCTGATCCTGATACAGCACGTGCCGTAGCAGCTCTCAGTATGGTATATCCATAATTTAAAAGGGCATTGATTCCGTCCTGACTGCGATCTCTAACGAATTTTACTCCGAAAAGTTCCTGGAAATATATTCTGGCAGCAATGCCTTCCCGATTATCTGTATCACCCGATTTTTACATTATTATAATAAGGTTTAAGCCTGTCTCCATTCTTACCCAGCTTATTTGCAGCATCGCCTGATTTTTTTAATCTTCGATTCAACAATCTGTTTCCAAAGTCCTTTCTTTTAATGGTTCAGATATTTCTATTTGAGTTTGCAATATCTCTCCTGATAATGGTTAGTATCAAAACTTAGCAATGTAGAAGGCATACCTTTAGAATTACAGATAACAACCATAACGTTATTGTCAGCAAGATAGTTTAACAATGGAATTGTTATCGAAACCATCTGATTGTCAATCATAACAATGCCAATATCCTCAATGGGAACAGTAAGTTTTTTCATCAGGAGTTTCTTTCAAAACCACAACCAGCTGCCTGTCTTTTAATGACAGACTTGCTGGGGATGAAAAGACAAGGCTCCGCTTTAACATAGTACTAACGATTTATTAACTCAACTTCTCCAAGTACATTAATATGAAAATCTATACCTTTTACGAGGGCTCTAAACTGAGTGTGTAGAAGTGTAATAGCAGGACGGTATTCTTCTCTCATCTTATAAACACCGTTTTTAGATTTAATATCCTTAGATTGTCTTGCTTCCTGATGGTGTCTAAGAGAGATGACCCCATAGATATTGCCACCTATTGGCAAATATGAAAAAGCCCGTAACCTTATACAATCTCCGTGCAAGATCTGTTTTATCCGAGAAGTCTATTTCTGCAGGAGTCTCTTCATACAGCAGTACCATTGTTCCAATTTTAAGCATCGTTTTAAAAGGTAAGGCCCTTTTCGATTTAACAGGAACCAAGTCAGGATAATCTGTTCTGCAAGTACTACCTTTAAAATATGTAGCAGCTTCTATCGTTTTAACTAATTCAAAGTCTTGTTTTACTTTGTTTTTTTATCAATCCTTCATAAATAGCCATACAATAATTTGTGTCATTTGCTACATGAAATGTCTGCTTATAATCCTTTGAAGACGTATCACGGTGCTGTCTTATATTCAATGGGTTCACCATTCTCCGTGCATAACACCTCACCTTTTTATAAGTATTCCCTTCTCCTTATTCATATAAACGGGTTGAGATATGGCCTCCTTAAAGTTCTTTTCCGCGTACAGCCTCCCGGACAATCTCCTTTACTGTATCATCAACAATATTATCAATATCCGATTCTTTTTCAAAAGAGGAAGAGGTTTCCTTACAACATACCTTATTTTACCATCGCGTTCAATAGCACCGTAATAGGTATCGTTGTGTAAACTACCACGATGCAGATCGCCTTTTGCCAGGAACTCGCCTCTATTTGTTTTCACATACTTACGGGCTTTCTTGGGCATATTGTCAGGTGTTTCGTGCACAACTAACAAGGTTCTCTCCAAACTGAGAACATCTTCAGTAAATGTAGCCATGGCTTTCTAAACTGAGGCTTCTTCCCTCTGCCGTCATCGTAAAAGTGCTTCGTCACGATAAAATTTAGCCACCGCCTCATATTGCAGCTTTCCTATACATGCAATGGTGATGGCATCTATACAGTGATGGCAATGGTTTGTCGCGCGACTTCTTTTCATATTCATTTTGTAACCCCACATTCTACGAAATTCTGCCGTAGTAGTTCCCTTGACTGTAAACACCCTCGACTTGCTACGGTCATGCGGATCGTGGAATAACGACTTCAGATAAAGCCCTGCATACTTCGACACTAACCTCAATACCAGCTCCTGACGACGACTGAATCATCAGGCACTTCAGTCATCGTAAAGCGTTCATATTTTTCCTTTCCAATAGTCGCGCTCCATTTTAAGTTTATGCCTTTTTGAATAACGGAATCCTTAATATCCTTTGCCATGCCAGAAAATGTACGACACTTATCCATTTTGACTGGTAAGCGTTTCATAACGCTTCTTCCAGCCTTCAATCCTCGTAAGAATTTCTTCATGGTTAGCCAACTGTGCAGGCAGCTGAGTTTTCTTCACATTTCGGTTAAAATTGCTGTCACAAAGTGTAAGATTTTCCATCGTACTGTCACCACCTGCACTTCGCGGAATAGTATGCTCTATGTCGTATTTGGGATTATCTCCCAGAAGTCTGCTATACCGATTTCGGCACCGGTGTACAGGCATTTGTGGCTCTGTTCCTCCCAAAGCTCAATTTTTGATGTCCGTTTCGGTAGGTTCAATGTTGTTTCCCGTCTCACGGAAGTACAGTTTCTTAATGGAATCAGCATCCTTTTGATGCTTTTTATCCTATGCCCGCTGGTAATCGGCAATGGCCTTACGCATGTTTGCATCGTTCAAACCACGGGCATATTCTACATGTACCTCTGTATTCTGGTCGATTATCTTCTCTTTCAACAACTGGTTTACAACCTTTCTTACTTCATGAAGCGACCTCATAGCCATCGGATTACGTATGGCATTGGTTCGCGGTGAACCAAGTTGGTAAACGCCTCCTTGTTGTTTTGCGTCCTGATAGGTTTCTATCATTGACGGATGATAAAGCTTATCGGCTGCTCCAGGCTTCAGATTGTAGTTATTTAACAAGAAGTCTTTAATACAGAAATCTTTGGTAGTCTGGTCTTCAGATTGGAGATAGGTAAGTACATGATTTAATATAAAGCTCCGTTTGTCAGCATCATTCCATACCTCCTCGCCCACTATCGCTGGTATATTGGCCAGCATAACTGCATGCGAATAGATATAGCCCTGACGGAGGAAAGGCAGAATCTTGTGTATAGCCTTAAGGCTAAGCGAGGCGAAACCGTGCGAAAGATTTATGGCTGCGAACCTTTGCTCTGGTCTTCATCGAGTTGAAGATTCAGTTGTGCCCAGTGTTTCAGTTTGTCTTCCGACTCAAAAAGTAGACAGAACATTCCATACATCGTCTACCATTTGCGCCACCGTCTTTTGGCCTTTACGTGTATTGTTAAGCCTGTAAGTCTCTGCAATAGCCTCCTTCCAGTTTTTCACCAAATATTTTTCGTAGTTTACCCGTTGTTGCACAAGCCGCTACACCCCTGTGTCATACGGTAGTTAAACTTATACGGTTTGTCCCCTTCGTCCTTATAATACTTATATTTCCCTTTTCCTGCCAGCGCCTTTGCAATGTCTTCAAAAGTCAAAATTGGGCTTACTTGTACGATAGAATAAAAGAAACTATCTTTTCCTTTTCTTCCTCATTCAGAGATCTTAATTCGAGGTCGTATGGCGTTTGAATCTTAATGCTGTTCAGCAGACAAAGCATACGAAACTCCTCAAAATCGGGATGCGAATCGGCACAACGGGGACATCTCGGTTCAAAAGTGCACTTACAACCCCTTGTCGTTGCGACTTCAACGGACGCTGAAAGTAAAGTGCTTTCTCCAAATCCCTAACCATCTCAGGCGATAATTGTTGCATCTCACAAATGGCCTGGAATTCCTTTTTATAGTGTTTCTCACGATCGGTATAGCGTGTACGGATACGCTCATGGTTGTCCGGGTCTGAATAAATTTGATAAAAAGTAGTCGCCAAGATACTCACAACCAGCCAACTCCATTTTATGAGAAAGTTTGGAAATGCCTGTATCTACCTTGCCATTATCGTTTTCAGGAGTACTGTCAAGGCGGTTACTAAGAAAACCTCTGCGCTGTGCCAGGTGATAAAGTGCCCGTCCAAGCATGAACCTTTCGTCCTGACGGTCAAGGTTAAATTTAGTATGCAGACTTAAATGGCGATAGTAATAGGGATTCTTATCTTCATTATCGTTTGTACGCTGCCACAGCATGAAGTCGTCTGTTTTTGGGATAAACCTTTCGTACATGCCAGTTATGCAGCTGTTCTTCGCTCAGATAAGGACATAATCCATGCTTAACCAGAACCTTCAGAACTTCGATTTTACGCAACCTGCGCCTGAAATACTGCTTCCGTAAAGAGCGATGCCCGTTCGTTCTGAAGCCTTTGACGACTCTATTCCCTTCTCAATTTTAACGCCTTCCTGAAATATCAGGTCGCCATATTTTTACGAGTTCATAATTACTATACTCATCACAGTCAACTACTGCCCAACCCTAAGCTGTTGGTGCCAGTATCAAGTCCTAAAAATACGTTTTTTTCATCATTAAGTTGTAATTTTTGCGTAAAAATAATAAAAATATTTTTTGTCATCAAAATAATTTATATATATTTGCAACGTAAGAAATCTACATCTTACCGCAATAAGGCTATATGCCGAAGGTCGAAAGACCTGTTGGGGGTGTGTTGGAGTTAAGCTCTGTCACATCCCTTTATTTATTTAATGCCCCTTCAATTCCACCATATTGTTATGTTTTTTTATAGCCATATATTAACACCATTTCAATATGGTGGTCGTTGTTCGGCGGCCGTCAGCAACGCGTACGGCGATCGTCGAACAATGTGTATGACGGCCGTCAGCAGCGTTGCTGACGGCCGTCGAATGATGAGTAATACATCCATAAAGTTACACCGTATAATAATAACTATCTTATTAATACGGTGTAACTATCCCTGATTAAGCCATTATGCAGGATATAAAACAAAAGGAACTGCAGCCCTTAACAATGGCAATACAAATGCGACGCAGCCTGGTAAACAAGGCTACGCCCATGTTTATGAACATAAAAACAAAACAGAAACTATTCAGAAACTTCTACCTGTTCCTGCTCTCTATCGTAAGATGGAGAAGATCGTATATGACCCATTATAAATATTAAAGTCGACATTGCCTTTAATACCCGGAAGCACTCCCCGATCCGTATGTTGCCAGAATTTCCATTTGCCCTTATACTCTACCTTATCAACATAGTAATGGGCTATCCAATAAGGATAATCGTCGAAGACCGGCGCACTAAGGTATTTCTGCTTAAACTTATAATAGGTATAGATAATAGGCTTAACATGATACTTGTCTTCAACAATGTGAAGCCAGGTCAATACATTTGTTTGAAAATCAGCGATACTAAGGTCGGAAGGTGCATGCTCAATATCAGGACAGGAGGCAGGTCTCCATTTTCGAGATGAACCTTTTTCAAAAAGAAGTAGGCCTGTTCCTTGCCGAAGACTTGTTGCTCCAGAAATGGTATGCACCACGAATAAAGCCATATTCGCGTATCTGCGAGAAGTTATCATTAAAGTTTGCATCAACCTTTGAAGCACCTTCGGTAGCCTTAACTATAATAAACCGTACAGGACTACCGTCAATCGTGGCATTGGCATGGAGGCGATCCCAATCTATTTTGCCCTGAAAATGTGAAATATCAATACCATGTATCTCATAACCTTCAGGATAACTGGGAGGCCCGTAAAGCGCACGCCACCGAAAACCAGTAGGGCCTACAAAGAAGAAATAGAAAGCCCAAAATATAAATTATAATGACAGCCAGTGCACCTAACAGCCATACTTTTTTCCCCTTTCTTGAAAAAAAAGGAATAGCCGGCAGAATGGTCCGTTGACGACGCGAACCATATCTTCTTCGTTTTGAAGAAGACGACCGGTGAGAATATGATGGCCGTTTACCACTCATTGGCTGGTTTTTATCATGAATTGTCAGGCTTAAAAACAACAAAAAGGGATAGCATACTCGTAAAGACCATGCTATCCCTCCTGTCAAAAATACAATATTTTATATCAGTTACTTTTTGGAAGCATTCTCAAGAGCAAGGGTCATTGTCTCCCGATCACAAATTTCCGAAGGACCCCAATACTGAATTGGACCTGGATAAATGTAGCAAGTCTCATTAGCCCATTGCTCACGGTGGGCAGCAAACTCCTTAAATGGTGCTCCGTCAAGCTCAACAAGTGCCTTGCGAATAACAGGCTTCATTTCGCCGTTACGACGTTCCATGTTCATCATCATGGTGATTGGCACACCTCCTGCACGCCATTCGTCAGTAGGAGACAAGTTTTTAACTATCGACATGTAACCCGTCTTGCCATTTTGCAATAAGGTTGGCAGCACTTGTACCCAGCGCACAGCAATAGTCGGCATCGAAATTTGACGGTGCTGCGCAACGTCCTTCGTATCCAAAGAAATGATGTTGTGCTGCAAAATGACCAGCAAACTTGCCATTTCTTTCCATTCATCGAGCTTTGCACCTACCATATCCGAAATAAAGTTTTTCGGTCTCTATCAACGATACCTGTACATTTCCGTGAGGATCGCGGTCAAGCGACAACTGGCGTGCAACACCTTCGGGAAGCGTTGAGAACGTGTCGGCATTTTCTTTGCTGAGATGAGCCAGAATGTATTTACGCTGATTCTCCTCGTCCAGGTCCTATATAGTCGGCACCATGAGCAGCAAGAAGGTCGTTGAGTTCGTCAATCAAGACGGCCAGTGCCGGAATAAACTCAATTCAACCCTCAGGTATCAGAACCACGCCAAAGTTGTTACCGTCCTCAGCTCGTTTAGCAACGGCCTCTGGCATCTGCTCTACAATCTGATTCAGCGTCATGTCTTTCTTCTCAATCTCCTCTGAAATCAGACATATATTTGGCTGTGTTTGCAATGCACATTCAAAGCAATATGAGAAGCTGAGCGCCCCATAAGTTTTGATAAAGTGCCAGTATTTGCGTGCTGAATTGGCATCACGCTCGATATTTCAATAACTTCTGAATAAACCTTTGTTGCCGTATCAAAGCCAAAGGATGTCTCAATCTGATCGTTTTTCAGGTCACCGTCAATTGTCTTTGGGCGCCAATTACCTGCACTCCATATTGTTTTTGCTGCATAATATTCAGCCAATACACATGCGTTGGTATTTGAATCGTCACCACCAATAATAATAATTGCCTTAATATTTAACTGACGAATTATCTGAAGTCCTTTCTCAAACTGATCTTCTTTTTCAAGTTTGGTACGACCGGAACCTATTAAATCGAAGCCGCCTGTGTTGCGATAATCATCTATTACTTCTTTTGTAAGCTCCATAGTAGTTGTGATCAACCAGACCGCCAGGCCCCATAAAGGAAACCATAAACCTTGTTATTTGCGTTCATTTTCTTAACTGCATCGAAAAATGCCGCTGATGACATTGTGTCACCTGGCGCTTGTCCGCCCGAAAAGAATAACGCCTACATTAATCTCATTCTTTGCCTCTTCAGTACCTGGAACAAATTCTATTAGAGGCATTCCATAAGTGTTAGGAATAGCTTTTTGATTTCTTCCCTGATCGCCTACGCTTTGTGTTGGTTCACCTTCCTTAACCATTATCGCACCCTGAAGGCCCTTAGGAAGCTTTAGGTTGATACAGCGCACGAGCTTGCTGCAAAGACTTTTTTCATGTTTCTTGTTGTTTCTGTTTAGTTCTATATATATTTTTCGTGCAAAAGTACGCGATTTGGGCGAAATGAAGAAACGAAAAACAAAGAAAAAGCCATTTTTAAAAACATTTTTGCCACCTCCGTTTTACAATTCCTTTTTATTTATCTTGAAGCTGTAACAGTGTTTTCTAACTAAAGATATTTTTTTATGGCAAAGAAAAAGAGACTTGAAACGTGCAATAAATTATGTATGTAATGACTTATTTGCAGAAACTGTTGCTGCCTCATTATATGGATCCAACAAAAATAAGGATGCAGTTGATCAGACCCTTGCCCTCAATTATCGTATTACGTGACGACTATATTAAGCGTATTTCTCATCCTGAGCGAGTGCATGAGTCCACAGAAATATTATGCAGAAATTATTAAAGAATTAACACACATGTAATCGAAATTATAGAACAAATAAAAACATTAGGGTAGCATTTTAAGTCATGGTTGAACAATTTTTGTAATCGCTTCTGTTCAAAAATTGGGATGGAAGCTGAATGTGGCTGTTGAACACCCCGATAAATTTGTCATAGCTTTTAGCACCTCACACAAATAGTGGGATTTTATACTGGGGCAGCTTTATATGCGTTCGCAAGGTATGAAAATAAACTTTTTAATGAAAAAGAATGGTTCTTCTGGCCATTAGGTTCTCCCTTTTCGTCGTATAGGGTGGTATCCCTGTAAACAGATCTGAGCATACCAGCATGACAGATGCGATGGCACTGAGGCAGAAGCTCGCAACTCATTTTAAGATATGTATCACCCCCGGAGGAACACGCTCACCAATGCAGAGGAAAAGGGATTTTTATTACATTGCATTGAAAAGCAAAAATACCAATTCTTCTTTACGGTTTAGATTACGAACGAAAGCTCATTCAGTGTACAGAAGAGTTTTATTCCCACAGGGAATATTGACTCAGAAATGAAGGAAATTAAGACCTATTTTAAAGATTTCAAGGGAAAAATCCGAAAAATTTTATAGTTGGTAAGTGATAGCAAATGAACAAAATACTTATTTGGTTTCTTTCTTTTTATTGTTACATCCCTTCATACATATGCACAGACGTCTAATATACAATCTCTAATTGAAAGAGATGTGAAGGCCTACTTCTCAATTCTTCACATAACGATATAGCATCAACACCACATTTCTCGTACTTAAAGAAAAGTAACACAGATAAAAACAGGCAAAAATTACAATCACCATAGATGGGAGCTTTGCGCAACAAGAAATTAACGACAATATAATAAATAAAATTTATAAGCGAACAAAAAGGGTTACCTGATTATTTCAAGGATTTTTTGAACTTAAAAATTATATGTAATGGTTTACCCATAGAATATTACATACCAGGGATATATAAAACGAAATAATGAAGGTAATGCCTTTATGGGGAAAAATAAATTATGAAGGGCGCCCGTGGTTACAAATGTATCTCAGACCGTAAATTACACACTACGGTCTGGAAGGACGACATATTGCCGTATGGGCTTCTGCACGGAAGATACTATAATAACAACAAAAAATGAGTGGCCTGGCAAAGGCCTGCTTTTGTTCGGAACAACAGAAGACCTGTTCACACAAACCATAGTAGTACCCTTCCTATTCCCATGCTCGAGAAGGCTGGCGCCAATATTTTACACCACGTGAGCGAGATTGGCAAGACATGGAATATATTGTTGACCCTGATGGTGGACTTAATACTTTTGCCTAACAGCTATCAAGAGCATTATGATTCATCGCCATGGCAGAATACAATACAGCCGGGCTCATCGCTAGCATACAGGTAATTATGCTGACAATGAAACCCATTTCAATCAGGATTAGCCGTCAAATAAAAACGACACAAGCAAAGCTTTTTATAAATGGCAACCTTTACTTTAATAAGTCTGGTAAATATGCGTATACGTCAGCTACCAAACATTATCAAATAGTATAGACGACGCTCATTATACAGTATTTCATCAAGGACAGGCTACTGAATTTTATGTAAATCAAAAATGGGCGGTGGCACATGGGTTTATTTAGGTACCTTTTACTTTTGATGCAGGAAGTAGTACGAGACAATTGTGTAATGCTCACTAACCAAAAGCCATAAGAAAGGAATGGTTACAGCAGACGCTGCAAGATTTGGTGGAGGTATGAGAATATTGAACGAGGAGGACAGCTCAGTGGTTATCCCCGTGCAATAGAAGGTTCACGTTATTAGTGCTCAATGGGCAGAGCGCCTTATAATGTTTACAGCAGGCAATATGGTACAGACGATTATGCAGATGACATTAACGCGCTCCTAGAATGACCTAACTGGCTGGCGGAAGGTTCTGTATATGTTCCTGACAGGGAGGGAAAGGTGTACCAATCGAACTTTCGCTTGCCGTTCATAGTGATGCAGGATACGCAAAGCGATGCCAAAAGCCTGATAGGATCATTGGCTATCGTACAACCGATTTTCAATGATGGACGTTTAGCATCCCGGACAACACGTCAAAGCTCAAAAATTTTTGCCGATATGCTCCTTAATGGAGTCACAAGAGACATCACTTACAAATATAAAAATTGCGTGAAAAGATATTTATGGGATAGAAACTATTCGGAGACAAGAGTGCCCGAAATACCTTCTACATCCTCGAAACCTTGTCACATCAGAACTTCCTGACATGATTTTAGGACAGATCCCAACTTTCGTTTTACATTAGCACGCTCTATTTACAAGACAATTGTTCGATATGTTAATGACATGCACGGCAATCCCACAATTATTTCACCGCTTGCTCCTCAAATATTTCTGTGCAATTAAATAAAAATAAAGCCATAATCTCCTGAACAAACAAATTGATGGATCAAGAGCCAACGGCTGAACCATCTTATTATATTCTCTATACTTCTATTGGAAATGTCGGTTTTGACAATGGAGTAAAATTAAAGGCACATCAACAACAATTGATCTACAACCTGGTTTACAATATAACTTTAAAGTATCGGCTGCAAATAAGGGTGGCGAAAGTTTCTCCAACGGAAACTATTTCGGCCTTTTATAACCCTATCGCAACACAAACAATCTTTGTTGTTAATGGCTCACAGGTTATCAGCTCCTGCTATAATAGATAACAATACTCAACAGTTTCGACCTTAATGCGGATATGGGTGTTAGCTATGGACCAACTGCAGGTTGGAACGGACAACAAATCAACTTCGATAAAAACAAAATAGGTATAGAAGGGGCCAATGGATTAGGATATAGCGGGAATGAATTAGCAGGAAAAATCATCGCAGGCAATGACTTCAATTATATTAAAAGCCATACATCAGCAATAATATCCGAAAAAGCAAATATAATGTTGTCAGCTGTTCTTCAGAAGCTATTGAAAACGGGAAAATTAAATTAGAGAATTATTCTGCGGTAGATCTTATTCTTGGATTAGAGAGGTATTCACCTTATACTGTTAAATATTATAAGACCTTTACTAATTCTATGCAAGAAAAAGTTATCTTCATATTTACAGAACAAAGGGAGAATATTGGTAAGCGGTGCTTATATCGGGTCGATAGTTAGGCAGCCAGGACTCAGCCTGGCTTGCTAAAACATTTCACGCTTTCTTATTCTAAGCAAATAAAAACAGATTCTATTGCAGGAATAAACAGGTTGGAATAAATTTCGACTTTACAGACATCTTAATCCTGATCACTATGCAGCAATGCTACACGATGCTTTTAACTCCCACTGATAATGCTTTCTGCAGCAATGGTATACAGCAATGGAACTTCTGCAGCTGTTGCAAACAGTTCGTCAGATAGCAAAACTTTCGTCATGGGATTTCCTTTCGAATGTATCAACGATAATAGCATACGTAATCGTATTATGCAAAGGTATTCTGAACTATCTATTAAAAATAAAAATCATTTTTAAACACTTAAATTTTTATCTACAATGAAAATACAAACTAATCATTCTGGTACAAGAAATATCGAAATAACAGAGCAGCATCTTAAAACATTAGACAAGTATGCGCTTCTCGAAACCTTGTAGATAGCAACGGCATTATTGATGAAACCGTGCTCGATAAGCTAAAACTGAATATACGTTCTTTACTTGAATCGGAAGAAGGAAAAGACAAAAGCGTTACTCGATCTTTTGTCTTGATGTGATTTATATATAACAATATGAAAGGCATTCGGACTTCATCAACTTCTGCTTCTTTATATCGATTGGAAGAAGCAACAACAGAATGCAGAGACGATAATATAGAAGAGTAACATAAAAATGCAGCAATACCAACTGACTGATTTTCTTCCGACTACGAAAAAAGAATGTAATCTCCGTGGCTGGGAGCAATTAGATGTTATCCTTTTTTCCGGTGACGCCTATGTTGATCATCCAGCTTTCGGATCCGCCGTCATTGGGCGTTTCTTAGAATCGCATGGATACCGCGTCGCAATTGTGCCCGCAACCCGACTGGCATGGTGATTATCGCGATTTCAAAAAATTAGGTAAACCGCGGCTTTTCTTCGCAGTATCGCCTGGCAATATGGACAGCATGGTAAACCGTTACACCGCTAACAGGCGCATGAGACATGACGATGCTTACAGTCCTGACTCGCGTCACGACATGCGTCCTGACTATCCTTCTGTTGTATACACAAAGATTTTAAAGGAGATTTATCCTGATGTCCCCGTAGCTTTTGGGTGGAATTGAAGCCTCTCTACGACGTCTTACCCATTACGATTATTGGCAAAAACAAACCCATGAAGCCTGTTTTGTGTGATAGTGGAGCCGATATTTTGCTCTATGGTATGGGCGAAAAACACGCTGCTATTATGTCAGGAGCTTGAGAAAGGACGAAAAATCGAAGAAATCAACGATATTCCTCAAACTGTATTTCTTAGGCGAAAAGACAGGATACCAGGAGGAATAAAAGACGATGATATTGTATTACATTCGTTTGAAGAATGTGTACGTAACAAGAAAGCACATGCAGAGAACTTCAAACACATCGAAGAGGAATCAAATAGAATACATGCTCAACGTATCATTCAACCCGTAGGGAATCTATTTGCTGTTCAAAATCCCTATGTTTCCACCTTTGAAAAACAGAAGAATTGATGCAGCATACGACTCTACCATACACCAGACTCCCACATCCTAAATATAAGGGAAAGACCATTCCTGCATATGAAATGATCAAATTCTCAATCAATATGCACCGTGGATGCTTTTGGTGGATGTGCCTTCTGTACAATCTCTGCTCATCAGGAAAGTTTGTTGTTGCCGCTCTAAAGAAAGATTTTGAACGAGCCAGGCAACAACACAGATGCCCGACTTCAAAGGGTATATTTCAGATTTGGGTGGACCTTCGGCCAATATGTATGGAATGCACGGTCGTAACCTCAATGTTTGTGAACATTGTAAGCGACCGTCATGTATTAATCCTGCAATTTGTCCCAACCTTATTACCGATCTGCCAAACTGTTAGATATTTATCGTGCCGTCGATGCTTTACCAGGAGTAAAGAAAAGCTTCATAGGCAGTGGAGTTCGCTATGACCTTATCTTGCACAAAAGCAAAAGATAATCAGCGTCAAAATGCCAATGCTGCTCACATACGCTCGTGAGCTTATTTCCAAAACATGTTAGCGGGCGATTGAAAAGTAGCTCCTGAAAAATACTATCTGACAGAGTATTGAAATTTATGAGAAAAACCTTCTTTTCAAACTTTTTCTACGATTTCAAAAGTCTATTTGACAAGATCAATAAGGAAGAAGGACTAAAAACAAACAAATCATACCTTATTTTATCAGTAGTCATCCTGGCTGCGAAGAGGAAGATATGGCAGAGCTTGCTGTTTTAACTAAAAACTTGATTTCCATCTTGAACAGGTACAGGGACTTTACCCCTACCCCAATGACTGTTAGTACGACTGCTTTTTATACAGGTTATGACCCTTATTCATTAGAGCCTGTATTCTGTGCTAAAACGCCTAAGGAGAAGCTTGCCCAGCGTATGTTCTTCTTTTGGTACAAGCCTGAAGAGCGAAAAACATAGAACAGGGAACTCAAACACATTGGGCGGACTGATCTTATAGCAAAAGCTTTATGACGGCGTCCCGTTCCGCGGGCACATTCATTATGATGCAAAAGCGGTTGGAAGTTCGCCATGATGTAGGACAGAATAAAAAGGGTACGTAAATCATATAATCCCAATTTCTCAATCCACCGCATCCCGTCATCAGAGAAAAAGAAAAGATAATAGAAGATTCCCTTTCTATGCTAATATACTCATAGTAACAAGAAAAGGGTATATCCATATATTTTAATATGAGAATTATTGAGCAAAAACTTGTGGGTAAGCATACACAAGAAAACATGTGAAGATGGAATTGTTGTCACAGATAACTTCATTGCAGTCATTGACGGCAGTACAAGCAAAAACCAAAATCCAGTTAAAATTCTGAGCATGAAAAACGGACGATACTGCATGATGCTTATTGCAAATTATATTCAACATGCACGTCCTGACATTACCCTTTCAGAATTTTGCGAGGAGGTTACCCATGAAATTTTTCGTCTTTATCCCAATGATGCTTCTGTCCAGGCTACACACCCGGAAACACGTCTGTGCGCCAGCATCGTTATATACAGTAAGACAAACAACGAAATATGGATGATTGGCGATTGCCAGTGTATGGTAGATCGGGATGCTATATGAAAACCCCAAGCCCTATGAAACAGAATTATCAGATAAGCGTGCTTCCATTTTTCCAACCCTGTTAGCCCGGTATCAGGATATGGTTGAGGAACATACGATCTGTCACGATTATGCCAGAGAAGCCATTATCAGCCAACTTCTCAAAAGTATGCAAAACGAAAAATAAGACATACGCTGTTGTTGATGGCTTTCCTATCTTCATGCAGGGATAAAAATCATAAAGCTAAGCGGCCATGAACACGACATTGTTTGGCATCAGACGGCTATCCTTTTCTTCGTTCAACATTAGAAAAAGAGCGACTTGCACTTCAATTACAAAACGATCCTTTTAATATTCGGTCGTTCAAAGCAACTAAAGGCCTTATGAAAGGTAATGTTTCGTATGATGACCGTGCTTGCATTCGCTTTTCCCACAACAGCCGAGCTTTCACGAAGATATTTCGTTCATATAAGCTTTGACGGCACTAATTATCATGGCTGGCAGATACAACCCAATGGCATATCTGTACAAGAGAAACTGCAACAATGCCTTTCTACCATTCTTCGTCAGCCCATAGAGGTTACCGGTGCCGGGCGAACGGATACAGGAGTACATGCTAAAACTATGGTTTGCCATGATGATTTTTATAGGGAAACTTGACTGTAATCAAACTTGTTTCCGACTTAATCGTATACTGCCTGCAGATATTTGTTGTAACCATATTGAAGAAGTTAACAGCGATTTACATGCCCGTTTCTCTGCAAATTCACGCACATACCGTTATTTTATCCACACTCGAAAGATACCTTTCAGTAGGTATTATTCGGTCGAAATGACGTATCCGCTTAATTTCAACGCAATGAATGAAGCAGCTGCATATCTATTAGAAGTGACCGATTTTAAGGCTTTCTGTAAGGCAGGGGCAGATAATAAAACCACGTTATGCCATGTTACAAAAGCACAATGGATAAACCAAGATGAAGACTGTTGGTATTTTTGAGATTACAGCAAACCGATTTCTCCGTAATATGGTGAGAGCAATCGTAGGCACTCTTATCAATGTAGGGCGAGGACAACTTGGTTTTAATGATTTCAAAAACATAGTAAACTACGGCTCTCGTTCTGATTCGGGCGAATCAATGCCTGCACACGGTCTTTTTCCTTTGGGATATAACATACTAAATTACTGTTGTTTGCAATTCTTTAAATTGACAGGATAATCTGACTCTTTACCCAACTAACAGTTGCTCCTTTCAATAATTTTATAATACACTTCCGCCATTCTGTTACTATCATGTGGTTAACATTAGCTTTCTTATCGGCTGCATTACTTGGATTTTTACGATTCGTTTAAGAAAAAGCATTGCTGCAAAATGCAGTTATCCCCGTTCTTTTTTGAATACAGTATTCTGTTCTCTTATTTTTCTTCCTTTCATTTTCCTGTCGTCTGAAACCAATATCCTCGACGGTTCACTGTTTTATGTCGCATCAGGCGGGTGAAATGCACCGCTATATTCTCCTAAAGAGCGTTATTGTACTTTCAAGTTGGTTTTTCGGGTTACATGGGAATGAAGCATCTTCCTCTGACAATCGTAGGCCCTATCAATGCTACTCGTCCCTGTACTCGTTTTGCTTGGAGCCATGGTTGTATATGGCGAACAGCTAAATTTATATCAGTGGGCAGGTGTTTTGTTGGCTATAAGTTCTTTTATTAAGCAGGTCTGGAAAGAAAGAGGTATCGACTTCCCGCCATAACCGCTGGATATGGGCTATTGTCATTGCAGCCTTACTTGGTGCAGCAAGTGGTTTATACGACAAATACCTTATGGCAAGCCCTGATAATGGCGGTGTTGGGCTCAATCGCATGGCTGTTCAGTCATGGTATAACATCTATCAAATGGGCTGGATGCTCATTATGCTGCTGGTATTATGGTGGCCACGCCGACAGACAGTCTCCCTTTCGCTGGGACTGGTACATCCTTAATATTAGTATTTTCTTAAGTCTTGCCGACTTCGTTTACTTTTACGCACTCAGTCAAACTGGCGCAATGATTTCAGTGATGTCCATGATTCGTCGGGGGAGTGTTATTGTAAGCTTCCTTTTTGGTGTCATTATCTTTCACGAGCATAACCTGAAGGCTAAGGCCGTTGACCTGCTATTAGTTCTCATTGGTATGATATTCCTGTATCTGGGCAGTCATTAATCTGTATTTGATATACCATACTCTTAATTCAAAACCGTTTTCAAGAAAGTACACAATAAGTAAAAACGTGTTTGGCTGATTAAGTCATAATTGCTAATTTTGCACCTCAAATTGTAACACAAATTCAACATAATGACTGAAACAACGTCGGCAAATGCCCTCTTCGGTGAAATAATCTCCATAGGGTAGCCTTTTCATGGACTCTCGCAGCGCTGTCAAGCGAAATCGGCAGCAAGCATTTGGGCGTAATTGTTATGAATGTTTGGCGAATGTCTCTGGCGCTAATCTTTTCCATCTTACTTTGTTTTCTGTCCCTCGGCTCTCCATATCCCATTTACGCAAGCACGCAAACCTGGGGCTGGCTGCTGCTAAGCGGTATAGTTGGTTACTTTTTTGGCGACTGGTGCCTGTTTAATAGTTATCTCACTATCGGCTCACGCTACGGACAATTATTTATGACCCTTGCTCCAATGTTTACGGCATTTTGCAGCCTGGGCCACCCTAGGGCAGAACACTTTCATGGAAAGCAATACTTGCCATGACAATTACATTAACCGGTATTGCCATCAGTATTCTAGGACGTGGTGAAGGTAAAAAGTATTTTTCAATATACAGCTTCCTGCCAAAGGAATTTTGTATGGAATAGGTGCCGGCATAGGGGCAAGGATTCGGCTATGTGCTCAGCAAGATAGGCATGGATCATTATATTGCCGACGTACCTGCTACTATTCTGCCGTCGGTAATTGTCCATTTGCCATTTGCCAGCAACCTTATTCGTTGTGTGGCAGGATTGATATGTTTTCTCCTTTTTGGCTTATCATGCGTGGCGAGTTACCACAATTACGGCGTAGTATTCACGATTATCGCGGACTACTTGCCATGCTCGTCGCCGTTTTCTCAGGGCCCAGTTATAGGTGTAGGATTTTCGTTAATGGCCGCCAATTATGTTGAGGCGGGCATAGCTTCTACCATTATGGCCATGACACTCATTATTATATTGCTACCTTCACGTTGGCTTTTTCACCAGCCTGTTACGCTGAAAAGGTATCATCGGGGCTGTTAGTATCGGTTATCGGTGTAAGCCTCCTGCTCTGACAAGCTGTTCGGCGACGGTTACTCCCCTGCTCTATCCCATAAAAGCCTGCCTCATCTTTTTATTATGAAGATAAGGCCGAGCTTTCTATTCTGTATGTGCTTTACTTTAATTCGCTTCCTTCGTAGAATTTCAGCATATTTATATTAAGAATTGCAAGATACTTCGCCTCGCAATTCAGCTTGCTGAGCTTTCAGCAAAGCATCTTTTTCCATTCATCAGTTCAATGACATTCTTCAAGTTCTGGCGGAATTGTTCGTTCAAAGATTACAGCTTGTTTCAGCACTGGCCGTACTAACCTTTGCACTTTTTAAACTGTGCCTGGTTATTTTGTAGCCTGAAGCCAATAGTTCTCAATGGCTGAATACAGTGCCGTTTGTCTGTCTTCAAGTTCCAGTTCATAATTTTGTCGTAGAGAACAGCTTTGTTTACAGCTGTCCTCGTTTGCCTTTAGTCAAGCAAAGGAATGCCAATGACACACCGGCACCACCCACAAGGTTATTCTTTAATTGTGTTCCCCACGCCGTATGCCTATAGACGTAGTATTGGTTCCAACACTTCCAGATACACTTACCGTAGGCATCTTTCCGGCGCGGGCCAGTTTTGCCTGCATATCGCTGTACTTAATGCCCAGCATGGCATTCTTAATTTCAGGACGATTACTCAGCGCTGCTTCATATACTTCGGTAACCTGCGGAATAGTTTGTAACGCCATGGCATCGGTTGTTTCGGGTACAACCACATCAAAAGCCTCCTGATCGAGTTATCTGTAACAGCTGTTTCAGCTGACGTTTATAGTCGCTTAATGCGCTCTCGGCCTGCACAACGGCATACTCGTCTTGTGCCCTCTGGGCCGTAAGCTGGGCTAAATCGGCCTTGCTCATGTTGCCAACCTTCACAAATTCCTGCCCTCTCGCTTCGTTTTTCTTAGATGTTTCAAGCGTGATACGGTTTACTTGTACGGCCTCTTGTGAATAAAGAATCTGCACAAACAGCTGTGCAATCTGCTCTTTCAGGCTGTTAGCCGATACCGCGCTGTCAAGAGACGAACGTTCTTCAGCCATTTTATTCAACTTAATCTGGTTGTAATTGCGGTTACCGTTCCATACCGTCCAGTTAGCATTAATACCATACGAGCCGTTATAATAAACCTTATCAACCTGCGCTTGTACCCTGTTGCCGGCTATTGTATACGAGCCACTCTGAGGCCATGGATTGTAAGATACATTCTGCGACACCATACCCGACAACGAAGGAAACAATGCAGCATGGCTCTCTTTGACGTCTTCCATGGCACTTAACCTTTGCAGGCGTATTTTCTGCAACGATATATTATGCTGAAGGGCATAGGTTATACAATCCTGTAACGTCCATTGGCGGGCAAAAGAAGCCAATGGAAGCACTGCCAGGCCAATGGCAAAGACCCGCATCAAACTTGTTTTCTTCATCTATTACGATTTTGTTTATTTACTGATAAGACGGTATTATCGCCCTCTTCGTAGGCACAGTGTCTATACGATTAACAAAAAGTTATGGAATACTTGTCTTCTTATAAAGTTTGCGTTAGAAACGTCAAACTACAAAAACTTAACCCTTAAAGTCTTGTAACCGTGCAATATATTTTTCCTAAAAATATCAAATTCAATATTTACCTCATCACCCTTTTTCATATCACAAAAAGTTTGTATGTTCACGAGTATAAGGTATGATAGCTACCGTAAAGCCATTATCAGTAGGGATTACATACGGTCAGCGATATGCCGTTTACATTACTGAACCCTTGTCAACGGTAAAAATAAACCACGACGACGCCATAGCCTTTTTCGGCCTGATAAGTAAAGGTAAAATAAGTGCTGCCATCAGCATCCTTAACATCGGTGCATGTTGCAGTTTGGTCTACATGCCCTTGTCCAATATGACCGTCAAGCCTGCCGTTCATCAGCATTGAACGTTCAACATTAACACGATCGCCCACTTTCAGCAGTCGTAAATTGCTGCGATCGAGGCGTTTCTTTCATCGCAGTTACGGTATAAGTATCGTCTTTCATACTTACTACCGTGAGGCAAACACCATTATGTGCAACGCTTTGGTCAATCTTTAACTCGCCTGCAAACGCACACTTAAGCGTAAAATCAATATTCTCCTGATACTTATTGATGGCAACAACTACGGCCATTCCTTCAACAATACCACTAAACATAATCAAAGATTTATATGTTATCAAACAAAAGGAGAACCAAGTATTGTTAGAATTTCTATCTGCCAACTTCACTCAATTCCCCTTATATGCAAAAAGGGGGACATTACGATGATGTGATGAAAACTCCGGTAATTAACGTTGTGAGCGCTCTCCGCCTCTGTAATCCACCGGCTTTTCAGCTATTACAGAGCAATAATGTGGCCCGCCATAAGCAAGAGAAGCTTTCTCTGTTTTTCATAATAATTTGATGAGTATCGATCGAATCGAAACATCCCCCAGAATATGTATCTCTTTTTCTGCTGCAAATATACAATTTTACTGTTCAATTACCAAGAAAAAGCCATACTTTTTAGGCACAATAAACATAGGTTTAAATACGTTGACATGGTATGATACACCTCAAAAATGGTGTAAAATAAAATGAAAATAAAACATCGTCTTGCAGGCTTCCTTCTTATGATGTTCGTCATGCCAACTAAGAATTGATGCCCAATTACAGGTTATCGAGAATAGGGCAACGCGCATTTCCGCACCATTCCGGCTGGAAATTACAGTGAATAACATGGTTAGCGGCGACTTATATGCAGTAGTGGTGACAAATCAGAGGAAGACGGCTTTTTGTATTTGAAATTAAGCTCGACATGCAGACTGGAGAGATTCGCTCTGCGCGCAACATGGGGTTCCGTTCATCGGGTTATGCCAACAGGGATGACGAAGGATTGCTTACAACAACAATACCAACACGATATGGATTAGCGGTGAAGCCGATAATTTAATCAGGAATACAACCCCGATGGCAGCCGGACGGGCCGCACAGTACCACAAACCGACATATACAAACGCCTGACCAGGGTAACTTAGGTCTCGAAGCATTAGCTATAACGCACACAACAAGGAGCTGTGGACGTAGCAGCGAAATGCGATACCGTTTACATACAGTCGTATAACGAATTGTTACAACCTGTTCACACGTGCAGTATCATATGGATGCTCAGCGATGAAAGCAAAAGCCTTTATTCTATGCACACGGCATAGGAACATTATGCGCGTTAGACGATGGTACCGTTTTGTTGCTCGAACGTGAGTTTTGTACCCTCACAAAAGATAGGTTCGTTTTGTCAATTGCAAGCTTTTCCATTATATCCTCGGCAAGCATGAAAAAGAACTTACTTGCCCGATGGAAAAACCAAGCTCAATTTAACCAGCAGAAATTTAGCCAACTATGAGGGTATGTGCTTAGGGCCAACGCTGAACGATGGTTCAAGAGTTATTCTTCTTGTGCCGATTCTCAGAATCAGTGATGCGGGGTATTGAAGGACTGGATAAAGGGTTGAAGCTGACTCACGGTCGTTTTTAAATACAGGTTTAAGCCTTTCGTATCTCGTCAAAGCTACACTCGTCGGGCCATGCAATAGCGTAATAAAACACCATTCCTGTTGACGCAACTGTTAACACAATCATAAACAAAAACTGACAAACCGCTGCCGTAACGGCGTCGGCTCCTCCTATTATCATGCCAAAACATAAGCACAGGAGCCGATAACATGATAATGTGCGACATCCCCTGTTTTAACGATGATACGAGCGATGCCTGCAGGCTTCGACGCAACAAATAATCAACGGCTTCGCGATGGAACTGCCGTTACCAAGCGAGATAATAATATAATTGCGGAATGGTTCTTCAGCCCCATATAATAAACCTCATAGCGACCTTGCGTTTGCCCGAATCATGCCAAATGCAATAAGTCCCATGACAGGAAGGAACAGCTGTGGCGCAAAAGGATTCTTTTGTCCCAGCACAAAAACAGCACATAAAAACCAATAACCAGTAGATAACAGCATGCCTCCTGCCACGAGGAATCAATAAATTTTACCGGTTTTTAAACCCGCTTTCCGTATAACCAATGCCGACGAAACCAGCACGATAATCAGTAATGCTGATATATCAAAGCCAATACCGTCAAGCTTTACCAGCAGCAAAAATCAGCAAACCCAGCGCCTGCAACAACAAGCATCATACGGCAAACCGATACCAAAAAGCGGTTTATCATGCGTTTAAACCTGTAAATAACGTAAAATGGGTATGGCAAGCAACAAGATCCGAAAAGTATTCCCAAACTGTAACCGACATAGCCTAAATATTGATGATTTTATGATACTGCATTTGATTCGTCTCACGTATAAATAACCTCTGAACCCATAGACGTCAACTTGACATCCACTGCGATACCACAGTAGTCTGTGGTAAATGGTCAAAAACAAAATAATTTTTCTTTTTCAGCAAAGGCAAAACAGCCAACATTGCAGCTGCACGGTTTCTTTATCTAAACTGTTTGTACTTTTTGTTTATCAACGATTTATCAATTCCTGCCAATTCCATGTTATTTTGGATGGAAAGAAGTTCGTCGCATAGGCCCGGCAGCATTTACCTTTAATTGTAAAATACGGGCATAAAGCTCACGTGGTGTCATATCATCGCAAGGCACCTGCTGCGGAACATAGGCCATCATTCGCCTGAAATATTCGCCTGAACCTGAGACACAAGTTCACCGTCAATGGTAATAAAGCCTTTATTGATGAGGCACTAAACCCACGATAGCTCATAAGCAAAGCTGTTTTACCACTACCCCTTTTTGTCCCTGAAGACATACACATTCACCTTCATGAACAACCAGCGAAAAAGGATAAGACGATGAACCGTCGGCAAGTTTTATGCTTACATTCTTAAACTCTATCATGTTTTATACCTGTTTCTTACGACAAAGATACAACAATTTCAGTCACATACTGCTATCCTGTTTTTCATATACCGGCCCCATAATTTCGTAATTTTATTGAAAGTACCGGATAACTGAAGGAAGAGACCAGTTAAATACGGGGCATGCAATACGAATAAGACCATAATAAACCAGGGAAAACAATGTAAAACCTGCCTGTCAGGCCTTATATGCCAACCGGAAAACACCATAACAGCCACCGTATGGCGGCTGTCAGCAACGCTGTTGACGGCCGTCACACCCATCGTACGGCGACCGTCGTACGCGTTGCTGACGCCGCCGTACAATGACCATCCAAGAAGAATGTCTGATACAAACGAGGCTAAAAAGAGTTGTATGTTACAGGCTTATCTGCCAGCCAAAAAAGAAAGGAAATACGGAGCATCTGCTGTTTTTAAGTACAAAACAAAAGGAACATAGTTTTTAGTTTCCCCAACAGATATATCAAGTTTATTATATAATTTGCATTTATGCTAATTGTTAATATAAAGTTTTTGCTATGAATGACCAGCATACATCATACGTTCTTCCTGCCGAATGGGCCACACAAGAGTGGCGATACAACTACATGGCCCCCAATGAAAAATACCGACTGCACCTTACCTCGATGCCATTACAGATACTCTTTATACAGCTTGCACGCGAAATAGCCAGGCAAGAAAAATTAATTATTGCAGCTCGTAACCCTGAAGAGGTAGAGTGTATTTTGCGACAGCATATTCCTGAAGACCACATTAAGAACATCAGAATTTTCGAATGTTATAACAACGATACATGGGACTCGCGACGCACCACTGACGCTTATGCCCGCAGATGCGACATATCATGCCGGCGAACCTGTGTTGCTCGACTTTAAGTTTAACGGCTGGGGCGAAAAGTTCGAATGGCAACATGACAATGTGCATCACCAGAAGCCTCGTCCGAACAACAAGCCCTCAATGGCAACATAAAGAGATTATAAACGGTTTGTTCTCGAAGGTGGTTCGATAGAAAGTGACGGCAAGGGAACTATTATGACAACAAGCTTCTGTTTACTTGCACCCAACGAAACCAACCTATGAGCCAGAACGATATAGAGCATAGACTGATTAATTACTTTAATGCCCGGCGTGTGGTGTGGTTGCACCACGGAAAGCTTGTTGGCGATGATACTGATGGCCATATTGACACTATCGTAAGACTGTGCCCGAACGACACTATTGTTTATCAGGGATGCGATGATAAGGAGGACGAACATTTACCGACTTCAAATTATTAGAGCATGAGCTAAAGAAACTATCCACTTTAAACGGTGAAAGCTATAAGTTGCTGAAACTACCGATGCCCGATGCACCATCTTTTGACGGCGGCCTGCGATTGCCCGCAACCTACGCCAACTTTGTGATATTAAACCGCTCGGTTATCGTACCGGCATACCAACAAAAGAACAAAGATACCGAGGCTGCACGCATTATCAAACAAGCCTTTCCCGATAAAGAAGTAGTTTGCATAGATGCAACAACCGTAAAAGTAAGGCAGCATGGATCGCTGCATTGCCTTACCATGCGAGTATCCTTGCGGCGGTAATAAAAATAACAGAGTATTACGAACGCTATATTATAATACAGAATATGGAAATCAAAATAGGATATTACAGCAACATAATGTTGCCGATTCGGAAGAAAAATATACGACGTATTGCTGAGGGCATTAAAAACCTGGCACACTGCGGTACTACAGCTTATCAGTGCAGGAGCTGCACTACCTGCTATACTTTTTGCCAGGTAGAGGATGTAAACAATTTTGATATGGCCGAACCAATACCAGGCCCCTCTACACGCCTGTACGGCGAACTGGCAAAAGCAATATGGCGTGGTTGATTGTAACCCTTTGTTTGAAAAGCGTGCCCTGGCCTTTATCACAATACGGCGAGTAGTATTGGAAAAGGATGGAACTATTGCCGGTATGTGCCGGAAAAATGCACATTCCTGACGACCCCTGCCTACTACGAAAAGTTTTTATTTTACGCCAGGCGACTTAGGCTTCCACCCCCATCGACACATCAGTTGGACGATTGGAGTGCTGGTATGCTGGGACCAATGGTATCCCCGAAGCTGCCGTTTGATGGCCCTTCAAGGCGCACAAATATTAATATATCCGACGGCAATAGGGTACGAAACAAGCGATTCGGCTAGAAGAACAAGCCCGCCAGCGCGAAGCCTGGACAACAGTTCAGCGAGGGCGATGCCGCAGCCAACGGGCTGCCTGTTGTGAAGCTGCTAACGCGTAGGATGGGAAGAAGACCCAGAGTCATCAAACCGCAGGCATACAGTTTTGGGGCCAAGTTTCATCGCTGGTCCGCAAGGAGAGCTATGCTATCAGGCTTCAGAGAAGGACGAAGAATGCCAGATAATAGATATTGATATGGCACACAGTGAACAGGTCAGGCGCTGGTGGCTTTCCTTCGTGACCGTAGAATAGATGAGTATACGGACATTCTGAAACGCTATATCGACTGACGGGCTGCATATTAACGATAATATGCTACTAAAAATAACATTAAATAAAAATCATCATTTAAGATATATCGATTTTTAATTTGTAACTTTGCGGACAATTGTAAATTACAGAATAACAGATAAAATATGAGTAAGCAAACTGAAAAATCAAAAGAGCTTGTAGCCAAACGTGAGGCAGGCTTATCTCGGCGGTGGGCGAAAGCTATTGACAAACAGCACGCACGTGGAAAAATATACAGCCCGTGAACGTATTGACATGCTGGTTGACGAGGGAAGCTTTTGAAGAATATGACATGTTTAAACTACATCGCTGCCATAACTTCGGCATGGAAAAGAAACAGTATCCTGGCGATGGCGTTGTAGCAGGTTCAGCCACTATTGACGCGGCAGGTTGGTATACGTATATGCACAGGACTTTACCGTAAACGGCGGTTCGCTGTCGGAGACCATGGCACAGAAAATATGCAAGGTGATGGATATGGCCATGCAAAACGGCGCACCTGTAATATGTATGAACGACTCGGGCGGGGCACGAATACAGAAGGTACTTTCTGCACTTGCCGGATATGGAGAGATATTTGGCGCAACATTTTGGCGTCGAGTGATTCCTCCGTCAGTGCCATTATGGCCCGTGCGCAGGTGAAAGTGTATATTCGCCGGCATTGACCGACTTTGTTCTCATGACTGAGGTACAAGCTATATGTTCCTTACAGGCCCCTAAGGTTGTAAAGACCGTGACTGGAGAGGATATTGACGCCGAACATCTGGGCGGAGCATCGGTAACATTCTTCCAAAAGCGGCGTGACTAGCTTCACTGCAAAGACAGAGGAAGAGGCTATGGAGATGATGAAAAAGCTCTTAAGCTATATTCCTTCAAACAATACAGAAGAGGCTCCACGCACAGAATGCAACGACCCTATTGACCGTAAATCTGACCTGTTGAATGAGATTCTTCCCGACGATCCAAGTACAAGGCTTACGACATGTACAAGGTAATTACCGCAGTACCGACAATAATGAGTTCTTCTGAAGTACAGCCAAAGTTTGCCGAGCATCATTACCGGCTTTGCACGCTTCAACGGACAGAGCGTGGGTATTGTAGCAAACCAGCCTGCTGCCTACGCTGGTGTGCTTGATGTAAACGCAAGCCGTAAAGGGCAAAAGGTTTGCACGGTTCTGCGATGCTTTCAATATTCCTATTGGTAGCCTTGTGGATGTACCCCGGCTTCCTGCCTGGAACAGGACAGGAATACAATGCCGTTATCCCTGCATGGTGCACAACTATTATATGCTTATGGCGAAGCAACGGTGCCCAAAAATTACCATCAATCTGCGTAGAGAGCTACGGTGGAAGCCATATCGTGATGGGATGTAAGCAGCTGCGTGCTGACCTTAATTTTGCATGGCCAACGGCTGAAATAGCGGTAATGGGAGCGTCAGGAGCAGTAGCTGTGCTTTTGTGCAAGAGAAGCAAAAAGCCGTAAAAGAAGAAGGCGGAGACGTACAAACATTCTCGCTGAGAAAGAAGAGGAGTATACAAATACCTTTGCTAATCCATATCAGACAGCACAATTCGGATACATCGACGATGTAATTGAACCACGAAATACACGCTTCCGCATTTGCAGAGGCCTGGCACAACTGGCACATAAACGTCAGGTGCTACCGGCAAAGAAGCATGGTTGCATGCCCATGCTAAAAAGTAAAGAGTAGTAAATATCGGCAAAAAGTAAATCATTAATTACAAAAATCAATCGTGATGGATAAGAACATTTATGCAGCTATTGCTATGGCTCTCTACGAGTTCCAGGGCAATAACGTACACGATAAAGAGCCGGGAGTAATAACTATCAGGCCAAAGCAAAACACTTTGGGATGCAAAAATACTCTCATTCACAGCTAAACCATAAAAGAAAATGAAAGAATTTAAATATACAATCAATGGTAAGGAGTATCTGGTTGAGATTGAAAGTGTCAACGAAGATACAAATATTGCCAGCCTTAAAGTAAATGGAGAGGCTTACGAGGTAGGCATGGAGAAGACTGCCGAAGATGAAAAGAAAAAGGTAGTATTGGGCAGAGCTGGCTACAGGAAGAAGCTGATAGAAGCAGCTCCCGTTACAAAACGTAAATACAGCAAATGCTGTAAAAAGCTCCATTACCCGGCACAATTACAGGTATCAGCGTTAAGGTGGGCGTGAAGAAGTTCAGGCCGGCGATACTGTTGTTGTTTTGGAAGCTATGAAGATGGCCAACAATATCGAAGCTGAGAGAAAAGTGGTAAGGTGACCGCCATTTGCGTTAAAGAGTGGGCCAAAGTGTCATGGAAGATGATGCCCTGGTTGTGATTGAATAACCATATGATATAACCTTAGGTTATTATAATTAATGCCTTACCATTCATGATAAGGCAATTAATCAACAACGTAAAAAACGTCTGGTTTTGTATAAAAACATGCAAAAATCAGACGTTTATTCATTATTTTTACGTAACTTTGCACCATATAAATTAAATTAGGATTGAATTGTAATGGCTGGAAAAAAGTATTATTCATCAACCAGGAGATTATACCCTATGTCCCTGAAACTGAATTGTCTCGGATGGGACTGATCTTCCACAGCAGATACAAGAGAACGGGTTTCCGAGATTCGTACTTTTTATGCCGAAATGGGGAAACATAAATGAAAAGAAGAGGACAATTGCACGAGGTAATCCGTCTTTTCAGAGAATGAATCTTGTTATTGATGAAACAGACCATCCTTTGATTATTAAAGTTGCCAGCATTCCTGTTTCAAGACTACAAGTTTACTTTTATAGATAACGAGGATTATTTTATACGTCGCCAGGCGATGACTGAAGATGAGAATGGCGATGAATATCCTGATAATGGTGAACGTGCGATATTCTTTGCACGCGGTGTGCTCCGAAACGGTAAAGATATCGATGGACACCTGACATTGTTCAATGCCAGGGATGGATGTCTGCTGTGGTTCCTTTGTACATCAAAACGGCATATCATGACGATCCTTCTTTCGCAAATACGAAAGTAATAACATCCTTTTCCATAACGAATTAAGTCATCGCTTGGCGGTAACTTCAAACGTTGTGTGGAATTTGGCAATGCAAAAGGCAGACTTGTTAAAACCATACGCCGAAAAATTTCAATTTTATTGAACTGGGAAAAATGGCTATCGATTATAGTGATGCTGTTATTGAGGCAGGAGAAAATGTCAATAGGATCTTTTAGAATATGCTATAACAGTAACCGCCGTTGATGAGGTATCCTAAAGAGGCTGATTATGCCGCAGCATATAAAGATTTTTATAATGAAATTCTTAGCTGCCGAGTAACTTTCTAGGCTTAAATTATTTCCCCTCACACACAAAACGTTACATTAAAGTTCTATTACAATGAATTTTTAAGTTATTTACAGGATTTATTTTTACATGCTGCATGGTCGTATCGTGCAACGATACTACTGATAGTATAGGTTCTTCTCTTTCAAATATTACAGATGGAGTTAAAATAGAATCTGCTTCTTTTGATGTGTCAAGCCAATCTATAATTGCCGACTCTGTGCTTTCCACGGAACAACGTTGGTTGACCTTGGGAAGGTTTTGAGATCCGGGACAGGCTCGTACGTTACAGGAGATTTTATGACTCAATTCTACTCTTTGGAGAACTATAAATTTCCTGAAAGAGACAGTATAGCAACATACGATGCAAGCGGTAAAACCTTTTGTAAGGGCGTAATTAAAGCCGATTCTTGTGAGATACAGACTTTTTATTCAAAACACTATGGCGACAGTACGAAGACTATGAAATTAACTGCTTATGAATTAAGCAGGGCTATGAATGAGGATCAAAATTATTATAGTAACTTCAATCCATTGAAAGAAGGCTACGTTCGTACAAATGGAATCCATAAAGATAAGGTTTATACTTTAACCGATTTTAGTATTCCAAAGAGTCAGCGTGATACATCAACGATACCCTCTATATAACAATTAAACTAAATGAGCCCTATACATAGACAATCAAGGAAGGGCATATACCAATTATGGTACTTACATCATGAGTAAGTATTATGATAACCCTCTACACTTTCAAAAGCGCATACATTTAAGAAAAATGTAGTACCAGGCTTCCTTTTAAGCACAAAAGTGGCGTTGGTAATATGGCATATATTGAAATTTCTCAGCTTAATGTATACTTTAAATACTGTGGGAAAATTGCTTATAAGACGCATATCGGCGGTAATGAAGTAACACAGTATAGAGATACAGTTTATCATGGAGTAACAGTATTTTGGGGAACAGAAGAAGTTCTGCAGTCAACGACAATCACTAATGACAGCAGAGCTCTCGCAAATCTAGTATCAGATGCAAGCTGCACTTACCTTAAGACTCTCAGGTATCTTTACAGAGCTGACTCTTCCTGTTGAAAGAGATCGTGAATGGGCATGAAAAGATACCATATCTGTGGCTAATCGTGTCAATTCCACGCATTAATAATACGCACATTAACGGAGTATCGTTCCCTACTCCAGAACACGTTCTGATGATTCCGAGGGAATCTCTTTACTCGTTCTTCGAAAATAACGAGATGTATAATAACAAAAACTCATTTGTAGCTACATGGGCATACGGTTCAGTGGCTCTTATAGCACTTACGACTTTAATAATATCTCTGGTATGATTAGTACCATGTACCATATTGACAGTAACCGCCGATCAGCAAATTGGAATAAAGTTGTATTAGTTCCCGTTTCACTGGCCACTACATCAACATCAAATCAGAATATGCAGTATGGTGGTTATCCGTGCTGTATTATCCAACAGCTTCACTTCTACATCAGTTAAGTATAGCCAATGATATGTCTCTTATCCAGCACAAAATTGGTTAAAGGAACACCGCACAACAGCCCTACTAAAGTTGATGTTATTTACAGTAAATTCAAATAATGGCTGATAATTTCCTTGAGCGGCACAGACTCGAGTACGAGGAACGTAAAGAGGCATGGCTAAAAACAAGAAGCATATGCTCCAAAAATAAAACGTCGCCCTTTGTACGTCCAGAGAATGAAAGTCTGTAAATATGCCAGCCCAATAAAAAGCTATAATTAAAAAGATAGAGTGCATTTGTATCTTTATCTTCACTTTTTAGAAATCGCCAGAAGCCCATACAGGCTTCTGGCTTGTCGTTTTATTCAAATAGCGTTTCTGCATCTTTCCATTCTAAGATGCACGTCAAACCTGTACTAACAGTTGTCCATTCAAATAGCGTTTTCTTCTACTTTCAGTCTTAGTTATTGTTGATGAGAGGCCTTACAATACCATTTCACAATCTACTACGATGTATTCTTTTCTATTGGTTTTTCCATCATACTCAATGATGAAACAGGGCTGAGATCATAGAACATGCGAAACCATTATCTCGTCAGTATATCCTCGTTTCTTACGCTTCATATACATGCAAGTCGTTACATAACCGACCTTCACACCAATACCCACACAGATATACGCCCTACAAAAGGCTATCTTCACATACTCCCCGCAACTACGTTTTTGAATGTTGCCATAATCATCTGGTAGTAATCAATATGTTTATATCACACTGTAAAGCTTCTGCCCTGTTATCCTATTATCCATGGTATAAGCTTTGGAAAATTTTATCATCTAAAAAGTAAATATGATGTACACACAAACGTAAATAAGGTCTCTTTACGAAATTAGGGCCGTAACCTTTGTTTTACCAAGATGTTACAGCCTAATTGCCTTTTAAATCAGTAATATATAATTATTCCTCAACTCTGGCTTGTGCCGCAGCTAGTCGAGCAATCGGCACTCTGTAAGGAGAGCAGCTGACATAGTCAAGACCAATGCGATGACAGAACTTAACATTGATGACGGTTCGCCACCGTGTTCGCTGCAAATTCACATTTTTAAATTCGGGTTTGTCAAATGTCCACGCTTTACGCCTATTTCAACAAGCTGACCAACTCCTGTTTGATCGAGAACCTGGAATGGGTCTACTTCCAGAATCTTATTGTCGAAATAGGTGGGCAAGAAACGTGAAACGTCGTCACGACTATATCCATATGTCATCTGCGTCAGGTCGTTTGTACCGAAGCTAAAATAGTCTGCATATAGCAATTTCATCAGCAGTAAGTGCAGCACGTGGTATTTTCGATCATTGTACCCAACTTAAATTCAACCTCAATACCTTCCTCTTTAAACAGCTCGGCTGCAGCAGCCTTTTGACTACATTCTGCTGTTGTTCCAACTCTTTATAAGTGCCAACCAGCGGAACCATTATCTCAGGCCTTGGGTTTAAGCCTTCACGCTTCAGCCCTAATAGCGGCACCAAGAATAGCCTTTGTTTGCATTGTTGTTATCTCGGGGTACGTTATGCCAAGGCGACAACCACGTAATCCAAGCATCGGATTGATTTCCTTCAGACTCTCTACACGGTGTTTGATGAAATCAATACTCTTGCCCATCTCCTTGGCCATGGCCTCCTGCCCTGCCAAATCCCTTTTGGAACGAACTCATGCAAAGGCGGGTCAGGCAAACGAATATTGACGGGCATGCCGTCCATGCCTCAGAATTCCATAGAAATCTTCCTTTTTGAAGCGGGAGCAATTTTAGCCAGAGCGATCTCACGTTCTTCTCTTGTGTCAGCAAGAATCATTTCGCGCATAGCCTTAATTTTGTCCTTATCGAAGAACATGTGCTCCGTACGGCACAGACCGATACCCACAGCACCGAACTTCTTCGCCACCTCGGCATCGTGCGGTGTGTCAGCATTGGTACGTACAACCATACGTGTATACTTGTTGCAAAGGCTCATAAGCTCAGCAAAATTACCTGAAACCTCTGCGGGTTTTGTCTTTACTTCGCCCTGATATACTTCGCCGGTAGAGCCATTTATCGACAGATAGTCGCCTTCATGCAACACTACACGATCTATCTCTACCGTACGAGCCTTATAATCAATCATAATAGCACCGGCACCTGATACACAGCATTTACCCATTCCGCGGGCTACAACGGCGGCATGTGACGTCATACCACCGCGGGCTGTAGTATGCCTTCTGCCGCCGACATGCCGGCAAGGTCTTCGGGCGACGTCTCTATGCGCACCATTACAACCTTATGTCCCTCGTCGCTCCATTTGGCAGCGTCGTCAGCAAAGAACACAATCTGTCCGCAAGCTGCGCCCGGAGATGCAGGAAGACCACGCGTAAGAACATGTGCCTGCTTCAAAGCCTCCTTGTCAAATACAGGATGAAGCAGCTCGTCGAGCTTGTTAGGCTCACAACGTTTAATAGCCGTTTTTTCATCGATCATGCCTTCATGCAGCAGGTCCATGGCTATTTTAACCATAGCCGTGCCCGTACGCTTTCCGTTACGAGTTTGTAAGAACCACAGCTACCCTCCTGAACCGTAAACTCCATGTCCTGCATATCATGATAATGCTTCTCAATTTATCCTGAAGCTCATTGAGCTGGGCAACATCTTTCAGGCATAGCCTCTTCCATAGATGGGAATTTTGTAGCACGTATTTCTTCTGAAATACATTGCTGTTTTGCCCATCTCAAAGAACCCTCCCTGGTGATTTGCTGTGGCGTACGAATGCCGGCCACAACATCTTCGCCCTGTGCATTGACAAGATATTCGCCGTTAAATATGTTCTCGCCCGTTGCAGCGTCACGTGAAAAACATACACCTGTTGCCGACGTATTGCCCATATTGCCGAACACCATGCGGCCATAACCGTTACGGCTGTACCCTACCCTGCGGGATTCCTTCCATCTTACGATACAGGATTGCGCGTTCATTCATCCAGCTGTCAAACACTGCACAGATGGCACTTCCAGAGCTGATCGACCGGATTTTTCCGGGAAATCGGCACCGGTTTGCTCCTTAATTGCCGTTTTGAAAAGCAACCAGCTGTTTCAGTTCGTCAACACTCATCTCTGTTGTCCAGAACTATTCCACGCTGTGCCTTTACCTTTTCTATAATAGCTCAAACGGATCAATATCTTCCTTATTTACGGGTTTCATACCCAATACAACGTCACCGTACATCTGCTACAAAACGGCGATAGCTGTCGTATGCAAAGCGTTCGTTACCCGTTTTCTCTTAACAAGGCCTTCAACAACCTTTGTCATTGAGCCCCCAGGTTAGAGGATGGTATCCATCATACCCGGCATCGAAGCGCGGGCACCTGAACGTACACTAGCAGGAGCGGATTGGCGGCATCGCCAAACTTTAAGCCATCAAAGGCTCTCTATATGTCGAATGCTGTTCTCAACCCTCACCGCGCAGCAAGGCTACAACATCATCCTTTCCTTTTCAAAATATCTCGTTGCAAACATCGGTTGTTATCGTAAAACCGGGAGGTACTGGAACACCAATAAGGTTCATCTCTGCGAGATTAGCCCCCTGCCGCCAAGAAGATTTCTCATGTCGGCACGTCCATCTGCCTTACCATTGCCGAAGGTATAAACTCTTTTTCGCTCATAAATATAATAATGAGATCATTTTAAAATGCATTCTTGTCACGTTTACGTTTTGCAAACTTGACATTGCAAAGGTAATATATAACTTTGAATAATCAAAAGACAGAAAATGCTATGTACAAATTGCAATTTAATTCACTTGAAATAAAAACATGAAAACACTTCTTTGTTTATGCCAAACTTATTGACAACTGTAATATCCGTCCATTATTACAATATAATACAGCACTATATGCTGACAAACCGAAAAATAATTACCATCCTGCTGTCTGCCTGCCACCGGCCCTATTCATACTTTACCCTGCATATCTCCCTGGTTTTTAAGCCTTTTTATGCACTACATGCGCCAATAATATTTTCCCTGTTTACAGCCTTTTGTTCATTATTCGGCGGCCGTCAGCGCATACGGCGACCGTCGACAATCGGGTGTGACGCCGTCAACAGCATTGCTGACGGCCGCCGAACAATGAGGATAACGCATTACTGCCGTCACGATAATTACATAAACACAGCAAACAATGGCCATAATGATGTTTGATATTCCGCGTAATTGCGTTACCTTTTGCACACAAAAACATTACGAATGAGCAGAAAAAGGAAACCCAACCCCATTCTCGAGGGCATAATGATAGAGGCCGTAGCGGCCGAAGGAAAGCCTGTTCCACCACGACGAACGTGTTGTGTTCGTTCCGTTTTGCGTACCGGGCGATGTTGTAGACGCTGAAATTGTAAGAAAAACATCGCTATGCCGAAGGTCGTGTCCGTACGCTTTATCGAGAAAAAGCAAAGTAAGGGAAAAACCGTTCTGCAAACACTTTGGTATTTGCGGCGGCTGCAAATGGCAGAATTTGCCCCTATGCCGAACAGTTGAAAGCCAAACAACAGCAGGTATTCGACCAGTTATCGCGTATAGGTAAGGTAAGTTTGCCCGACTTTTGCCTCATTCTTGGTTCGGTAAAAACAAAGAATATCGTAACAAATTAGAGTTTGGATGCTGTAACCGCAGATGGTTTACCCATGAAGAACTGCAAGACAAGTCGCTCGACCTCACCGCAGACCATTCGGCCATAGGCTTTCATATTACAGGCGCTTTTGACAAAAATATACCTCATTGAGCAGTGTTATCTGATGGATAACCCTGCATAACGAAATTCGAAATTTTACAGAACAGTGTGCCAAAAAGACATCAGGAATGAGCTTCTATGATGTTAAGACACAGCATGGCGTACTGCGCAATTTGATGTTTCTGCAACTCAAATACAGGTGAATGGATGCTGCTTATTCAGTTCCATTTTGAACAACCCGAAGATGAGGAAAGGCTTTTAGAGCTTATGCAGCGTGTCAGCAACAAGTTCCACCAGATAAGCTCATTAATGTATGTTGACAACCAGAAGGGCAAACTGATACCATTGGTGATTTAGAGCTGAAAAACATTTAAGGGCACCAGCTTTATTTACAGAAACCGCGGAAAGTCTGCGTTTCAAAGTAGGCCCCAAAAGCTTTACCAAACCAATACCGATCAGGGCTTATCACCTCTATTCGGTGGCACTGAGCCTTCAGCTTGTGCAATATTGACCATGCCGGAAAAATTGCTGTTGCCCGATGAAACAGCATTGCAAACAGCCGAACAGCTCAGCAGTTGCGAAAACCGTTAATATACGATCTTTATACGGGTACGGGCACCATTGCCAACTTTATGGCTCGTTACGCAAGCCGTGTAGTAGGTATTGAGTATGTGCCAGAGGCCATAGAAGACGCAAAGACAAATTCAAAGCTCAACGGAATTGACAATACAACGTTCTTCGCCGGCGACATGCAGGACATACTTAACGATGATTTCATACGCCGTCACGGCACTCCTGCCATTACTGATCCGCCACGTGCGGTATGCACCCCGACGTTGTGAATGTTATATTGAATGCATCGCCCGAACGCATTGTATACGTTAGCTGTAACCCTGCAACACAGGCCCGCGACCTGGCTCTTCTTGATGCCGAATATGCCGTAATGGCCGTTCAGCCCGTTGATATGTTCCCCCATACACCCCATGTTGAAAAATGTTGTTCTGCTGAAAAAGCGTGATAAAAAACAATATTTGACAAAGAAAAATAGCATCCGGAAGCCGTTATCTCACAGAAATTTTTGTAATTTTGCAAACCCGTTTCATCATAGTGGGATGAAACTGTATTCGTAAAAAGGATAAATAATCATCTAAGTAAGAAATTGTTAGAAAAGAATAACACTAATGCGACAACTTAAAATCACTAAAAAGCATTACAAACCGTTCCAGCGAGGCTTTGGACAAATACTTGGTAGAGATTGGTCGTGTACCAATGATTACAGTAGATGAGGGAAATTGAGCTTGCACAGGCCATCAGAAACGGGGGAAAGGCAGGTGAACGCGCCAAGGAGAAACTCGTTAAAGCCAATCTCCGATTTGTGGTTTCGGTTGCAAAAGCAATACCAGCATCGAGGGATTGGGACGACAGACTTAATAGATGAAGGTAATATAGGGCTTGTAAAAGCTGCCGAAAAAGTTTGACGAAACACGCGGGATTTAAATTTATCTCGTATGCCGTGGTGGATCAGGCAGAGTATTCTGAAAGCCATCGCCGAACAAAAGCCGTATTGTTCGTCTGCCGTTAAAACCAGGTAGGTGCTCTGTCTAAAATCAATTCTGAAATCTCAAAATTCGAGCAGGAGAACCAAAGACGCCCGTCGGTGCAGGAGCTTAGCAGTTTAACCAACATTGATGAAACCAAGATTGACCAGACCATTAAGGCCGACAATCACCACATGAGCATCGATGCGCCCTTCCAGGAAGATGATGATAACAGCATGGCTGACGTGTTAGCGTCGGGCGAAGACAGCAGAGCCGACAAGCAAGTTGACTATGAAAGTATGTCGAAAGAGCTGGACACTGTGCTTCGTAATGTATTAAAGGATCGTGAAATTACGATAGTAAGAGAGTGTTTTGGCATTGGTTGTCACGAGAAAGGACTGGAAGAAATAGGCGACCAGTTAGCTTACGAGAGGCGTGCGCCAGATTCGTGAAAAGAGTATCGTAAAAATTGCGCGAAAGCGGTTATGCCAAACTGCTGATTAAATATCTGGGATAATCCGGGATTACATTTGCAATTGTTTTCCTAATCATAGGAAACGATAAAAATAAAATACCTTGTCTCTCATCATGGAGGCAAGGTATTATTTTGTTTTACGCCCAAAAGATGTCACCTTTATTTTATATTTGAACTGCACAATGGTGCTGAAAGCGTAACTTTCCACTCGTTACCGTCGAAAGATAGCGGAATAATGTATTCGCCTCGTGAGCAGATACGTGGTGAATGTCCTATGCTGTCCATCAGCAAAAAGTTGCTTATAGTTACCTTTACGCGGGCAGAAGAACCTCCGTCATCATAGGCAATGTCACCAATTTCAAACGTAGCCCCTTCCTTCATAGCCCGTAAACTGTCAACATCAGTTTGGTTAACTTGAGGACGAAATATACGATAACCACTTACAGGAAGCATGGGTAACATACCCGTGGCTCAAAAATACCGCCAGTTAAAAGTAGGCCGAAGAGAAACCATTAACCACCTCTTTCATCTGTTTTCGCTGCCTTTATGGCATGATGTCACAACAATACCGAACATTACAGGTAAAAATACAACACAGAGAAACCTGTTGACGCGAAGAAACTTCATCATATTTTTAATCCCTCTTTCTTGCAAAGCAAAACATTTTTGCACTTATACAGGGTTCGTATATAAATTGTTTTGTCTAACTTTGTAGAAAAGAAAACAAGCATGTTTCATTTCGTTTCATTTGGAAGTGGCAGCAGCGGCACACTATAGTCTGCTCTTTACAGAGACTGAAAATATTCTTATCGACTCAGGAGTTGGTGTTCGTGTGCTTAAAAGACATTTTCAGAATTATGGAATGAATCTGCAAGATGTGCAGAATATTTTAATCACACATGACCATGCAGACCATGTAAGATCAGTGGGTAATCTGAGCAAAGACTACAACATTCCTGTTTATATGACAGAGAAAGTACTATCTGGAATTGGACAGAATTGGAGTGTTCGCACAAAAATCCCCATCGAAAACACACGGATAATAGATAAAGGAGTGCCCTTTTATATTGGCTCTTTCAAGATTACGCCTTTCGGTGTTCCACACGATAGCAGCGATAATGTGAGGCTATTGCATTGAACAGGAGACATCACTTTCGTGCTGATGACTGACATTGGACACCTTACTGATGAGATGAAAGAGTATATAGGCCTGGCCAATTACCTTGTTATTGAGGCCGATTATGAACGCGAAATGCTCGACAATGGACCTTATCCCAGCATCTTAAAAACCGAATTCTAAGTCCGTTAGGGGCATCAGAGCAATACCGAATGCGGAGAAGCCATAGCACATACGCCTCTCCGCGGCTGAAAACATGCATGGTTATGCCATCTAAGTGATGAGAATAACCATCCTGATTTAGCCGAAATGACGGTTAAACAAATACTACAAAGTCATGCGGATTCTTGTCGGAAATGATAGTAAAGCCGACTTTAAGTTAGATGTTTTAAAGCGTAAAACGCCTTCGGGAATATTTGATTTAACGCTTTAAAACGGCATACCCACTGCAAAATGGAAGGTAAAAATCGCGTGAGAGATTAGGGTGAACAACAGGAAAATGCCTTCTGCCGTCATCATAAGCCGGGTTAATTGCCTTCATGCCCATATCGAACCTGAGGATAAAATAGCCAAAGTTCAAACGCAAAACCCAAGCCATAGGCCACAGCTATTTGTTTATAAAATTCGTTCAACTTAAACTGTCCTCCAGGCTGGTTAGCATAACTTCGGAGTGTCCAAATGTTGCCGGCGTCTATAAATGCTGCCGCATTCAGCTTCCAAAATAAGAATGTCCGATACTCAGCATTGAGGTCGAGCTTCATGTCTCCCGTCTGATTGATGAAATCGATACGCCCGTCAGTACCTCTGAATTTACCGGGACCAAGTCGCCTTACGCCCCATCCCCTGACACCGTTAGCCCTCCTGAGAAGTACCTTTTTTTCGAAAGGCAGCACCTTACTGTTCCCATAGGGCCAGGCAATACCAAAGTCTCCATGAAGCACAAGCGTGTTATGGCGATCAAATTGAAAATATATGGGTATAATCAAAAATCAAATTTTACATACTGCGCATAGGCAATATTAAATAAGGTATATTGCCCGCTGCTATTTTTCTAAACTTTACAGCAGCAGCGATACCGTTCAAAAATATTGCCCGCCGTTTCAATATTTGCCCTGAAAGCATCTACTGCATCGTTATACGTTATGCCGAAACCCAGTTTCATAATAAACAAATCTTCGTAATTATAACGGAGAATTGCATTACGGTTACTGACACTGTCTAAATAATCATGCTTAAAAGTCTCACTTATCCAAGGCATATAAACATAATTCAAATCGAGCAAATCTCAACCGGTAACTCGTATGATGTTTCGGCTCTGCCCACCGGTATCGCCATGCCGTTGAGAAAACACGACGGTGGAATTCCGGTCTGTTTTGCAGATCCCACGACAAGGACAGTTCTGACGAAGCGTTGCTTTTCCGTCTAAACGATTTCGATAAAAAAGGTGCAATAAAGCGTGGAAACTGCAACTTGCTTTCAACACTATACTCCTCAAAGTCCTTATCCTTATAGCCTTCCAATCCTGTAATAGCCTCGAAGGCGCCTCTAAGTTCAATACTAAACAGCTCCTGATCCATGAAAAAGATTTCTATTTTCATAGGTCAATGAGGCAGCAGCTCCCAGGTCGCCCGCCGTATTCGTTCCTTCTGGCTGAAACAGAAATGGTTGAAGGTTTGTTTGTACTTAGCTGAATATCACAGTCTAACAGTGTTGAATCAGGAGCTTCACGAAAGCTGATATTGGTGTATTTTACGGCCTGCATTTTCGCAAAGTTACTGTAAGTACGCTGTAATTGCGACGAATTGAAATAGCTTCCACTCTAATAGCCGTACTTCTTTCCAACACACTACGTCGTAGCTTAATGCGTCCGCCGGCGTTAGCATCGTCTACATAGTTAATACTTCGAACCGTATAACGCGGATGAAGCGTAACTGGTGCATTGTCATTTGCCTTATATTTCAACAAGTGCACCACAACATTAACTCCTTTGTCGTTGTAGGTAGAATCGGCAGAGTATTGAATAAAGTCTTTATGGAAGCGATAATAACCCTGAATCTAACAACACATTGGTAATGCGCTTGCGTTGTTCATCAAGCTGTGAGACCGTTAACTTATCTCCTTCTTTCAGCACCTCGACAACGTTATCCTTCGGTTTTTGTAACCGTTCGGGAATAGTTATATAATACATTTCGTATTACCGAATCCTGAATATCATACTTAATGCTTTTAATAAAACTGGGCTCTCCAGGCAACAACGTATAAACTACGGCTATCTTCTTTTCCCTTCTTTTTCGTATCTAATTGAACATCGGCATGCAAGTATCCCTGATTGTGTAAAGCCTGACGCAGATTAATAATAGACAGCCGGGCCTGTAAACTATCAAATATAACAGGCTTCTCTCCTATTCTGCGTAACGTTCTGTTTATCCATTTTGTACCGTCTAAACCCGATAAAGCATAGGTGTTCATAGGAATTTTTAAACAACGAAAACCATTTGGAATTTGCTTTTCTGACGAATATAAGGCTCAAGTGTTGATACGTCAATGGCCTTATCTTCCGACTTTATCTTTTACGCTTTCTAAGAGATATTGCGAATCGGGTACGAACTTAGTACTGTTACAACTAAACAGAATACAAAACAAAAGATGTAAGAAAAAGAATATATTTAATTTTTCAAATTACCTAACCTTTTTGTCGGGCAAAGATAATGCTTTTTGCCCACAGATTAAACAGATTAACACAGAATTTTCGCGTTTATCGAAGTTTAATATATATCTTTGCAATATGATTAGTAAGGCAAAACTAAAAATACGTTCATTCAGCTTATGCAAAAGAAGCACCGCCTCCAGGAGCATGTTTTTGTTGCAGAAGGACCTAAAACAGTGAACGATATTATGCAAGGTATGCAGCCTCGCATGATTATTGCCACCTCAGAATGGCTTACAGCCAATTGCGGTAAACTTAATTCGGCAACCGAAATCATCGAAGTGAGCGATGAAGAACTTGCAAAAAGCGTCGTTCGTTCAGCACCCACAGATGGTACTTGCAGTATTTCCTTTGCCCGAGAAAGAAGATGAAACGCTCTTATATAACGATGTTACCCAAATAATAGAACATCAGCTTTGTCTTGCCCTTGACGGCATACAAGACCTGGTAATTTAGGAACCATCATCCGAATAGCCGACTGGTTCGGCATAAAACATATATTTTGTTCGCACGAAACAGCCGATGCATACAGCCCAAAAGTAATACAAGCTACCATGGGAAGCATTAATCGTGTGAAAATTCATTATGTAAACCTGGTTAAACTATTGAATCATCTGCCCGAAAAATATCCTGTATATGGTACTTTACTCGATGGAATGGACATTTATCAACAGCCATTAACCAGGACGGGACTAATTATAATGGGCAACGAGGGAAACGGTATCTCACAAGAAATACGGCCGAAAATAACCTCACAGACTGTTGATACCCAACTTTTCACAAGACAAAAATACGGCCGAAAGTCTTAATGTTGCCATCGCTACGGCGGTTACTTGCGCCGAGTTCCGCCGCCAGTCGTCAGATATTAACCATCAGGGTTTAAATTGTAAATTAAGCGAATCAATACTTTGTTTATTGAAAATATGGAATCAGATCTTTATAAAAATCAGAGGGTTGGTAAGCTGTATGGAAGCTGCCTTTGCGCTTTTCATCTCAAATATTGCAACCATCTTAAAACGAACATGGCTACCCGCTTTACTCTTCTCCATTGCCAGTTCAATATTCCGGTTACTTTATATTTTCTTCGGAATCGACCTTCTTCTTTCCCCATCCCTACCATATGCTGCCATAAAAACAGTAGTTATCGTTATTACTTATCTGTGTTCTTTTGCTGCCTTGATATGGTATTCTGGTACCACATTATCGCTCATTACAAAACAAAATATAAAATATTGTATATGGCGTGAAGCAAAAATAAAGCTTACACTATTTGTAACAAGCGTTTTGGTTACCCTTATTCTTGGTGTCATTTTCATTGTTCTGCAACCCATTCGCCTGCTAATCACGGTATAACCCCTGCTGAACAAGATGCGGTTACAAGCTGGTTCAACACGGCAGTATTAGCTGTTTTGCGGCATGCTTCATGCTGTTTGTTGTTATTTTCATTCCGCTACTCTACTCTGCCTTTAAATATCTTATTGACGACAAACAAACTTTTATCAAAAACCTTTATGCACCAATATATTGCAGGATGGAAACACTGGCATCTCCTTTTTATGCTTGCATTATTAACCGGTATCATCGAAATGGCTATAATGGCAGTATGCTATCTGCCCGTCATTATACTGATGCTGTCATTATTTTTCGACAAAACGGGTGTGTTGATAGGCGATGTCTGATACGTTGCCATCACTGTTTCCCTACAATATTCATCGGTACAAACATCTTTTGTTCAATTTATTATTGTATATGTGGTTACATGGGCAAGTTTCGTGTTTTTATTATGCCGCCGGCAGCATAGAAGCCCACGTAGAGCAGAAAAATACGATGGCAAAATATAATCCGACCACCGTGTAATATAAAGCAGTACAAAAATAACTAAGTAGAAAAAAATAAATACAAAGGCCTCTCACTTATACAGTTAAGAGATCAACAAATATGATATTTTACTTCTCGGCTACAGGCAATACGGCATGGGCTGCCGAAACAACCGCTCAGGCACTCAACGACAAACTTGTCTTCATTCCCGACTATCTTGACAACAACTTCCTGATTAAGCCCCGCTCCGCATGAGGCTGTCGGTTTCTGCTTTCCCGTGCACGGATGGCGACCGCCCGTTGTTGTACGCCAGTTTATACAGCGTCTTGTAGTTGAAACCCACCCGAATATGTGTACGCTATCTGCACGGCGGGCGACACAATTGGCGAAACTTTTGCCTATTTAAGACAAGACTTACAGCAGGTTAATTTGCATTTAAATGCTGCTTTCACACTTATTATGCCCGAGTCGTACGTAGGATTACCTTTCATGGACGTCGACAAGATAGAGAAGGAACGGTCCAAAAGCAACAGGCCATATACGAATTGAACCAATATATTGGCGTTATCGAAAAACGACAAAACAACACAGCCAGCCTCCATAAAGGCTGGTGGCCCCAGGTTAACTCTCATCTGATAGGAAGTTTCTTTGCAAAAATATCTCATCACCGACAAGCCATTCCATGACTAACCACACCCGCTGTGTGAAATGTGGCATTTGTAAAGACGTATGTCCCACACATGATATAAACGGCGGATTGGGCTATGAGCCGGCATGGAAACATAACAACAGCTGCACGGTATGTTTCAGCTGCTACCATCGTGTCCGCACCATGCCATAGAATATGGCCGGCAAACACAGAAGAAAGGACAATATTTTTATAAGAAACACAAGTTATAAATTAATATTTTTACGATATGAAACGACAATTTTTATAGCTTTTTACTTAGCCTTACGCTGTCATCGTGGGGACAAGGCAAGGTAACAAACGTTTTTGGACAAAAGGTTGACCCGCCCGTATGGGGACACCCGAAGCCGATGACATTGTACCACGGCACCATGTACACGACGAACAGCCTGCCTATATGAGGGTAAGAGGTATAGGTACGCGTACGCCCCAATATCTTACACACAATGGTACACTCCCACATTCTGACTATTCTGGTCAACTATAAGGATTCGGCCATCAGCGTACAAAATCCAAAAAGCCGCCTTCAATCAGTTCTTTAACCACGAAGGTGCACTCGAAGACTTTGGTAATGGTAACTATCGAAACTACGGAAGTGTGCGCAAAATACTTCAGCGATGTAAGCAACGGCATCTTTAAACCCATATTTGATGTGTACGGCCCCGTTACGTTACCGCAGAACATGACTTATTATGGAGGCTCAAACGAAAATAATACATTCGATGAAAATCCAGCACAACTGGTTCACGATGCTCTGGCACTGGTTGAAGACAGCATTAATGATGTCAGCGTATTTGACGGCAATCATGACGGAAATATTGATTGTGTTTATATCATTTATGCAGGTCCAGGCCAGAACTTTGGCGGCGGAGGCAACACCGTCTGGGCAAAAACCCATTACACATCAGGTACTTTTAAGGGCTGAACATTGGCTGGTACAGCATGGCCGGCGAGCTTACGCCGCAGCTTGTAAGCAATAGCAACAAAAGGTGGATGATTACAGGTGTGGGCACTACCTGCCATGAGCTGTCGCATACTATGGGTCTTCCCGATAACTATCCTACAACATCGTCGGCCTATATCAACGATCAGGAGATGGAATACTGGGATTTAATGGATGGCGGCGAATACATTTATAACGGCTATTGTCCTGCACCCTCACAGCATGGGAGAAGAATTTGTTTGGCTGGGATATGAATATCCAGGAGCTTACTTCTGATAACACCTACAACTTAAATCGTACTACGGGCGAGTCGCGGTCGGCATTAAAAATAACAAACCCTGAAGAAGAAAATGAATACTTCCTGTTAGAGAATATACAACACATAGGATGGGGACAGAAAATGCCCGCTACCGGCTTGCTGGTATATCATGTAAACGAAAAGAATGTAAGCGCAATTCATATCGATACTCATCTTAACAACGTAGCCGGACAGCCTGGTATGGCAGTGGTTCCAGCTGACGGAGCTCTTCTTTCGAGCTATATTGTGGCTAACAGGCCCAATTACCTGGCCAGCCTAAAAGGCGATTTGTTTTGCTGGCTCCCAACAATATTACCATACTTAATGATACGCTTAAGCTGCCAAACTTTTCTGGTTCAACGGTACTAATCCTTTAATTGCAGCCGGTTCATCCTTTCATAAGGTTAACAAAGCTCTCAAAAACATTACAAACAGCGGTGGTAACATATCGTTCGACTTTATCAACGACTTTACCACAGGCATACACACCATCAGGAAGCAGGACATACCTGTAAATGAGGTATATTCAATTGATGGCCGATATATGGGCAAGAGCCTGCACAACTTACCTGCCGGCGTTTATATTTATAATAAAAAGAAAGTTGTTATAAATAACAATATGGTTGTCTTCTGGCCCAAAGGCAGCGGCCATACATCACAGGCAAACGAGGATACTCATGTTCGGGTATCCTCGTTTTGCATTTTACACAACCGTAGATAACAAGCTGATGCTAATGCCATTAGCACACTACGCTTCAGGGTTAACATCGCTCTGCCAGTATACTTACGCCTTTTTGTTTGTCGTTCGGTGTCCGTCAACAGCGCGTACGACGAACGTCATACAGTGTTCGACGGCCGCCAGCAACGCTGCTGACGGCCGCCGAACAATGAACCCTACACCAAAAACCGGCAACAAAACATCATTTAAGCATCACAAATGCCACTTATAGTTCTTGCCTGCACGCTGTGGAGCCACAACGGTACCACCGCCCATCACTACCCCTCCTTTAGCCATACCGCAATATTGCATCCATCGGTCGCGAATACGACTTACGTATCCTACCGTCTCCTTGCCACGCATATAGCCGTGTTTCACCACAGGGGTCGCGATATAGCCGCATCACTAAGCTTAAGTACATACTCGGCAACGTCGTCCCAGCGGTGAGGGTTACGCCCGTTCTTTCGTGCAAGCGCCATGGCATCCCTGATATGGAAGAAGCCTCCATTATAACTTGCAAGCTGAAAAACACGCGTTCAGGCAGTGGTACATCGGTATAGTGGCCGCCTAACTCTTGCATGTAGCGGGCTGAAGCTGCAATATTCTGTTCGGGATTGAACATTTCCGAACGCAGCAAGCCAAATGGTCGGCCGTTACAGGCATAATCTGCATCAAACCGCAAGCCCCGAGCCCATGATTTCGCATTGGGATCGAAACACGATTCTGATAGCATTGAGCTGCCATAAGCCGCCAGTCGAGACGTGCCAGTGGTGCATACATCTGGAAATAACGGTCATAACGTGATATTACGCCACCCGAACGATTCAGCATGGGCGAATAAACATGCCGCTGAATACTACGTGTTGAGAGCAGAAAATCTTCTTCCTTCTGCATACTCTTCACCATCTGCGGCTTAAACCATCGGTTTAGAGAATCGGCGAGTTCGGCATTATCGGCATTCACTGCCCACCCCGTCATGTTACGATTAGCCTTAACCTGCGTAAATAAAAGCCCTTTTACGGGTCTGGATAACTGCAAGGCAGCAATATCAGCTTCGCCGTTACGCAGCTTTCGTTCCAGCTCTAACGTGTCGCGACATACATCTACACGCAGCGACACACCTATCTTCAGGCAAACTTTTCGCACAGCAAATATTGCTAAACCCATTCCCCGACCATGATAATCATAGTAGGTATCAGGTCCCGATAACGTAAGCATAATCAGCTCTCCGTTACTTATAATATCATCAAGACGGTAAGTTTTCTCCGACTGAACAGAATCACTATCCATGGATGTACCCCATGGAGTAAGCTGTTCTTTTCTGTCCGGAACACGAAATAAACAATATTGTTGTCAGAAACAACAGAGGTAAGAAGTTTTGTTTTCATATCACAAATGCTATACAAAATTACGAACTTTATGTATTTACATATTAAAATGGCTATTTTTGCAAGGAATAATACGAAAGTTAGCATTTAAAGCTATGATGAAACCGTTACATGAGCTTGTTCGTACCAGTATATGGAACTTGCCACAAATGATGAATCTTCAAAGGCAACGGCAAAAGCAGGATGATCAAATTCTTCCTCGATGCCGATGAAAATCCTTATAACTGGCCGTTAAACCGCTATCCTGATTCGCTTCAGCACGAACTCAAAACAGAACTTGCACGTATCAGGGATGTTATGCCGTCAAAAATATTTGTTGGTAACGGTGGTATACATGAGGCGGCCGACTTATGTTTTTCGTATCTTCTGCCAGCCACAGAAAGACAACGTTGTTGCCATAGAGCCAACTGATAGTGTATATAAAAACTTGCCAATATAAACGATGTAGAGTATCGTTCCGTTGCTCTCGACGACAATTTTGAACTGCATGCGTGCAAGTTGCTGTCGACATGCGACAAGAATACAAAAATAATATGGCTGTGTTCACCCAATAACCCCACGGGAAATAACCTTAATGGTGAACAAATTGAGGAGATATTAAGGGGCTTTTGACGGTATAGTGGTTATAGACGAATCGTATAGTGATTTCTCAACCGAACCAGTTTTCCGTAACAGGATTGATGAATTTCCTAATATCATTGTGCTAAACACCATGAACACATTCGTGGGGATGCGCTGCACTAAATATTGGAACAGCTTATTCTTCACCCGATATTATCAAACTGTTTAACGCCGTAAAAATACCCTTATAATATCAGTAAGCCCACACAAGAACAGGCCGTTGAGATACTCAGAGACGGCTCGGAGACTGATAAATTTGTAAGTATTATCTGCCAGGAACGTAGCCGTCTTTTTGCTTGCCTTTTGCAGAATTGCCCTACTGTGAGCGGGTATTCCCGTCACAAGCCAACTTTATTCTTGTAAAAATGACGAATGCAAAAAGCCGTTTACAACTACCTTATTGAAAAGGGTATGTTGCGTAAGCAACCTGTCGGATGTTGCCTTATGCAACAATTGTTTAAGATTACAATTGGAACAAAGAACGAGAACCTGCTGCTGCTTAGCGCGTTAAGACAATACTAAAACAATATTATTGACTTGTTCTGTCGCGGTTATGCAGAAGCTCAAAAGTAGTAAAAACCAGTAGGTTTTTACCATAGTTTTGACGAAGCTGATACCTGCGCTCAGCCATGGTGTGCGATTTATGAATGATGTCCATATAGTCATCATAGTCGGCATCCATTACTGAACTACGATATAAAAAACAACGGATGTTCATGCAGATGCCGATATAAAATCAGTGCCTCGCGATAATGCTTGGGTAATGAATCTGCAATATTATAGAACCGTTTTATATTTCGCGCAAAGCCGTCAATATTGCCATCAAGCAGATAAGCCACAGCAACCAGTCGTGAGCAGCCCTGGTAGCATAATGCCTTTCGTGTAACTTTAACAGATATTTCATTGGCGACATCTTCTGACGAAACACTCACACCCAGATGCTTATAGAGCTTAGCCTCGGATGCCATCATCAGTTTTACCGTACGTCCGTTGGGTAACATGGCATCGGAACCACCTGTAAGGGGATATTCAAATAAAACGCTCTCCCAATTGGTTTTGCTCAGAAAGGGCCCATATTCGCAACATTGTAAGACTGCTGTCTGTGGCTAAAAGCATCAGCACCAACTTGGGTAGCGTGGCGATAATTGTACGAAAATCATATCGTTTTCAACCCTCATTCTATAATGAAAAACCTTGTCGTTGCAACCAATGCAGCATACCATAAAGAAGAGAAGCTGAAATTGAAGCAAATTAATCCAGACTGTCGGGAAAATAATCCCACGCTATTTACAGTGGTTTCCACGGGTTCAAAATGTCTCACTACCCATAAAACTCCGGCATAGCATGCCATTAGGAGGGGAAAAAGCCATAACCAATTTCCCAGATAACTTTCATGATCTATCTGCGGTGACACGTCGGTAAGGATGCCTAAAAGCAATAATGACGGCACAAAAGTGAGGACATATGTACGTCTTCGCAATTGGGAATACGAGAAAATAGCCAGTTGAATAAGCCAGAGTGTAATAGTTATGATAACCGCTCCTATCGTACGGTTATAATGTGTAGTGCCATTTGATATGACGTGCTGGGCAACAGCCAGTATGTCTGCCTGGTAAAAAGTATAGGTATACAAATGTAAATGACAGGAAAAGAACGGTACACAACAAACGCATTTTTCAATGTATCGTCCTTTTTAAAATTATTCATCGACTCTATCTTTATTTATTTTTCTCTTAAGATTAACGCTGACCGCGCTGGAATGTATAATTTTAACCACCCCTTCATTACCTTCTCATAAAGCGGGTCAAAGTTTGTAAAGTGCTTTACATTATCGTCTGCAAGTCCGTTTCCGCCAAAGTTTTTTGCATCCGTGTTCAGCATAACCTCATACTCTCCGGCCTTGACAAGGAATCCGTAATCGGCATACGAGCGTGTAGGTGAAAAGTTAAATACAAACAAAAGCGCCCCTCGTCTGAATGCAAGTATTTGGTCATCATCGTTATGCCACACCTCTTCGACAGGCGTTAAATTAAAGTGTTTCTCGCTCTCTACGGCCTTTATCATGGCTTTATCAAAGTCGGAGAGAAATGATAATCCAGTTCTTTTATTGTCAACAAGGTTCCATTGACGACGCGCATAGTCCATGACTCCAGCCGTTTCCCTCACGTGGAAAGTCAATCCATTCGGGGTGACCGAACTCATTTCCCATAAAATTGAGGTAGCCTCCATTGATAGAAGCAAGCGTAACAAGCCTTATCATCTTGTGCAATGCAATGCCACGGTGTACAAGATTCGTTTCATCTCCATGCTTGAAATGCCAATACATGTCAGCATCTATAAGCCTGAATATAATGGTTTTTATCGCCTACAAGTGCCTGATCATGGCTTTCACAGTAGCTTATTGTCTTCTCATCGGCACGACGATTCTTTACTTCCCAGAAGATGCTGCTGGGCTTCCAGTCTTCATCTTTAAGCTCTTTTTATTGTGCGAATCCAATAATCAGGGATGTTCATAGCGAGGCGATAGTCGAAGCCATAGCCCCGTCTTTTACCTTTGCAGCCAGTCCGGGCATGCTGCTTACTTCCTCAGCAATGGTTGTTGCTTTTGGTTTTACCTGATGAATCAGCTCATTTGCAAGCGTAAGATAGCAAATGGCGTTGTCATCTTCATGCCCATTGAAATAGTCTTGATAGCCTGTAGGCCTCGCCGAGGCCATGACTGTAATACAACATCGATGTAACGCCATCGAAACGAAAAGCCATCAAAGTGAAACTCTTTGAGCCAATACTTACAGTTTGACAACAGAAAATGGATCACTTCATCCTTACCATAGTCAAAGCAAAGGCTGTCCCAGGCCGGATGTTCATGCCTGCTGCCCGGGTAAAAATATTGATTAGGGTCGCCCGCAAGGTTGCGCAAGCCCTTCTATTTCATTCTTAACGGCATGAGAATGCACCAAGTCCATAATCACGGAAATGCCCATTTGATGAGCCGTATCCACAAGCGACTTCAGCTCTTCTGGTGTTCCAAACCTGCTGGATGGGGCGAAAAAGGAGCTGACATGATACCCAAAGCTTCCGTAATAAGGATGCTCCTGTATCGCCATTATTTGTATGGCGTTATAGCCTGCCAATGCAACGCGGGGAAGAATATTATCCCGAAACTCGGCATATGTGCCAACCTTTTTCGGCATCCTGCGCCATACCCACATGACATTCTATATATAAGCAGAGGGTCTTTTTGCGGTGTGAAAGCTCTGCGTTTTCTACCGTTTTTGGCAGTAATATCACTATCCTTCCACTGGTATTCTTCTTTCGGAGCCCATACCTGAGCCGAAAAAATCTTTGTCATTTCATCCTGAACAACACGTGTTGCCCATGCAGGAATGCGTTCTCCACTGCCACCTTCCCACTTTACATGCATTTTTATACAGATTGCCATGCGATACTGATTGCGGCGGTAAACGCAATTCCCAATTGCCCGTTCCTTCAATACGATGACACCTGTACGCTTGCTTTCGGTCCAATTATTAAAGTCGCCTACCAGAAAAAAATATCGGTAGCATTGGAGCCCACTCCCTAAATACCCACCCGTCACAGTTACGATGCAATCCGAAATATTCGTATCCGTTTGCAAAAATCAGACAGTGTTATTTCGCCATTACGCGTTAATTGGTTCATCTTCCATAAAAAAGCATGGTCGTACCTTCCCTGTATTGCGGCTTCGAAAGGCTGCAAATATTTATCACGTGCTACTATGCCAATGGGCTTCTTTTTGTTATAGAGCGAGCCATAGACTTATAGATTTTATTTATCGTTAAATCGCCGGCCACTTTCATAATGGCCGGTACCAATTACCTGTCCGTTCCTATCTTTCTCTACAAACTTGCCGTCTCTTATGTCATTGACGTACATTCCTTCGAACCGTTTTCCGTCTTTCGACTCTTCTTCATACATTTGCCATTACGCATGCCATTGCGGTAAACGCCTTTGAAAACGCGTTCCATTGGCATAATGAATAATAACTTCTCCGTCAATCTTTCCGTTGGAAAAACAATCCTTCAAACACGTCACCGTTCTTCTTAATAAGCTACCATGTCCCGTTCTGAAGGTCGTTTTTCCATGCTCCTTCATACCTGTCGCCGTTATGCCAGGCAAATGTTCCTTCACCGTTTTTTTGTCGCCTTCTACAAAGTGTCCTGTGTATCTGTCGCCGTTAGCATGCCTGAAAAATGCCCCTCACCTGTGCGCTCTCCCTGCTCGTAGTCGCCTTCATATTCATCGCCATTCTGGAAATGGTAAATACCCCTTCCCTGCTGAATGTCGTCGCGCCACTGACCTTTATACACATCACCATCGGCGTAAACATTTACACCATATCTGCTACGCTGGTTGTTTTTCCAGTCGCCATCATAGGTTGTTCCGTCGCCCCAGTCAAAGAATCCTTTCCCTGCTTTCTTGTCATTTACCCACTGGCCATCATAGAAAGCACCATTAGAATAGGTATATTTCCCTTTACCCTGACGCATGTCCTTGAACCATTCGCCGTTATAAACGTCACCGTTAAAGTAGTACATAATGCCATGCCCCTGCTGAAAATCGCGAAACCACAGCCCCACATACTTGTTATTGTTATTAAAATAATATGTTCCTCTTCCGTGTTGCTGGTTTAAAAAAGCCATTGCCCTTCATACCTTTCGCCGTCGGCAAAGGTATAAACGCCATAGCCCTGACGCTTGCCTTTCGAAAAATCGCCTTCGTAAAGATTACCGTTTTCAAATACAACACTACCCTTTCCCTGCGGTTTTCCACCGACCATCTGCCCTTTATACGTACCCTTTACGCCCATCTCTTCAATAGTGCATGAGCCTAAAGATATTTTTCTTTTTGCCCCAGAGAGGTTAGAGGATAAATAATAAAAAGAAAAAGATTATATTATTTTCACTATAATTGCTGATGATTAGTTCTACTGCAAAGTTAAGAATAAATTTTTGAAAAAGTGGCAAATGGCCTGCCTTTTTAGAATAGAGCAAAAAAATTTAACATTATTAAATAAGATTCTCCATGGTTTTGTTTTTGTACCTTTGCACCAATATGTTATATATTTAATTTATATTTCCAACATGAAATTCATAGCCATTATTCCGGCCCGATATGCTTCTACACGTTTCCCTGCCAAGCCACTGGCCATGCTTGACGGGAAAATGGTTATACAACGCGTATACGAACAGGTAACGAAAGTGCTGCCCGAGGCCTGGGTTGCCACCGACGACGAACGTATTTTTCAATGCTGTTGAAGGCTTCGGCGGCAAAGCTGTTATGACAAAAACCAGCCATCAGAGCGGTACCGACCGCATAGAAGAGCTGCCAAAAAGATTGCAACCGATGCCGATGTCATCATCAGCATCCAGGGCGATGAGCCTTTTATTCAGCCTTCACAAATTGAAACCATTTGCCGCCAGTTTGATAACCCGGCCACTCAGATTGCTACTGGGAAAAGCCTTTTGCCTCAATGCAAGAGGTTCTGAAACTAACTCTCCCAAAATAGTAATGGATGTAAACGGTTTTGCCATGTATTTCGCGCTCGACCATCCCCTTTTGTGCGCGGAAAAACAGGAGCAGGACTGGATCAAAAAGCTTTCTTTTGTGAAACATCTGGGAATAACGCTTATCGTCGGCGGGTTTTTAAAAGAGATAACACAGCTGCCACAATCGCCCTCGAAATTGCCGAAAGCCTCGAACAACTACGCTGGCTGCCAGAACGGTTTACCGCATATAGGGTTGGTAGTACTGACGTTGAAACGGTGGGAATAGACACTCCCGACGACCTGAAACGGGCAGAAGATTTTCTAAAAACATCGAAGAATAATTTTGTGCACATAAGTGAGAGGTACAGATTATGTCCTACCTCCCTTGTTTTTATCATCTTCTCTATATGATTACCCTTTTAGCCTGTCAGCAACAGATTACTGTCGTACAACCTTTCACGGCTTAAGGAAATACTCTTTATTGGTATTGATATTCAGCCAGCCTGCTTTTCCATCCTTCACAATGTGATAATAACTGCGTCTGCTGCTTAAGCTCTTCATATACAGACTGTTTATAGCGTGGAAAAATACCCATTCGCCCTTGTTTATGAAAAGTATGAGGCCGTCGTTACTGTGCACTATCGAATCGTTATCAACAGGCAGAACCAGCTCTCCTTCAATGCTTCGTAAAGGATAAGTAAGCAACGGACGCTATAACCGTCATCATTTTTTAACCGATTCATGTGGCCTCACCTGGTCATCCTGCTCATAATTATATTTAACAAGCCCGAATCTACCATTTCGCTGAATCTTCAGAAGCCCGGGACTAAGATACATTTTATCTATATAATAAGAGTTACCATTAAAAGCTATATTCGCTTCTCCCATTCATAAAAAGTAAGCGAATCGCCTGACTTACAATCGGCTAACAGGAACGTTTTCGTCCCGTTCCTCACGCACACCTGGACCTGATGTATATTTCTTTATTCTGTATTTATCACCTTTTTCGCTCAATAGTACTAAAGTCCAATGCGGCACAGTTCCACACGCCATCGCAAATTTTCTCTGGCTTCGCTATTCTCTTCCCTGTTCACCATAATATGCAGGTCCGCTGGTAGTTAAGCTTCTATACACCCTGTGGTAAATCTGGTAAGTTCTTTTGCCTCAATTAGTTGCCCAATATTGAGCTTTTTCCAGATATAAATTATAAACGCTTATCGAATCGTTACGCTTACAAATGATAAAACGTGAATCGTAGGCTATCGAGGTCGAACGTTTCTTTCAGAACGTTTCTATTAAATGTATTAATCAGCTTATACTGCCATCGGCCGCTTTTTGCACACCATAAAAAGCGTTTAATATCAAACATATAGAAATCGTCCATGCGGGTATCATCATACTTATGCCCCGAGTTTGTTAATATGGCAGGCTTCGCATCATTCGAAAACCTTACCAATTGGTCACCCTTTAATGTGGGAATCAAAAGCATAACCGTAGCCTGCTCCATCTAAAATAATGATGTTTTTGCTATCTTTTAAAAGCGCAAGTTCTACGGGCCTGTAATAGCGCGCATGTTGTACACGCCAGGGCCCTCAACCGAGGTCGGGAAAAAGCCATTGACGAGGGTAACGCATTCTATAATTTTTCTGCCTTCCCATACTCAACTTCCTGCACCGATACCATATCGCGGCTGAAAAACTTCAGGATTATCGACGTGCCCCTGCTGCTCATGTTTCCACTTTCCTTGTTCATGAACATCGAAAACCTTACCTGTATAGTTGTCAATATTTGCGGGACGCAGGTCGTCAACCTGTACAATCGTTTCCTTCTTATCCAATAAGGCACCAAACGTTACAGTATCAACCTTGTCCATCATGTACCAGTCGATACTATCCATACGCGAACTTTCATCAACTTTTACACGCTGGTACATGATGCCTAATGTTCGTTTGGCATACAAACCATTGCCAATCTTCAGTATACAAATTAAAAATAAGTGTTTGAACCATGAAAGCCAATGGCATCGACCTCAGGCAACACAAACTTTTGCTGTGCCTGCAAAAACAGGGTAAAGAAACAGGTAAAGAACAGCAGAATGTATCGTTTTCTAATATTTCTCATATCGCTTTCAAATGATAAAAATGAACAATAAAAGAATCGTAAAGCATGTATGCCGACAAAGATAACATTTTCACACGATATGAGTATCGGTATAACAATAAATAAATTCAGAACTACGAAAATATTATTTTTGCTCCGTTCCTCTCCTTCCATATCACTTTATATCCAAGGGTGGTAAAAACAAGCTTGCTGTTGTAGGGTTGGGCACACAGCCTGTATTCTAAGCGCAAATCAATTCCTTTATTTATCAACAATCTCATATTCATTGGGCATACAGCCCGTGTTAGGAACTACTTAATATTTGCATGCAAATTTTTCTATTCACTTTAACAGGCTTGCATACTCGATTTTACCCTTATAAACTTACTCGATTTTACCCCTGTCATACACTCTTTTTCACTGTAATGTTCATTGTGTGGCGGCCGTCAGCAGCACTGTTGACGGCCGTCCACCATCATTCGACGGTCGCCGTACACGTTGCTGACGGCCGTCGAACAACAAACTTTTCACCATAATCCCTCCACATTTACAAGCTGAAGGGCTGACAATAACGCTCATAGGAAAACACAAATTTAGCTACAAACACAATTATTTTTTGCATTTTCTTGCACGGTAAAAATATTCCTATTACCTTTGCAGCGAGTTGAGTTACATATCATAGTTTATAGGATATGGGCATTCAGCAGACAAAAAGAGGCATTGTGAAAAGCTCTTTTTCATATCATAAAGGTGTAGAGAAGACATTGCAGGAGCAGCATCATTTTTCTTGCAAATTCGTCACAAAATTATTTGGTAAATCCAAATAATTTGTTACTCTCTCTCTCTCTCAAGCCAGACCTATAAACATCATCTAAAACATCTTTATATAGCGCGCGCGAAGCGTTGCACATTCCCTTTCAGGCAAAGGGCCTCTCACAGGTTCCCTCTGCCCCAGTTTGCATGTACTTAGCACTTAACAATAATTACTATTTAAGGATAAAAATAATATCAAGTTATTAGTAAATAAAAATTTAAAAATGAAAAAAGAATTAACAGGTGGGACATATGTTCGCCCTAAGGTTGAAAAGTATTGTAATCAGGAGACCTTTACTTCAAACTGTAAGTGGTAACGCTGGTGTAATTGGCAGCGGCGGAGCGTATGGGAGATGCTAAAAACACTATTTTTTATTGAGGAAGAAAACGGAGAAGATAACGGTAATCTCTACCCAATTAGGAATATCTGGGAGGATAAGTAAATGTCATATTATGATAATTATGAGAATAATTAAAATGAAAAATTAGAAATCAAAAATAAATTGGGCGTTATCTTGTTGGTAGTATTAAATGTTTTTGGAGCATGTACCAATGAAGATCAAAAACAAGAAACTTCACAGAATAACAATTCTGAGAGCAGTACTATATTTATAAGTCGTGATGTTCCAAGTACTAAAACATCAATTGCCCATACAGTAGGTGCTGTTGCTAATATTGTTTCATGGATTAGTGGTGATAATATTTGGGTAGAAGATGGGGAAATTTAGTTGCCAGTACAACAAGTAATATTACAACTAAAACTACTGATGCCAAATTTCAAGTACCTGGTAGTTTTACAGGCACAAAGCTATAATATATTTTACACTGGTAATAATAGTACATCAGGTAATACTGTTACTATAAAAAATGAACAAACACAGTCAGCTCCGAACAATTTCGATCATGCAGGAGTATCAGGAGATTGTGGAGTAGCCGTTGCTAGCAAAATAGGTAATAACTTTGCGTTCTCTTTAAATCATAAGGCTGCATATCTATGTTTCCTTCCACGCTCTGCCAACGATGTTATTGCAGGGCTGTAAGCTCACGAAGATAGAAGTAACTTCCAGATGATGATATTGCAGGGAGATTACACATTGTCACCTTCAGGACTTTCAGCTTCTCCTACCGCCAATGCATCTAAAACTATCACATTGAAAAACAGGTACCGGATTTAACCTTGACAATTCAACGACAGACATTACTAAGAACGGAGCTTACATGGTAATTGCACCTGGCACACATACACTTACCATCAGATATTGGGTAAAATCAGAAACTGATAATGTAGAAGCCCATATCACAAAATATGTACAGGGAACATTTGCTCCAAACTCTATGACTGACATTACTGCAAAACTGGATAACAGTTATACTAATGTTAAGTATTATTTATGGGATGCAAAAAGATTTATGGGATGGTTTAGAATCGACACAACCTACAAAGAATGGAGATTCAGCTCCTACTGGTCTTAAACTGGATGATGGCACACCACGAAATACTTTTAAAAGGATGCCACTTCATTATCAAGAAAATAATTTTATAGCTGTTAATAGTTGTGCGAATTTACCCAATCGTAATGAATTGAAGTGGTATCATTCTCGTGGTGACTGGTATGCGAATAATTATGAAGCAGTAGTACTGATGGGACATCTATATAGAGGAGGCTTATGGTGTAAGAAGCATAACTATATTCCTGGGTTTAGCAGTACTACGGATCCTGCCTCAGACCCTCATGTAATTGTTGCAAAAGAAGGACGTCCCGCTTATCAGGACCTTAATAAATATTTCTATATTCCCTATTTGGGTTCTTATAGACTAAACGGTGTTAATAAGGGCGACGACATGACAGCAACCTTTGGACGTGGTAGTTGGAATATCTGGTTTTTATAACATGGGGGCGTGACATTGATGCCTATATGGAGCATGGTATCCTGACGCTTCTGGTAACTATATGCCGAATGACACTTATAATCCTTGCAGCAGTACAATTTATAATTCATTTACTACCAATGGACTGTATGACCTTATTATGAATGAAAAGTCATTAACATATAAAAGTGCAATTCCAATTTATAAGTTCGAATAATTGAAAACGATATAAATAATGTATTTAAAAAAACAGAAAATAGATTTATCTATATGGTATGCCCCCGAGGTTATTCTAACTCTCGGGGGCATATTCTGACACACATCCAACCAGCCTAATTGTAGTTTTTATAATATATACATGTACTATATCAGAACAATCAATATAAAGAATCTGTTACTTGTTACAAAGTTAAGACCTTTGCATTTCTCTCAAAAGTTCTTTCTGTCGCTCTGAAAGATGGTCAGGAAGCTTCACATTATATGTTATAATAAGGTCGCCCTTTGTACCGTTGTTCATGCTATAACCCTTGCCTCTAAGCGTACTTTTTGTTCCAGGTTGGGTGCCGACTTTACCTTTAATTTCAATTTACTACCATCATTTAACTGAATAATAATGTCACCGCCAAGCAAAGCTGTATACATCAATATCAACTTTGGCATTCATATCCAGCAGAGCCTTGAGCAGGTTCTGGTATCGGCGTGACCGACGACTGCCTCCCATATTCCCGAAAAGGTCCTGGAAGAAACTTGAAAAAGCCTCCTCCCCCTTCGAAACCAGAGAAATCAAAATTATCAAAGGGAGCACTATCTGATGAGCTCCATTTGTAATCGCCTGCGCCTCCAGCACCTGTTCCTGCTGCACCTGCTTCACGCCAGTGTTCTCCATACTGGTCATACTTACGACGTTTCTCAGGGTCACTAATCACATCATAAGCCTCACTCCAAAGCCTGAAAGAGCTTAGCTTTAGCTTTCGGATCATCAGGATGAAGATCGGGATGAAACTGCTTAGCCCGCTTTCTGTATGCAGCGCGAACCTCGTTTTGTGGTATATCTTTATTGACACCTCAAAAATCTTATAATAATCTATAAAAAGCCATATTAAAAATCCTCCTCTATATAATTTATATTTGCCCTTTATACAACAAACAGCATGCCATTACAACAGTAAACTGTTATTTTTTATAAAAACCACAGTAATCTTTCGATTACTGTGGTTTACTTGTAGTTAAGAAAAACCGACTTTATGCTTCTGTTGTTTCTGCATTTTCAGCAGGAGCTGCTTCTTCTGCAGCTTCAGCAGCCTTTGCTGCCTCAGCTTCAGCCCTAGCGGCTGCTTCGGCAGCTTTCTTTGTCTGCTACCTTCTTTGCAATAGTTTCATTAACTTTTCTCTGCGTCTAAAGCTTTAGCAACAGCTTCCTGACGAGTTTTGTTTAACGCATCCTTTGTTGCAGTAAATTTCTGTTCCCTAGAAGTTTTCCATGCTTCAAACTTCTGCTGGCAAGCAGCCCTCGTCAGCACCTCTTCACGCCACCGCGAAGATGCTTCATCATATAAACACCTTCACCTTTTAAGGATGTTGCGGGCTGTGTCAGTAGGCTGAGCACTCGTCTCTACCCAGTAAAGTGCACGCTCAAAATTCAAATCTACGGTTGCAGGATTGGTGTTAGGGTTGTAAGTACCAATCTTTTCTGTAAACTTACCATCGCGTGGAGCTCTTACATCAGCAATCACAATGCTATAAAAAGCATACCCTTTGTGACCACCGCGCTGTAATCTAATCTTTGTTGCCATTTTGTTTTAAATAACTTTTTATAAAGGTTTGAATTTATGCCATCAACTCGTGATAGCGGATGCAAAATTACGATATTTATTTGAGACTATATCATTATACTGTAATTATATTGCAATAATGTGTCATAAAAAGGTCTTGAGACATGTTCAAGACCTCAATATTACTACAAAATAAGATATTTACATCATACCCTCCTCACGTAACCTTTTTGTTGCCATTTTCCATGCACTGGCCAACACATCACTTAATGGAGTTTCAGCCTTCCAGCCCAATACTGAATTAGCCTTTTGCTACATTACCCCATATTTTTCTCAATATCTCCTTCACGACGAGGACCATATTTCCAGTTCACCTTAACACCAGTTGCATGCTCAAACGTCTTAACAATTTCAAGGTAGAGTTACCTTTGCCAGTACCTATGTTAAAAATAGTCGAGTGCTGGTGATTTTTCGTCATCCAATACACGGCTCATTGCTGTGACGTGTGCCTTAGCAAAGATCAACTACATAAATGTAATCACGAATACATGTTCCGTCAGGAGTATTATAATCATTACCGAAAATAGTAAGCTCCTTACGAATACCCATGGCTGTTTGTGTAACATAAGGGATAAGATTATTAGGTACTCCATTGGGCACTATTCGCCTATTAATGCTGACGGATGTGCACCTATGGGATTGAAATAACGCAGTATTATACTCTTCAAAGGGGCACCACTATGGTATAATCATAAATAATTTGTTCTATTAATCTCTTTGGTATTACCATAAGGAGAGGTAGCTTTTTGATGTGGTGCTTCTTCTGTCACCGGTAGATTTTTCAGGCAGAGGCTGACCATAAACTGCTACAACTTGAAGAGAAAATAATTCCTTTACACCATATTGTGGCATCAGTTCTAACAAGTTAATCAACGATACTACATTATTACGATAATATAGAAGAGGTTCTTTTACATCTCGCCAACAGCCTTACTTGCTGCGAAATGAATGATTCCATCTATATCAGGATACTTTTCAAACACCTTTTGTGTTGCATCCTTATCCTTTAAATCAATCTGTTCAAAAGCAGGTAACACACCAGTTATTTTTGATGCCTTCTAAAACCTTAATATTAGAGTTTGACAAGTCGTCAACAATAACAACGTTATATCCGGCTTCTATTAGCTCAACTGCCGTATGTGATCCGATGAATCCTATACCCCTGTATAAGAATTGTATGTTTCATTTTTAGACAAAAATAGATTAATGATTACATATGTAGCAAAGTTAATGCTCTTATATGTAACAAATGTTTTATAGCAAATAGAAGAAAAATAGGGAAAAGGTTGTCTTGCTCATTTTAATATCTTATTTTTGCAGAAAGCTATTTGTATATATGGAAGTATCTAATCTGTCAACACAACAAATTGAGCGGTTCTTTAATAAGATTGCCCAAAAGTACCCCATACAAGAGGAAGTTACGGTTTTGACTGACATTCCGTCCGGGTTAGTCAGGATAGTGACGAACTGAGCATACGATGATGACGGAAGAGATTACACACGGTGCGTAATTGACGATTGGATTGATAATAGATGATGATTTTTACAATAATGTCACTCTACCATGCGACAGGTAACAAGACAAATGCACGGCACTCTCGACCAGCTTGGGATATTAAAACCTTATAGTTTTGTTCTCGAAGACGATGAAGAAGTGAACATCGCAGAACTGTATGTAGCCGATGATGATACTATTATTGCAGATATAGTAACTTAATGGAGGGACTTGATGACGACTTAGAAAAGTTCCTCGACAGCCTGATGAAGTAAGTTTATATCACAGTTAGTACTTTTAAAGAAAATACCATTTTATCTGGAAAAACATTGTGTCCCACAGCCTTACTTATATTTAAGGCTATGGGGACACATCTTTATGATTGATATTGTCGATGTTAAAGCTTCAGCTTTTTCTTCTTTTCCCTTGCTCTCATTTGACATTCGATCAAGGGCTGTCACAACATAAACCGACTTGGTTTTACCATCAATATATGGCAATTTACAGAAGTTATCGTATGTTACTGTAACGATCTTCGAAGGGTCATTCAAATTAATTTGTTCATCATTGTTAAAGCGATAAACAACATATTTAACAGCTACATCATTCCACGCCTTCCTTTGGGAGCTGTCCAGAATAGCATTCTATTGCCATTTACTCACCACATCCATTAATTTACGTGCTTTTTAGGGCCTTAGAATCAATAAATGGCATCAGGGTTGCAAGGCAGGATTTTCAATACGACGTGCGAGTACCTCCTAATTTCCTAAATTGTCAACTACGACCTTAGAATACCATAAAACTGTGCCATTGACATGTTTTGCTGCTGATGAAGTTTAAACTTTGCAGGCATTTGATTGATATTCGCATTGTTAACATCGGCAAATTTCACCGTACGGTCTACACTCTCCTATGAAAGAGGACGATTAGAAGCAAATTTATCCCACCATTTGAAAAGTGTTTCATAATCAGCAGCCTTATTGCCTATCTCTCCCACTAAAGCTGAGGCAGCAGCAATCAATCCATCCATTATTCACCCCAACAACACATCGGCATACAAATCATCATAATTCTGTAACCTGTTCGTTTGCAGACCCGTTCTTTGGGTCAGACCGTTGATTACGATAAATACCGAAAGGCGAAACACCAAACTTCACCCATGGTTTACGTTTATGAACCGTTTCTCCAAGCTGCTTAATGAAAATATTAACATTATCACGTCTCCAGTCATTGATATTATTAAATCCTCGTGGGTCCGACTGAAATAAAGCTTTATCAGGAATCTCCACACCTGCTGCAGGATAAGGATAGAAATAATCATCAATATGAATACCATCAATATCGTATCGGTTTACAATATCATCAGCAACACGGCAAATAAAAATCACGATTCTCCTTTAACGCAGGATTCAAAATAAGTTGTCCAGCATAAGGAAAACAATTCTGAGGATATTTAGTAGCTATGTGTTTATCGAGACAACTGTTTCGTCGATGCTGTCTTTTGCACGATATGGATTCAACCAGGCATGAAGTTCCATTCCACGTTTATGACATTGTTCTACCATCCATGCCAGCGGATCCCAGTATGGATTAGGCGCTTCGCCCTGTCGACCTGTTAAGTAACGACTCCAGGGTTCCAATTCACTTTCATGCAGAGCATCACATTCGGGCCGGACCTGAAAGATGATGGCATTTACACCATCTTGCTGCAAAACATCAAGCTGATGCAATAAATTCTTCTGCATTTCATCACGTGACATCCCCGAAAACTGTCCATTGACAGTCTGTATCCAGGCTCCTCTAAACTCTCTTTTCTGTGCATGACCACAAGCCAGCATCATTAAGAAAAAGCAAATAAACGCAAAGCGTCTCATAATTGTTCTTTATTGGTTAAGTTTATACTTGTAAAAGATTGATATTCTAGCAAAGATACTATAAAGATACGACAAAATAAAAGTACGCCTTCATCTTTTTACAGATGAAGGCGTACTAATGATATACAACCAGAATAATGTATTTAAAAGTGGTAGCCTATTGTAAGCAATGCCTGCGCACGCTTAAAAAGTAACACTTGTGGCATGAACAACATTAAAGTCGGCTGCATAAGCTGATAGTTTAGTACCACCTGCAGGCAATTTATAATTCTTCTCAACTGGAGAATAACTCGTAAAGGATAAAACTCTCCTTTCGTTTGTGAATATTGAAGAGCTGCATCAAAGAAGAACTTCTTGTAATTATAGCCCAGGCCAAATGTAATTCTGTTCGTTGCTTCCAGTTGGTATAATCTATAGATGTTGCAAACATTGTTCCATATGATTCAATGCTACCATCACGATAAGCATCATTTTTAAACATCGGACTAACGTAATTATAACCCAAATCGAATTGAGAAATCTTTCACAGGCTATATTCAGCTCCCAGTTTCAAAAGTACTCAACACCTTTCAGCATTTCCTTGTATTCCTGATTCATATTAAGGTCACGCGAACTACTATCATAATAATCGTTCTCATTTACCCTGTTATCAATACGACTATAATCGGAATATTCGTAGGTTGCTCCTAAAGCAAGATTCTTCCCTATCGTATGTCCTAAACTTACACGCGAACTTCCATGGTGTATAAATTTTATAATCATAGTTAGCAGATGCGGTCTGCCCTTATCGTGATTCATTGATATATCATTATCGCCTCTCAAACTAAGGTCATAGAAGACAGGCGTACTCATATAAGCAATCCACACGGAAAGGAGAGTCAGCTATTGGTCGGAATATGGCACCTAACTTAAAATCTACACCTACTCCTGTGATACGAATACTTTCCCATGATTCTGAAAAGGCATTCCTCTCAAGTGACTCTGTATAATAACTATTACTATTATAATGAACATCATGCAGACCAACCGTTAACTCCCAAGAAATGCACGATCCTCAATATTTCCACTAATATTAAAATCATATTCTCCAATATAACCCTTCTGATATTGTCCAAAAAGATATTCCGTACCATTGAGATAATCCATACCTATTTGCTTACCACTGGCATCCTTAATAGGAGTCATCTCTCTTTCATAGTTTGCATCTACTCACTCCATAAATATTTACTGCCTAATGGAAATTTCAGTGCCGACAATTTATTTTGAGATGCTGAAATAGGGAGCCCATTAACATACGATGGTATCGTCAAACTGTTACCAGCAGTAAGGATCTGATCGAAATTTCTACTTTTATGATAGTTGAATCCAAAAATTCAGATATGAATTATTATCCGTACGCGTAACATAAACAATTCCTAACTGATCCAGGCTGGCATTAGTCTTATCTCCTTTTATGTTTGCACTTAAACTGCCATACTTTGGCGATGTTGTTGCACCACCCTGAGCAACGAAACCACCAGAAAAAGAAACCTGGCTATTTCTGAACAAGCTTCATACCTGTTGGGTTACTACCTATCGTTGAAATATCAGCACCAAGAGCTTCCATGGCACCTCCCATACCTACATAGCGTGCAGTACCATTAAGCTCATTGCCAATTAACTTTGTATCCTGATATGTTTCCTGTGCAGCCATCGACAAAAGCAAACATAGGTAAGGCTGCGGCAAAACAATATTTATATTCTTCATAATTGATTCTTTATTTATAGTATACAAGACATCTCTCTACAAGACAACGTACTTACTCTTACCACGGCCATTACCAAAACTCACCTCCGCCAGCGAGCTGAATGACCGCCACCAAAACTTCCTGATGACATGCCACCAGAAGGCATTCCGCCGCCGAAAAGCTTCCACCACCAAAACTTCCTGCAGAACGAGACGGTCATTACAATACCGAGTTATTTTTGTATTGTAGAACTTGATGGATAAGTATCACGACTACCAAACGAACGGTTACTACGGCTACGAGATGTTGTTCCACCTGTATAACGACTATTGTTTGATACTATCCCACTTCCGTTAGAATAGTCTCTATTCGAGCCAGGACCTCCCAGCTACGCCATCCTGTTGTACCACCCGATACACCTGCATAGTAACGGCTTCCATAATAGTATGGGTAGCCCCAGCCATAGCCATAATAAGGATAACCCCAGCCATACCAGCCTGAATAACCATAATACCATGGGTCATACCATCCTGTATATCCATAATACCACGGGTCATAGGCTCCATACCAGCTACCATATCCATAATACCATGGGGCGTACCAGGCATTATACCCGACTGACCCCCAACGGTGGCTCCATAGAACCAAGGATCATAAAAACCGTCCCAACGTGACATGCGACGGGTATAAGCATAGTCATCATCAAAGCTGGCACTGCCTGGATAAACATATGCTGTATCAATGTAAATTGAATCAGGAGAGACCCCTGACATCCTTTGGTAAGTAACAATATCATTACCAAGACTGTCTGTCCTCTATCTTCTGATAATAACTTTTCAGGCGTCCGCGACGATTATATTCATCTACACTCCGATTACTACCCCGATAATAGGTCGGAGAATTTTCCCTGGAGTTTTTGCTTACACTTTTAGCTGGCGTAAAATAAACGTCATCCTGCCTAATGCTGAAAGAGGCATGACTCAGCAAAAAGCTAAGAATAAAAATAACTTTTTCATTTTGTCTTACTCCTTTATTAATTTTTATATTGTTGTTCTTAATATATTATTATTCACGCTACAAATTTACTTCATATCATTATACAAAAGTAAGGAAAACCCTAAAGACATATGAGGTTTTTCCTAATTTTTCTACTTTTTGCAACCAAACAGATTGAGATATGAAATATCAAGTAATTAATTTTAAGATAGAAACGCCTGCCGATTTATTACAAATAGCAAGAGACCTCATTGCTGATGCGGCAGGAGAGGCCGGTTGCGAATCGTTCGAAGATTATAAAGATGGTATTAAGGGCTATGTTGAACAAGGGCAACTGGATAAATCCATGCTTGACGATGCCATACAAAAACTTTCCCTTAACCAACACTAAAAATAGCTTATACTATTGAAGAAGCTGAGTATAAAGACTGGAATAAAGCCTGGGAGGAAGCAGGATTTGACCCTATTCATGTTGATAATAAAGTTATCATCTCACGATGCCAGGCAAACTATTCAAAAATATTCAGAGGGTATAATGCCTGTATTTATTCAGGCACGACAAGCTTTGGTACTGGTACTCATCCAAACTACGCAGATGATTATATCAACCTTACTTTCGCTCCAGCTACACGAGCAAGTGTGTATTAGACTGCGGTTGTGGCACTGGCATACGCAGCATTGTGGCGTCAAAGTTGGGGGCTACACAACGTTATGGCATACGATATTGATGAATGGGAGCGTTGAAAACACACGCCATAATGCACAGCTTAACAACACTGACAATATCAAAGTCTTACAAGGAGATGACAGTATTGTAACTCATTTCAATGAGAAATTCGATGTTATTGTCGCCAATATTAATCGAAATATCTTACTCCACGACATGCCTATGTTCAAAAGGGTATTGGCTAATAACGGAATACTTATTCTAAGTGGCTTTTATGCTAACGATGTGCCCTTACTCGAACAAAAGGCCGCTCCACTCAACCTTACCCTTACAGAAGTAAAAGAGAAGGATGAGTGGAGGGCCTGTATATTTCATTTAAAGAATTAGAAACTACCTTTTATTTCTTTTGTGGATTATAGAGTTGAGGCATCCATACTTTGAAGAATGGCAATGATGCCGAGGCATTTCCAGCAGAAGCATAGTCGCATAGTTCAACATCAACAGGCTGTCTCCTTCTTCTTTGTACGATTCGGGCATGAATTTTCCTTTGAAAACCATACCTATTTCAGGGTTATCAATGGCTACGGGTATCAGCTCCAACTTACCCTCCTTATTAAAACAAGGTGTAACTACTGCTTCAAGGTCAGGGCCTGCAAGACGCGAATCACGTGCTAATACTATGGGACCTCTGCAAATAGCAACATATTCTGGAATGCTTCCTATACGTGAAACACGAGGCTGCATATCAAATTTCAGAGAAACCACATCGCCGTCCTTCCACTTTCGGGTAATATTAAGGAACTCTCCACAGCGAACACCTTTCACAATATCATTTTTACACGAACATCCGTGTTCGTGCTCCATCTAGAGAATACGGAACGAAAGCGTCATCTCTTCATCTCGCGGTATCTTCAGCGATGTTTGAATTTCACCCTGTTTCTCATAATTTCCTCCTGAGTTAAAGTAACCTTCTGGCCTCGCGGTGATGTTATATGATATTCTCCTGGAATATAAAAGCATATAGTTGCACCACGCTTATTCTGCATAACTGTAATATCAGGAATGGCAAATAGTCCACAGGGACCACTCGCTTCACAGCAATTCAACCCCATATTACATTGTTGAGAACCCGGAAGTCTCTGGCCAGAAAGCGGAGTATACTTAGCCCAGCTTGCTCCATTTTTGCGCATGGCACCCAAGTGCATTGTAAAAGTCTGCTCTATGGCGTCTGCATATTTACTATCTCCCGTAAGTAAAGCAATTGCCGGCTCAATTTTTATCCATGTTGCCGTAACACATGTTTCCTGATAGTGCTTAATAGACATATTGAATGAGCCTTTCCACCAAACCATGCTTCCATAGCCGATCCTGAACCAGTAACATTTATCTCGTATCCATGATGTTCTGCCATGTGTTCTTTACCGCTGTAAGATATTGTGTATTACCTATAAGCCGGTAAAGTTCAGCCAACCCTTCATAGCATGCCATCATCTCGTATGCCTTCTGGCCCTGTTTCCAGTTATACCAGTCGTTGGCATCGGGTTTGGGAGAGCCTGTCCTACGGCTACTTTTTGCTTTTAGAAAGTAACTGCGGCCCATCAGCAGTTTCCCAATCTTTAACATATTCTCTGCAAAAACCAGATACTGTTTTTCCCAGTAAACGAATAAAGGTAACAGAATGGTTTCAATATGGATGATGCTGCCATGCCTCTATGATTTCCCAAAGAGGCAATAGAAACATTTTTATTTTTTCAGCTCTCCCATCAAGTAATCGGCCTCTTTTTCTGTGGCAATAAGAGCTTTCTTATCTTTTTGTAAAGGCTATAATAGTTCAGAGGCCGAGCATACAATATTTACGCCCCCAAATATCCTACTCCTTCAAATGGGCTTCAGGTGCATAATTACCAATATAGCCATCGGCTGTTTGCGTAGCTACAAGCTTGTCAACAGCCTCTCGCATCATATTCATAAGAGCACGAGAAGGTTTATACTGATAGGCAATTACCGCTGAGCACATCCATTTTCCCCCAAAAACTCCCTTGCCAGAGGTGTGTTTCTGTGCGTTCAAGAAAGGACTGACCAATCGGTCTACATCCTGCATACAAACGCCATTGTCATACACTTTCGATAATTGTACACCCACATATCCTTTTAGAATTTCGCTATTTGCAGGCAATAAAAAAATCACTTACCGTTTCTCCCACTCTTTGCCTGCGCTGTTAGGCAAAGAGTGAGGGCAACAGCCATAATACTTTGTTTCATAGGTATTTAAATATTATATTTTATAGTAAAAGCTTTATATAGATAGTATTCTGTTACAAAATATTGAAAACTGCAACATATCCATGCTACTTAGGAATTTGACAGAAAGCAGATTGCTGTTACAAAAGACAGCTGTTATTCACCTCCTGCGAACTGTTTAATACGCTGTTCCTCGAAAGTTTGCAAATTAATAAAGTTCCATTGTGTTCGGCAACAATATAATCGTCTAATCCCTGCATCACTACCTTCTTTTCATTAGCTGTATGAATAATACAGTTATGGGTTTCAAAAGTTTTCACGTCAGGCCCAATGCAACTATTACCATACATATCACGTTTTCGACTGCAACAGTAAAAGCACTCCAGGTTCCCAGGTCGCTCCATCCAAAATCAGCAGGGCAAACAAATATCTCTTCTGCTTTTTCCATTACAGCATAGTCAATAGAAATATTCTCGCAATCACCATAATATTTGTCTATATCAGCCTGTTCCTGTGGTGTTCAAGCACATCTTTTCAGCCGTTCAAATATATTATTGATTCGAGGTGCATAAATACGTAAAGCATTTACAATTGTTTCTGCACTCCATACAAATATTCCTGCATTCCAAAAATAGCCCTTTTCGCTAATATGCAGCGTGTGGCAGTAGGGAGATCAGGCTTCTCACGAAACGAGTCAACACGATAAATTTCCTATGCCTTGGCGCATTACTCGACAGGTCGGCCTTGATATATCCATATCCTGTTTCAGGGCGAACGGCTTTCATTCCCCAATGTGACAATGGCATCGGTTTCACTTGTAAAGCCAAGACATTCCCTGATAACTCGCTGAAATTCTATCACATCTGTTACAATATGGTCACTGGGGGTCACCACAATATTGGCACGTTCATCACGCATTTTGATGCGCCAGCTTACATAAGCGATACATGGAGCCGTGTTACGACGGCAAGGTTCGAGCAGAATATTCTCACAGCAGGAATATCGGGAAGCTGCTCATGAACCAGTGCTGCATAGCGCTTATTGGTTACAATCCACATATTTTCAGGTGGGCAAATACCCTTAAAACGATCACAAGTTTGTTGTATAAGGGTACGCCCTGTTCCCAGTACGTCAATGAGTGCTTAGGGGCTAACTGTACTCATAGGCCAAAAGCGGCTCCCCTACTCCGCCAGCCATAATTACCAAATGGTTATGTGATGAAATATTCTCCATAATATGCTCCCTTTTTCTTTTATGCCTTTATGCAATATTAAATACTATTTGCGTTATTTATATGTCACCAAAATTAGCTATTTTTATATGACACCTCCAATGCTTTACTACAAAAATAACACCTTTTGGCACATTTTTAGTTGTGCTAATATATAAAATCAACATGTTCGCAGAACAAAAGTAACAGGTAACAGCCATGTACAACTACTCATCGTCACTTTTTACGCTTTTTATATGCCTTGCTTACGTTATAAGGCGATATATATTGTCATTACTACCAAAGCCGGTGACCCTTGTTGCTGGATGCCAGCTGAAACAATCATGCAGAAAACACCGCACGAAAGTTAATGGTGCTCAGGCACAACGGCAAAATATACAGCATCATGGTCGGTCAAATTCTCCATGTAATGGCTGTGACCTTCAGGACAATAGTGACACTGTCCGGCCGACACACCTCTGTATGACCGTCATAATGAAAGGTAAGTGTGCCGCTTATTGAAATATTATTTCATAATTTCCCTCGTGAGTATGTAAGCCACTTGACGCTCCTGGCCGTAAAGTCGAATACATTATCTTAACCTTATCATCAGAAATAATTGCGAGTATCGAGTGCCCCTTCACCGCCTTTAAACTTCTTTATGTGAATTTCTGCGATTTTTCAAAAATCAATAATCATAATATTTATACTGTATTTAAACTGTTATTAAACTACAACTTCTTGTACTTCACAAAGATAAAAAGTTTTTAAATATAGTCTATCAATAACAGAGAAATATTTAAGTACTTCATACTTTGGCCAAATTTTAACTCGTACGCTTGCTGATACAAGTACATAACAGGAAACCCTGGTATCTCATTATAGAATATTCCTCATTCGTTTATTATGATTTCCATCGCTCAAAGAACTTATTTGTTGCCCCGCTTTAAGCTGTTTTTGTAATAGGATGACGGCCGCCGTACGCTCGGTTGACGGCCGCCGTACGAGTGTGCGACGACTGCCACACAACATGTGTGACGGCCGCCATATCTTCAGCATTTGCGGCATATCATGCTACAACTACATGCAAAAATGGCCGACAAATTGTCGGTAAGGAGTTGTATTTAGCCATGAATCGTAATAATTATCGAAGGAGCTCGGTATACTAATGTATAATATTCAGATTAGAGCAACACCTCTTCCTTCTCAGTTATGTTTTATAGAACTTTCAAATAGAAAGAGACAAAGATATTGTTTTTACAAATAATGGTACCGACAGTATAATTGAAAACGTGTTTCAATATCTATAAAAACACATGAAAAACAAACAGAGTTCAAGACCAATAAATAGTAAAGGCAATTACAATAAAAGTAGATATTGCCAAACTATATTTGCAGGTACGTATTTCAGCAAGTACCATATATATACATTTTTGTGGAAATATGCTAAAAGCTTTGGGCGTTAGCTAATATTCATATTCCTTTAAGATCAATTTTCCTGCAAATATATGAGACCCATTTATAGCAGCTATACTAAGCCAATATTCTTGGCTTGTATTGATGTATTTAACCGAAGAGTCGTCATTGACGTCTATTTGCAGAAATCTTCTCTCAATAATTGAACAGGATAATCGTAAATTTTGAATTTCCCCGTAGAAAATACTTATGCTCGAAGTTGTCACATCTCCACAGATGTTACGTAAACAGACTATTTCCTCTATATGCCTACGCTGCTATACCAAACTTATCTTGCACACTTCTACCAATTAATGAAGGGAATTGATGGAAATTCTTCTTTGTCTGTTTTCCTGTTTCAGCGTGTTACAATTTCCTTATAGATGCGACCATTGCTATATTTCACTATGTTAATCCCTTTTTGTGGAGTATAAATACGGTGGCCCTCGAGTGTATAACGTGCAATTTCGACTGCATTACTCTGTTCTTCTGACAGGGAGGATATGCCTGTTGGGTTGCATCGGATATACTGCATTTGGCTGCATTTTTCAATTTTCTTTGTGTTCAGATTAATCAGTAACACGCAGACTTTCAGCTTCGATTTATCTTGTAACAGTTTATTACGGGAAATATCAAACACCTGTTTGAAACTTTGTTCTTTATCTATTTCAATCGGAGTCTTAATATAGTCTTCAACGGATGGAGTATAAACTCCTTTCGCTGCTATGGCTGTAAAGTTGTTGGGAAGGTTCGTAATCACCGATGGTAAATCGATAAATTTGTTCAGCTCTTCGAAATACCGCGTAAAATAATCTTTCCAGAGAAGTTGTTGTTTTGCGCCCATGAGGGATTACTCATTCTGTCTTCGGTAAGCACATAGGCCAAATGCGTATGTTGCATCTTTAGGGAGCAAACACGAAATGTAACACGAGGAGTTACGGTAATTTTTCTTTATTGCTATCCCATTGGCTGATACATCAACGTCCATATCGGCACCTATGGCCCGCTCTTCTTCAAACTCGTTTATGGCAGTATAATATGTAAGCAATTTGCTTCTATTCATTTTGGAGCGTCGGGTAGCTTCTTATTTCCTGAAGCTTTCCAGGCATAGTCAGAACAGACTAAAAGGGTCTGATATGAATGGCAATACCAATGAAATCATCAGCATATTTATTTTTCCAGATTCTCCATGAGAGCAATGCCGCGCGGACAGTATTGACACCACATGCCTGTATATTCTTCAACGACAACTCTTCTGTGAGGAACTTGTGTAACTGTAACTCTGGGAATGGTGGCGTATGGGATAGTAGCTCTGTTAACTTCGCCATTAACTTTCGTAATTTCTACTTGCAATTCTGTTTCCGAAAGCTGGTTGTGGGCGGCACATCTATTTCAACGAGTTGCCACATCCATGCGACGGAGTGGCTCTTTTCATGATATATTTTTCTCCAATAGAACTGTTCCTTGAAAGATAGCTTATATTCAAAGTTGAGAACTTTGCTATTACCATAGTTCATTACGGACAGTTTCCCTTGCCACTACTGGCGTTGATGGGCACATATACCTTGCTTCCAGCAGAAGGTGCGAGGCTATAATATTCGGCATAAAGACGGTTTGAACAGCAGAATGTAGCAACGACGGCGAGTAACAGAATATATATTCTTTTAATCATATTGAATCAGTGTTTTGTTTTTGTCTACGAATTAATAAATCGTATATTTCTTTGTGGAAACTGTACCTTGCTTATCTCTGCACTAACAATATAAATACCTTTTGAGAGTTTTTCAGGGTATTAAGCTGTTTGTAGAGCAATACACACATTAGCGTCGAAAACATTGTAAGTGTTACCAGTCTGTATTGCAGAAGAAGTAATGCCTGTACTCTCGGGCATAAAGTTTATGGTAATCTGTGGTCCCATTCTTATCTATCGTTATGCCATCGTTGGTATCTTCACTGATAATAAGTTGTAGTGTAACCTTGCAATGCCCTTTTGTGAGGAACTCACGCTCGATAGAGAGTTCAGTTTTTTCACCAATGTTCATCTCTTTTTGTTCAAAATGGTAATTGCCTGTTGTTGTTTTGAAATGTACAATCTTCAAATGCACATAGCTTCAACTGACCCTCTTCCATTTCAGTAATGGTATATGAGAGTCTTACTTTCTGGGCTTTTCCCGAGATGTTTGAAATGAATAATTTTGCTGGCATTATCTTTTGCCCCGGAAAAAAAAGATCATCTTCAACTTTGCTTACATTAAGCATAAATTAGAACTAATCGACTTTGTCCTTCGGCATTAGTAAAAATAACTTTATCCGTGACCGTTTGCGCCTGTGTGCCTATAACAGTAAAAAAATGAGCAAACTTAAAATACAAAGTAATCGTAATTTCATGTTTTTAATGATTATAATTTGTTTATGGGTTGGTAATTTTTGTCGAACAGCCTGCAACACGCCGCTGTCGTTATAAAAGAATGCCACTATCCATGCTTTGTCAGGCAATATGCCGTTAGGCAGCGTGTAGGTAGTTGTATCTTTGCGGGTCTGATTAAACGATAATGTCAGCTCTTTGCCCCACTCTCCGTTAACTGCAGCTCGTAGCACGTGGTTGTGTATGTAATTCTTTTCTAACCTGTTATTTGGGAAAAGCTGGTGCAACAATCTCGTCTTCAACCAACCAGAGTTGAAACCGCCCTTTTTCGTCAGTATTCACGGTTTTCAAATGGGTCTCTATTTCCATACTATGGTTGTTAGCATCATACTGGCAATTAAGTTCTATACTTACCGTTGTTGTCTGGGCAAATTCATCATAGATTTTACCTGCCCATGCGTTTTTAGCCAATATACCTCCTCTACGGTTGATTATAGCTTTTGGTACATTTGGAACCGACCAATGGGTGTAATAGGTATCCCCTATATCCGTACGCAATCCCACAGAAATAGGTGTTGGTTTAACGGCAAGCGGCCCAGCATGAATCGCAACCGCAATAAGCTTGTCAGCTCCCATAGGTAGCTTGTAACTTAGTAATGTCATCAGTGGCTCCAGGACAGTAAATACAACGCTGCCCAGTAAAGTCTTCTATTAGTACATTTCTTTGAATAGCTGCAGCTGGGACTTCTACAAAGCGCTTGTCAGAATCAATAGGGTCGCAGCTTGCCAGAAGCGTAACACCAAGCAAAAGAAGGAAATATATATGTTTCATTCTAATCAGAAATTATAATTATAAGAAAGTGATAGACCTTTGGTTGCAGGAATATATCGACACACGCCTCCCGAACAGTTGAACCCAGCACGCGTTCGTCCATAGCCCATTTGTAATCGATGCTCCGTCGCTGTATGTTACATAGCCTTGATAATAGTGTACACGAGTGTTCCCAAGGTTGTAAAGGTCACTCAAAGTAAACATCCAACGTGGTGCCAGTGACAGTTCTGCCAGGCGAAAGCCCAATCCTTTGTCACCATCTTTCGAAAAAGATACTGTCCTTCAACGCGCAATGTTGTTTTGCGTGCCAGCTTTTGTTTTCAGGTCAGCCACCACTATATGTGAGTTTAACATACCTCCATGTCCTTCGAGCAGGGTTTGATTGTATCGTTGGTTCATGTACATGAAGTTGAGTTTTGTGTCTTTGCTAAGACGTTTCTCCTAACTGCACATCAATATCTTGATAATATGTCGATGGTCCCCAAGCCCAAAAATGAACTTTCGTAACCATCAGTTCCCATGCCGCCTGTCACCTTGCACAGAATGAACATGTGAAAAGTTTATTTTCACCATTGTTCCATATTTACCTCCCAGCATAGAGCCTTTAGGAAAAAGTGTATGCTCCTCGCTGCTTGATAAGCCCATTCACCGTCAGGGCGCGTGGCATAGGATAAAGGGCAGGTAAAGTATAGGTGTGTTCTATGGTGAAAGCAGGCATGTGATTGACAAAATGAAGAGGTGCCTTCCATTCCTCTTATACTTCGAAATGCCATGTTTGTGCTACGTTTAGCTTGCAGAAGCAGGCTCATGCCGCGTTTAGAATACGAACCCGAAAGCATTGCTACATAGCCGTTTCGATAAATATAGCCATTATCAGCAGAAGGGTCTTGTGTTTTCATGGCCATTTCAGCCAGTATATTTAACGAGTGATGTTGCATGCGTAAACGAATATCAAACGCATTAACATGACGAGGAAGGCGGAGTCGGTGTGTAGGGTCTGTCATGATAATATCTTCTTTCTCATACTTGTTAATGTATGAAAAACCAAGCATTGCATAAGTCTTCCGCTTCTGTAATCCTTTGAACCACTCGTCGATATTTAACTCAACGTCGCCTCCTGTCAGCCAACTGTTGTTGTGTTTCCAATATCTACGTTGGCGTCCTGTGATTATTTTCAACGCAACACCGTCTAATGGGCGATAAGAAAAATGTGCACCTTGTAACGAATTATCAATGCCAAGGCTACGCTCTTCATAAGCACGAAGGATAAAGCCTGACCCAAATTGCTCATAAAAACTGCCCAATGTCAATTCCGCATTCTTATAACGACCTTTTATATAAGCATAAGGAACTCCCCAACCTTTAAAATCATTCTCAAAGCCTGGAAGTGGATATTTCAGATACTCTAGCCTTGCTCCAGCCTCTATGTAGCGACTTGTGCCTTTTAGATCAAGATAAGTATTTGTCAGAATATAACCGTCACGCGTGTTTGCCCCTATCGTTGGGTCTTTTTCTGGTATAAGAATATCGCTCTGAAGTGCACCAGAGAAGTTTACTTTATCCGATGTCTCTTGTGCACTAATCCGTAGGTTTATTAAACTAGACAAAGTAAACCAAGCATTATCCATCTTTTCATACGGCTACTTGCTTGCTATTTCTTTAATCTTTTTCGTAAAGCTCTGTTTCTGCGCCATCGGTATAGCCATTGTGTTTATAAACAATGTTTCCGCGCCCGTCAAGTAATATCATGTAGGGAATCATTTGAATACCAAATGCACGACATAATTCGCTATTGGGATCAAGTAGCACATCATAGCGCCAGCCGTTTTTGGTCAACAAAAAGGTTTCACTTTATTCATATTCTGTGCCCTGATCTATGGATACAGCAATGAGCCGTACACCAGTCTCTTTCTGCCATTCATCGTAAACCTCGTCAATAGCCTTGAGTTCTCGATTACAAGGTTTGCACCAAGTTGCAAAAAGCAACCATAAAGGGTTTCCCATTATTAGACAGGGTATCAATCTGCACGGTTTTACCGTTAATTTCTTTAAGAGTTATTTTTAGTAACTTTTCCTTGTGAATAACTTCCCAAACTAATCAGTAATAAGCAGGGATAGAAAGTATTTTATTCATATTATTGTTATAGAGCATTTGTTATAATATACAAACAATGAGAAATGGCATCAATGTAAGATAGATGAAACTACTAATACGCCAATATGCCAAATCATTATTTCTTCACTTTTCTGTCCGTTAATGATATAAATCCCTTTAGGTAATTGGTCGATAGGAGTAGCTATGCGAATTCCCTTATGAGATTATAAACAACAGAAGTTTTAGATGCTTTTTCTATCGTAGAAATATCTGTACTCACAGGTGCTGCAACAGCAAACTGCACACGAGGAGTGATGTTATTCCATACATCTACTCGCTGTCCATCTCTCTCTATTTCTACATGTACCTCGTAAGTATGCCCAGCTTTCAGACGATTAAGTGGGAGCTCAACAAGCGTTTTCTTAGGGTATATGTAGTTGAAAGGTTGAAATGATACAAAACGATTTTGAACCAAGTTCAATAAATTCTCCATTATCAATGTCCATTGCACGATAACGTAGCTGGACCAGAATATGCTTTTCCTCCACGTAATTCTGCAGTACCATCAGTCCTAACTTTTTGTGTTTCGTTCATATTAAACGCCCTTGTAGAGCTTGTGGCTTTTCCATTGGCAAGGAAATCAATACCATTGATACTGAGCTTGTATGGTGCCGTATTGGGTAGCACATCAACCTCTATTGGTGTATCCGTTGTGATAGGTATCTTTTCAAAAGTTTTATCTCCCTTATCTAGAGAAATGAAGAAGTTAACGGTATAACGACTCAAGCATGGCGTTGCTGTTGCCATTTGTAGAATAAGATGTTAAAACAGAAGCGCGCATCAGAGTCGTTTCGAGCCGTTGAGCACACACAAATTCTTGATTAGGAGCAGTGTATTTAATACCATTCTCTTTCCCTTCAAACCTACAATAAGGTTTCCTCGAATATCTTCCCAGCCATCGTTGCGTACAACTATACCTAATACGCCTTGGTCACCGCTTCCCTTGATAGAGCGGAGCTAGCACTTCAGGCTTTCGCGCTAACGTAAGAGGAGACGCGAGCATCAATGTCTTTACCTTAATCCTATCGCTTGTTAGCTCTACGGTTTTGCGTGTTTGCGCAAGCTATTGCCCTGCCAACCTGAATAAGTGGAAGGGCGCTCAACTAACTCGTTTGAAAGCGGTTTAAGCGTGTAAGTTCCATTGGAAAGTCCTGTAAAATCGATGTTATTGAAATTAATTGTAGTCGTCGCGAAGATGCTATTAAGCTCTATTCCTGTTTGAAAGGAGTTGAAAAGTTTCACCCGTTCTCCTTTATCATTGTAAAGACCTAACGCTATCTTTCCGTAAAACGGCCGAGATCGCTATTGATAGGGCTATTGCTACCCACTTTTTCTATGATGGCATTTAATACCGTACCACGCTCTACGTCTTTTTCTGTTATTGTAAAAGCATGTGCGCTTCTTGTTTCTACTTCTCGCGTGGCTGCAAACTCTTGATGATTTCCATCTTTGGGGTGTGCGAAAACAACTTCTATTTCCTCATAAAACTTACCTTCTCTTAATCCAAATCCGCTAACATTAAGATAAATAGTATTGATATCAAAGTATCCATCGATGCTCTCCACCCAGCCCCAATTAACGTGTACGAATCCACGTCTGTCGTATCCATCAAACACGAAAACATGTGAACCTCCACAGACCAGAACAGGATATCCCTCGGCAAGTTCATTGAGAAGAGCTTCATGAAAAGTTCCCGCAAGCATATAGTCTTTATAAAGGTGACGCACCGAATAACCGAAATTATTGCGCAAAGCCTCCATAGCATAGTGCAGATTAGAGTTGCTTCCCTATAATAGTAATGCATACGAACGGCCTTCCCAACATCTCGCATCAGCACGCCTACGGCATCTCTACCTCTCGTGCTCATGTCTTTTGCTCTATCTCGCATGTCTTTCCACAGATAGTCTACACTTTTTGCGCTTCCGAACCTTCAGAATTAATGTAGGCAGCAGGCGCACCCTGACCACTTATGATAATACATCAGCCGTGCAGTAGCAGTGGCAACGCATCCAGTAGGCGTATTCACCCCATCAGGAGCAGGGGTATACAGGTTAAAGGGATAATTTTGTTCCCAATGACAGGTAAGTAACGGCAATACTTTCACGTTTTTGAGGAAGCTTCACAGAGGGTATTTGGGCCTTTTTGCACGTACAGCTGATACCACGCTTTCATAACGTTGAAGCATGGCTTTTAAATTCTTCGGGAATGGAATTCTTGGCGTTAGCTGCGCTCATCGTTCCATAACCCACCAACTCGTTCAATTGACTTTCGCCCGAAATAATAACAAATTGGTTATCACTGGCGTTTGTAAAGAGATAATAAGCAGGTTGCTTACTGCTCCCGTTGCACGTGTGGGGCGTCGTTGCCCGTAATTCGGGATTTGCAAGATACTTCGATGCTATCACTTGGGCTGTATTTTTGTCTACAGGTTCTCCCCACGAAAGAAGTTGCTGCGCAGCATGCGGCAAGCAACATTGTAAGAATGTAATTCGGTTTCATTTTTTAATATTCAGGCCTAATGAATTAACTCTTTATTTTCACTAATAAGGTAGACTCGATTGCAAAAATTACTTAATCTTTTTGTAAAAATAGATTTATTTGTCCTAAAGTTAAGTTGGATGATTTTAACTACAAAAATGCAATTATATTTAAGAATATAAAATGTCTTTTATCAACCACAATAGTCACCAAGTTAAAGCCTATTATCTGTGGTAATAGTCTCTACCTTATAATTATAAGGCATATACATACGACTCAATATTTTAGATTAATAGCCTATTGGAACATTTAAGAAGTAAATGTCAAACACATCACCTTTCAACATCCAATAAAGAAATGAAAAATCATATTGAGAAGCAATCTCAAGCACAAATCATTTATTACTCCAACTTATGCTTGTTGGTTCATACTCTACATCTACCCTTGGGTTTTAATGGTTGTTTCAGATGATACAAAAGAAAATCGATAATCGCAGCCCTCATGCCAGCGCGAACAACCATAGGCCGTTTTTCCCTTTATTACATGTCCCTGTCCACACTTCAGGCAAATATCGCCTTCGTGAGGTCCCTGAAGTATTTGCAGTTGCTGCAATATTTGCAGTAGTAGGTTTTGTTTTCTTCTTTGCAGAAGCACGTCGTAGCTTTGTCTTCCCCGTTGTCTTTACAGTGGCTGTACCCGCCGGCGACTTGGGCTTTACAGGAGGTTCATCAGGCGTAATGCCTTCAATAGTGCAGTTACTATTGTCGTGCATCACATCGGTTACAATTTCGTTTACCTGTTGTTTAAGCTCTTCTATAAACTGTGCAGGCTGATAACGGTGGTGCTCTATATCGCGCAGCTTCTTCTCCCAGATGCCTGTCAATTCTACACTGGTCAATAATTTTTCATGAATGGTATCAATAAGCTGAATACCCGTAGGCGTTGCCACCAAGTTTTTACGCTGCCGATGGATGTAATGACGCTTGAAAAAGTGTCTCGATAATGCCCGCCCGCGATGACGGACGACCCTATGCCATTCTCTTTCATAGCAGCGCGAAGCTCGTCGTTATCAACCAGTTTGCCCGCTGTTTCCATAGCCCGTAGCAACGAAGCATCAGTATAATACTTTTGGGGGCTGCGTCTGTTTTTCCGGTTAGTGTAGGCTTGTGCGGGCCCGATTCGCCACGCGTAAAGGACGGCAATACTGCTTCTTCGCTATCCTGCTGATGCTGTGTTGCCCGTGGGGTTATCAGCATTGTCGGAATGGTCATCTTCGCTTTGTTCGGCCTTTGTAAATACTATTCGCCAGCCCGCATCAATGATTTCCTTGCCCGTTGCCTTAAATTCGATGCCTTTATTCTCGTAGCTCTTTTGCCTGGCTCATCAGCCGTTTCGTCCTCTTTTTACCACGCCAACAACCGTTGTTGTAGCAAACTTACAGTCGGGATAAAAGGCTGCTATGAAGCGGCGTGCAATCAAATCGTAAACATGTTGTTCATTGTCTGTCAGGGCCCGATGGGGTTTGTCCCGTAGGTATTATAGCATGGTGATCAGGTTTACCTTTGAGGTGTCGAACACACGCTTTGACTTTGGTAACTTCAGACTTATGGCAGCCAATTGTCTGATGATTTCGAGATAAGGCTTCTGTCCTGCCAGTTTGATTTGGCTTACACCATTAAGTATTGACGGACATTTAGGATAAATATCGTCTGACAAATATGTGTATCAACACGTGGGTAAGTGGTCAGCTTCTTTTCGTAAAGCCCCTGAATAAAGGTTCAATGTAAGCTCGGCCGAAAAGCCGAACTTGCGATTGCAGTCGACCTGCAGCGAGGTAAGATCGTATAATTGGCGCGGAGCTTCTCTTTGCCTTGTTTCTTTTCAACACTCTTCACCGTGAAAGGGCGACCTTCGATTACCGCAAAAGCCTGACGTCCTTCATCCTCCGAACTAAACTTGCCCTGCGGTGGCCGTAAAAAGCGTATTGCGGTAATGGTAGAGAGAACCCAATAGGGTTCGGGTTTGAAATTGTCAATTTCTTTCTGCCGTTGTACAATCAGGGCAAGCGTTGGTGTTTGTACACGTCCGATGGAAAGTACCTGACGGTTACGCCCGTACATCAGCGTATAGAGACGTGTAGCATTCATGCTCAGGAGCCAGTCGCCGATAGCGCGACACAATCCTGCAAGATACAGGCTCTCATAATTATCTTGAGATTTTCAGTTTTTGGAAAGCCTTCTCGATGGCTTCGTCCGTCATCGACGATATCCACAGGCGTTTAACGGGCATTTTACATGAGCCATCTGCATTACCCAGCGTTGAATAAGCTCGCCTTCCTGCCCTGCATCGCCACAGTTTATAATTTCGTCGGCACCGGCATACAGTTTTTGAGATGACGTTAAACTGCTTTTTCATGCCCTGGTCAGGGATGAGTTTGATACCAAAACGTGACGGAACCATAGGCAGTGCAGCCAGTGTCCAGTAGTGCCAGTTGGGCTGATAGTCGTTAGGTTCTTTCAGTTCGCACAGGTGTCCAAAGGTCCATGTTACCTGATAACCGTTGCCTTCCATATACCCGTCCCTTGATGTGGTGGCACCCTAATATACGTGCAATATCACGGCTACGCTTGGTTTTCTCTGCTATGCAAACAATCATCTCTGTATATATATTGTCCTAAGCCGCAAAGGTAACAAAAATCATGTATATACTTGGACGTTTACTTTTTCGTTTTATATTTGCTCCACCTATCTTTACTTTATATTATGAGATACCTGCTGCTAACTTTGCTCTTTTCTCTGCATGGCAACAATACATACTTATGCACAGAACGACCGCTCGTGGGAAGAATGGCTGGAAACGATGACCAACACTGACGATGCCGAATCAGGCCGTTTGGAGATGACCTATGAAGAGTTGAGCGAACTGGAAAACCACAAGATTGACCTTAACTGCTGCACACGTGACGAGCTGTTGCAACTGCCTTTTCTGTCGGCCCAGCAGGTAATGGACTTTATAGAATATCGTGATCATCACGGCCATATTGAAACGATAGTTGAACTTTACATGATCAGGTCAATGGGAAAAGCACCATTGACCTGCTTTCCCACTTTGCAACCATCTATCCCTGAGGTTGTAAAGGATACGCTTCCGTCGCTGAAAAAACCTCATCAAATACGGGCGACACGAACTCCTGGCCACCTTAAGGTATCTGTTTTATAACCGCCGGGGCGATGAAAAACGGGTACTTGGGCTATAAGTATAAGCACTGGATGCGCTATACTTTTACATCGGGACAGCACGTAAAACTGGGCCTTGTTGCATCACAAGATGCCGGTGAACCGTTCTTTGCAGGGCAGAATAGTATGGGCTATGACTTCTATTCGTTCTACCTGATGTTGCAGAAATGGGGATGTGTAAAGCGCATGGTGGCGGGCCGTTACAGGCTAAAGTTCGGACTTGGACTTGTGATGAACAACTCGTTTGGGCTGGGGAAAAATCAATACTCTCGCTACAATGGGACGTTCAATTAACAATATTACGCCACACGGCAGCCGCTCAGAGGCTAATTATTTACAAGGTATGGCAGCCACTTTTAAATTGTCTAACGTTCTTTCTGTTACACCTTTTGTCTCATGGCGTACCATAGACGCCACACTAAACCGTAATTCTTCAACCGTTGCCACACTGCTCCGAACAGGCTACCACCGTACGAAGAGCGAAATGGAGCGACGCCGAAATACCTCTCAAAGCCTTTTCGGTACCAACATTACCTTTTTTAAGAATGGGTGGCATGTGGGCATAACGGGGTTCTACACAGCTTTCAGCCGTGAACTCAGCCCACAACAACACAGCTTTTACCGCCGCTGGTACCCGCGAGGATCGCAATTTTGGAACGCAAGTATTGATTATGGCTACCTGAATGGACGATTAAATATATCGGGCGAGACGGCAACAGGAAACTGTAAGCATATAGCAACCATCAATACACTAAGCTATCAACTAACCCCCATACTAACGCTGATAGCCCTGCAACGCTATTATCCTTACCAATATTACTCACTGTTCAGCCAGACCTTTGCCGAAGGAGGGGCGGCACAAAATGAAAGTGGTATATACATTGGAGGCAACTTAACTATCGGCCGTTGGACACAATTGTTATTCTATACCGATTACGCATGGTTCGCATGGCCTAAATATCGTATATCGGAATCGTCAGGAAGTTGGGACAATATGGCACAGCTGTCATGGCAAAAGAATCAGTGGGGCTGGGCCATCAGGTACAGGATAAGGACAAGGAAAAGGGATATTATAGGTAAAAAGGTACTGTTCCATACACCGAACAGCGCATACGGGCTGCCGTTACTTACAACAATAACGGATGGAACTTACAAACACAGGCCGACATGGCATTATGCCGGTTTACCCAAAACAGTTTCGGGATAATGCTTACTGAAAATGCAGGCTATAACTATAAACGCTTAAGAACGAATCTTACCATAGGATATTTTCATACTGACGACTATAACAGCAGACTATATACGTATGAACGGGGTGTGCTTTTACAATTTGTCGTTCCCCTGCTTCTATGGTAAAGGTATACGAATGGCATTGAATACGCGCGTTGATTTCACAAGCCATCTGATGTTAACAGGTAAGATTGGTATGACAAAAACACTTTGACCGACAAGTAATTGGTAGCGGTTTGCAACGGATAAACGGTAGCTCGATGACTGACCTTGAGGTACAATTGCGCGTAAAATTATAAACAAAGTCGCAGAAACTAAAGCATTATTGTTCACTGATGCCACATAAAGTGCTGCACCTCCTCAACAACCTGACAAACCTCTTCATCAGTCATTGTCTGGTTACAAGGCAGGCTCAGTTCTTCGCGATGGATACGTTCGGTAACGGGTAATGACATATCGGTCCACTCTTTATAACATGCCTGCTGGTGAGGGGGATGGGATAATGAATCATTGTGCCTATACCCTTGTCGGCAAGAGCCTGCTGAAGCTCGTCGCGACGAGCGCAAAGGACAGGGAAAATGTGGTAATTGCATGACAGATCATTATGTCCTGAGTCATGCCATACGTCCTTTCCAGGGAGCGACAGCCCTGCTATATCGAGCTGAGAATAATAGTAAGAAGCTATGTTTCTGCGACGGGCATTTTTCACTATCTATGTATTTCAGCTTTTACAGAAAGCACCGCTGCCTGCAGCTCATCGATACGACTGTTTCTTCCTTTATACGGGAAGACATACTTTTTTACCGGAGCCGTAATTGCCCAAAGCTCTCACAAAGTCGGCCAGTTCCGGGTTATTGGTTGTTACTGCACCTGCGTCACCCAACGCCCCCAAGGTTCTTGCCCGGATAAAACGAGTGGGCAGACGCGTCGCCTAAAGCCCCAGTTCGATGACTTGTTACGCCTCTATGGTTATTCGGTGCTTTTATAAGTTTATCTTCATGGTGTAAAGAAGACGATAAATGTGCATCGTTCCACAAACACCCTACCGATTGTGCATTATCTCAATCAACAACAAATGATGTTGTTTACAAAGGTCAGAGATATGCGACGTCATAGCACAACGGCCGTACATGTGCACTAAAAAGTATGGCCTTTGTACGAGGCGTTATAACCCGTTCAATCAGTTTGTCGTTTATTTCCAAGTTTTTCAGGCTGTGGTTCTACAAGCACAGGGGTAAGTCTGTTTTCTGTAATTGACAGTATTGAAGCGATGTAAGCATTGGCTGGCACTATAATTTCATCGCCAAAATGCAATATACCCATTTCGAGATAAGCACGAAAAAAATCAAAGTCAGGGCATCGAGTCCGTTTCCACATCCCACGCAGAAACGGGTACCAATATAGCTGGCATATTGTGCCTCAAAGCCCTTGGTGGCGTCACCTTTGAGGTACCAGCCGCTGTCTATTACGCGATTAGCTGCGGCCTTTATTTCGTCGTGTGCTGCGCTGTAATTTTTTTAGCGATAAATAATCTATCATAAGTTGACGAAAAACAATGTATTCCACCCGAAAAAGGCTATACCTTACAGGCCCCATTCGTAAGTATCGTACACCACTGCACGCCCTCCGAAGCCTTCCTTAAAACCAATCAGACCCTCGTTTATGACACTACATCCCTGTTCTGTCAGAGCTGCCAAGATCGAGGTAAGCGTAATCAGGATAATCCTCGCACATAATTTTGTCGTAGATAATCTCCATAGCACCTGATGCCATTCCTTCGTCATTACCCGAACTATACTGCGCATGCACAACTTGTTGAGACAGATAAATGGTTACTCCCCGACAATATGGCTGTCCTTATAGGCGTTATATTGGATAATATTTTTGGGAAATTTGACTGTAACAACTGCATCTCAGCCAATGTGTGTACAGGTTTCGACTGGTAACGCTGATGTAAATGTTCTTCCAAAACAGGCCAAAACTCAGCAATATCAGCACCACGCTGTACCGAAATGCCGTTTAAACGTGCCTTTTTCAGCTGACGAAGATGGTTTCTCCGCCATTTTAAATGCTGCTGAATAAAAGATGGTTGTACCAATGTTTCTTGTATAAAGTTTTGCCCCGCACTTCCAAAAAGAGCATATAAATCTTCTTCTGACGGCACCTGATGGTATATCCAGGGGATGGCTTTTATACAGTACACGTTTGAACCCTTTAAGGCGCAAGTAATCGCCAAGCTCCTCAAAAAGATGGCAGGTTTCAACGGCAGTAACATGCCTGTCCATGATAAGTCCGCCATAAGTAAGACCGAAATGAGAATAGAAAACGTCGTCTGAACAATGCACCGGCAACAGAGAATGGAGCTTACCATTCTTGTAAAACATAAGACTATAATCATGAAAACCGATCAGAATGATAATCCATGTAGTTGCGATAAAACAAGAAAGTAGCGTTTCGGGCCTTGCTCACGTATTCGTCCCACGCTGCTTTGTCATGAAGAGAATATCGTTTTAATTTCAAACATGTAAACGTTTATTGATGTCGTTTTTTCTTAGTTCCTCTTATATCATCAAGAAAAACATCATAGTTTCGTATGTAATCGTCTTCAGCAAAATAATCTTCAGCAAGTACCAAACAAACGGCTCCTGAAGAGAAATCTTCAAGTGTTCGCTATACTCCGGCCTCAACAAGCAAAGCCTGATAAGGGCGGTTAAGAAGATAAGTACGACGTATTTCCCCATCGGTAAGAGCAACGGTGAAAGAACCGCTCGCCGCAACGATCAGTTCACGACATTGCTTATGTGCGTGCCCCCCACGGTGTTCGCCGGCCGGAATATCGTAAGTCCAATATACTCTACGTATTTCAAAAAGGGATGCTTTTCAGCTGTTCGGCTACTGTTAGATTACCGCGAGGGTCTGCTATTCGGGGTAAATCGATGATTTTTCCCAACATAAAGATTGATACTAAACTTCTATATTGATTTATTAAAACATGCTTTCCCCAAATGCCCGTCAGACAACATGGTATTTACCTTTTTCATGTAAGGGTCGGTACCTAACACGGTTTTTGCCAACCGCTTAGCTTTGTCGCGCAGCGAATCCATATTGCAATTGACATCGTCATAACACAATACTACGCCCATCCGTCGCCCCACATGTGCTTCCGTCTTACCAAAAGATTCGAACGCGAGCACGGTCTTCACTGCATACATCTGCTAAATTATAATTTAAAGATTCATGGCTTTCGACAGGCGATAAAACCACAGCAGACGCACCGCTATGCTCTAGATGAATGACTGGAATAGCCAGACCCATGACAGCACGAAAATGTAATTCAAATTCATTGAGGTTGGTACAGTGACTCAATGTAACCATACCCGTATCGTGAGGGCGCGGACTAAGTTCAGAGAAAATAACCTCACCTTTCTTCGTTAAGAAAAATTCAACACCCCATATACCATATCCTGTAAGTGCTTTTGTTACCTGATCGGCCATATATTGTGCCGACTTTAATGCTTCTTCAGATAATTTATATGGCATCCAGCTTTCGCGATAATCGCCTCCACGCTGAACATGACCGATGGGTGGACAAAAGATTGTCGGGCCGTTTTTTTCTGCGTAACGGTAAGCAAAGTAAACTCAGACTCGAAGTCGATAAACTCTTCTATAATTACTTCCTTTACATCACCACGTCCCTCTTCCATAGCTTCGTGGAACGCATGCTGAAGTTCTTCATTATTATAAACATAACTCTGACCATGCCCCGACGACGACATCAATGGCTTAACGACACATGGAAAACCTATTTCGTCGGCAGCACGCTTAAACTCTTCATACGTTTTTTTGCGTAGAAATATTTAGCAGTTCGTAACCCTAATTCGTGCGCAGCAAGATCACGAATAGCACGTCGATTCATGGTATAATTCACCGCACGCGCAGATGGTGTTACCTGAATGCCTGCTTTTTCAAAGTCGAAGAGACACTCGGTACGGATAGCTTCAATCCCGGGAACGATAATATCAGGATGATATTTTTTCAATAGCGTTTTGACAGAGCCTCACCATCAAGCATGGAGAAGACAGCATACTCATCGGCAACCCTGCATAGCCGGAGCATTAGGATAACGATCGCATGCTATTACATACTGGCCGGCGCGTTTGGCAGCAATTGCAAATTCTTTTCCTAGTTCACCTGAACCTAATAATAGAATTCTTTTCATAAATCTTGGGCTTTGATATTTAATTAGAGTGGCATTTTATATTAAAGAATACAAATTACCTTAGGTTTCATCGTTTATTAATCGTTTTTTTCACCATTGGTGATAACTGTTCGTATAGCATCTGCCATTCAGGAGTGATAGACAATTTGTGTAAATCTTTATGAATAATATCCTGTATGACAGTTGTTGTTACATGATACTTATCAGCAAGAGCCGACAAAGGCATATGGCGATAATCTAATATTCCATAGAACGATGCTATAATATCTTTATCTATTTCACCAAGCATCGTCAGCAGAATATCTATATTTGCTTTGTCGCTCTCGCTGAAAAGGAGCCGGGATTGGCTCATCAGTTGTAAATAATTACTTAACTGTTGAGAAAGTTTGTCCATGCCGTTTATCTCCGTACATCATGCTATAATACTTCTGATAATCGCCTGAAGTAACTTCCTCTATCCAATGCTGATTGGCAAGATTCCATTTGATAGTTTTAACTATACCCTCTGCAAACTTTGTCTCTGGATACCAACCTAATTCCTTTGTAATTTTAGACGGGTCAATAGCATAGCGGGCATCATGTCCAAGGCGGTCGGCAACGTGCTCGATTAAGCTATCATTAATCCAGCTAATATCAATGTCACCATTAGCATCGTGTACCTGTTTTTTTAAGGACTTTTCGTAATTCTTTATCTTCGGACATCATATCATGAATAGTCTTAATGGTAAGTTTTACAATGTCAATATTCTTCATTTCGTTATGTCCGCCAACATTATAAACCTCACCTTCATGACCTTCACGCACTACAAGATCAATAGCTTTTACAATGATCTTCCACGTATAACCAGTCACGAACGTTTAATCCTTCACCATAAACAGGTAGCTTTTTCCCTGACAATATATTATTAATGATTAATGGAATTAGTTTTTCTGGGAAATGGTATGGGCCGTAATTGTTAGAACAACGTGTAATTGTCACTGGCATATGATAGGTATCACGGTAGGCCTGTACAAAAAGATCAGCACTGGTTTTACTCGCAGAATAAGGACTGTGTGGACATAAAGGTGTAAGCTCCGTGAAATAGCCTTCAGCCTCCAGTGAGCCATAAACCCTCGTCAGTAGACACTTGATGGTATCTCTTTCCCGCCTTCCATACAGGGTATCCTTGTATATCTTTGCCTGTTACCCATGCACGACGTGCTGCATCCATAAGATTTTGTGTCCCTAAAATGTTTACACTAAGAAAGAGTTGTGGGTCTTCAATAGAACGATCAACATGACTTTCTGCTGCAAAATTTACTACATAGTCAATATCGTTCTCTGCAAATAACTTGTCAGCAAGCTCACGATCGCGTATGTCGCCTTTAACAAAGATACAACGCTCATTGTCTATATCATCTTTAATTGTGCCAAGATTACCTGCATAAGTAAGCGCATCGAGCACAATTACCTTAATGTCTTCGTTTGCATACTTTCTGTGGAGGAGATACTTAATAAAAATTGGAACCGATAAAACCAGCCGCTCCTGTTACAAGGTATGTTTTTCATATTCTTTATAATTTATAATTATTTTTATTATTTGTTTTCTTTAGAAATAACGATATTCGCCCACGACGTGAGACTTATTAAAGGACTTAAAGACAGAATGATAACGAAAGAAAAATAAAACATTATCATGCTATTTAGATATAGAACAGCCGTTATAGCAAAAGATAGAAGCCCAACAAGACTTAGATTTTTAATCAGCTGAGTTTGGTTCATACGGTTTTAACGGTTATCAGTTTTTACACGTTTTCCTAATGTTATAACCTCACAATCGGTAAATTTATTGCCTTCAATGGTAAGCCTTACGATGGTTCTTTCTTTATGCCATCCTGTAACACCAGCTGCTCCAGGATTTATATGCAACAGCCCCAGCGTCTTATCCGTCATCACTTTCAGAATATGCGAATGGCCAGATATAAATAGTTGTGGCGGACTTGTATAAATAAGATTACGTACAGAGGCATCATAATGTCCAGGATACCCTCCAATATGTTTCACCAAAACATCAACATTTTCTACTTTAAAACGCAGAATCTCGGGATAACGGTCGTGTATATCCCAGTCGTCTATATTACCATATACTGCCCTAAAACGTGGCTTCATAGCCTCAAATTGGTCTGCAATACCATTTCCTCCGATGTCACCAGCATGCCATATTTCGTCACAGGTACCCAGATATTCTTCATATTTATCGTCCCAAAAACCGTGGGTATCACTGATTATACCAATCTTCATCATACCAATTGCTCTTTTAAACATAAACATCGACTTAGAATTGGAGACAGCCCTTATACATTATTTCGTAAGAATTAGCCAATATGTTCTAAACAATCTCCAAATCTCTCTCTTATAAAAAGAAGCTATAAGACCCACAGTACCATCAATATTCAGGAGCGAACTGTTCACACAGAGATCGTAGCTCTCGGCTTTACCCCACTCTTTACCTGTATAATAGTTATAATATGAAGCTCTGTCCTCCTCACGTTTGCAAATATACTTTCGAGCCTCAGTACTTGTTAGGTTATGCCGTTTACACATTCTGTATTCGTTGTTCCAGATTAGCTGTAATAAACACACTAACGGCATTCTTATATTCTCTCAAAACATAATCTGCTGTACGCCCTACAAATACACTGCTTCCTGCATCGGCAGCTCTCTTTATAGCGTCACTCTGAAACTGATACAGACTTTCCTGCGATATATTATTTCTATAAAAGTTATTCTCTCCAACCAATGGTACATGTACATGAAACAATGATTTAAAGAACCCTTTTCTGCTCATCGTTTTGCTCAAACAACGCTTCACTGAATCCACTCTCACGGGCAGCCAGATTTAAAACTTCCTTATCATAAAGCTTACAGCCAAATTCGTCTGCCAGCATACGGGCTATCATTCCACCCCCTGAGCCTATTTTGGCGTCCAACATTAATAATAATAGTTTGATCATTCATGATTCATCTGCTTTATCTGCTTATTAAATTTCTTCAGGAAAATAATCATCATTATCCCTGCCATAATCGATGCGACGAGATCGGATGCAGGTAAACTATACCAAACACCATCAATTCCGTAGGACAAAGGTAATATATAAAAGCAAAGGAATAAGGAAAAAGGAGCTGACGAGAAAGTGAAAAGAAAGATACTTATCTTCACCTTTTCAATACATTGAAAAAGTTTGTTATCACCATTTGAAAGCCAACAAATGGGAAGAAGAACATGTCTATCCTAATAGCCCTTGCCGACATATTGGCTAACGTTTCATTGTCAGTGAAAAATACGTGCACAATGGTATGGAAGTATCATTGCTATAAGCCATCCTATTGTCATAATAGTTACTGCAGATATTAAAGCCAACTTTAACACACGCTCCAACCTGCCAATCTGCTGACTTCCATAGTTATATCCAGCGATTGGCTGCATTCCTTGATTCAGTCCCATGATGAACATAAGAAATACTGTGCCAATAGCATTAGCTATTCCATATGAACCAACAGCCCAATCACCACCATAACGTACAAACTGATTATTCATAAAAATAACGACCACACACGCACACACATTCATCAAAAAGGAGAAACGCCTATACCTATAATGTTTTTACAAGATCACCCTTAAGACGATATATTCCTCTTTTGAGATGAAGCAGTTCATCACTGTTCATAAACAGCTTAAGCTGATATACTAAAGCCAACGACTGTGAGATAACTGTCGCCAAGGCAGCTCCCCTTATCCCCCAATGCCACCATCGTATAAAGATAACATCCAGGATAACATTCATGATCACTGTAAAAAAATAGTGGCATACATTGCTTGGCGTGGTTTAGATGCAACACGTAACACAGCATTCAAACCAAAGTACATATGGGTAACCATATTTCCCGCCAGAATTACCTCCATAAAACTACGAGCATAAGGCAAAAGTTTGACTACTCGCGCCGAAAAAAACGAAGTATTGGATCGAGAAATATTAAACAAACAACTGAAAAAAACAAAACCTACTATCAGATTCAACGTAACGGTATTACCTAATAACTCCTCAGCTGTTTTTATAATCTTTTTGGCCTAATCGTACTGATATAACGGTGGAGGCGCCTATACCTATTGCTGCACCGAAAGCACCTGAAAGATTCATGAAGGGAAATGTAATAGCTAAGCCTGATATACCCATGGGACCAACTTCATGACCAATAAAAGCTCTATCAATAATATTATAGAGTGAAGAAGCTGTCATTGCAATAATTGCAGGCATTGCATATTGAAACAACAGTTGTCCAACAGGGCGGTTACCGAGTTCTAAAGTAGCCTTCTTGTTTGTATTTTTCATTATCCATATAACTTTTGCAAAAAGTAAGAAAAACATTTGGGATTCAGAGCTTTTCAACTTACTTTTTGCATGAAAATTAATAAAGAACTCCATCATAATGGATATACCTGTTCCTTCACCAACCACAGCTTTTTACCCTCTTCGAGTTGAACAATATGGTTCAGAAAGCCATAACCACAACCATGAATAAAGACTACTGGGTTGAAGCAGAACTCTCTGAAATTAGGGAGATAAGGGACATTGCTTTATGGAATTGATTCAGAAAGATTTGTTATCTCCTACGCCAATAGCACGCGCTTCGGCAAAATGCTGGAAAGCAACGTGGAACCGAATACGTCCTCATTTCGAGAATATTACAGGAAAATTACCTCATCAAGGCATGAAAGTAATGCTCCTTGTGCATCCCTATTTTCCACGAGGCTTACGGTTTTTCTTGGATTGTTTCAGATATTGACCCAACCTATACATTAGGGTGACATGGCACGTAAGCGAATTGAAATCATCAACAAGCTAAAAGCAGAAGGTGTATTAAACTTACAAAAAGGAACTGACCATTCCACTTTTTCCACAACATATTGCTGTCATTTCCAGTGAAAATGCAGCCGGCTATGACGATTTCTGTAATCAGTTATTAAATAACGATTACGGTTTCTCATTCATGCCTGTTCTTTTCCCATCTATTATGCAAGGCGACATGGTTGAGCAGAGTATTGTAGCTGCTCTCAATGCCATAAATGCTGAAGCAGACAACTTTGATGTTGTTGTTATCATACAGGGCGGTGGTGCAACAGCCGACATGAGTGGCTTTTGACACCCTCTTACTGGCTGAAAATGTAGCCAATTTCCCTTTACCCGTTATCACCGGTATTGGGCATGAGCGGGATGAAAGTGTGCTCGACATGGTATCACACACCCTGAGTTAAAAACCCCGACAGCGGCGGCAGCTTTTCTCATTGACTGCCTTACGCAGGTTTGGTCACACATTACCAACTGTCAAAATATGATTATACAACTTGTCCGTCAATACATTAACTCTGAACTTCCACACATAGAACACCTCTCCTCTACCCCTAACATCACTCACACACGACCGTCTTACACATGAGCAATTTCATCTTTCCACTATCAACGCAAGCCTTAAACCAGCTGTCGAACGCATAATAACAACCAATAAGAATTGTATAGAGCAACTATCCATAAGAGCTAAAATCATTAGACCCTAAGCTGTTATTAAAACGTGGTTATAGTATTACAACGGTCAATGGAAAGGTTATACGAGAACCTTCAATGCTAAAACATGGAGACGAAATTGAAACTCTATTGAATAAAAGGAACTGTACGTTCTCTTGTAAAATAGAAATTAAGAAATAAAAGCCAGAAGCTCTATTCCCCGATAATTAATAATATCTTATGAAGATAAAAAGAACCATCCCAAAACATTTCACTATCATGATAAAAAGAAAAATATAAAATATGAAGAGGCTGTTCAGCAACTGGAAAATATTGTCCAGAAATTAGAAAAATGGAGAGCTTAACATTGATGAGCTGTCCAATGAACTTAAAAAGGCACAAAAAAACTTATATCATTATGTAGACAGCGACTGACAAAAACCGACGAAGAAATACAAAAATATTGAACGATAAATAAACACAATAGTGATCAATTTGATTTATCAACAAACAAGGAGTATAAAAACATAACTGAAAGGAGTACTATTTTTTTATATGGATTAAGTATCTGGAGAATATAATCCAACTTTCACTTAAGAAGACAGAAGACACAATTATCTTTCTTTTTCTTATTTTTATACCTTTGCGCATAAATTATCTGGAAGAATATATTATATGGGAAAAGGCAAACTGGCAAAATTTGCAGAAATGGAAACCTTTAGAAATGTTTTCCAATATCCTTACTCTGCAATTGAAAATGTCCCCTTCGACATGCAAGGGCAATGGCGAACACGTTATTTTTCATAACAACAATCCTATTGTTCTCGAGCTGGGATGCGGCAAAGGAGAATATACCGTAGGATTAGGAAAGCTCTTCCCTAACATTAACTTCATTGGTGTAGATATTAAAGGAGCACGCATGTGGACAGGAGCACGTTTAGCCCTTGAACAGGGAAATGGAGAATGTTGCTTTTCTAAGAACCAACATTGAAATTATTGATCGTTTCTTTTGCTAAGGATGAAGTGCAGGAAATTTGGCTTACTTTTTTTCCGATCCTCAGATGAAACACCCTCGCAAGCGTCTCACCTCAACTTTCTTCATGGAACGCTATCGTCGATTCCTCACCAATGACGGATTAATTCATCTTTAAAAACCGATTCGAGCTTTCTGTTCACTTATACTCGGCTGATGATAGAGAAGAACGGTTTGCCCGTTGACTTCATAACTAATGATCTTTACCATCACACACCTTCCATGCTTACAGGCTCTCCTCTGCTCTCAATACAAACTTATTACGAATCTATGTGGATTAACAGAGGGTTAAATATTCGCTACATCTGTTTTCATCTCCCACACCAAGGACTACTCCAAGAGCCTGATGAAGAAATTCCATTAGACGAATACCGCTCTTACCACCGCGACAAACGCAGTAGCAAAGAAACAGCACGATAAACCAATTTGCATCTACATTGTGTTATTTTAGGGACATTATAGCCTTTCCTGTCAGTTATGGAAAAATTTTATAGGCCTGCAAAATTAAGGACTTTACGTCTTTTTCATGAATTGTCCTTCAATACAAAGCAACTCTGAAGACGATATATTATAGCTGAGAAAAAAGTTTCACCTTTAATATAATATTGCCATAGAATGCTGTAATTAACACGCTCCGATGGGCTTTTAATGCGTAACCTGGCAATTTCCTGACGGTCTTTATTAAAGCAGTGCCTCCAACAGTAGAATGCTTTCCGTGCTTTTAGCACAGCTTTAAAGTTACTCCAACTACGATCTATAATAAGCATTTGAAAAAGCTGCTACATAATCGAGGACAAAACGCACACGCATAACTTTCTTCAGCTCATCGTCAGGCAGATTTTTTTATAAAGCATTGTCAGATTGTTCCTAAAATTGAGAAACGTTTTCATTGGGTTACTTTTGGGAAGTGTACCTCCTCCTACATGATAAACTTCGCTCTCTGGTACACATACAATTCGTCTGCCTTGCTGTCGTAATCGCCAGCAAAGATCAATCTCTTCATTGTGTGCAAAGAAACGTCCATCAAGGCCATGCACTTTATGATAGTCGGCAGAACGGATCATTAAACAGGCCCCTGTTGCCCAGAGAATATCAATAATATAATTGTATTGCCCTACGTCTTCTTCTACCGTATTGAATATACGTCCACGACAAAAAGGGTAACCATATCGGTCAATAAAAGCCACCAGATGCACCAGCATATTCAAAATAATCATGATTTACTTCTGAAAGCAACTTAGGCTGGCATGCAGCCACATCTGGATAAGCATCCAGATATTCAATGAGTGGGGTGAGCCAATGATGTGTTACCTCCACGTCTGAGTTAAGTAACACATAATATTCAGCCTCAATTTGTGCCAAAAGCCCTATTGTATCCTTCTGCAAATCCATAATTTTTTTATCAAGCTGAATTAGTCTCACAGAAGGAAAAATGCCTACGCAACAGCTGTATGGAAGTATCGTCCGAAGCATTATCAGCCACCCAGATTTCGGCCTCATCACACGAATATTGGATTACAGAAGGCAAAAAAATCGACGCAACATTGCCTCACCATTCCAATTCAAAATTACGATCGCTACTTTCATATATTATTTACAGTCTGTGTCCTTTATCATAAAAGGGTTGCTTTTTAATGCACTCTTATCAAAATTAAATTCTCCAAGATGTACACGCATAAGCTGATTATCATACTCTTCTTTGGCAAGCTGTGGAGGCAATTCAACACGAATATAATTTCTGGTAAATCCATGCATCGACTTACCCAGTGTTGCTTTTTTTCAAACAACACCTCAGCTTCCTGGCCGATATAATTAGCGTAGAAAACCTCCGTTTTTCTCATCTGAAAAGTTTTTAACAAACGGCGCGTACGCTCTTTCTTATCACGATCAGATACTTTATATTTGATTGAAAGAGCTGATGTTCCCGGACGTTCCGAATAAGGGAAAACATGGAGTTGTGTTACAGGAAGGAATCGATAAAATTAAAGCAGTCTTCAAAATATTCAGGCTTCTCCCTCTGCATCCTACCATTACATCAACTCCAATAAAGGCATCAGGCATTATTTTTTTAATAAGGTGTATTTTATGTGCAAACAGTTCACGGTTATAACGTCGATGCATTAATTCAAGCACTTCATTACTTCCACTCTGCAAAGGTATATGGAAGTGAGGCATAAAAGCACGACTTCGGGCACAGAACTCTATTAAATCATCACCTATCAAATCAGGTTCGAGCGAACTAATTCCGGAATCGACGAATTCCCTCTACTTTGTCAAGGGCTTTAACAAGGTCCAGAAACTTCTCTCCCGTAGTCACACCAAAGTCACCAATATTAACGCCCGTCAGTACAATTTCTTTACCTCCCTCATCTGCTGCCTGCTGTGCTTGCCCAACCAAAGAGGCGATAGAGGGATTACGTGAGAAGCCACGGGCAAATGGAATTGTACAATAAGTACAGAAATAATTGCAGCCATCCTGTACTTTCAAGAAGTAACGCGTGCGGTTTCCTTTTGAACATGAAGCCTGAAAACTCTTTATATCCTTTGTCTTCACATGGTGGAAACGGTGTAAATGTCCTTCACGAGGCTCACTCCAAGCCTCTGAGAGATACTGAATAAGATTAGCCTTTTCATTCGATCCCAAAACAAGGTCTACACCTTCTATCTTGCTAACTCTCTCGCTTTCGAGCTGAGCATAACATCCAGTAACAATAACGAATGCTCCCGGGTTCTGTCGAACTAACCTATGAATGGCCTGACGACATTTATGATCAGCCATTTCCGTAACCGAACAAGTATTAATAAGGCATATATCTGCTTTCTCATCTTTTGCCAGCTACCGTCACTCCCATCTCAGAAAGAAGTTTGCCAAACGTCGATGTTTCACTAAAATTTAATTTGCATCCTAATGTATAATATACAGCTTTCTTTTCCTGAAATGCACTCGTATCAATCATTTTGTCATTTCTTTTCCTGCAAAGTTACTCTTTTTCATGGAATTATGGCTTATTCTATTCTCCCCATTTTGGGTTATATTCTGACAGGATAATAAATTTAACTTTTTGTTTATTATTTATAATCATTTAATAATCAATGGTTTTACGAAAAAGTTACAATCAAAGTCAAAAATCATATTAAAAGAGAACAACCTATTGAAAAAAATATATACCTTTGCAGTGTTTTAATAAACAACTGATTGTTTTACAGATTTTTAAAAAGCAAAGAAAATGAAGAAATTAGTTTTAATGTTCGTAGCTATTGCAGCTATCTCTTTCGCATCTTGTGGTAACAAGAACACTACTGCAGCTTCTACAAACGATTCTGACACAACAGCAGTTAACGATTCTGCTGACACAACAGCTCAGGATACAACAGCTCACGACACTACAGTAATGAAGTAAGTTTTAGTTCGTTAGCACGAATTGAAAAATTGAGAGACACCGCTTTGGGTACTACCCGAAGCGGTTTTTTCTGTGCTCTTAAAATTGTAAACAATATCGGTCTCGGCAACAAAAAGGGTGCGGTATATACAGAAAAAGAAGTAGCATCATACTACGAATAGTTGTGCTCAATAGCCATAAGACTCTTTTCTCCGCGCACAACTATCTTATTAGAAACAAACATTATTTCTATTTTATACCCATAAAGACTATGGTTGATATAAATATCAATTCTAATTCATACAAATATAGATTGAGGTTTTTCGCATATAGGGTTCACACTCTATACACATAGAAGGAAACAGACAGACAAAGATATTGAATACTAAACCAAATAAAAAGCAAGTATACAACATACATTCTCTCTCCTTCTTTCCTCTATATTATATTAACAAATAAAAAAATTGCTGTATGACGATTCTGTTATCATACAGCAATTTGATTATTTATGAAATGCCACCATTAAAAATGGTGTTGTCATATCAGTTCTGCCGGAGGGTCATCATCTATTTGTCCAAGGCGTGAGCTAATAATCTCACCGCCCCCCATATCGTTTTGGCAAAGGTGCAAGCATTGCATCTTCAGGATTGGCAAATCGCGTGTATTGGCCCTGGAAAGCAAGCAATACATCGCCCGTCGCACCTTTACGATGCTTGGCAATTATAATTTGTGCTTTACCTCTAAGATCGTTGCCCTTTTCATCTTCATACAGGTGATAGTACTCGGGACGATGTACAAAAAAGCACCATATCTGCGTCCTGTTCAATGGCTCCCGATTCGCGCAAGTCGCTTAGTTGAGGACGTTTTTCCCTCCAGTCCGTCACGGTTTTCTACCGTACGATTCAGCTGTGACAATGCTATCATAGGTATATCAAGCTCCTTGGCCAGCCCCTTAAGCGACCGCGAAATTGTCGATACCTCCTCCTGACGGTTACCAAAGCGGGCGCCATTGGCGTTCATCAGCTGCAGGTAGTCAATCATAATTACCTTTACTCCCTTCTCACGAACCAGACGTCTCGCCTTGGTACGCAGTTCAAAAAAATCGACATACCCGGAGTGTCATCTATATATAGAGGTGCGCCTGTAAGCCTCGAAAGATTTTTTTGTCCAGGCGTTCCCACTCATCACGAGCCAGCTGTCCATTCATTATCTTTTTTGCCTTCAATTTCGCAGACATTCGATATTAATCGGTCAACTAACTGTACATTATTCATCTCCAAAGAAAGAATGCTACGGGCGTTTTAAAGTCGACGGCAATGTTTTTAGCTATGGAAAGTGCAAACGATGTTTTACCCATGGCCGGTCGACCTGCAATAATAATAAGGTCACTCTTTTTGCCATCCCGACGTCATATCATCGAGTTTGGTAAATCCTGACGCAATACCTGTCAAAACCAGATGAGTTTGCCGATGCCTTGGAAAGAATGTCAATGGCCTGCCTGATAACCGGATCAATCTGAGTATAATCCTGTCGCATATTCTTCTGCGAAAGCTCAAACAGTCCACTTTCTGCCTCTTGCATCAGCTCATCGGTATCTACTGTGGGGTCAAAAGCTTTTTGTTTCTATGACACTGGCAAACGATATAAGCTGGCGTGCCAGGAATTTTTGCTGCAGAATTTTAGCATGATACTCAATGTGCGCCGACGAAGCCACGTGCGATGTAAGGTCTACAACATAGGTCGGACCGCCCACATCCTCAAGCGTTCCTTCCCTTTGCAGCTCGTTTGTAACGGTCATTATGTCGACCGGATTTTCGTCAAAGTTCAGCTTTTTGTATCGCCTGGTAAATTTTTTTGATGGCGTGGTTCATAGAAAGTTTCAGGCCTGAGCATTTCCGAAACAACCGAAAAACGCATCCTTATCTATCATTAAAGCACCCAGCACTACCCTTTCTATATCGGCTGCCTGCGGTTGCAAGTGGCCATAAGCAGGGTCAATAGGAGCAGTGGCTCTTTTACGACGAGACCCTGTATTCGATGATTTGTTCGAGTCTGGCATGCTGTATTACTGGTGTTTAGTTGGACAAAATTACAAAAATCTACAAATAAGTTTCCTGCCTTTCGCCTTTTTCTTTTATTTTTGCAATAGTTTTTTTATTATCTGTTTACGATATGCTGACATTTCCCTGTGCCAAGATTAATCTTGGACTTAACATTACATCCGAACGCGAGGATGGCTATCACAACTTAGAAACTGTATTTTTTTCCTGTTCCCCATTACTGATGCTTTGGAGGTAAAACTCATGCACAACGATTTTCCTTCATACGAGCCTTGCGACCTGAAAATTACAGGGAAATGCTGTCGATTGTGACGAACAGAACAACCTTGTAGTAAAGGCTTACAAGCTGTTGGCACAAGACTTCAGTCTTCCCCGCGTCCATACCCATCTGGTAAAACGTATACCTATGCAGGCAGGATTGGGCGGAGGGTCGGCCGATGGTGCTTTTATGATTCGGCTTCTTGACGAGCGTTTCCGACTGAATATAGGGCATAGCTGAGATGGAACGCTATGCAAGTCGTCTGGGATCCGACTGTGCTTTTTCATCACTGCTGAACCATCATTCGGCACTGGCCGTGGAGAGGTGCTCGAACCCGTACAGATTGTGGAGAACAATTTGCAGGCATTCTATATCGTTATCGTCAAACCCGCCGTGGCTGTATCTACTCGTGAAGCTTTCAAACAAATTGTTTGCCGGCAGCCCGAGCACTGTTGCCGCGACATTATACGTCAGCCTGTTGAAACATGGAAAGCGATGCTGGCCAACGATTTCGAAGTTCCTGCCTTCAAACAACGCCCTGAACTGGCCGCCATTAAACAGCAATTGTACAATCTTGGCGCCGTTTATGCCCAGATGAGTGGCAGTGGAAGTGCTTTCTTCGGCCTTTTCCGCAGAGAGCCTCAGCAGGTAAAAGAAACTTTTCCCGGTTGTTTTACCTTTACCTCAAAGCTATAATTATCCACCTTCACCACTATTATCTATAAGGCTCCGAGCTTTTTCAGCTCGGCATATACACGGTGTACGGGCAGGCCTACCACATTAAAGTAGCTGCCCTTAATGGCTGTAACGCCCGCCAGACCAATCCACTCCTGTATACCATACGCCCCGGCCTTGTCTAAAGGACGGTATTTTTTTCAACATAGAATTTTTATTTCATCGTCGGTTAATTCTGCAAAAGTTACGTCAGTTATATCTGAAAAGGTAACCTGCCTTTCGGTTGTAGTGAGACACACACCCGTAATAACCTGATGTGTTTTTCCACTCAGCCGTCGCAGCATCTGCATGGCTTCGTGCTCATTGTGCGGTTTACCCATAATATCATTATCCAATACAACAACCGTATCAGCAGTGAGCAGCACCTCACCTTTGGCCACCATATATGCTCCAGCCTTCTCACAAGCAATATACTGTGGCACTTTTTCTGTGGGCATATTCTCAGGATAGCTTTCGTCAATACCTTCTATAACACGAACCTCAAAGTTGACATCCAGCTCACTCAGCAACTCTTTGCGTCGCGGAGAATTGCTCGACAGTATAATCTTCATCATTGTTTCTATTATCCTTTATATAAACCAGTGTATCCTCTGTCGTCAGTTTTATCCTTCTGTTATTTACCAGCCAAAGGCCTTTGCGTTGCTAAGCCAGTGGCCCTGTGCCTTTAAAACCTGTTCCAAAACATCACGGGCACAGCCTGTTCCTCCCTTATATTGCGACACATACAGCGATATGGCCTTTATGTCAGCACAGGCATCGGCCGGGCAACACGGGCATCCAGCTCGCTTCATAATCTCATAATCGGGAATATCATCGCCCATATACATAATTTCATCATCGGTAAGAGCATGGCGTTGCTTAAATTTTTCGTATACCTCTATTTTTTACAGCATACTTCAAATATATATCTTCCACACCCAGATAAGCATAGCGTTTGCGAATGTCTTCAGAACTACCTCCAGTTATAATGGCGCATTTCAGCCCCATTTTTCTCCGCCAGTTGTATGGCATAGCCGTCTTTGATATTCAGCGTACGCACGGGCATTCCCTCGCCGTCCATGCCAACTGTGGAGGCCGAAAGCACGCCGTCAACATCAAAAACAACAGCTTTTATACGGCTTAAATCATAGTTTATCATAGCCTCGGCTTAGTCTTTTATCATCACATTTTCCCATTTCAAACGGTCTTCATTCTGCAAAGGACGCTCATCAGCAGGGTGACCTATGGCCAGCACGCACAGGACTTTCATTTCTTCGGGCAGCGACAGTATGCCGTGAATGATGTCGTCAGCACTCGTTCCATCTGATAATCCACGACCACGCATCTGTATCCAGCAGCTTCCAAGCCCCAGTTCTTCAGCCTGATACTGCATGGTGACAGCGGCAATACTGCCATCTTCAATCCAGCATTCGTCCTCGTCGGGATTACCCAGCACAACAATGGCTAAAGGTGCACCCGACAAAAAGGCAGCCCCACTGTTCTTAGCCTCGCTCATCAATATCTGTTTTGTTATCAACCACTACAAACCGCCAGGCTCTGGAGTTTTTGCCGTAGGCGACATCAATGCTGCACGCAGAATAAGCTGTACATCTTCAGCATCAACTTGCTGATTGGTAAACTTACGATAGCTGCGGCGCTGCTGGACAAGAGCTTTAAACTGTTCCATAAACTTTTTATACAAATTAAATTCAATTACAATTCTGTTATTATTTACACACGGGCAAAGATACAAAAAAACATCAAAGATACAAGTTACAGTTACCGGCTTTCTTCGTTCGTGCTGAAGCCGGCAACAGCTTACGCCTGTATAACCGAAACAATATTCCCTGTTCTTGCCACACTGGCAGCAATAAGTATGCGGTATTGCTGCATAACGTTTGTTGTACGGCGGCCGTCAGCAACGCTGTTGACGGCCGTCAAACCTGTTGTACGACGGTCGCCGTACGCGCTGCTGACGGCTGCCGTACAACGAAACCCTAAAACCGTAATTACAGTAACAGCTGCACGAAAACCTTTTTACATTATCATCAGCAAACAGGCAGAACGAGGCTATAATCATTCTTGCCTTATATGGCTAGGAAACTACCTCATGCGATACAAATAACATAAAAACATGCCCGTAAAAACGTATATACGTTTTATTTTTATTATCTTTGTCACAGTATGGCATACCATATCACCATATATTCGAAAGGAGAGACGTTGCCACCAATGACCTGCAACAACTTTTTCCACAGTGCCGAGCTATTCCATATTGTTGAGAATACACCTGCCGAGGCACCTTATATGGCCGTTGCCACAAACGAAGACGGGCACGTATACGCACACATGCTGGCCATTACACGCCGGAAAGGTTCGCTACTGCCACCCTATCTGTATATGCAAGGGCGAGTTTATGGCGAAGGCGAGTATGACGATGGCGTTGACCGTGAGCTGATTTTTCGGACAGCTATTACATGCCATTACGCGTAAACTGCGACGCCGGTTGTGCTCTTTATATTGAGTTTAGTGACCTGTCACGTAAAATGTTCGGATACAAATTGTTCCGCCATGAAGGCTATTTCCCTATCAATTGGCAGGAGGTTCATAACTCGCTTCACACAATGTCGCCCGAGAAGCGCATTTCAGAAAGAATGAAAAAGCGTATAGAACACGTATACCGTCTTGGCGTTGAGACGCGTCCGGCAGCCAATATTGAAGAGGGTAAAAGGGTTCTACAAGCTGCTGCGTGCCTTCTATAAGATGAAGATAAGGCGACTTATTCCTCCCGAAGAACAAGTGAAACAGCTTTACGAAAGCAACAACGGGCAGGTATTTGTAACACTATTTCGAAACAGAGTTATTGGCGGATGCCTGTGCGTTTGCAGCGAAGGTAACGTATATTTATGGTATCTGGCTGCCCGCCGTAAGACCTATGCCCCCTACATCCCAACCTCAGCTGACAATATGGCAAGCCCTGAACTGGTCGTGGAAACAAGGGTATGCTCATCTTTATTTCCTCGATGCAGGACTGCCTCTGCCCCACAACCGGCTGCGCGACTTTATATTAACCTTCGGCGGAAAGCCCGTAGCCCGGTACCGTTGGTTTCTGCTAACCATAGGCTGGATGAACAGTTTGCTTAAGAAAAATTTACAGGGAGTAAGAAACAATACGGCATATCATTGCCACATTTATAATAGTATTACCCGTTTACGCCTTTTGAAAGAAACTGCTACAACAAGGTTTTCACCACAGCTTACAACCTGTATTTAAACATGTCCGCACCCTGCAGGAACAGCTTTACCATAACTGTGTTTTACAACAAGCCACAAAACAAGTTATTTATTTTCTACACTCAATATTATTATGTATATTTGCATCTAATTATGCTGCCCCTGATATTCACATGGGGCATAAGCAGAAAATATAATAAAAAGAACGCTTGCCTTTCAACCTCAGCAAGAATATGATAAGGCAACATAAAAGTTTATTGTAACCAAAATGTTCATCGATTATCAGAAAGTAAAGGTATATCAACAAGACAGACTTGTTCTTGATGATGTCGATTTCCACGTAGACGAAGGCGAATTTGTATACATTATAGGAAAAGTAGGCTCAGGAAAAAGCTCACTTTTAAAAAACCTTTTATTGTGAACTCGACCTGTATGAGAAAGAAATAGAGAAAGCAGAGGTGTTAGGGCGCGACCTTATTAAGTTGCGACGCAAGGATATTCCAGCACTAAGACGCGAGTTAGGAATCATCTTTCAGGACTTTCAGCTTCTGCATGATCGTACAGTATGGAAGAACCTTTGCTTTGTATTGAAGGCCACAGGATGGAAAGATAAGGAGAAGATAACGCAGCGCATTGATGAGGTTCTGGAAGCCGTTGGCATGACTGACAAAAAGAATGCCATGCCCCATGAATTGTCGGGGGTGAGCAACAGCGCGTATCCATTGCACGTGCATTGCTGAATCATCCTAAAATTATTATTGCCGACGAACCTACCGGCAACCTTGACCCTGAAAACAGCAGGCAATATTGTGAGCCTGTTACACGAAATTACATCGCAGGGAACGGCCGTAATCATGTCGACACATAATATACCCATGCTCGATGCTTACCCCGGAATAGTATACCGTTGCAATGACGGACACATAAACCGATGTGACGAACGAGTATAACCTTCTCGACCTTTCAGAAGACGGAGAAGAGCGATAAACCCGACTAATACCTGCATACATATTTAACTTTGACCACATATAAACAGCAACAACACGATGAAAGTAATGAATTTGGCGGCACTTCGGTAGGAAGTGCCAGACTAATGAAAAACGTTGCTACGCTTATAACCAACTCTGAAAAACCCGTATTCGTTGTGTTATCAGCCATGAGTGGTACAACAAACTCACTGATAGAGCTTTCCAATTACCTGAACAAAAGTAACGCCGAAGGTGCAAACGAACTAATCAACAGGTTAGAAACGAAGTATCTCGCAGATGTAGACGAGCTTTTTCTACAAACGAATACAAGGAGAAAACCCTGAATAAACTGCAGGAAATATTCGGTTTCCTGCGTTCATTTTACCAAAGGGCCACTTCACGAGTTTTGAAGGACACAGCGTGGTTGCGCAAGGCGAGGTGATGTCTACTAACATGATTGCCAACTACCTTCTGGAACAAGGATATAGCACTACGCTCATAGACGCTCTGGCATTCATGCGTACTGACAAGAACGATGAGCCGGACATGGAATACATAAAGCACCATTTAAAGGATGCCATGCAAGGCCAGGAGAATACACAAATATTCATAACCCAGGGCTTTATGTGTCGTAATGCCTACGGCGAAGTGGCCAATTTGCAACGCGGCGGCTCCGATTATACGGCATCTTTAGTGGGTGTAGCTCTGGACGTTGAGGAAATACAGATATGGACCGACATCGACGGCATGCACAATAATGACCCTCGTTTCGTAGAGAAAACAACAGCCATACATCAGCTTAATTTCGAAGAGGCGGCAGAATTAGCCTATTTTGGGGCTAAGATTCTGCATCCCACATGTATACAACCCGCCAAATTCGCGGGTATTCCAGTACGTCTTAAGAACACAATGGACCCGCAGGCCGAAGGCACTATCATCAATAACCACCTGGCAAAGGAAGTATTAAGGCCGTCGCTGCAAAGGATAACATTACGGCTATTAAAATAAAGTCGTCACGAATGTTGCTGGCAACGGGATTCATGCGGAAAGTATTTGAGACCTTTGAGGCATATCAAACACCTATCGATATGATTACAACCTCGGAGGTTGGTGTATCAATGAGCATTGACAATAACAAGCATCTTACTGAGATTGTTGATGAATTGAAGAAATACGGCACCGTAACTGTCGACACAGACATGTGTATTATATGCGTTGTTGGCGACTTAGACTGGAGTAATATCGGTTTTTGAGACTCTGGCAACAGAGGCTATGAAAGACATCCCTGTGCGCATGATTTCGTACGGTGGCTCCAATTATAACATATCATTCCTTATCAAAGAGGCCGACAAACAGAGGGCTTTACAACGCCTGTCGGACACTCTTTTAAATAAACTTGCAATAAGGTAGTGGTGTTACCACAAAAAGGCAATACAAATGCAATACGAAAACAAGATGAAAAGCATATTTCCATTGATAAATTTGAGCACATCAAAACTCCTTTTTATTATTATGATACCCGGTTATTGCAAGAAACGCTGAAAACAGTCAGCACAGAAGCGGCGAAAAAGAATTTTTCATGTTCACTATGCCATTAAAGCAAATGCCAATCCCAAAAATACTGGATATTATTGCACGTAGCGGATTAGGCGCCGATTGCGTGAGCGGAGGAGAAATTGAGGGCTGCAGTCAAAGCTGGTTTTCCTGCTGATAAAATTGTATTTGCAGGCGTAGGCAAGGCCGACTGGGAAATAAATCTGGCACTCGAAGCCTCTATTTTCTGCTTCAATGTAGAAAGTATTCCCTGAGCTTGAAATCATTAACGAACTGGCACAAAAAGAATCTGGTGGCCAATGTATGCTTTCGTATCAACCCCTGACGTCGGTGCGCACACGCATGCCAATATAAAAACCGGGCTTGCTGAGAACAAATTCGGCATAGCTATGAGGGATATGCTGCCCATTATTAAGCGTGCGGAGGAGATGAAGAATATTAAATTCATCGGCCTGCATTTCCATATTGAAGCCAGATACTCAATATGGACGACTTTTACGGCACTGTGCAATCGCATCAATGAGCTTCAAAACACACTGGAAGAACATCATATAACAGTAAGGAATATTAATGTAGGAGGCGGACTTGGCATTGATTACAACGATCCTCATGGGCATACTATCCCCGACTTTAAAGAATATTTCGATACATATTACACACATCTTCAGCTGCGTTCCGGCCAGCAGGTACACTTTGAACTGGGGGCGATCGATCGTGGCTCAGATGGGAACACTTATTACACGCACGCTATATGTAAAGCAGGGAACATACAAAAGGTTCTGCATTGTCGATGCCGGCATGACCGATTTAATACGCCCAGCCCTCTACCATGCGCACCATTCTATCGAGAATTTAAGCAGTAATGAGCCGCCGGAAGCATATGATGTGGTAGGTCCTATTTGCGAATCGAGCGATGTTTTCGACAAAGATGTCGAGCTAAACAAGGGTACATCGCGGCGACCTGATTGCCATACGGTCGGCAGGGTGCCTATGGCGAGATTATGGCCTGCCAGTATAATTGCCGGCCGCTACCGGCAGGAATTACGGCAGAGGATATTGATTAAAACCATTATATTATAGCTTTTTACAAGTTAAATGTTGATTAATTTTACAATAGACAATACAACCATTGTCATGGCTTCCATATTGATTGGAATGGCGATTATTTGCTCCATGATGAGTCCGTTCTTCAGATTCAGGAAGCCTTTGGACCGTTCATCTGCCGGCAACCAGCAGGAAGATGGCAATAACAACGAAATAACCGATACGGCAAAACGCTTACCACCGCTTTCGGTTATCCTTACCCCACACGACGAAGCCGACCAGCTGGAGAAGCATTTACCATCTATTCTCTATCAGAAATACCCGGCAGGGTTTCAGGTTATTGTTGTTGTTGAGAAAGGACAAAAACCAGGTTGAAGACACGTTAACGCGCATAGAGAACAATTATAAAGGCCAATCCGGCAGACGCTTCACTCTATATTACCTACATCCCTGAAAACGTCAAGATATATGAGTCGCAAAAACTCAGCATTACAGTAGGCGTAAAAAGCTACCGTCAATGAGCATGTCTTGCTCTCCGAACCTTGTTGTAAGCCCTCGTCTTCCTTATGGTTACAAACAATGGCTGCACAGCTATTAACCGGTAATAATTTTGTCATTGGCTATGGAGCATATTGTAATGAGGTGTCATCGTTTAAGCGGTTCCAGCGCCTTTATACCGATTTTTACTTGCTTCGTGAAGCCAAAAAGGGGCATCCTTACCGTACACAAAGCTATAATATACTGTTTAATAAGAGCGCGTTTATGCAGCAGGAAGGGTTCCGTGGCAGCCTTAACATGTGCCGTGGTGAATATGATTTTCTTAGTCAATAAATACGCAACGCGCAACGTTGGCCTCGTTACCGACCACAATGCGTGGATGATTGAAGATGCACCATCGCGCAAAACATGGCTCAACAACCACATATTCTATCTCCATACCAGGCGAATTCTGAAGAGGGGGGACAATGCACAGACTTTGGTTTAACCTTGATCAGATTGCCCTTCACGGTAATTTTATATTGGAAATTGCTGCGCTCGTGTATGGAATTCTAAGCGCAAATATGGTTCTTGCAGCCGCATCATGCGTTGCGTTTCTTATATCGTTCATCATCCGTACTGTCCTTGCGCATAAGGCTGCACGGAGTTTTGACGAGAATATTCCAGCATGGTCATGTTTCCTTACGAAATATCTCTTGTGTGGCATAACCTTACATACCTTGCAAGATATGCCAGAACCAACAAGCTCGACTTCACGACGCATAAACAATAACAAGCAAACGGCTATCTATGAAGCAGCATAAGATCCTGTTTTTGTGCCTCGTCATATCAACGCTAAAGACATTCACCGCGAACTTATAACACATTTGCAAGCGTGTTTGTCGGCTGAAGCTTACGTAAACCTGGTAACATCTGATGCCAAGAAGGATGCTATCCGGCTTTCTGACTATGATATTATCCACATCTTCGGGTGCTGGAGCAACAGTGCTTACAGGCTCGCCTCCAGAGCTTATGAGCATAATGTCCCCATATTTGCTTACGCCGTTAGGGTGCCCTGCAGCCCTGGGAAATGGCACAACACCGCCGTTCTCTGCTCTTCAGCAGACAGCATAAGCTAACGTCAAAAGCCGCAGCTGTGCATGTTTGTGGGAAATTAGAACAGGAAACTTTCACGCATTTAGGATGGAACAAACGGCAGGAAGTAATTAAAAATCCTGTTTTAACCAGTCAGATTTCTTTTTGAAGAGGCTGCTGCCCAACTACAAAATCTCTATCAAAAGATTCTTGATTCGAATGCACGTTTGTTAATGAACGAAAACTCTCAACAGGTAATTGGTTCTCTGTTACAATTAGGAGTAAACAATAATGTACTCCATTTGCGCGACCATATCATAAAGCTTCAGCAAACGTTTGAGACACTAACTCCTGACGACTGGCGCCGAATTTTAATCTATGCACAGGAAGAACATATCACCATACCGCTAAAAGAAGGTATACTCAGGCTTCACAGGGATATACCAGAAGCCAATGTTGACGACATCGACAGGTTTAAATCAGACATTGTTTACCCCACAGGCGACCTGAAAGCAGACGCATTACTTTCAAAAAAATCTGCTGTTGCGCAACAAGGTAAAAGAGGCTTTTGCTACACGCGGACATGATGAACGAACGCTCTGTACGCTCCTGTTAAACCTGAACTATGAGCTTTTCGCACCACAAAGCACCCTTACTTCATTTAGTTAATATTTACCAGTTTATCCGCTTTTACCAACCTCGATGAGGACATGGTAAAGGATATGGTGCACGAGTTAGGCCTTGACGACCTCGCAGGTCGCTTAATGATTGTCATGCAAGACTTTCTCAAACTAACAGAAGGATTTATGCCTTTCGTCCCTAAAGACGACAAGCATGTAAAAACCATTATTAAAAGAACTCACAAAATTTGGGACATATAAATGATTATAAATGAGCCTATACACTATAAAAACTACAATTAATTCTGCCGACATGAAGAAAAGCAAGCACTACGACATTGGGAACGATATGCGATACTTGCAATTGCTTTCCAACTCATTTTCCAACAATAGCCGAAGCAAGTACTGAGATTATTAATCTTCAGGCTATTCTTAATTTACCAAAGGCTACCGAGCATTTCATTGCCGATATACACGGCGAATACGAGGCTTTTCAACACATTTTTGAAGAACGCTTCGGGTAATATAAAACGTAAAGTCAATGAGCTTTTCGGAACCACACTGCGCGAAACCGAGAAGCGTGAGCTTTGTACGCTCATTTATTATCCCGAGCAAAAGCTGGAGCTTGTGAAAGCAGCCGAACCCGATATTAACGACTGGTATCACATTACACTGCATCATCTTGTTGCCATTTGCCGGGATGTATCGAGCAAATACACCCGTTCGAAGGTAAGAAAATCGCTTCCTGTCGACTTCTCCTACATTATACAGGAGTTGCTCCATGAAAGAACCGAAGACACAGACAAGACTGCTTACGTCAACGTTATTATTGATACGATTATCTCTACCGGCCGTGCCGACGACTTTATCATTGCTATTTCGAACGTCATTCAGCGGTTAACCATTGACCAGCTGCACATTCTCGGTGATATTTACGACCGTGGACCCGGCGCCCATAAGATTATAGACCTGCTCGAAAAATTACCATCATTGGGACATTACATGGGGTAACCACGACATCTTATGGATGGGAGCTGCAGCAGGAAACGATGCTTGTATGTGCAGCGTTATCAGGTTATCGCTGCGCTATGGCAACCTGTCGACCTTAGAAGACGGCTATGGAATAAACCTCGTTCCACTGGCAACGTTCTCCATGGACCATTATATGGACGACCCGTGCACCGAGTTTTTACCGAAGCTTTCAGGAGGATCTGAACACATGGACGACAAAACCCGACTGCTTACGGCACGTATGCCAAAGCCATTGCCGTGCTCCAGTTTAAGGTTGAGGCCCAACTGTATGAACAACACCCTCGAGTGGGGCATGAAAGACAGGGAACTATTCAACAGCATTAACTACAAAAAGGTACCATTACAATCAATAACGTTGAGTATCCTATGACAAGCTGCAGCTTCCCTACCATCGATCCCTCCTGCCCCAACAAACTTACTTCCGAAGAAGTTGAGCTGTTAGAGAAACTGCACCACAGTTTCGGTGTAAGCGAAAAAAACTACACAAACATATCCGCACACTGCTGGCACATGGCAATATGTACAACATTTTCAACAACAATCTGCTTTTTCCATGCCTCCGTCCCATTGAATGCAGACGGCATCATGAAAGAAGTAGAGATTGCTCCAAAACGCAAATGTGCAGGAATAGAACTGATGAAAGAGGTGGGCATGCTCATCCGTTCGGCTTTCCAATCAGACACAAACCCTACTGAGAAACAGTACGCAATCGACTATTTTTATGTACCTGTGGTGTGGTCCAGACAGTCCGCTTTTCGACAAGTCGAAGATGGCAACCTTTGAGCGTTACTTTATAAAGGGATAAACAAACGCATGAGGAAGAAAAAGGGCAATTACTTTAAATTGCGCGACAATGAGGATGAATGCGACTATATTATGAACAGTTTTTGGCGTAACAGGTAAGAACAGACACATCATCAATGGCCATGTACCCGTAAAGGTTGGCAAGGGTGAAACTCCCATCAAGGCTAATGGAAAGCTGATGGTTATCGATGGCGGTTTCTCGCAAGCCTACCATAAGGAGACCGGCATTGCAGGCTATACACTGGTATATCACAGCCGTGGTTTCCAACTGGTACAGCACGAACCCTTTACAAGTACAGAAGATGCGATACTGAGCGGTACCGATATTAAATCTACTACACAAATAGTAGAGATGTCTGCCCACCGCATGTTGGTGGCCGATACCGACAAGGGAAAGGAACTGAATGCACAGATAACCGACCTCGAAGAGCTGCTATACGCCTATCGGCACGGTTATATCAACGAACGAGAACGAAAGAACCAATCTCCCGTAAAATAATTATTATGAAGCCTGTATGATTCATCCATACAGGCTTTCTTTTTCTAAAAATTGTTGTATTCTGCCCGTTTTGCAAAAACGTTTATTATAAACATATTTCGTGTTTATGCTTGTTTTTGCAGAACCATTATGCCCGTTCTGTAACAGCTATACCCTGTAACGTCCCTTACCTTATAACGTATTTGTCATTGTTCGACGGCCGTCAGCAGCGTGTACGACGATCGTCAGACTAACGCGTATGGCGGCCGTCAGCTGCACCGCTGACGGCCGCCATACAATGAACTTTACAACGCAAAATAAATGTGGCAATGCCATTAATCAGGCATTGCCACATCGTAATCTTTATGCTTTACGCCCTTTTTAGAATGGTAAATCGTCATCATTTCCTTCACCATTGCTCAACGGGTCAGCACCAGCCTGCGCATTATTGGCAGGAGCAACGGGAGCAGAACCGAGCTGAGAAGCAGGTGCAGCAGCCTGAACGCCGGCATTGAGGCTGTTGGCATCAATATGATCTACTCTGAAAGCACTGATGTCATTAAAGTATTTATCTTGCCATGCACGGGCATTAATATCCAGCCAAACATGCACAGCATCGCCCTGATGGATATTGAACTGCTCAATTTTATCAGCACCAAATACACGGAAAAGGCATGCTCTTGGGTACTGATCCTTCGTCTGTATGACGTATTCCTGCGACTTCCATGCGTTACCCGTCCTGCTCGATACGCCTTCTTTGGCCGGGTATTCTTTAATTATTATCCCTCTACTTCTATACCTTGTAATGCCATAGCTTAATTTTTAGTAATGTTTACCCTAAATATATAGTTTGCGAAAGTAAGCAATTTATCAATAAATAACAAACAAACGTTCCATAAAAATCACGAAAAATAACAATTCCATTTTTAGTTTCTCCTAATTTATTATTAACTTTGTGATGTAATGACAGAAGTAAAACAAAATAAAAATATTCATGAAATTTACCTTATCAAGCAGTGCTCTCAGTAGCCGCTTACAAACACTTGCTAAAGTTATTAACAGTAAAAATTCGCTCCCTATTCTTGAGAGTTTTCTGTTTCAGGTGCATAATGGCCAGCTCACAATTACTGCATCCGATAGTGAGAATGTAATGCAGACAAGCCTTGCACTCGATCAGTTCGATACCGACGGCAACCTTTGCAAATACCCAGCCATACCGTGCTCGATGCGGTAAAAGAGCTACCCGAACAGCCGCTTACGTTCGAAGTAAACATGAATACTTATGAAGTAACGGCTGGCTACCAGAACGGTCAATACCAGTTTACGGCACAAAATGCAGACGAGTATCCACAAACAGCTCCGATGCAGAATGATGTTCACGCCATAACCATTGATGCTGCTGCGCTGAACAATAACATCAATCGTACGCTGTTTGCTACCGACAACAACGAAATAAGACCTGTAATGAACGGTATTTATTTCGACCTTACAACCGACTGCCTGGCCTTTGCTGCCAGCGACGGCCATAAGCTTGTACGTTGTCGCGACTATGCTATAAAAAGCGAAACTCCGGCAGCTTTCATCCTTCCCAAGAAGCCTGCAATGCTATTAAAGAACGTCCTTGATAAAGACAGCGGAGACGTTGTCATTAAATTTAATTCGAGTTCAGCCGAAATTCAGTTTGCCGAAGGCAAACTGTCGCGCCGCCTTATTGAAGGTAATTACCCCAACTATAATGCTGCAATACCCAACGATAACCCCAACGAGCTTACTCATTGACCGCAAGTCTTTGCTGAGCGCTATTCGCCGCATCCTGCCCTTGCCAGCATGAGCAGCCAGCTTATACGGTTCCGTTTAGAGGCAGGTATGTGAATTATCGTCAGAAGACATTGACTTTTGCAACACGTGCCAAGGAAAGTCTGGTATGCGAATATACGGGTTCGCCTTTACAAAATAGGCTTCCGCGGCGACTTCTTTTACCGATATTCTGAACTCGATTGATACCGACGAGCTTAAGATTAAAGCTTAGCGACCCCAGCAGAGCAGGTATTGTTGTACCCAGCAAACAGCCTGAAAATGAGGATGTACTGATGCTTATCATGCCACTGCTCCTCAACGATTAAACCGTAATTACATGCGACTTCAACTTACAAAAACCGCTGGTCGTCTTCGATTTGGAGACGACCGGTCTTGATTTAGTCAACGACCGAATTATTCAAATATCGTATATAAAGGTATGCCCCTGACGACGCAGAGGGAGAAGAACAACGCAAAAAGTATTTTTATCAATCCCGGCAAACCTATTCCCGTTTTCGTACAGGAGCTGACTGGAATAACTGAGGAAATGGTGAAGGATGCGCCAACCTTTAAGCAGATTGCCAAAAATCTGGCCGAGACATTTACGGGTTGTGATTTTGCCGGTTTTAACTCAAAACCGCTTCGATGTACCCATGCTTGCAGAGGAATTTCTCCGTGCAGGCGTCGACTTTGACTTCTCACGCTGCCGGCTTTATCGATGCACAAACCATCTTTCACAAGCGCGAGCCACGCAATCTGGCAGCGGCATACCGGTTCTATACCGGTCATCAAGATGGAAGATGACTTTCGTGCACACCGTGCCGATCAGGATACAGAGGCGACCTATCGTGTGCTTCAGGGACAACTTGATAAATATAATCCGGATACCGTAGAAGAGGAATCACTGGCACTGCCCAACGATATGAATGTACTGAATGAAGAATCGAAGATGAACGATTTTTGTCGATTTCGCAGGACGAATTGTCTGGCAAGACATAGAAAGGAACAGATGGAAAGCCGCTGCTTGACGCCAATGGGAAACCACGCCGGCAGGGAGATTTTCAACTTCGGGAAATACAAAAGGATGGGCAGTAACCGACGTTTTGCATCGTGATGCAGGGATATTACAGCTGGATGCTTTCATCAGACTTTACTTTGAATACCAAACAGGTTCTTACACGTATACGACTGAGAGAAGCCAAGTTGAATATGAACAATTAAAAACTATAAGGTCGATTTTAAAAGACGGAAGTGCGTATGAGGTTACATATTTTTATTCGTATTTCTCTTGATATGGGGTTCTGGTTTTAGACGCTCATGCACAAGAGCTGAATGCCAAAATTACCATTAACCATAACCAGATACAGGGTACTGACGTCTCTGTTTTTGAAAAACCTGGAACAAACGTTAACCCAATTCGTTAACGAACGGCAGTGGACTAACTTGCAGTTTCAGAAAAACGAGCGTATCAACTGCAATTTTTAACATCACTGTAACCAAATACGATAAAACATCAAATACCTTCACATGCAAGGCTCTCATACAAAGCCAACCGGCCGGTTTACAACGCATCTTACACTACTACTCTGTATAATAACGTTGACAACGACTTCAATTTCAGCTTTGCACAATTTGACCAATTAGAGTTTAATGAGGAAGCAATCAGCAACCAGTTAACGGCTCTCTTTGCCTATTATGCCTATTTAATCATAGGCATGAACCTTGACAGTTTCTCACCTATGGGTGGAACCGACATACTGCAGCGTTGTATGAATTTGACAAACAACGCACAAAACCTACAATTTACAGGGGTGGAAGTCGTTCGACAATAACCGTAACCGCTGCCATTATCAATGATTATCTTGATGGTGCCATGCAGCCCTTCAGACAATTACAATACGATTACTATCGTAAAGGCCTTGACGAAATGTCGACTAATGCGGACAGAGGACGTACGAAGTGACCAAAGCATTGGAGAATGACTTAAAAATGTCACGAAGACCGTCCTACAAGTTTGCTCCCACAAATATGGACCGACTATAAACGCGACGAGTTGGCCAGTATTTATAAAAGGTAAAGGCACACAAAAAGAAAAGGAATCAGTTTATGACATTTTTGTTTTCTATCAACGCATCACAGAATAATGCGTGGGAGAAAATAAAACAATAACAAACGTATGCTTAAGCAACTTTACATAAAAATTTCACGCTCATTGATGAGTTGGATATAGCATTCCAACCCGGTTTCTCCGTAATTACAGGTGAAACTGGTGCCGGGAAAAAGTATCATCCTCGGGGCATTGCATCTGTTATTAGGCGCAAGGGCCGATTCAAAACAAATAAAAAGCGGAAGTCCTAAATGTGTTATTGAAGCCCACTTCGACCTGTCGCACTATAACTTACAAGACTTTTTGAGCAGGAAAACATCGACTATGATACCAGCGACTGCATTATCAGGCGTGAAGTAAATGCAAATGGCAAAAGCCGCGCATTTATAAACGACACGCCTGTGTCCCTGAACTCTATACGTGACCTGGGTGAACGACTGATCGATATTCACAGTCAGCATCAGAATTTATTGCTACAAAAGGAAGATTTTCAGCTGAATGTAATTGATATTATTGCCGACAATGCCAAACTTCGTAAAAGTTAGTTTTGCAGGCTTACCATGAATATTGCACAGCTGCCAAACGCTATAATGACTTTCAGGAGGCTTTGTCAGAAAAGCAAAGAAAAACGAGGATTTCCTTCGCTTTCAATTCTCAGAGCTTGATAATGCCAGACTTGTTGCTGGTGAAGATGAAGAATTAGAACAGCAATCACACACGTTAAGCCACGTTGAAGACATCAAAAAGTGCACTCTTTGAAGCTTCATCAGCCTTGTCGTCAGAAGCAGGCGGATGTGTTGAAAAGACCAAAACGGCATCAGAACGGCTGCACACCATTGCTGAGTTTTTCCTGAAATTACAGATGTTGACGAGCGTCTTGCATCAACTTACATTGAGTTAAAGGACATTGCCCAAGAAATAGAACGTAAACTTGACGATGTTGATTTTGACCCTCTTCAGCTTGATAAAAATCAACTCGCGCCTTGATTTGATTTATGCCCTTGAGCAAAAAGTATCATGTTTCATCGGTAAACGAGCTGATAAAAGAGTTTGAACGTATTCGGCATGAGCTTGAAAGTATTGACGGAGGAGACGAACAATTAGAGCAGTTTAAACAGGACATGCAGAAGAAATATAATGTTGTGCTGGAGCTTGCCCGCAAGCTAAGTGACGTTAGAAAGAAAGCCGCACTAAAGGTTGAGGACGGTTTGAAGAAACGATTAGTACACTTTTAGGCATTCCCAATGTAAGATTTTTCGGTACAGTTTTCTGACCGCGATTGCTCATCCTCAGGTATTGACAAGGTGTCGTTTCTGTTCAGTGCCAACAGCAGTACAGCCTTGCAACCCGTATCACAAGTGGCATCGGGAGGTGAGATTGCGCGCGTAATGCTGTCGCTAAAAGCCATGATAAGCGGTGCTGTTAAGCTACCTACCATCATCTTTGACGAAATAGACACGGGTGTAAGTGGACGTGTAGCCGAGAAGATGGCACAGATTATGAAAGAGATGGGCGATAATCATCGTCAGGTAATATCCATTACTCACCTGCCCCCAGATAGCAGCAATGGGAGCTGTACACTATAAGGTAAGCAAGGAGGAAACACCACAAGGCACTATCAGCCACATGCAAATGCTAACGCCACAAGAGCGAATAGAAGAAATAGCCCAGATGTTAAGTGGAAGTGATATTTCAGATGCTGCTATTGCTAATGCCAAAACATTGCTCAAAAACTCAGCACTAAAAGTATAAACCATTACCTTTATAACAAAAAGAACAAACCGTAAACATATAAAAATCTTGAAATGAAAAATAATTCTTATTCCTATACTACTACTGGTTTACATTATGAGGTGTAATGCCGGCAGCAGCACAGTCTCCGCAGGTAAAGAAAAGTTGCTCAAAGCGTTTTCGCCCTTCACGACGTTCAATGATGATGGTTCTATCCCACCCACTACACACGGAGTGTTTTGTGGTAACAACAGTGAAGCCATTGCTATGTGGCATCCTTTTTGTTGGCGCTAGACGCGCTGTGATTATAGATGCCAAAGGAAAGCAATATGATGTAGACGCTATGCTGGGAGCATCTGAGCTTTACGATATTTGTCAATTCCGTGTAAAGGCATCACAAATGCACCATCGCTCCAGTTGACAAGCGCAGATGCCGCAGCACAAAATATTTATTCGGTAGGATATGATCTAAAAAAAGCCGATATAAAAAAGCTGTCACCAGTGCGTGTTGAAAAGTTTATGACCACAAATAACTATTATGTTTTCAACGATGTTGACGTATCTGCATCCATGCTTGGCTGCCCCATTGTCAATGAATCAGGTCAGTTGCTGGGCATCATGCAGCGCCCTGAAGCCGGTGGTGAGGCTTTTTCGGCCGATGCGCGGTTATGTAAAACCTTTAAGCTAAACGGCTTATCCATCAACGATCCACGTTACATTCAACAGGTATACGTACCGACTTACCCCAGGATGAAGAACAAGCTTCTATTATGCTTATGGTAGCAGAGAGTCAAAATGATAGTATAAGGTACGAGAACTACCTGCAAGACTTTCTCCATCGTTTCCCTACTTCAACTGAAGGATATAATGCACGCTGCAATTCTAAAAAGCCGCCAGTTATCCAAAGCCGATGAAATCTTCAGCAGGAAGTAAAGCATGCTACTAAGAAAGATGTGGCTTACAGTAACTATGCAACAATGGTTTATCAGGCCTCTGTTTACAAGCTCGACTCGGCTCTATACAAAATGGAATCTAGAACAAAGCACTCGAACTTTCTGAGCAGGCGAGAAGATTAATCCACTGCCCATGTACAAACATCAGCAGGCTCAAATTGTGTATGCACAAGGTAATTATCAGAAGGCACTGGCCATGTTTTACTGCATTACAGGCAACCGACCTGGGTAAAAATGGGAAGTTTATTACAGCAGCACAATGTGAGATGCAACTCAAGGCATCCCATGCTGATATTATGCAGCTTATGGATAAGGCTGTAAACGTGCAAAGCGGAATGCCTTCTGCCCCGTATGTTCTGGCTCTGTGGGCGTATGTACGATGCAAATAAGGAATACCGCAAGGCCTTCTATGATTATCAGACCTACGATTCACTGATAAATAACAATGGGAAGTGACGAGTTCTATTACATCAAATATCAATGCGAAACGAAGATAAGGCGATACAAACTGGCTCTTAATGACATTGCACACGCTATTGTCCTGAATCGTAATGAGCCAACCTACTACGCAGAAATGGCAAGCCTTCAGTTGCGTGTAAACCAGATTGATGACGCAATAAAGACCTGTGATGCTGCCTTACAGATGGCTCCTGGCTACGCTGACCTTTTATATTATTAAAGGTGTATGCCCTCTGCGAAAGCAAGAAAAAGAAGAAGGAATAGCCACATTAGAAAGCACAAGAGCTTAACGACCCTCGTGCTGAAGGCCTTATCAAAAATATTCAAAGTAAATGGGATAGGATAAGAATCAAGAAACATCAATATTTCTTTAATAATACCATTCTATTAAATATGTTGCTTATTCTTGTTAAGCGTGAACATATCGTGAAATAGAATATGTTTCTTTATTTTAATTTTCTTCTTCTCGTCCCACTAGAAAGGATTATTAACTTGCACCAAAGAAGACATGCTCATTATTTTTAAACTTATGAAAGAGCCATTATTTTTATTTTTGTAAGTAGAGCCGTAGTTGGGTATGTTAAGTTGTGTAAACAATTTATAAAGACTTCATCTAATATTCTTTAAATGAAAACAGAATTACAAAATAACAAACAGAAAACAAAAATAATATTCTACTATACCGTTTATGTCATTGTATTATTTTTGTGCTTCTCATTTCATTGATTTCCTAAGGGGTGGAAGCTTCGATTGGATGGATAATCTCCTAAAAACATTAGGAACACTTATCGTACTTTGCAATGTGCAATGGCTTATGGAAAATCTACAACAAAAATTAATTCTTAGCATCCGTCTTCCTAGGAAACAGTAAATAAAAAGAAGATGTGCTAAAACTAAAATAAAGACAACTCAGAGTTACTATTTATAACTTAAAAATAAAAGAACCAAATCAAACTTATAATGCGGACATGCAGGTAGTTCCCAACTACACTGACCTTTATATTATTAAAGGTATTGCCCTCTATGAAAGCAAGAAAAAAGAAGAAGGAATAGTCACATTTACAGAAAGCACAAGAGCTTAACGACCTCGTGCTGAAGGCCTTATCAAAAATATTCAAAGTAAATGGGATAGGATGATAACAAGAAACATCAACATTTCTTTGATAATACCATTCTGAATTTGCTATAGAAGATTACCCTCACAGCATGCTGTGAGGGTAATTTTGTTATATGCCGTTATTGCCTTTACGGCTCTTCAGATAAATAAAAAAGAACAGCAATGCACTGACAATAAACCATATCATATTCAGGACTACTCCAATATCGAACACCTGATAAATGGTACTCAACAATAGTATCATTATCGATTGTTTCTACTTCATACTTAATGGTAACGTACGAATTGGAGAATTAAGACAAAAATAAGCTGAAAGCCAAAGAACAGCCAATACAGAATAAAATACCAATACCTTTTCTGATCAGCTACTACCATTTTAAAAATATTATACAAGGCATATACTGGTATAAAGTATAACAGAAAGAACAGCTGCTCCAAAAGAAAAAGAAAAGATACAAACCACTCATCTTATACAGGAACACCTTCTATTATAGCAATGTTCTAAAACACACTACCGTTTATTATATGCTTCTTTTTCTTCAACTCAGGTTTGGGAATATTTAGCTTATCATCTGCTTTAAATTCTGCTTTTGCCGTTATTAACAGCCCTCAACATAGCACTCCATCCCTGCTCCAAGATAAGAACGACTGACGCTTTTCAAGTGTTTGTCCCTTGACCAATGTCAGTGTTTTTGTCGATACCAACAATACAGTATGCTCCAGTGCGTATGCGTGCAGTCACGATTATATTCAGCATCTTTGATAACCGTTTGTCGCTCAGTTTTTATTTTATCAGCTGCGCTTTCTGTATTATTATTCTAGCTGTAATGAGGCGTGCTAAGTCTTCTTTCTGAACTCGAGCTCTCCTGAGATGATTTCCAATACCCTTTGAGCCTCATTGGTTGCAGTTGTTCAATGCTCTATCTTCGTGGTTGTAGAATCAACAGAATGTGATGTAACTGCCTGGCGTACAGCATGTGGTTTTAGTTGATTGTACCATTTGAGACTCGAGATGTTCAATACGATTGTCGCAGTTGCATCTCCTAAGAAAATAATCTATATTCCTCCCCAAAAAGCAACAACAATATAACAGCTCAGCAACTATCAATCCTCGAACGACCCCCCGTTGCCTGCAGCGGCTTCCAGCATACTGTTTGTCTGATCATTTTTCAACCTCCGAAACATTATCACTTATACGTGTAGGAGAAGTCGTGAAGACGATGAATCATCATCTACTTTCAACTCTTTATCATCAGCTAGAACTAGACGTCCTTTCCGATACAGTTTCCCCACCTTCTGCTCTTCAGATACACACTCTGAAACAAGGATGACAGTAGATCCAGTTATTGGAGAAGATTTAGTATTCTCCTTTTTATCAGTTGTACAACAGCAGGGATGAGAGATTTTTGTATTTTTACGATCGCATCAACAGATTCTGTCCCCAGCCTTTGCAGAATCAATGGTGATGGTCTCTTCTGTATGAGATGCTGAAACAGATTCATTCTCAGATAATATGGTATCGTTAGTTTGAAGAACTTCAGAAACAAATGCTTCTGAATCTTCAGAAAATTTACGATCAATTTCCGTAAAATCTACATCATCATTCAACACAACCGTCTCGAATCTGTGCAAAAGGCGATTTACCTCATCACGCCAAAAAAGTATCCAGGAACAAAGCTAATTTTTTATCGCGGCCTTCTATGATAATAGGGTCACCAGTGTTGACATCGACGCTCTTTCGGGCTGCAACACTGGTAACCTTAAAGGTACCTAACCCTTTTATTTTTACCTGCTTATCATCGTGCAGGCCTGCCATGAGCACCTGAAACATTTCAGATACTGAACTGCTCGGCAGCATTCCGGGTTAACCCTAAATTTCTATTAAAAAACCTGAGATAGCTCTTTATTACCAACCTTTCCCATTTCACTTTCAGATATTATCGTCGTCGGTGCGCTTCAAATTCTCTTTAATAGCTGTTACTGGCTTAAAGCTTAATACCAGTTTTGGAGGCACAAGCATACGCTGTTGCGTTGATGGGTTTACAACAATACGCTCTAACCGCTTTTTAACTTCAAATGTTCCGAAATTAGATAACTGCACGCTCTCCCATCTTCAAAGTGAAGCCCCATCGCTTCAATAATAGTTCGAACCATCTTCTGCGTGTCAGCCTGCGTATAGCCAGCCTGATCAGCTATCACCGATATGTAATCCTTATTATTCATAATACAGTTCCATAAAGGTCAAAATTCATCGCTATCAATGATGCGAACTTGATAAAATACTCCCTATTCGAAGCTTTACGTTCATCGGCACGAATAAGCACTTCTGGATCAACTTCTGGTGAGCAAGCCTCTGTCTCGACCAATATAACAATCGCCTTCTTTCCGGTCAATAGCTAACGGTAAAATGTTTGTCCAACCTTATGCTGCTTCGACAGCAGCGCCAATTCCTTCTTGCACTGCCATTAGTTCATCAAGACGGCTTTGTTTCACATCGGCAGGAATATCATCAGTATAGTGTATCGCTGAATAGGTACCTTCTTCCTCTGAATAAGCAAAGGCTCCCATACGTTCAAAACGTGCTTCGCGAACAAAATCAACAAGTTCACGGAAATCTTCCTCCGTTTCACCTGGAAAACCTACCATCAAAGTAGTACGAATAGTAATGCCTGGAACACGCTCACGTATAGTTTTAATTAATGCAAGAGTTTCTGCTTTCGTCACATGACGATGCATCCGTGAGAGCATATGGTCGGAGATGTGCTGCAATGCAATATCCAAATAATTACATACATTGGATTTTTCACGCATGACATCGAGAAGTTCCGGGAAAATTATTTGGATAAGCATAATGAAGTGACGAATCCATTTTACCCCTTCAATATCAGCCATTTTACGGATAAGATCGGCTATCTAATTTCACCATAGAGATCAAGGCCATAATAAGTTAGTTCCTGTTCAATGATTTGAACTCTTTTACACCTGCGCAAACCAGTTCGTGTACCTTCCTGAAGAATATTATCAATTGGCCTACTAATGTGTTTACCTGTAATCAGAGGTATTGCACAATAAGCACAATGACGGTCACATCCTTCTGCAATCTTTATATAAGCATAGTGTAGAAGGTGTTGTCAATACACGTTGGCTACTGGCATTTGTACGACGTGCTGTAAATGACTCTGCCTGCTCTATATCGCCTTTATCATCAGGCTTTGCAGGCCCCAATATCCTCTATTAGCTGACGGAAATTGAACTTTCCATAAAACTTATCAACTTCAGGTATTGAATCTTCTAACTCTTTTTGATAACGTTGTGACAGACAGCCCATCACATAAAGTTGCTTGATGCGCCCTTCTGGCATGAACGAACTGCAGAATTGTATTTATGCTCTCCTCTTTCGCAGTTTCAATAAAACCACAAGTATTAATTACAGCTATCTCTCCATTAGGATGTCTTGGAATCGGATGCAATGATAGCCTATATTTCTCGAACTTTTGCATGAGTTGCTCAGAGTCGACAAGATCTTTGAGCACCCCATTGTTATAAAAATCAATCTGGTCATCAATTAAAACAATGAATCGACAAATTCTTTCTTATTGAAAAGCTGTAAATCTCCATTTTCTCCCCTAATCCGATATACTTTACAGGTACTTTTAACTGGTCGGAGATACCAATAACGACACCACCTTTGGCAGTCCGCCGAGTTTAGTAATAGCTAACGATGTAATTTGTGTTACAGAAGAGAACTGTTTGGCCTGTTCAAAGGCATTTTGACCTGTACTCACCGTCCAAAACGAGCAGAACTTCATCAGGGGCAGTAGGAGACAACTTTTTCATCACATCTTTAATCTTTTTCAGCTCGTTCATCAAGCCCACCTTATTATGAAGACGTCCTGCGCTGTCATCAATAAGAACAACATCTGCACCATTGGCTTTTTGCACTCTGCAACGTATCAGATGCTACACTTGCAGGATCGGATCCCATTTGTTGTTTAATAACAGGAACACCAACACGATCGCCCCATATCTGAATTTGCTCAACAGCAGCTGGCGCAGGAAAGGTATCAGCCGCGCCTAAATAAACCTTTTTACCAGCCCTGTTTAAACTGGATAAGCTAGTCTTCCAATTGTTGTCGTCTTTACCTAACACCATTAACGCCAACGACAAGAATTACGTAAGGAGAATGGTCTGCGTGGTAATTCCCAGTTCGAATTATCTCCATTATTATTCTCAGCAAAAGAAGATTACTGATTTCTCATGAGATAATATTGAGCTCAGTAGTAGATCACATTTATCACGTGACAACACGTTCCTCAATACGATGAATAATCTTTAGTGCTGCTTTCTACTCCTACATCTGACGTAATAAGCACTTCTTCAAGATTATCCAAACACATCATCATCAACCGTCGACTTTACCGGCACTCGCACGCGACAGCTTTGTAAAAATACACTTTGTTTTAGTTTTGTTCAAGGCCCTGATCAAGAGTTTCTTTTTCTTCTTACTAAATAATCCGAAATATACCCATACAATATAATTAGCTAATCTGTTTTTGCAAAAGATACCATAATCTTACAAAACTCAAAGATATAAGTTAAATAATTTGATATACGAAAAAGAGGATCAAAACCATTCGGCTCTATCCTCTTTCTATAAATAGTTACCCTGAAATAACTTATTTATTTATTCTCAAAATAACGTTTGTACAAACCCATAAACCAGCTGAATGAGCGTGCTCATCACGAGCCATCTCATGAATACTATCATGAAGAGCATCTAAATTGATTTGCCTTTAGTAGTTTTGCTGCTTCAAATTTTCTCAGATGTTGCGACCCTTCTCTGCCGCCATACGTACTTCAATATTTGTTTTAGTATCATGTAAAATGCTGCTGACCAAGGAACTCTGCATAACGAGCAGCATGACCAGCCTCCTCCATTGCATAGTGCTCAAACGCACGTGCAATCTCCGGATAACCTTCACGATCAGCCTGACGCGCCATTGCCAGATACATACCTACCTCTGTACACTCTCCTGCAAATGTCATACGACAATGCTTCAAAAAGTTCTGCAGGTACATCTTCCTCAAGTGCAATCCCAAGCTTATGTTCAGCCGCAAATTCTGGAGTTGTATCCTCTGTCAATTCTGTAAACTTGTTTGCAGGAGCACCACATAACGGGCACTTCTGCAGGAGCCTCTTCCCTTCATGAATGTAACCGCAAACTGTACAAATAAATTTCTTCTTCATAATGTTTTTGTATAATATTAATGTCTGTATAATAGGAATAATGTCAATTATTTATCTTTAAATGTTTTAAGTCCTTCTCTTTGAAGCCACAGTTTTTACAAACTCCCTTTATAATAAAGCTGAACCTCATCAACATAGTGCCCGGCACATTAATTGAATGTGGCAAATCTAGGCTAGCATCTTCATCCATCAGATCATAGACCTGTTCACATTCTCTACAAAAAGAAGTGGACATGAGGATGCAAGTCTCCATCATAGCAAAACCCTGTGGTCATCAACTGTTAATCATTTGTAGCAATGTGCATATCTGCAAACATTCGTAATGTGTATAAACAGTTGTACGACTCTAATGTAGGCACAGATTTACAACCCCTTGATAGACATCTTCCACTGTAGGATGAGTCCGATTTTTCAAAGAAACTCCATTATGGTAAGACGCTGTCCGAAGGATCGAGTCCGTGATCTGACGAGCTATTATAGGCTTGCTGCTAATATTCATACTATTCTAAACTTTATCGATATTTACATATCTCTCCTTATGCTGGTGCAAAATTAAGAAGAAATATTAAATGTACAAAATAAAATATTGGAAAAATTACATATTTATTTTCAATTTTTGTAATCACCCTATAATTAATAGGCATGATTACGGTCGTCATCTAATGCTGTATACCAATAGCTTAAGAACTATATTTAAATCTCTTCCGAAAGTATCTTCAGGAGATACCATTTTTTTGTTCCTCCAGTAAGCATATTCTTTAATGTTATCTTATTTTTGCGCTATCTCATCATCACCAGCCAATGCTACAAAAAGCAATATGTTTTAGCATTTGCATAGCTCAACTGTTTTTCATTTTTACATTATCTGGGATAATACTTCTGTTCTTGATTCCTGCCTCACGAACAGCCTTAGCGATTGGTAAACAATAAGCCGTTTCTTTTTCTCCAAAATTTATAAACAGCAATTGAGTTGTAGAAACAGCCTCTTTAGGATAAAGATCTAACGTGTTCAGTATATCATAAATACGGTCAGCTCCCAAAACTAATACCCTACACCAGAGAGACCTGGCATACCAAAGATTCCAGTAAGATTATCCTATCGACCACCTCCCAGTTATAGAACCCATTGGTGTATCAAGTGCCTTAACCTCAAAAGATAGCACCTGTATAATAATTAAGTCCACGAGCAAGGTTAGATCAGTTCTATTGCATTATTCAGATCCTGTGACCTTTTAAACTATCAAGTATATACTGAAAGTTTCTCCACACCTTTAAGACCTGTTTCTGAATCTTTTCAATACATCACGAATAATACTAAGCTTTCTCATCATTAGTACCAGTGAGCGAGATAATAGGCTGAAGTTTCTGATAGCTTCATCAGAAATACCATCACTATCGTAACTCTTCGTTTACATTTTCAAGTCCCTATCTTTTCTAACTTATCTATGGCTACGGTAATATCTACAATCTTATCAGCCTCACCAATAACTTCTGCTATACCAGAAAGAATCTTACGATTGTTGATTTTAATACAAACCCTGATTCCAAATTTGGAAAAACAGTATCTACAATCTGCATCAACTCAACTCTCACTAAGCAAAGAGTCTGAACCCACTACATCAGCATCGCACTGGTAGAACTCTCGGTAACGGCCTCTTTGAGGACGGTCTGCCCTCCAAACAGGTTGAATCTGATAACGTTTAAAAGGTAATTGTAGTTCTTCACGATGCATCACTACATAGCGCGCAAACGGAACTGTTAAATCATAACGAAGACCCTTTTCACATAACTTAGTTTGCAAATGTAACGTATCACGTTTACTTAGCTCTTCATCACCTATTCCTTTAAAGTAGTCACCAGAGTTTAATATCTTAAATAAAAAGTTTATCCCCTCATCCCCATACTTTCCCATTAGAGTATGAAGTGTTTCCATCGCAGGAGTTTCTATTGGTTGAAAGCCATATAACGCATACACATCTTTAATGGTATTGAAAAATATAATTGCGTTTGGCCATCTCATCAGGGCCAAAAATCACGTGTGCCTTTTGGTATTGAAGGTTTATTATTTCCCATTGTATAATTTTACACTGTCGTTTAATTATTTTCTTATGATTGTTTGCTTACGATCTGGACCAATTGAAATAATCTTAATAGGAGTATTCAATTCCGTTTCCAAAAATTGGATATATTCTTTAAAGGCCTGTGGAAATTGCTCATCAGAACACATATTGAGTCATATCAGTGTTCCACCCTCTTTTAATTCGTGATATATTGGCTTTACGTTCTATATCATAAGGGAAATCAACAGCTTTGGGAACCATCAGGTAATTCATAGGCTACACATGCCTTGATGGTATCAAAGCTATCTAAGACATCACTCTTCATCATAATAAGCTCCGTCACTCCGTTAATCATAATACTATAACGAAGTTGCACAAGGTCAATCCATCCACAACGACGCTCTCTTCCCGTTACAGCTCCATATTCATGGCCAATATCTCGGAGAGCCTTACCTGACTCATCAAAAAGTTCTGTTGGGAATGGACCTGAACCTACACGAGTACAATAAGCTTTCATAATTCCATAAACATGGCCAACTTTATTTGGACCTATCCCCAGCCCCGTGCAAGCTCCTGCACAAATAGTAGTTACTCGACGTAACAAAAGGATAGCTTCCAAAAATCAACATCAAGCATGGTACCATGTGCACCTTCACAAAGAATCTTTTTACCATCATGTAGCAAACGGTTTATTTCATGTTCGCTATCAACAATATCAAATTGACAAAGATAATCAATTCCCTCCATCCATTTTTTTTCAGTCTCTTCAAACCCTTCAAAGTTTGTCCAGCCCATGGACTTTAATATATTAAGATGACGTTGCTTGTGAGTTTCATACTTTGTTGCGAAATCATCAAGAATATCTCCAACTCGTAATCCATTCCTACTTACCTTATCTGTGTAAGCAGGTCCAATCCCCTTTCCCGTCGTACCAACTCTATTTTTTCCTTTGGAAACTTCGATAGCACGGTCGAGCAATCGATGTGTAGGCATAATTAGATGAGCCTTTTTAGAAATATGCAAACGCCTTTAAGATCGATGACCACTTTTTTCTAACTCCTTAGCTTCGTCCATAAAGAGGTCTGGGGGCTAGGAACAACTCCATTCCCAATAATATTCACTTTTCCACCTTGAAAAATACCAGAAGGAATACTACGAAGCACATACTTCTGACCTTCAAATTCCAGTGTGTGGCCTGCATTAGGACCTCCTTGAAAACGGGCTACGACTTCATAATCAGGTGTTAAAACATCAACAACTCTTACCTTTTTCCTTCGTCTCCCCACTGTAAACCCAACAAAACATCAACCTTACCTGTTTCCATAAGAATAGTAAATAAAATTTTTTTATTAGTAAACCCTTGTTCCAAATATTGCAGACCCTACCCTAACCATAGTAGAGCGACAAGATACAGCCAACAGATAATCATGACTCATGCCCCATGAACGTTCTTTAAAATAATCCATATCCGCAAAGAAATCCCTGCTTTATCTCATCAAAGAAATTTGCAGCAGTCAACATTTCTTTACATATCTGTTCTTCATCATCAACATTACTAGCACATCATCATAAGTCCACATATACGCACGCTTTTCAGATTTCGCCATTCACCATCTTTTAAGCATCTGTCGACAAGTCATTAAGAGTAAATCCATACTTAGTTTCTTCAGCAGCAATATGTAGTTCCAACAATATATCGATCACACGATCATTCTTCTGTGCCTTGTTTGTTGATTTCTTTTCATTAATTTAAAAGAATCAACCGCTTCTATCATATCAATATAAGGAGCAATATATTTTACCTTATTTGTTTGTAAATGTCCTATAAAAATGCCAACATATATCTTGTGGTAATGCAGTAGCTTTAAGTTCCTGCTCATGACTCTCACCAAAAACACGCTGTCCTAGCAGAATATGCCTTTTCGATACTTTCCGTAGAATGAAATTTACTAACAGCAACCAACTGTATATCCTCAGGTAAGTTACGAAGCACATTACGGATATTATTTACAACATCAGTCTCCATTATTCGACCTCCTTTGACACTATCGTTCCCATTACTCATGTATTCTGGAACAGAATTCTCGAGTGTAGTCCACGATCTTTTGATTTTAAATCGTGTTCAAAGACATCCATTATAGAAGTTTCATTTATCGAAACCAAAGTATAGTTTATTGTAGTACCTCCCATAATTTCATCTATGTTTTTGACCGCCCCATTTAATGTCGCCGATTGAACTAGATATATGATATTCGTACGCTTCTCTTTTTCTGTCTTTTCTCGTCAATTGTTACAAATTGTAACTGCCTTATACCATCTATCATCCCTTTATCTAAATCGCTGAAAGAATATCTCGTGAAAAGCAGCAGGACGAATATCTGTTATTTTATAATCGCTATTATATACAGTCCTTCATTTCTTCAAAGATAGCAGCTTCTGCCTCACTGAAACCTCAACGCATCTACAATATACTGTTCTGTAACTGGCTTTTTGCCTACCATCTTCATGAGTTTTTAGTATAGCGTATTTTGGTTTCGAAACCATGTAGTCGTTCTCGATCTCATTACAAATATATTTTAGATTTTTATCTTATATTCTTTAAAGATCAACTTTTTCTAACAATAGAAACACCTCTGAACATATTATCCATTGCTGCATAAGTATAAGCGCCTGATCACTTATACTCATATCGTTAGTCATGCGATTACGTAACTCCATTAGCTTTGACACTGCGTTCTGATAATTCTCTGCTGTAATACGCTCACTCATTTTTCGCAGCCACCGTAATATCAAAGCCAAAATAACGTACAAGCATATCTGCAAACTGTTGACGCTGCATATCCGTGATACGTTGAAGATTACTATTCAGACGATTTTCTTTCGAATGATAAATATGAAAAACCAGTTCATCAGGCTCTCCACCTCGCTGATTATGATTGTAGCGTTTTCTCATGCAATTAAAGTAACAATCACAAAAGCTCATTTTCTGACAATGAAAGCAATTCTTCTTTTGCAGGTTCAAGAACTCGCTGACAGAAATCACTAAACTTACTATACCTACTTTCAAGTCGTAGCATCTTTCTGAAATCAAGCGTATTAATAACAGTGAATCCTTTGTCTATCCAACTTTCTATAAACATGTAGATTCGTTGTGTATAGCGATTTCACAAGCAAATACAATTTGCTTTCCAAGTCTATGATAACCAAGATCTAATGAAACTAATCGACGTGCAACCTCATGATCTATCTTCAACAACGCATACTTTTCATAAATACCTCGTATCATTCGGAATATACACATCGCAAAGATTAGTTACTTTTTGATAACTACGTCCATCCGCTGTTTTATATGGAATTTCAACAGGGACAGAAGCCAAAAGTTTTTAGACTCTCTCTCAACTGAGGATAATGGTTTGGATCAACACCTAACGTTTTAAAATAAGTTTTAACTTCCAACTGTCCATCATCGCCAAGTTCTGCATCTGGGAATATTTCAGGTTGAGTTTTCTTGCGATTTAATATATCATACAGTTTATTTTGCATAAACTCCACAATACTCACCAATATTCGAATCTGTATAAGCGAATAGTCGTGCCGCATCATTGTTACAGCAATAGGCTGTAAAAGCCACGTTTCTTCTTCAATAGGAATAAGTTCTGTTGGAATATTACGCTTCACATCACGCTTTTTCCTTTTCCAGAACTTACCACACGCGACTTTTTCCGGGTCACAACGGGTTTCCCCATTTTTCTTATAACTGATTCGCCTGTCATTTCGTTTATTGGAACTTCTTTTCTCCCGTATGAATTACGTCCGCAAGAAGCGTGTACAAAGATAAAAACATTTTCTCGTTTAGACAAGCATATCATCAATTAATGCTGAATATCTTCTTCAAAAATCTAACCATCCCTGAATCCAGTTTGGATTACGTTCAGACTTGTCTTCCCCTTCGAGTTTACATACTGACAAACCCTATAAGACGTACTGGTTTTATTATAGAATAATCTACCTTCTGCAATAATCTTTTGGCCTCATGCAGTATTTCTTCTTTTGCCTGTAAAGAATGGTCATACGATTCGCTCCTCGTAGTTGTCTTAAAATTTGAATACTTTATTTTTAAGCGTCAGAGTTCTCCCATCAAAAATTGGTTTTATCCTGTCGACTAACTCTATTACAAGATGATATAATTCGATCAGCATCTGTGATGGCATAGTTATATCTTTTCCATCGTTTGTTCACATCCTATTGATTTTCTCTCAGAGATAGGTTCAACAGCCTATCATCGATGCCGCGTGCAAAATTATAATATACCGCTCCCATCTTACCAAATACTTCTATTAAATGTTTTTGAGATACAGCTTTCAGGTCATAACCTGTGAATACACCCATCTTATGCAGTACATTCACAGGTTTTTGATCCAACCCCCAGAACTTATCAATAGAAAGTATCGCCAGAAAATCTGCAGGTTTCTTCAGGACTTACTGAGAACTGTCCATCAGGCTTACGGTAATCACTAGCTATTTTTGCCAAAAATTTATTATATGATATTCCGGCAGAAGCCGTCAGGTGAAGTTCCTCCCTTATTCTTCTACGTATTTTGTGCGCAATATCAATAGCTGAACCTCATCCCGTCTGCATTATCAGTTACATCAAGGAAAGCTTCGTCTATTGACAGTGGCTCTATTTTTATCCGTATAATCTGTAAATATTCTATGGACATTTTTGGATACTTCCTTATAATAGTGATAATCGGAATCAACAACAATAAGTCCAGGACAGTAGCGTTTGGCCGTCACAATAGCCATTGCTGATCGGACGCCATAGCAGCGCGCTTCATGGCTGGCTGCTGCAACTACTCCTCTTGGTCCATCATGCCCTACAGCAATTGGCTTTCCTTTAAATTCAGGATGGTCACGCTGCTCTATCGATGCAAAAATGCATCCATGTCAACATGAATAATCTTTCGATAATCCATCTACATTAATTATATCATCCCATTGGTTCGGCAAATATATCATCAGCTTCTATTATTTCCTCATCGTCAAACCATTTACTTAACTTTGTGTGTGCCTTTATCCTTCACATCTTGTGAAACATCTATCCAAACCTTTTTAGCACATATAATAAGACTGTAAAATCGTCACCCAAACCTGCAATTGGAATAGCATCAGGTATAACATCGAACAAACTTACTAAATAGCCTAATGCTCCCACAATCATCAGCTTGTCTTTTCCCTTGTTACACTATCACTCTGTAAAGTATAATATAATATCAGGGCAACATAAACAAGCTTCGAACCTGCACGCTTAGCCATATGTGAGATATTTTCCAAAAACTGCTGGAACTATACTTTCCCGCATACTATAAAGTTGGGTAATTCCAAATTTGTCATTTTACACTTTTTCTATTAGGTTAATATAATTCTTTTCTTCATATACGCAGCTATCTTGTCAGTATAAGAAGCCAAAACTGGATTTATTTTTTTCGCAAGCGCGACAGTCTAACCTGGACACTCTAGCATACTAAGACCTTTTAAAAAGCATCGCAATTACCAAACCTAAAAAAAGTCCTACCCAAAGAGAGTCGCGCCCCCACGGAAGCATCTGCTCAGGAAAAGCACTCATTATAAGAATTGGAATAACAGCCACGATTCCATATTTTGTTAACTGTGTGCGCTGCGTTCCTTCACTATCAAGAATACGCTGGTATTCATATAAATAATCGTCAAGTTCCTTACGGTTAATATCCTTATCCTTTCCCGGGAAATCCACCTCATCTCCATGCCGCTCTATGGCATTGATTATTAAATGTTCATAGTCGTTCAATATATTAACATGAAGTTCTTTCATACAATAACAAAGGCATTTACGGCAACTGCCACAGATTCAATTCAATTTAAAAAGGCAAGACAGTGTCCTGATAAGCCGGGTTCTGTATCCTTCCATGATTGGAAAGAGCTCTGTCATTTATCTACCTTACAGGTCACCCTGCACCTTTAGCGTTCTACTCTCCATCGTAGTGCTCCAGAGCACTTCGGGCAGGCTACCCTCAACATGACGACGGTATACATGAACTTACAGCCTCCAGACGGCACAGCCCGACGATCACCCGCCGGCTGGTAGTCTCTTACACTACCTTCTCATCCTTACCTCAGGACCAACAAAACGTATTCTGCCAGTTCCCCAAAGGCGGTTATTTTCTTCTGCCTTCACCTACTGTCACCAATAGCTTCTACTTTCAGAAGTGGAGTGCCTTATGCTGCCCGGACTTTCCTCTTGCGTATAATTACGCCAGCGACGAGCAGGACACTGTCTTACCATATCTGCAAAAAGTAATAAAAATTATTTGTAAGCCGTCACTCTGACTTTTTAAGTTTTTGCAAGTTTTTTTAAAACGAATGTAAAAATAAAACTTGTTTCTACTTAAGAGCCGTTATGTTAAAATTAAATTGTTAAAATCGAATAAAAGCTCTCTGCCAAATCGTCTGATTACCAACTTTTGCGCATATATTTGCAACATCTTCTTTAGGAGCATACAATCGTCTTCAATTAATTTTTAAATTAAGAAACAAACTAAAAATCAATAAGCACATGAAAAAGTTTCAGATTATCTCATTGCGGGCTTATGTATTATCTCGCTCTGCATTCTCAGGAGGAGCCTTATATAAGGCCCAGGCAGCTACAAACAATATCGAACAAAACGGGCAGCCCTATTGACCTCACTTATGCTGCTAAGAAGGCACTACCTGCGGTAGTTCATATTAAGTACGTACAAAATTCTAAAACACAAACTGTTGATGCACAAGAAGATCCGTTCAGTGGTTTCTTCATCGACCCCTTCGGTTTCTTCGGTAATCCGAATCAGGGGCAAGGAGGCTCACGCAAACAAAAATACAAACACCCAAAAAGAAGCTACTGGGTCTGGTGATTATTAGCAGTGATGGATATATCGTCACTAACAACCATGTGGTAAATGGTGCTGACGAATTGACAGTTACGCTTGAGGATAACCGCGAATTTAACGCTAAGATTATCGGTACTGACCCATCTACCGACTTGGCACTTATAAAAATCAACGCAAAGAACCTTCCTACCCTTCCTATCGGTGATTCAGATAAGCTTCAGGTTGGAGAATGGTGTATTGCTGTTGGCAAACCCTTTCGGCTTGAAATAATACAGTAACAGCTGGTATCATCTCAGCCAAAAGCACGTTCTCTAGTGCTAACGGTGTTGAGAGTTTTCACACAGACCGATGCTGCAATCAACCTGGGAACTCAGGCGGTGCATTGGTAAATACCCGTGGTGAACTTATTGGTATTAATGCCATGCTGTATTCGCAGACAGGTTTTACGCAGGTTATGGCTTCGCCATCCCCACTACTATTATGACTAAGGTTGTTGACGACCTCAAACAGTATGGAACTGTTCAGCGCATTCCCTTGGCATCATGAGGTGGCGATGTCCTCAACTACTATCAATTCACAGAAAGATAGTGGTAAAGGATACTCTGACTTAGGAAACCAATGATGGTATTTATGTTGATGCCGTCGAAGATACTAGTGCAGCTACAGAAGCAGGCTTTAAAGAAAGGTGATATTATCATTAGCATTGATGGTAAAACACGTAAGTAAAATGGCAGAACCACAAGAAGCTATTAACGCCAAGAGGCCAGGCGACAAGGCTTTCCATTAGTTGGCTGCGTGACAAAAGAAGTTTTCTAAGACTGTTGTACTGAAGAACAAAACAAGGAAATACCAAGGTTATGAAAACAGCTGACCTCAATGTTCTTGGGTGCTCAGGTTATTCCTGTAAGTAATGATTTGAAGAAAGAACTTGGGAATTGCTTACGGTCTTCAGGTTAAAGACGTCAAAAACGGAGCATTCAAAGCCAGTGGTATCAATAACGGCTTCGTGATTATTACTGCCAACGACAAGCCCATGAAAGAGCATATCCGACTTACAGGATGCTGTGAAAGAAGCATCCACCAGCAACAATCCTGTACTTTTTATCAAAGGCGTATGGCCTTCAGTAAAACTAGATTATATGGCTGTTAAAGTTGGTAATGACGACTAAAAAGAAAAAGGAAAACTAAATAAAGAAAACTTTTGGGCCACTCCTGACCAATCAAAGTCGGGAGTGGTTTTTAGTTTCAAAAACTCCTTCCAATGATTATCATACCATCTTTTTAAAATTTTGGAACACAAATAAATTCAGATATGTATACAACCTTTCTTTAACGGTTGTTTCTCTAGTTGCAATTACATCATAAGGTATTATACTACGGCAAACGTACCTTTTTTGATGAAAAACTGCATGTTTACAACGTAAAGACAACGCGATTACTGATGTAAAAGACAAGACGATTACAACGTAAAGGCGAGACGATTACGATGTAAAGACAAGACGATTACAACGTAAAGGCGAGACGATTACAATGTAAATGCGAGACGATTACAACTGTAAAGACAAGACAATTACGATGTAAAGGCAAGACAATTACAACGTAAAGAGAACTATAATAGCAGGTTATCCGTAAATTCTTTGTTCTTATATCATCATGAGAACATGCCAAAAAGCCATCATCTGTATATATTCCTTTGCTTATTCTTTAAATTATAAAAGAAATATTGTACCTTTGTACCCAATGCAAACTCTATGATTACGATACAATGAGAAAGATTTTACTTTACACTGGTTATTGCTTTTCGCAGCACTTTTCTTTACTAAGCTGCCAACAAACTCACAACGGTGTATAGTGTGGCTTTGCTGCTTCTTTCAACGACTCAACCGTATATTTTACCACACTCCAAAAGGTTGATTCTGCCTATATCGACTCAAAAACAAAAATTTTTACTACAGTCGTGAAAAACTATTCTTATCAACTACGCGACTACCTCTCAAATCATGGTGTACCCAATTATACATGCGCTACAATATTTGCCTTAAGTCGCAAAGCGGCTGAAAAGAAATATGCAAAACTGTGTAAAAAGATACCTCTCAAAGGTGGAAAGTATACTGTGAAAGACATCACACAAACCGATTTTATGTTCTCACCCATCAAAGAACAAGAATAAGCTAAGCGTATACAGAGGTTATCTCATAAAAACCATATATCATCCAAATTATATGTTCCACCGCAACGTCAACAACTTTAGAATTGCTAGAATTTGGCGTCCAAATCATCTTTAAAGGAGAAAGTACAAACAGTATGGATATGCTGCCATCGTTTGCCTCTTTTCGCGTTAATGAGCTTAACGATGGCGATATTCTCTTTAAACTTATTGTTGATGATAGTCTGAGCCCAGCTCCCAAGCTGCAGCGTGAACGTATCAAAGAGTTTGATACAGGCAATGGGATAACCATCGTAGACCAACTTAGCGATGGTGGCTATCAAAGTATATTATTAAAGATATTAAAGGAGCAGAATGTTGCCTGTTAATTGCCGATAAGGATTTCAGCCATTGCCGTTGTGCCCTTAATGGGAGCTATAACATGCGCTATTTTTGGCCTTAACAATGCACTCATGCTGATATTTGCCTTGCCGGGAGCACTACATCAGACTTTGCTTATACATGCATCGTTAGTAAGACAAAATGGGTACGGCTATGCCTTTATTGCAAAAAGTGGAACAGGAAAGTCAACACAAGTAAGCAACTGGCTTCGGCATTTACCAGGTTGTGACCTGATGAACGACGATAATCCCATCATACGCATAATTGAAAATAAGCCTTTATATATGGAGGTCCATGGAGCGGGAAGACTCCTTGCTATCGTAATGTGAAGGCTCCGCTGGAGTGCAATAACACGTATTGACCGCGCAAAGGAGAACTCGATAGATAAAGTAGGAGTTGTCGAGGCGTTTGCTTCGTTATTACCTTCGGTCTCATCTATGAAATGGGATAAAACTATTTTCGACCATATCTGCAATACATTAACGAAGATTATCGAAACAACGGGAATTTATACACTCCATTGCAGACCCGACAAAGAATCAGCCATAATATGCAACAAAGCCATCAGCAAAAAGCCAATACTCGCACAATAGAGATACCTAACGCTGTCCTCATTCCCGAAATTATTAAATATCTGGAACAGGGACATACGGTAACACTGCCTTTAAAAAGGCTTTTTCCATGCGCCCTTTTTGGAGAGTAATCGTGATTTAGCATTGCTTACTCAGCCTAAAAACGTTAATGTTGGTGACCCCTGCATTGACGAAATATCTCCCAAACACTTTTGTATTACATCGTATTATAGCTATTCATGAAAATCAGGTTACCCTGCTTGGCGACGGTAATCTGACAACCGAACACTGTCTTACAACCGATATTAAGGCTTCGAGTAGAGGCTTTTATCGCAAAGGACGATGGACAGAACGGACGGCCTCAAATGGAAGTCATATTCTTTTTATGGATGAAGCTTCGTCCATTACGTCGTTGGCTTCTGGCCTTTTTACAGACGTATTTGGATACCTGTTTTTCGGTGCCATTTAATGTAGAAATCCGAACTATAATATATTCATTCTGAAACAAGAACATATTTTTTTCTGAAATAAATTCGCAAAACCAATATGAAAGAAAAATCAGGTTTTAAACTTCAAGACGTTTGTGGAACATTTATTCTCATTGCTGAGGGTAAAGAGAATATGGACTTCAGTAATATTATCAGTATGAACGAGAGTTCAAAGTTGTTATGGGAAAGTCTGCAGGATAAAGAGAATTTACTGTTGAAGATATGGCACAAATTCTAATAGAAAACTACGAGATTGCAGAAAATACTCCGCTGCCATACGACGTAGCTGTAAAAGATGCCGGGCTCTTGCACAACAAATGGAAAGAATCGGGCATTATCGAATAATTTATTACAGTCTTAATAAAACACATAAAAAGAAACACGTAGAGTAAACCAAAGTTCAAACAAAACTCTGGTCCAACACTTCATATTACTAAGCTGATACCAAGAGCAGCTACAACCTTAAATACCGTACACCTTATATCTAACCAGGTGATATTTGCCTCGTTTCTTTATATAATAAAAGTTTATACTACCCGAACTACTTATTATATACGATGTATCAGACTCACGAATGAGTTGAGAAATACTAATAGTTACTACTATTTTTCCCTTTCAAAAGCTTTTGCCCTGTTTTAATAAATAAACAGGGTTACTTTCTCCCTTTACAAGCTGCGGATAACGACTTGATATCTTTTTACTTTCTTTTTATCTTAATGCAACTATCGTTTGGGATAACATAAAAAGGTATCAGAAGAGGCCAATAACGAATCAGCTATTAACCGATTATACATCTCCTGCACAATCTCAGTATAATCTCTTTGCTTTTTCACGACACTGAGCTTCCATCAATTGACAGAAGCCTCAATGCGATAAAAACAACTATCACCTTATAAACAAAGGATAGTTTTATAAAATGAGTAATAAAACCATTCTGTAATTTGTCGGAGCAAGTGATTACGTGTATTACCGCCAAAGATGCTATGATTTCTATTTGTGTAGTAAATTTCTTTGAAATCCTTATCTGATTGCACCAGTGCTTCAGCGTATTCAAACGAGTTTTGTGGATGAACATTATCATCAGCCATACCAGTGGCATATAAGCAGCACCGCTAAGTTTATCAGCTCTCTGAATAGGAGTTATCATTATAACCATCAGGATTCTCCTTCGGTGTACGCATATAACGCTCGGTATACACCGTATCATAGAAGCGCCAGTCAGTAGGAGGCGCAACGGCTACACTCGCTTTGAAAATTGGTTTGCCATTGCTCATACTCATCAATGTGTTGAAACCTCCGAAAGCTCCAGCCCCAAATACCAATATTATCCTTATCTACATAAGGCAACGTTGCTAAATAAGAAGCAGTCTCCACCTGGTCTTTCGACTCTAAATCACCTAATCTTAGATAAGTACTTTTTTCGAAATCACCACCTCTTCCACCCGTTCCACGTCCATCAACACACACAACAACATGAAGCCCTGCTGCGCCAGATACTGATCAAAAGCACCACCTTGTCCCATAGCTCCAGCACTCCAGGAGTTGACTACCTGCTGGCTACCCGGGCCACTATACTGATACATGATGACAGGATATTTCTTAGAAGTGTCAAAATTAGCTGGCTTAACCATCCAGCCATCTAACCTCACTCCATCAGACGTTGTGAAGGAAAACGTTTCTCGCTTTGTCCATCCATACCGTTGAATCTTCACTTTTAAGCTCATGGTTATCGACACTCGTAGCAATTATCTTACCATTGTTCCTGCATGTTGTATACATATAAGGAGTGTTATAATCGCTCCAGATATTAATGAAATACTGAAAATCGCCTGAGAAGATAGCCGAGTTCAGCCTTCCTGATGGGTTAAACGTTCACTTTTTCCATTTTGCATGGCTAACATAAACCTGCCTCGTCATGAGCACTTAAAGATGCTGCCTGGATAATAAACATCACCTGTACTCTCGTCTATTCCATATACATCAGTTATGTCAAAATTACCATCTCCCATCTTTCTTTTAAAGTCCCATTGCTATTGTACAAATAAAGATGCATGAACCATCGCGGTCAGAGGGAAATAAAATAAAATCTTTTGTCAGACGAATATTTGCCATCGCCTCTTCCTTTACATACTTAGGCACACTCTCCTTAATCAACAAGTGCGATATTGTACTACGTGGATTTACACTGTAAAGGTTCAGAACATCCTGATGCCTGTTCATTGTATATATGACTATCTTATCAGGATCAACCGTTGATACGATACGAGGGCATATAACCATCTGTGGCAAGAGGAATATTTAATTGCTGTATACGATGGCTTTTTATATCGTAGACTCCATGCCGATACTCTCGAATTTTTCCTCGCCCGCTTTAGGATAGTTGTAACTGTATGTACCTGGATAAATCGCATTTTCCGTTAGTTCGGGACTTCTTCCCTTGAACAATTGCTAGCTATATTGCTTTGACTTTTGACTCATCATACTTTAATCCAGCACAGCATACTGCCATCCGCAGTAAAGACAAGTGCACTGTTAAAGCCAAATTCTTTCCTCGTTTACCCAGTCGGGAATACCATTTATAACCTCATTCATTTTGCCGTCCTTTTGTCACCTGGCTCTCGCTGTTACCATAAAGAAGCTTTACCAAAAAGATGTTATTGTCTCTACAAATGCTACCTGGTTGCCATCCGGTGACCAGACAGGAGCCTGTTGTGGTCCGCCATCTGAAAGACGTTCGAGTTTTCTGCTTTGTACAGTATAGATATAAAATACAGCTTTATATGAGCGTCTGTACACATTCTGACGTTTTGTAGCAATCAGAATATGCCGACCATCCGGAGACATGATGTATCCGTCAAACTTATCAATGTGCTCTCCTTGCGTATTGTTCACATCAAAAAGAATGGCTGTTTGTTTGCCCGTTTTGAAAAGAATACTGAAGAATCTGCTTGTTATCTTGTGAGAGCTGGGCATACAAATCTGTTCCCTTTTATAGGATTTATCCCTCCAATTTGTTGCGCAGCAAACTGGCCGTCAGTTATATCTTTCAATGTCATTCTCTCATAGGCAGAGATTGATGACGACATCATAAACAAAGCAACACACATGATAATAATATTTTTCATAAGGATATTGTTTTCGTATCTTTCTATCGCAAAGATACCCCTTTTTCAGTATATTTGCACTATAAAAAGAGGTAAAAAGACAGAACAAGGCAATGACATATCGCGACTTTTGGTTCCTGGATGCACGAACATTTTTACGTTTAAAGTGCAGAAAATATCTATTGATGCAGGATTTTCATGTCCCTAACAGAGATGGGAAAATTTCTCAGGAGGATGTTCTTTTGCAATAACGAATCGTTTCAATCCTTCTTACTGTTCACCGAAAAGAATCAATTACAGAACAATTAGAAAAGGGTAAAGCCTTCTTTGCAAGAAAATATCCAGATATGAAATATCTGGCATATTTCCAGCTACACCAATACCTACGCATCTCTTGAAAAGCTCAAACAAATGTATGAAGAAGCCTTGCGTGTCAAAGACATTGTAGGGATTGTGATTGGTACGCGCCCTGACTGTGTTGATAATGCCCTACTCGATTATCTGGGACAGCTTAATAAGAAGACCTTTATTATCGTAGAGTATGGTATCGAGTCGCTAATGACAATACATTACGCCGAATTCATCGCGGACATAATTTTTGCATGCAGTCGAGATGCCATTGAAAGAACACATGCCCTGTGGCTTACTAACTTTGCGGCCACATTATATTAGGGCTTCCTGAGAGGATGCTGCCGAAAGTCTTCGACAGGCTCCTCTATCTCATCCCTTCCACTCGACTTTCTAAAAATTCACCAATTACAAATCGTAAAAGGTACTGCACTCGCTACTCAATATGCAAAATCACCGTTCCATCTTTATACACCGTTGAAGAATATATAGAACTGATAGTTCAATATATTTCTCTGTTTAAGAAAGACCTCGTTCTCGAAAGGTTTACCAGCCAATGTCCTCCGAGATTCTTATAGCCCCAAATGGGGGATTGAAAAATTATGAATTTACTAATTTGCTAAACAAACGTTTAGCCCAAATTTAAAATAAAAGCAGTTATTTAAATACACTGTAATTGTCACTTTGCAGCAATTGTCCGACTCGTAATATCTGAATAGCGTGACAGCATATGAGCGGCCTATCATATTCACATAATCTGAATCGAAAAAGTGTGCCCCATAGCTTTATTAGCAACCCACATTGCTTTTCCCCATGTGTAAATCCTTCTCAAGTTGTGAGCGTGAATTATAATTTCTCATCGGGTATAAGCTCAGAAGGTGAAAAGTAATACAATCAGGAACTATATTATCTCTGCCCATTGTTTCCAACTGTTCATGCGGATAGCCATACTTTTTTATATAACGGATATTTGGCTCCCATATACTTATCCAGGGACACTCCTATCATTTTGTCGCCCACAACAATGCTTTGATCCAACGCTCCTATTTGAGTATAAACGTGGGGCAAGGGCATCTCCGGAATCCATTTCTTAAGATTCCCAAACGACTTTTCAAGGTCTGCGTTAATATCGTCCATGTTAGCATACTCCGATTCGGCGTCGTTTATCAATGTTTGTGAGTGGAATCCTGATAGAAACGCAGAAACTTTTCATTGATATCATGGTCACTGACCTCTCCTATTTGAAGCAAATTCTCTATCAATGTCTCTTTGTCTCAATAGGGATATTCTGTATTCATTTGTTGAAGTGCTGAGAAATCGCCTGTGATTAAATAGCGGCTTTGCAGACGATCATAGCGTTCTACTTTCATCGTTTCCGCATCGTCACCATCGTCGTTGGGCCTCAATTTAAACTCACAAGCTGTACACAACAACGCTGTTATCAGTAATATATAATAAAGCTTATTAATCAATATTTGCATCTTTCACTTGCAAAGATAGCAAAACAGGAGAACAAATAACTATAAAAGCTAAAAATAATAAAATAACGTTTCAAAAGACTTGTTTTAACTTTAATTTTTGAAATATAATAAAAACAAGTCTTTTGAAAAACATAATCATAAAATGTTTCTTTTTATATTATAACACCCAGGTTAAAACATAATCTGGCATCATTTCATACTTAACCTTTATATTCTTAGGAAATTTCAAATCGTCTACTGTTATTTCTGCCAGCATTCGAAAGAACAAATTTTTGCAAGCGCATATCGAAAAATGCAAGTTTTCTTCTGGCAAAAATTTATAAACAGTTTTCCTTTACACCCAATTAATCAATTGAATTTCGGCATTCGATTTATCTTCATCAAAACGAATAAACCGGTCCAGCAATTCTGGTGACCCGTTGTGAACGGTATTCTATATCAACAGCAACTGGCCTTTTGGTTGAAAGAATAACAGCCACCCACCCATGTGTATGGCTAATACCAATTTCAAAGCCATCGATCACAGGGTTTCCCAGACGGTTCATGAGTAATTACAAGATGATTTAATCCCGTTAGTTCCCTTTAGTATAGCATAAGTTATTAACTTTTTCCTTCAAACGCGATTCTGAAACGAAAAGCAGTCAGGTCAACATGGCAAGGAACAGGCAATTCCTCAACTTTCTCGTCATCTCCCTGACAAAAGCAAGGCGGGTATGCTTTCACCCACCTTCTCAACCTTTGTCAACGGCATTCTGTTTCTCTTCGTTCACGGTAACCTTTACCTGACTTATGCGTCTTCTTCCACTTCCATCACTTCGAAAGTGTATTGCCTATACGATATTTTTCTCGTGCAAGGTTAAAAATCACCTTTTATCTCAAGAAGCAGTCCAGCTAATGAATCAGCATCACCGGCAACTTTAGCATCAAACTCGTCATCATCAACATGAAGAATCTTACAAAATCAGCTTTAATAATATTTTTCCTTCAAATAGATAACATTGTCACTTAATTTTGTATACGGCTAACATCTTCATCGTATTCGTCATTAATTTCTCCCACAATCTCTTCCAATATGTCTTCAAGCGTCACCAAACCACAGGTTCCTCCAAACTCGTCAACAACGATAGCGATATGGATTTTGTTATCCTGGAACTCACGTAATAAGTCATCTAAACGCTTGGTTTCCGGCACAAAATAAGGCGGGCGTATCAAACTCTGCCACCGAAAAACTCTCTGATTTTGAGAGATGAGGGAGCAAATCTTTGATATATAACACGCCACGAATATTATCTTCATTTTCCCTGATAGACAGGGAATACGACTGTAATTATTAGCAGTAATAAATTTCAAAACCTCTTTTAAAGCTGCTGTGAATCTCGATGTTTTCAATATCCTGCCGCGGGGTCATCACGTCATTTGCTGTTTCATCACCAAAGCGTATAATACCCTTTAGCATACTCTGCTCTTCCTTTATCTCGTCTTCGTCTGTAAGTTCTAAGGCTTGCTCAAGGTCGTCCATGCTCAGCTGCCGGGTCTCTTTTGGCAAAGCCCTCTCTGCAATTGTGCCGCTTTTAATGAGGATTGTTGCAACAGGCCATAGTATCTTACGCAGAAACAGCACACCCCCCACGGTTTTTCTGCAAAATTTAAGCGGAGCCTGCCTACTGTAAATCTTAGGCATGATTTCGCCAAAAAGCAACAACAAGAATGTAAGAAGAACTGTTATGAATAAAAATTCTAACCATGCAACCTTAAACTGAACCAGCGAACCAAATATATAATTGCAAAGCATGATAATGGTTACATTCACAAAGTTGTTGGCTATCAGAATTGTAGCAAGTGTTCTTTCAGAATCTTTCCGTAACTGTTCAATCTTTGCATCCTTTGAATTCTTTTCAGAATCCAATTCATCCATATCCTGTGGAGAAAGGCTAAAGAAAGCAATTTCGACCCACTTGCAAATGCTGACATCAAAAGTAAAAAGCAGTCAGCACGACTGCTATCACTACTCCGGTAGTAATAGGATAGAATACTACCAGGTTACTTATCTGTAACATATTCAACGTACTTAGCAATATACTATGATTGTTGTTTAGGAGTGAGAAGTTCCATATTTTCTACCATGATCTCAGTAACAAAATGTCGCTTCCTAACTTGTCATCATGTATTATAACGCAACCGACCCTCAATCATACAGCTTGTCGCCCTTATGAACAAATTGCTCAACTATTTTTGCCAGCTGCCGGTGAAAATACCAGGTTATGCCAATCAGTACGATCAGGAACCTGCGTACCATTCTTCAGCGTATAGCCCCGTTCTGTTGTAGCCAGGGTTATTTTAGCTACCGCCTGGTCTGCATCATAGTAGTGAATATCAGGGTTCTTTCCTACATTGCCTATCAGCATCACCTTATTCATAACTGCAATTGTTTATGTGATATGATACTATGATATTCTCGTTGTACTATTTCCACAAGCCGGGATACTTGAAATGGAAGTTTTTGCCTTTAGCTGACGGGAACTGACTACGATTATCTACGCGTGTACGCAGATAGTCAACAATTCGGTTATAACATTCTATACCCGAGTCGGCTTTACACTGAGCTATAAACTTGGTATCGCGATACTCGTGCTTTCCTGTCGACGGGATAACCACAACACGCTTAAAATCGAGTTCGCCTTCATACCATCCCAGCCTTACTTCGTTCAGCCTGTTTATCACCATATCGCTTGAATTGCCTTTTATCCGACATTTGTTTCGGCATACCCGGATGAACGGCTTTCTTCTGCTTAAAGTCGAGCATCGTCTGCGCCATAGTCTTAATAATAATAAAATAAACGTGTGGACGAATTTTATAACGCTTGGGATAGAACACTTCGCTTTCAGCATACTCCCTGACATCATTCTCCAAATCGGGGTTACCTCAATGTCTTGAATAGAGTGAAGAAAGTCAATAGCCTGGTCAGCATTAGATACAAGCGTCTCTTTATCGAAATATCGCAAATATAAATTCATTGAAAAGGATGTTTCTCTTATAAAGAAAGAAAGAGCGGCAAACGGATTCGAACCCGCGACCTCGACCTTGGCAAGGTCGCGCTCTCACCAACTGAGCTATTGCCGCACACAAAAAGAAACTAACAAGTGAAGAGGAGGAGACTCGAACTCCCACGACACAATTGTCACTACCCCTCAAAGTAGCGCGTCTACCAATTCCGCCACCCCTCCAGCATGTTAAAATTCTGAATAAATAGTGCCCAGAACAGGACTCGAACCCTGCAGTCGTGAAACACACGCACCTGAAACGTGCGCGTCTACCAATTCCGCCACCTGGGCTTTTATGGCTTGCGCCTTGTCAACTTATTCAGAAAATGAGCGGCAAACGGATTCGGAACCCGCGACCTCGACCTTGGCAAGGTCGCGCTCACTAACTGAGCTATTGCCGCGCTCTTATTCCATAAAAAGGAAGCATTTCGCTCAATGCGTGTGCAAAGGTACTAATTCTTTTTAAACATCCAAACTTTTTATATAGTTTTTCCAAAAACAATGGCGAATCGCTATTCTGTTCTTATATTATATATGAGACTTTAACGGTACACCTTTCCACAAACAGATATAAGTTCGAGACAACAAACAACCATGAGGGTTCTCAAGAAGCAGCAATGGTGTTACAGCTGTTCTGCAATGTACAGAATGTCTACACAGAATATGGCATTAGCCCAGCATGTCAGAAACTTTACATTTACATTTATAATATAAAATATGCAGCAGCTATGCTGCAATATCACGTTTTGTTCATCATTCGGCGGCCGTCAGCAGCACTGTTGGCGGCCGTCATACTCATTGCCCGACGATCGCCGTACGCGCTGCTGACGGCCGCCGTACAATGAACCGTAAGACGTAAAGGTGCTTTGAAAATCAATTTAAAGTAACCAACTATGCAGAAATAACCGGACAGAGAATGCCCGCCTTCTATTTCAAAAATAAAAAGACGGGCACAGCCTGGCAACGGTAATGCTAATCCATACGCAACTTGTAGTCGTCATAACCATACTGACGAAGAATTGTCAATTCACCATCCGGAGACGCCAATGCTATTGCAGGATGGTTGATTCCGTTAAACATATTGGTTTTTAACCGTAGTATAATGAATCATATCTTCAAAAATAACATTCTCTCCTGGCTGCAATTCATGGTCAAACTGCCAATAGCCCATGAAGTCACCACTAAGGCAAGAGTTTCCTCCCAAACGGTATACATGCCTGCCTTTTTGCTTCGTCCAGCTTCACGGCATTACGCACATCAGGGCTGGTAAGGCATCTCTAAACAGTCGGGCATATGGCAGGTAAAAGCTTACGTTCAGTATTGCTGTTGTGATACCTTTATCTTCAACTACATCGACCACCTGGCTAACCAGCGGTCCTGTTTGCCATGCAAAGGCACTGCCAGGCTCAAGTATAATCTTCAGATTGGGGTACTTTTGATGAAACTCTCAATGTATCAATAAGCAAAGACGTATCATAGTCTTTACGTGTCATAAGATGCCCCCTCCGAAATTAATCCATTTGAGTTGTGGAAACCAGTTTGCAAACCGGGCTTCTATATGCGCAAGCGTTCGCTTAAACGCATCAGCCCCACTTTCACAATGGCAATGACAATGGAAGCCATCAATATATTCAGGAAGCGTTTCGGTAGTTTGTCACAGGAAATACCAAAACGTGTGCCGGGCACTAAGGGTTATAAAAGCAAAGGTTCCCACTTCGCTGTACTCGGGATTGATTCGTAAGCCGAGACTCACTGTCGGATTCACCCGTCTGGCTTGTTCTGCAAAAGCGAGTCATCTGTGAGAGCGAATTAAATGTGATATGACTTGAAAGACGTGAAATTTCGTCAATCTCATCATCCGTATATGCAGGCGAGAAAGTGTGCGTAGGACTGCCGAACTCTTCAAATCCCAGACGTGCCTCGTTCAAAGAACTGGCTGTTGTCGCACCGATATACTGCCTGAAAAGCGGAAACGTTTTCCAGAGCGCATAGGCTTTAAAGGCCAGTATAATATCTATACCGGCTTCACGGGCTACACCTGCAATCAAATTAAGATTATTACGGAGACGTTGTTCTTCCAAAACATAAACAGGATAGTGTATCTGCTCAAAGGTTGTAAGATTCACTTTCATACAGCGTTGTTTTTGCCTGCAAAGGTAGTTTATTTTATAATATTAGTGCTTATATAGATGATTTTTCATACTTTTGCAGCCGTAACGGAAACCACACTTTTATTATATAAAACGCAAACAAAATGAGTGACGAAAAAAACTCTTTCTTAGTATTCTCGGGAACCAGCTCGAGATACCTTGCAGAAAAGATCTGTGCAAGCTTAGAGTGTCCGCTTGGCAACACAGTTGTTACCAGATTTTTCGGATGGTGGTGCCGTTTTCCTACGAAGAATCAATTCGTGGACGCGATGTTTTCCTCGTGCAAAGCACCTTTCCCAATTCTGATAACCTCATGGAGCTGTTGCTTATGATTGATGCAGCCAAGCGTGCTTCGGCGCGACATATCATAGCTGTAATACCTTATTTTCGGGTGGGCACGTCAGGATCGTAAAGACAAACCAAGGGTTAGCATCGGCGCTAAGCTCGTTGCCGATTTTGCTTAGTGTTGCAGGAATTGACCGCTTAATTACGATGGACCTCCACGCTGACCAGATACAGGGCTTCTTTAACGTGCCTGTTGACCACCTCTATGCAAGTAACATCTTGTTGCCTTACGTCCAAAGCTTACACCTGGAAGACCTTGTTGTAGCATCGCCTGACGTGGAGGCTCAAAGCGTGCCAACACATACGCTAAATATTTAGGCTGTCCTCTGGTGCTCTGTAACAAGACACGCGCCCGTGCCAACGTTGTAGCCACAATGCAAATTATTGGTGACGTGAAAGGTAAAAACGTGGTTATTGTTGACGATATGGTTGATACGGCCGGCACCATAACGAAAGCTGCAGACATCATGATGGAGGCAGGAGCCAAGAGTGTACGGGCTTGCGCATCACACTGCGTGATGAGCGGACCAGCCACTGAGCGCGTACAGAACTCGTCATTGGAAGAGATAGTATTCACCGATTCGATACCCTACACACAACGCTGTGCTAAAGTAAAACAGCTAAGTGTAGCTGATCTTTTTCGCCGAAACAATCAGAAGAATTGTCAACAACGCAAGTATTTTCGTCACAATACTTAGTGTAGAACACAAAAATAAAATACTAAGAACGCATCAGAATTTCCTCATTCTGATGCGTTCTTTTCGTTTATCCCCTGCTTCTGTGAGATGCTGTTTAAAACAAAACAATAAAAAGCCATCCAAAGCAAATGCTCTGAATGGCCTGTTAATATGAATATCTGTATTTCCTTACTTAATAATACCCTGCTCTACAAATATCTTTTTAAGAGCCATAACACCACGCTCAACCTGCTCTGTGGTATGAGTTGCCTGAAGGGCAAAGCGCACAAGTGTATCCTGAGGCGCACAAGCAGGCGGAATTACTGGATTAATAAAGACACCCGCATCGTATGCTAATTTAGTAATAAGGAAAGTTTTAGTATCATTACGCACATAAAGTGGAATAATAGGACTCTCTGTATCTCCAATCTCAAAGCCTTCTTCACGGAAACGTTTTAAAGCATAGCGGGTTACATCCCACAGCCGTTCTATGCGCTCAGGCTCTTCCTGGATAATGTGCAACGCCTCAATGGCAGCAGCGGTAGCCGCTGGTGAATCACTGGCAGAGAAGATATAGGTGCGCGATGTATGCCTGAGGTAGTTTATAATATCCCAGTCAGCCGCAATAAAGCCACCAATAGAGGCAAGACTCTTAGAGAAGGTACCCATGATCAAATCGACCTCATCCTGAAGCCCAAAGTGGTGACAGACACCACGTCCCTGCTTACTCAAAAGACACCCAGACCGTGAGCTCTGTCGACCATAATCGAGCAATTGTACTTATGTTTTAGCTCAACTATCTCTGGAAGTTTACAAAGATCGCCCTCCATTGAGAACACACCGTCAACAACAATTAACTTAATAGCTTCATGTGGAAGCTTCTTAAGCACACGCTCCAGGTCAGCCATGTCGTTATGCTTATAGTGTAATTGTGTGGCAAAAACTTAAACGTCGACCGTCAACAATTGAGGCATGGTCACGATCATCACATATTAAATAATCGCCGCGACCTACGATAGCAGGGATAACTCCTGAATTAACTGAAAAACCTGTTGAGAAGCAAAGCGCATCGTCCTTTTGTTCAAAAAGCAGCCAGTTCCTTTTCAAGCTGTACATGAATATCCAGTGTTCCATTTAGGAAACGGCTCCCGCGCAACCCTGATCCATATTTGTCCAATGCCGCTTTTTGCTGCATCAATAACACGCTGATCGCCCGTAAGACCGGTATAAGCATTTGCTGCCGAACATAAGAATCTTACGTACGTCCATAATAACTTCAGGCCTTGCTTGCTTGTAATCTCTCTAAAATAAGGGTAAACGTCCGCTTCAATAAACTTCTGAGGCGCACGGTAACTTTTTGTATCTTTCTGTTAACTGTCCCATGTTTAATTAGATGTAGTAGAACTACATTTTTGTATTGATTAGGCTGCAAAGGTACACAAGTTATATAGACATATAAACCATTAGAAAAACTTCAAAACGTCAAAATAACCGTCATCGGGAGATTCGAATAAAAAGGACTAAATTTGCATAAGATTATAATTGGTATGAAAAAGAGAATCCTGTTCATTATTAATCCTATATCTGGTACTGTAAGCAAGCACACGTATACCCGAGGCTATTGACAAGTATCTCGATAAAAATCAATTTGAATATCAAATCAAAGAAACCCGCTATGCGGGCCATGCCACGGAACTTGCACATCAGGCATCATCAGAGGGTTGTGATATTGTTGTGGCTATTGGCGGGGATGGAACAGTTAACGAGGTGGCACGCGCCATTGTTCATACGCAGACGGCATTGGCCATTATTCCCTGTGGTTCTGGTAACGGACTGGCAAGGCATCTTCTTATACCCATAAATGTAAAGAAAAGTATTGCCATGATTAATGCCTGTAAAATTCATGAATTAGATTATGGCATTATCAATGAGCATCCCTTCTTCTGCACTTGTGGCATGGGATTTGACGCATTCATCAGTCAGAAATTTGCAGAGGCAGGTAAAAAGAGGTCCTATCACTTATGTAGAGAAAATATTAGAAGCGGGTCTTCAATACAAACCTGAAAACATACAGGATTGAAGCTGACGATGAAAGCATGAACTATAAGGCTTTTCTTAATATCATGTGCAAACGCATCACAATATGGCAATACTGTTTATATCGCCCCACAAGCATCAATGAGTGATGGTTTGATGGACGTGTAATCATGGAACCTTTCGACATTATAGAGAGGCACCTCAGATTGCAATAGACATGTTCAGTAAGACGTTGAACAAAAAGTTCTAAAATAAAATCGTTCAAAACAAATCACCTCCGTATACACCGTTCTTCACCAGGAGTTATACATTTTGATGGCGATCCGGTAACTGACTGAGAAGACATTGATATTAAACTTATTAATAAAGGTATTCGGGTTGTTGTAAAATCCCAGTGGCAATATAGCGGCCAGAAAACCCAACTTTATACAAAGAAATAGTGCTGCGACCTGCTAAAACGAACTCAAACGCAATACGCCATGATATACAACGCCGGACACGCAGAGGTATCATCTACGCGTTTGCTTTCAAAAGAAAATTGAGCGCAAAGTTGCCCAACTTATAAAAATAATGGAATTAAGCTGCCAAAATAAATGCTTGAATATTAATCCATGGATTTTTAATCATACAAATGGACACATAATAAAATTTCATTATCACGTAAAAACATGTAATTTTTGCAAACTCGAAATTAGGAGGCAACTATAATAAGTTATAAACCAGAAAGATGTTACCCAAAAATGACAAAAGCAGATATCATTAGTGAGATCACAGAACAACACGGGGTTACAGTAGTAGCTGTTGTGGTTGAAAGTTTTATGAATACCGTAAAAAGCAGCATGCTCGATAGAAAGGAAAATGTTTACCTCCGTGGTTTTGGTAGTTTATCATCAAGCATCGTCGGCAAAAGACAGCACGTGACATCGGCAAAAAGACCTCCATTACCATTGAAGCACATGACATTCCGAGCTTTAAGCCGGCAAAGGCTTTCATTGATGAAATGAAAGGCTAACAAAAGAATACAATATTATTATAACATTATTAAATTATAAAAAGCTATGCCAAACGGAAAGAAAAGAAGGGCCACAAGATGGCTACGCATAGCGCAAAAGAGATTACGTAAGAACCGTCATAAGAGCAAAGTAAGCCCAGGAGACTGTTCTAGAAAGGGAGCGTGTCTCACAATGGCGTGCCCTTTCTTTATGATGAGTAATAATGGGAATATAATTATATTCTCAATAATAATCAACAAGAAATGACAAGTCATTATCGACGTTAAGCCAAAGAGATTTCTATTGCCTTGCGCGAGGACAAACGGCTGGTTGAATATCAGAACGAACCACGTTCTGCTAACTTCTCCATGCAGCATTTACATTGCCAAGGTACAGAAACTTATGCCTGGTCTCAATCGCCTGTTTTTGTAGACGTGGGCTATGAACGTGACGCTCTTGCATTATCTTGATTTTAGGAACCTCAATTTAACTCATACGCAAAGTATCTGAAGCAGGTGCAAAGTGATCGTAAACGACTTTATCCTTTGATAAAGCAACACAGATTACCGAGAGCTTCAGAAGGATGAAGTATACAGCAAACATTATCTGCTGGTCAGGAGGTTCTTGTACAGATTGTCAAAAGAACCTATCTCAACGAAAGGTCCCCGACTTACAGGAGAGCTAAGCTTAGGGGCGTTTTTAGTTCTTATCCCCTGGTGATAAGGTATCAGTTTCATCTAAGATTAAAAGTGGTGAAGAAAAGGAGCTCGTCTTAAGCAGCTTATCCACAGTATAAAACCTAAAAACTGCGGTGTTGTTGTACGCACTGTAGGCAGAAGGTAAAAGGTTGCCGAGCTCGATTCTGAATTGAAAATACTGACAGCGCTGGCAAAACGCTATTCAAAAGTACAGAAAACACAGCAACGTCCACAACTTGTACACGAAGAAACAGGAAGAGCCGTAGCCATGTTGCGTGACCTTTTAATCCCACATACGAAAACATCTATGTAAACGATGATGAAATATGTAAGGAGGTAAAGGATTATATATACTCCTCATTGTACAGACAAGTCGGACATGTGTACATACACAGGGAAAGTACCTATTTTGACAATTTCAATGTTACAAAAACAAATTAAGTCAGGCTTCGGTAAAACAGTCAATTATGCACATTGGGCATACCTGATTATAGAACATACTGAGGCCATGCACGTTGTGAGACGTAAATAGCGGTAACCGTTCTAAGAACCAGAACGGCAGAAGCTACGGCTCTCGACACCAATCTGGGAGCTTGAGATGAGCTGGCTCGTCAATTAAGACTACGAGATATGGGAGGTATCATCGAGTTGATTTTCATTGATATGAACTTGGCAGAAGACCGCCAAATGCTGTACGAACGTATGTGTAAAAACATGCAAAAAGGACCGTGCACGGCGCAACATTTTACCTTTAAGCAAGTTTGGTTTAATGCAAATCACGCGTCAGCTGTACGTCCAGCCATGGATGTAAATGTTGAAGAGGCGTGCCCTACCTGCAATGGTTCTGGAAAGATAAAATCGAGCATTCTTTTTGACCGATCAGCTCGAAGGCAAAATTGACTCAGCTTGTCAACAAAATAGGTATTAAGAAATTCTATCTTCATGTCCATCCATACGTGGCAGCATTTATCAACAGGGTGCTATCTGCATGAAATGGAAATGGCGCATAAAGTAAATGCGGATGGGGCGTACACATCATCCCCTTCTCAAAAAGCTTGCTTACCTTTCAGTATGTTTTATGATGCCAATGGACAATTCATTGACATGAAAGAAGAAATCGAGACAAAGTAAGAAAAGTCCATTTCGTTCAACAATAAAAGTTGAAAAACGAAACAGATTTAAAACAAACACAAGAGCCACGTCATCATTGTTATGACGGCCTTACCGTTTTCTATTTAAGGATGAACCTTAAACCTTATTCTGAATATATGTTTTCCACCATCCCAATTTGTACCAGCATCTCAAAACGACCTATCTGAGACGTTGACCTTACATGCTTTCCTACACACGGACACACATCAAAATCACCAATATGCACTAATCGTATCATATCAGAAGCGTCATTAGGAAGGCGATTGAGGGATACATTCCCGGGCACATGATTACGATCAACAAACTCGAAAGTAGGAAGATCCCCATCACAAGCTCATTCATACGGTTTCAATAGCTTTTCTTCCTGCCGTGTGGGCTTATGATCCAATTCAAAGCTCATCTTGCTCTTCTTTTCCGCTCAATATGTGCATTATGCGAACGGTCACAACCAAACATCCTTACCATCACCTGATTGCAAATGCTCTGCTGTAGTGAGCAGGGTGAAACTCATCTTGTTATGTTCATTAAAGAACAACATTTTTCGCCTTTCATTCCTATATTAAATTTGATTACTCTTGCACTATATGACTCTTTACAACTATCGACAGATTCCCATTCTTGCATAGTTCAAGCATTATATGCTCATCAGTTAACAAATCAACAGATGCAAATTTACCTTCACGTAAGCCCATTGTTTCAAATGCATGGTCGGGTATAATGACCTCTGTCGGTAAAGTTGTATCTGAGAAATTAGCCACAACCATCACCACTTCATCATCTTTTTACGTAAAAAGAATATTGCGTCCGCGGATTAAACGTCTCTGTGGATTTACATACATCAAATCAAAAGAAGTCGCCCCTCAACTATCGCCCTTTCCTGCAATACATAACACTGAAGAATAAATCTTTTAATAACTTCTCCTCCACTCTGATTCGGCGATGATCAAAGAAGCCATTATAAAGAAATTTTACCAACCAGTAATCAAGATCGTTGTTCGCCCGTCACATCCTGAGAAGCCCTCTCGCATCCATACCCATTCTCCATACTCCTGTCGGCATACAGCATAAAAGGGATTTTTTTGCATTAGCATACCTACAGACAGTGCCGGTATTACCTTTATGCATCGCCACAAAAGAAGTCACTTGCAATTCGCTGTTCATCATGGTTCTCGACAGTACAGCATGTGTTCTTTTATATCGTCTACTGCTTGCCAGCAATAGGGTGATAGCATTAGCAGGACGCCGCCCACACACAACATCTCGCGAACAGTCATACATTCCTACCTTATGCTGCGATAATCAGATCCCGCATTAATATATGTACGATATTGTGACGTATCGTATACTTCACCAACGAAAATGATTTGTGGATACCGCTCTTTACAATACCTGTTGCGTGAGTCAGAATGCAGCGAGGCACCATTTCTGCCATATCACACCTGAATCCGTCAACTCCTTATCTGCCCAGAAAAAGGAGAATATGAACCATTTTGTTCCATGTATCGGGTATTGGGTTAAAATGATAACTTCTGCCACCAGCATCACAATAGTCGAATCCATAGTTCAATTTAACGGTTTCATACCAGTCGTTTATGCCCGGATGGTTATCAAAACAATCGTTACCAGTACACTTTGCGGGAAATTCTGATAAGGTTCTTCCAGAGATTGTGTTTTCAACAGGACAAACAAAAGACTCACCGGGCAGTAATAGTAGTTATTCTGAGCATCAAAATGCTTATTTCTATCATCGTCTTCTCCCAGATCCTTCACGCCTTCTGGCTTACAAATTGAACGATATTCACGCCATGGTTTTGGAACAAAGTCGATAATTACCTTCATCCCTGCCTCATGTGTCGTTTTATTAAACTCTCAAACTCATCCATCCTCCGACTTACGTCTTCTGCGAGATCAGGATCAACATCATAATAATCGGTAATGGCATAAGGCGACCCTGCCTTTGCCCTTCACTACCGATGCATGCTGACAAGTATACCGAACATAGAATAATCGGTAGTTGTGGCATGCGTATAATCCCCTGTATACCAAATATGATTATTCCCATCTCCTTAATCTGATGCAAACGCTGATTATCAAAGCTATTAAACTTTCCTGTACCGTTTTCAGCCCAGTGTACCATTAGGCTTACGTGTTATATTACGATTGCCAAAGAGTCGGGGAGAACCTGATAAATAATGAGTTTACTGTCCATGAGGCATTTTAGACAATAAGGAGACTGTACCCCCAATAATAAGCGGTCCAGTCTCCTTATTTCGTTTTATCTTATATTACTTTACAATTCCGTGAGCATTCACAGTCTTGTCTATTCGTCCTATCATTCCTTGCAGAGCTTTACCCGGTCCGCATTCTGCTGAAATCGTCTGCCATCTGCAATCATATTCTGTACACTCTTGGTCCAACGAACCGGACTTGTCAATTGAGCAATAAGATTGGCTTTTAATATCAGCAGCATCGGTATGAGGCTTAGCATCTACATTCTGATAAACAGGACATTTTGGTGCTGAGATAGTTGTATTTTCGATAGCCTTCTGAAGTTCGTCCTTTGCTGGCTGCATCAAAGGAGAATGGAAAGCTCCGCCAACCTTCAGCGGAAGGGCACGCTTCGCCCTGCTTCCTTCAGTTTTTCACGAGGCTTCATTCACAGCTTCTACATCACCAGATATAACCAGCTGGCCCGGGCAGTTATAGTTTGCAGGAATAACTAATTTACCGTTCTTACTTACTTCGGCACAAATTTCTTCCACCTTCTCGTCTGAAAGACCAATAATTGCAACCATCGTTCCTGGATTAGCCTCACATGCTTTCTGCATAGCATTGGCACGAGCGCCACTAAAGCGTAAACCGTCTTCAAAGCCAAGAGCTCCCGATGCAACAAGTGCGGAGAACTCGCCGAGCGAATGACCTGCTACCATTGCGGGTGCAAAATCGTTACCTAAACAAAGTGCAGAGATTACACTATGAAGGAAAACAGCTGGCTGTGTAACCTTTGTTTCTTTCAACTGCTCGTCTGTACCGGCAAACATAATATCCGTAATCTTAAAACCAAGTATCTCATCGGCCTTGTCAAACAGCTCTTTAGCTAAAGGGCTGGTTTCATACAGAGTCTTTGCCCATTCCACTAAACTGAGAACCCTGTCCAGGGAATACAAATGCTTTCATCATCTAATTTATTAATAATGTGTATAAAAGTTCTTATTGCAAGATAACATCCCAGTCATCACGGAGATGAGAGGGATTTTCATATCGATCTACTTTACAGTACTAAAATAATCGACTCAAGTATTGTGCTTATTCTGCAGAAGGAGCTTCCTCTTCTAATTTCTTCAACAACAACCTCTGCCTTAGGAGCCTCTTTCTGACAGGCTTAGCAGCAGCAGGTTCTGGTGCATTCTCAGCAACAACCTTTACAGGAACCTTAACTTCAACCTCCTTGTGAAGTGAACGGTAGCCTCGTAGTCGCCAACCTTCTTAACATCTCTCATGGTTTAGTGATCTTGCGATCAATGTCGATGCCCTTCTTTGCAAAGCTCTTCAGCAACTATACCAGCATTTACCGAACCGTAAAGATAACCGGTTGCGGCCACTTTAGCTGTTACAACAACTTCAACATCCTTCAGCTGTTCAGCTTTCTTCTCAGCCTCAGCCTTTTTAGCTGCCAGTTTTGAAGCCTGCTGACGTAAGTCTTCTGCAAGCATCTTGCGAGCGCTTTCTGATGCAATTACGCCCTTACCAGTCGGGATAAGATAATTACGACCTGTAGCCGTTTTTAACGTTAACTATATCGTTCTTATATCCAAGTCCGATAATATCTTCTTTCAGAATAATTTCCATATCTTAGCCTCCTTTTAAATTACTTCATCAAATCGGTTATGAATGGAAGCAGCGCAATCTGGCGAGCACGCTTTACAGCCTGTGCAACACAGCGCTGATACTTCGAGAGGTACCTGTAATTCGACGGGGAAGAATTTTGCCCTGCTCGTTCAAGAACTTCTTCAGAACTCAGGATCATATAATCAATATGCTTTATGACCGCTCTTTTTGAAACGACAATCACTTCTTTGCTTCTTGGTGTCAATAGAAGGAGCTGTCAGATATCGAATTTCTGAATTTTTTTCTGCTCTGCCACAATTAAGCTCTCCAATTTTTAGCCCATTTAGCACGACGCTTCTCTGCATAGCAGCAGCATATTTTGTCGAGACTTCACGGTCATGAACGAATTACCTTCTCGTCACGGCGATAGCCTGTCTCGAGGGTGTTAACAACAGCTGGCTCAGCATTGAACTCCAACAGGCAGTAAAACCTGTTGATTTCTTCTCGATAGCATAAGCCATCTTCTTCAATCCCCAAGCCTCCTCACTTTCAGAATCTCGGCTCCTTTATCAGTGAGCAGCTTCTTGAATTTAGCGACCGCTTCCTTCATCTGTTCATCAGACAAAACAGGAGTTAAAATGAAAAACGGTTTCGTAATGATTCATACTAACTTTGAATGAATTAAAAATATTATTTTGTAAAATGCGGTTGCAAAAGATACTAAAAATTACTTAATTACGGACTTCTGTCAACTTTACATTTCTTCTATTTAACATAAATTGTGTATCATGAAAGGCTTTTTGTTGTATTTTTGCAACCGCTATTGTATATAAAGTCTCATCATGAAGATAAAAACATATCTCTTTTTAACGGGTACGCAAACCGCGGTAAGTTCTTTTAAGGCGACTTACAAACTGTATTGGTTTTGCCTTGTGTTTATGTGGGTGTGATACTGATGGCTGCAATTTATATCTTTAACCCTTACTAACTACAATATCCTGTTACTGCTCGGCGTGTTCCTTATTCTTGCAGGCATCAGTAGGATACGTGTACAGAACAAAGGCTGAGAGCCAATATTAAAGTCGCTTTCTGCCTGATTTTTCAGAACATTATCCTGTATTGCCATACAGATACCATTTTTATGTTCATCGTTTGACGGCCGTCAGCAGCACGTTCGACAGCCGTCATACGCATTGTTCGACGGACGCCGTAAGCGTTGCTGACGGCCGTCGAACAATCACCCGAAGCGCACAAATCCGGAAGCAATACGAGCTTTTTTATCCAGCTTTTAGCCGATAAGCCTCATCTATATCAGCATCAACAAAAACATACGAGCTGCATATAAAAAAAGATGGTGCTCACAAAGTGGCACCATCTTTCTGAAATAAACTTACCTCACAGGTAAAAATGGGTCTTATTCCTCTTCCAGGTACAATGAGTTTTATAACCCTGACCGTGAATATTGATAATCTCAACCTGGTCATCATCCTTCAGATGTTTACGCAATTTTGTGATGTAGACATCCATCGATCGTGCATTGAAATAGTTGTCATCAATCCATATTGTACGCAGTGCATCGTTGCGTTTCAGAATCTCATTGGCATGCGAGCAAAGCAAAGCAAGCAGTTCGTTCTCCTTGGTTGTGAGCTTGGTTTGTGTATCGCCAATCGTAAGCAGCTGCTTTTGCGTATCAAATGAATAGCGGCCTATCTTATACTTCGTGCTCTCGCGCTACGCTTTCCGCGTACACGGCGTAAGATTGCCTCTACGCGCTTAACCAGTTCTTCCATTGAGAAAGGTTTTGTGATATAGTCATCAGCCCCTTTGTCGAAGCCCTCAAGAATGTCTTCTTTCTGTACACGTGCCGTAAGGAATATAATAGGCACCTGTGAATTGATTTGCCTTATGTCCTGAGCCAATGCAAATCCATCTTTTTTGGGCATCATAACATCCAGTACACAGATGTCAAACTTGTCTTTCTGGAACTCTCTAAAAGCCTACTTCGCCATCAGGACAAAGCACTGCATCGAAACCTTTGGCTATTAAATATTCGCAAAGAAGCGTTCCGAGGTTCTCATCATCCTCACACAATAAAATCTTTGTTCTTTTCTTCCATAATCGTATTGTTTTTACGTTAATTATTTGTTTTTCTTTTATAACTTATCCACTCAATGTGGATTAACCCTTATTCTCCATCGTTTATAACAGGCAGTTTTATGGTAAATGTTGTTCCCTTTCCCTGCTCGCTTTTCAGCCTAATATCTCCATCATGCAAATCAACTACCTTTTTAACATAGGCAAGACCCAGTCCGAACCCTTTCACATCATGCAGATTTCCGTATGCACACGGTAAAATTTATCGAATATTTTCTTCAAATCATCACGCTTCATACCCAACCCGGTATCCCTGACCGAAAGGTAAAGTCCACGCTCATCGTTCCATGTCTTCAGATAAATATCAAGCGGTTTATCCGGATTTCTGTATTTAACGGCATTATCCATAAGGTTAAAGATGACGTTCTGAAAATGTACCTCATCAACATAAATAGCTGAATCGACGGCACCTACGTCCACATAAATCTTTCCTCCGGTATGTTCTACACGCAAGGTAAACGAGGTTGGCTATCGACTCTACCATCTCATTCAAATCCAAACGCTTCTTTTTAAGGATGCTTTCTTACGGTCAAACATCGACATTTGCAGAACCTTTTCAACAAGAAAACGCAATCGCTTGGTTTCATCCAGCACAACACCTACAAGATGTTTCATCATTTTTTCGCTCTTTGGCAAACTTTCATCGTTCAGCATTTGTGCAGCAAGCGATATGCTGGCAATCGGCGTCTTCAGCTCATGTGTCATGTTATTGATGAAGTCGTTTTTAATTTCGCTATACCGTTTTTTTGCCTGAATATAACTACAATGGTAAAAATATAAATGTAATCAGCAATATTAAAAGTAAACACCATGCTCGGTATTACGAAACGTACACTCGAAAAGATATAGCTGTTAATATCGGAAATGTACCCTGACTACACCCATTTTTGAAGAGGGATCATTACGAAACAACAGCTGGCTGTAAGTATATTCGGAACCTTCATCTGAATAATCAGGGCAGCGATAAACTTCACGGCCATCCTGTGTTGATACTGTAAAATGATAGGGAATATTGATTCCGTTGTTCATCAGTTCGGCCTTTAAATCCTGATCAAGTATCTTAAAGTTTACCCTTTCCTTCAATGGTTTGTCGGAGGCTGAGTAAAGCATGTTCATAATTACTTCGTCAAGGAGTGCCTTTTGATAAACATACCGGCTCTTCACTATTTCCTGTAACGATTTGCTCGCTTCGTTAATCGAATTACGATCAGAGCGCAAAATCATCGCCTTAGGAATATTGATGGGCTTCGTAGCCATTGTCTTCAATTCGAAAGAAGAATACACTGTACCATCCTTTCCGGCAACTGAATACTGGCGTGAGTATTGTACCGTTCCGTCGTTAGGACGCCCCGAACGTGTCCCTACACTATCCTTCACGTAGGCCTTACGTTCTGTTTCGTTGACATCCTTCTCCAAATAACGGAGCGTTTCGTTGAGTTCCAGATTGCGCGAAGCCTGATAAAAGCACGATTAACACTTTCGTCAAACTGCTCCTTTTTCATATTGGCCATTTTCCTGTATGTAAGTCAGCTGTAAACCCTAACAGGATAACAAATGACAAAACCCATGATAACGGCCACAGTCCATATCGTCTTCTTCTTCATATTGCAAATATATATATATACTTAATTGATTAACATTCAAGTGTTAACAATAATGCTCATGTTTGTTTTTAATTAACAATTTCGATGTATATATGTTTATATAGATAACTAAAATAAAAATACCCACACTATCATTATGAATAGTGCGGGTATTGAATAAAGGAGAAATTCGTTATAAATAACAGGTTAGCCGATATGTTTTAATACGCGTTCTCTACACATACCGGCATCACGCTGTCTATTCGTCTTCGTCAAGTTCTGCTTCATGTGCAGCGATAAGCTTCTGTTGAATATCATTTGGCACAAGCTCGTAGCTGGCAAATTTGGTAATAAAAGCTTGCACGTCCACCAGTTAATGAACTTAATGCAACACTGTAATTTGAAAGTTCCTTCAACGGTATCTTCGCCATGAGCTTCTCATAACCTGCTTCAGAATCCATACCCATGATGATTGAGCGTCGCCCTTGCAGGTCGCTCATCACGTCTCCCATAAAGTCAGACGGAACGTAAACTTCAAGATCGTAGACAGGCTCCAGAATCTTCGGACCTGAATTTTTAAACGCATCTGAGAAAGCATGGCGCGCAGCAAGTGTAAACGAAAGCTCATTCGAGTCGACCGGGTGCATTTTTCCATCATACACAACTACACGAACATCGCGAGCATAGCTGCCTGTAAGTGGTCCGCGTTCCATACAATCCATTATACCTTTTAATATAGCGGGCATAAAACGAAGGTCAATTGCACCGCCTACTACGCTGTTAATGAGTGCAATTTGCCACCCCAGGGAGATCACGCTCTTCTTTTGACTTAATGTTCATTTTGAACTCCTGCCCGTCAAACTTATAACTTACAGGGTCAGGCATGCCTTCTGCATAAGGCTCCACGATAAGATGAACTTCACCAAACTGGCCCGCTCCACCACTTTGCTTCTTATGACGATATTCAGCCTTGCCTTTCTTTGTAATGGTTTCACGGTAGGGAATTCGAGGTTCAGCGTATGAAACCTGGGTTTTCGTTGTTTTCGAGGCGCCATTTTCCAATGTACGGAGATGGAACTCACCCTGCCCATGCACAATAGTCTGGCGTAATTCCTTATTCCTGATCAACCACCCACGTCGGATCTTCCTGACGCATTTTTAAGCAATGCTGCCATCAGTTTTCAGTATCTTGTGGATTATTGGCTTTAATGGCTCTTGCATATTTGGGACGCGGATACTCTATAAAATCGAATCGCTGGCCATCACATTCCTTTGCATTAAGCGTGTTACCCGTCTTCACATCTTTCAGTTTCACCGTACAACCTAAATCGCCAGCTTTCAGTTCATCAACAGCAATGCGGTTAGCTCCTGCACATGCGTATATTTGGCCTAAGCGTTCTTTTGACCCTCTATCAGCGTTTGAAAGATCGTCTCCCGTTTTAACGCTCCGCTCATTACCTTAAAAATAGGACACCTCGCCAATATGAGGTTCCATGCCTGTCTTTAAAAAGAAATACAAGCTCTCAGGGCCGTTAGCGTCATGGGCTACTTCCTCGCCGCGTGTGTTTCTATAAGGTGGCATATCTTCAACAAAAAGGCACAACATTGCAAGAACTCCATTAAGCGCTGAACTCCCATGTCTTTATGTGCGTCAACTACAGAAAACAGGGAAGATACTACGCGTAACAAGCCCCTTGCGAATACCCGTACGAAGTTCGTCCTCGGTAAGCGGCTTTGTCATCAAAGAACTTCTCCATCAACTCGTCATCGTTCTCGGCAGCTGCTTCAACAAGCTTATGATGAAGCTCCAAAAGCTTTTCTCCATTTCCTCCTCAGGAATGTCTTCTCTTCTGGGCTCTCCCCCATCTTTGCTCCACGAAAGTTTCTTCATGATCAGCACATCTATAAGGCTATTGAAGTCGGGACCGGTTTGTAGCGGATGTTGTACTTGCACACACTTGTCGCCATAGATGTCTTTTCATCGTATTGATGATATTGTCAAAAGTCGCATTTTTCTGAATCCAACTGATTCACTAAAAATATAACAGGCTTCTTAAGTTTTTCAGTATAACGAAAGTTATTCTGCGTACCCACCTCCGGTCCATACTGTCCGTTTATCAGAATAACAGCCTGGTCGGTAACATTCAAAGCTGTAATGGTACCGCCAATAAAAGTCGTCAGAACCAGGACAATCTATAATATTTAGTTTCTATTATTCCATTCAGTATAGAACACCGTAGAAAAACAGAATATCCTAAGTTCAGTTCTACGGGCATAAAGTCCGGATACAGTATTCTTTGCTTCTACTGTTCCACGACGCTTGACAACTCCAGCCTCGAATAACATACTTTCGGCAAGCGTGGTCTTGCCGCTACCTTGGCGCCGATAAGCGCAATGTTTTTGATTTCGTTAGTCTGATATACTCTCACATCAAAAAGATTTAAAAGTGTTAGTATAATAAGTTTCTACGTCAAGGTCAGGTAAATTATTCCTAAACGTTGCTAAAGATAGGAAAAAGGAAATAAAAAGTCAAAAACAAACACCATTAAAACTATATTTTTAAAACAAATTAGTACTTTTGTCTGCAAATAAGAATCATGACAGGGCTATATTTCCATATTCCTTTCTGTGCCAGCCGTTGCATATACTGCGGTTTTATTCAACAACGCTTCCTGAACTTCAAAAACAGATATGTTGATGCGCTCATAAAAGAAATGGAAATTCGTCAGCACAACATCCCTGTGAGCACTATTTATCTTGGAGATGTGGGACGCATTCACAACTCACACACATAAATTTTTCAAAGCTGTTCAGTGCTACATATAAAATGTATGCATTGACAATGGATAGCTGAAATAACGATAGAGTGTAAACCCTGACGACATAAAAAGGGGATGTTCTCTGACTTACCCGTGAATCGCGTGAGCATGGGGGCACAGACTTTTCTCTAACAAACGTCTTCAATTCCTGCAACGCCGACATAACGCCGAAGATGTAGACCTGGCTGTAAAAACATTACAAGACGATGGATTACCAACATTAGTATTGACCTAATGTTCGGATTCCCCTAAAGAGACCTTGAACGATTGGCGAGGCAGATATTGAACACGCTCTTCGCCTGAAGCCCAAACATATATCGGCCTATGGTTTAATGTATGAAGAAAATACACCACTTTTAAAACTCCGTGAGCAAGGAAAAATAGAAGAAATAAGCGAGCAACAAAGTCTCGATATGTATTCAAAAGCTGACCAGAGTGCTTAAAAATGCAGGATATGAGCACTACGAAATCAGTAACTTTGCACTGCCAGGTATCGTTCTCGCCACAATTCGAGCTATTGGAATAATACTCCTTATATGGGCTTTGGTGCGTCGGCCCACTCGTATGAGACTGGCGACGAGTCAGAAAACAGCAGCCAATAAGAAGCTGGAACGTGTCAGACATCAATCAATACATGCGTGAAATAGAACAAGGACGACGTCCTTATGAAGAAGAAACAATTGATGAAGATACCCACTATAATGATATGGTAATGACGTCGCTCCGCACCCTGCGAAGGATTAAACCTGCATCTTTTATCAAATCATTATCAAGAATATCTGCTAAAAATGCTTCAGAATACATCAAACAAGGGCTGTTACGTATGGACAACAACCATTTGATATTAACTCCACAAGGTATTCATATCAGTAATACGATCATGAGTGATCTCATGATGGTTTAAACTAACGAGAACTGACCTAACTAATAAAAATGGTATTCGCCACCAACTACCTTACTTTATTATTTTTCAATATACGTTAAGCCTTTCTCTTTATACATACGGTAGAAATATTGTTTAATATCGTTATCTATTTCTGTAAGGCTACGCTTGTTCGTAATGTAGGGTTTTTAACATTTCTGTGCCAACAAAAACGATGATTCAAGAGAACCAGTGTAATCAAAAATTTACTATTACATTTGCTATCACATGGGCATCATAAAAGCCAACCATTACCACAATAGGCAAAATAAAAAGAAGCCAATCGCCTGCGGTATTCATTTTTGTATTGCTTTACGCTCCTCATAAAAAGTGCTGTTGGTGCATTTTTATTAATAATTGTCGGCACTTTTTCCAGTAATCTTCGAATTCCTGTTCCATATTATTCGCATTGATATATCGCAAAGATAGCAATTATCACTTAATATAACAACAGCTTTCTACTGCTTTTTATCGGTCATTTAATTTGAAATTCGGTAACTTTGCAGACTTAAAAGGATAGCGAAGCAATATGCAAAATCAGTTTTCTCGTACACAATTATTATTAGGTAAGCCTGCTATTGACACACTAAATGGTTCACGCGTAGCAGTTTTTGGCGTGGGCGGTGTAGGCGGTTACGTTGTTGAAGTATTGGCACGAAGCGGTGTAGGTGCTCTCGACCTGATTGATGACGATCGTGTTTGCCTTACCAATGTAAACCGGCAATTACTTGCAACTATATCCACGGTGGGAAAACATAAGGTTGATGTAGCCGAACAGCGTGTACATGACATCAATCCACGGTGTATCGTTAGGAAATATCAGATGTTCTATCTCCCTGATAATGCAGGTAATTTTTGATTTTTCCAACTACGATTATGTAGTTGACTGTATCGACACGGTAACCGCCAAGCTCGACCTGATACAGCATTGCCACGACCTCAATATCCCGATTATCTCGTGTATGGGTGCCGCTTACAAGATGGATGCCACACAGTTTAAGGTAACCGATATTTGGAAAACCATCAACGACCCTTTGGCAAAGGTGATACGAAAAAAGCTTCGTAAAACCAATGTAAGGCACTTAAAGGTAGTGTACAGCCCTGAAGAGCCGCTGGAAAGCATTGAGCAACAGAACATCAGTTGCCGCTATCATTGCATTTGTCCTGCCAAAGACATGCGAGCTTGTACTGAGCGTCATACTATCCCCAGCTCCAATGCGTGGGTACCTGCTGCCGCAGGGCTTATCTGTGGAGGCGAGGTTGTTAAAGACCTTGTGAACTTAGCACACACAATGCGCATCGATTTGGACAAAGACCCTGATAATGAATATGCTAAAATAGCAGCGCAAAAAGCTGAAAAAGCACAGGATGCAGAGTCGCGAAATAACATTGGCACGTAAAAAGAAAGCTGCCGAATCTGAAGCTGATACTGTCTGCACAAATAAGTAGGATTTTCTAAACGAATATGCTCTCATGGTTTTATGAGAGCTAATTCTTCTAAAATCCTATTATCTTTACATCATTCTTTTTTTATTACACTGCACTTTTCATATTCTTATAAAATAATATGAAAAAGGCGGATAAAGGCATTTGTCGTATTATATATTTTTATTAACTTTGCCCCATAACTATCTAAACCTTATTAAATATAATAACCTGACATGCCGATAAAAAGCAAAGCTACACCTTATATTACTATCATGTTCTATTTGCACCTTCTCTCAGGCGCAAACTGTAACCAAGACAATAACAGTATTTACAGATATTGCCGGGGAAATAGATGAAAAATATCAACTACGAGGCTATTAAAGGCAAAGGTACAGCCAATCCTCGAATAGACGAAAAAGCCTTTACTTGTTTATCAAAAATGGCGGACAATTTATCGTTCGATGCGAAGAATGGTGTTACCATTACTGCCATTTCCATTGGTTTCCACAATGAAAACTAACCTAAACTACTCAATTGACGGCATCGATATAGCAAAAAAAGAATATTGGGAAAGTTAATGGAAAGTTAGAACTTTCTGGACTTACAGTAAAGATCATATTCTCTTTACCTGCATAAGTACAGCAAAACAATTTCAGTTAAATATCAATTATCTCTCTGTCACTTACGTCAAACCTACTCACAATATCATAACGCTTGACGAGGTCAAAAAGAAAACAATACTTTTGTCTCCGGGCCTGCAACTGTTATCCTCTACCGCACCTTTAACAGGGGAGCATGGAATACATTGGCTCTCCCATTCGCCATGACCAGGAACAAATAGCCCGAAACCTTCGGCCCGAAAGCCCATGTGGCCAATTACACAGGCTCAACAAGAAACGCCGATAACACTTATACACTCAACTTCGATTCCTCTAAAAAGTATTGAGGCAAACAAACCTGTATTTATTTATGGTGCAATCAATAAACCTGAATATAAAATTGAGAACGTCATTCTTGTTGAAGGATCGCCCAACATCGAAACTGCCGAAGCTTTAACTGCTGGTTCATACCATAGAACTACGGTACAGGAAAATGATTGGTTCGTTTCGTCCGACAATAAATTCTACCAGGCTATCGGCACAGAAACATTAAAGCCCTTTCGTGCTGTCTTTCGCCCCGTATCAAATGAGGGCTAATGCAAAAGCCCTCACAATCTCTATTGCAGTTGAAAACGATGTCTACTATTATTCAAGCCCATTCTGATTATATGACACCTGCAACTTCTACCCCTCTCTACAATCTCTCAGGGCAACGTGTCAATAAGTATTATAAGGGCATTGTTATTCAAAATGGTATCAAAAAGATAAATAAGTAGATTCTTCACCATAATTAAACCATAATAAGTTACCACAAAAACAAGAACAACTTCAACAATAACTCAGGAATAAAAATGATATTTCTAAAATGCGGATATAATGTCACAGCTTCATATTTAATTCATAAAAAAATGCCCCACTATGGAATAAAATCCACAGCAGGGCACCATCATCTTAGAGTAGTATGTGCTCAAAAATTTAACAGAACCGAGGGGCAAAAGCAAGATATCAGGAAATAAAAACCCCGTCGGTTCTGAAAAAGCTAAAGAAAATACTGGTGAAAAACGCACTTATTACCTTACTACTTCTTTAACTGTATAGTTTTTATATCGCTTGTCAACAACAACAATAAACATGGGTTGTGTTGAGTATGACTGTTTCTTTCCTATCTTAACCTGATAAGTTAATTCCAGATTGTTGTTACCCGTTTTAGTAAGTTTCAGAGGCTTTAAAAGGGTTTCTCTATCAGTGACAGGGAGCACCTTCGCAACAACAAAGCTGTGTGTAAAAGTCGATTGGTGTTACTTCCCCACCCTTACCCATAAAGGCTGCGGGCGAAAAATGCTTATGTAAACTCTGCTTCTGTGGTTATTTTTCAGTTGTTCTGGTATTGGGACATCTTTATTATGAAAATAGTTCCGCGCTTCAGTATAGCTCACAACGTTATTTCCTGTGGTGCATGAAGTGATGATAAAAGCGAGAATGCTTATGACAAATATTATCTTTTTCATTATGCTTATCGATTTAAACTAAACCTGAAACCTATGTTTACATTAAGGCTTGTGGGTGTATCTTTATAGACATTATCTACTTTACTTCCATTGTTGAGATAATGACTAATCCCTGGTTCACATAAAAACTAATACCTTTACTCAGATAATATTCAGCACCTACCGCACCATTTACAGAAAACTGCGGAGCTTTCTCCTTCACAACAGTACTGTTGGTTATACCTTTATCAAAGGAACGTGATGAATACTGCATCGTTCCGCTCACCAATTTTTCAGCTTCTCCACCTGCTGTAACATACACGTTTACATGCTTTGTTTTAATAAAACTGTAACTGACAGTCAATGGAACACCCACGTAATGAAGAGATTGCTTGCTTGTGCCTTCCTTACCTCTCTGACATGAGAAAGTAGATGAAAGCTTACTATAAGTAAGGCCCGACTGTAAACTCCATCTATTATTCAGATTATATCTTAACGATAACCCTACCTTAACGGGACGGCTGTGCCTGCTCACCGTGTTCATATCCTCTTTAGTAATTATATTGTGAGGCTTTTCATCGGCAGAGAAGTCTGGTTTTGTGCTCACCATAGGGGTCGGATGATGTTAAAAACAATACCCTTTGTACTGTGCACCACCCCGAAGCTCCAATATATGAAACACCAATACTAAAGTTCGAGTTATAATTTTTGCCGGCTTCGAACCTCGGCTGTACAGCCGTTCCTCCTTCTTGCAATCGTCCTGGAACTGATGAAACAATGGGATTATCCACAGAAGGCGCTCCTGTCATATCTGATTTTTGTTGTGCTTTCATCAACAGTTTCGCTTCTGGGGAAGTCTCCTTAACCATTTTTTCTCCCATATCGTTACAGCCTTGTGCAACTCCTCTTGCATCATCCCTAAGACCTTTAAATATAGAAGAAACCTCATTTGAACCATTAACATGGCCTTTTTGATATTCATTGCCTGTCGTTTCCGCTATATTTACATCACCTCTGTGACTCTCTATCTTCTGGCTTTTCGAAGTAAGAACAGAAGGGTTAGAGGGTTGGCTATTATTAAATAAACCACCCATATATAACCCCACTGCAAGAATGGCTGCGGCACAGGCTGCACCATATACCCACATATGGGATATATGTGTGCCCTTCCCTGCGGTACGCGCCGGAGCTACTCCACGACGAATCATCTCTCTCTTTATGTCGTCGAGAAGCCCTTCTGGCGCCTTTTACGTGGTCAGCACCCTGAACACGTACGCGCAAATCATTGAGCCATTCTTTCTTTTCTGTCATTTTCACTATTGTTTTGTTCCTTTAGCATCCTGGCAAGCAGCTGTTTAGCTTTGTGCAATTGCGATGCCGATGTATCGGGCTTTATATTGAGAAGCTTTGAAATTTCGTTATGACTTTTCCCTTCTATTACAAATAAGTTGAACACAGCCCTATATCCTGGCGGAAGCTTGAGTATTGAATCGGTTATCTGTGTAAGCGATAAACTGCCAATATCAGGTTCTTCATCCACCTCATCGGGAATATCGTTATCCTCTATTGCTGAAGTATTCGTATTATGGTCTCTGAGAAAACGCAATGCCTCATTGACAACAATCTTTGTAAGCCAGGCCTTCAATGAACCCTCACCCTTATATACAAACGAATCTATTCGGGTAAAAAACTCTGATAAAGGCCTCTTGAAGCACATCGTGAACATCATCTGTATATCCCAAATATCGGGTACAAACCGATGCCATATAGTCGGCATATTCTGCGTAAAAGCTTGTCCATAGCAAGGGTATCACCCTTGGAAAAAGGCTTAAAATGTATTGTTCCTTATTATGTTTGAACAAGCTCATTTATGCAATAAAAGCCGATTTGGTATTTCGTTAATGCCGGCTTCTATATTTAAATTTTACACTCTTCGGACCTGAAAACGATTCCCATTTCAATGTTAAATCTACTGTTTGTCCATGGGTATCGGGCAAGTTGTTTTAGCTTGAAAGCTACAATGCCGTCTCGAACCTCACCTCCCATATCACCCTTTGCATCATGATGGAGTACAACTTCATATGGATTCGTACCCTTTACCAGGCTGACAACATGTGTTCCTCTGTCGCTGAAGTAAGTGCGAAAACGCAATGTAAGATAACCGTCTTCAACAACAGTAGTCCAGTCCTTTACAATTTCTATGGGGAATTACCATATTTTTATATTGTTCTGTGCACCCTAAATCAGGAGCCATATTCTTTGTTCTTATAGTATCAATCCATTGTACAATAGCTTTCCTTGTATAAGGAGCACTAGAGTCTTTCAATATCATCAGGTTGGTTAACGCACGAACTTCCTTACCTGCAAAACGCGAAATGCTGACATCCGTAGGAAGTATCGTTGTTGAATCATCCAACTGGAAATAAACCTGTCCTGTGGCATTATCGGTCTTAACCGTAACCAAAAGCATTGGGATAATTAACTGGTGGGTCGATAATTACATCGTCGTTATTACACGATTGCAATGACATTGCACATACAATCAATAATAATCCACACAAATAATGCATACGCCTCATTCCTAATCCTCCTGTTTTAAAAAGGTGATACAAATATATAAAAATCTTACTAACAATATTCAATTAAAAACGAACGGACAATCAAAATCTGCCAATATCAACCATATCCCTATGACATAAAACCGAATATTACTTTACGATAACTGCTATATGGTTTGAATTATTTTCTCTATCCGTAACAGTTTAAAAACGTCATTCCAGCATTAATACCCTTTACAATCACAACGTTATCTCTTACCGTAACCGAAGCTATGCCCTTATCCTGAACACGTACCTCATAGGGTGGCAGCCCGTTTTTACCTGAAACGCCTCTTCCTTACCCACAGCCACCTTTTACTTCGTGCTTACTAAACAGCAAAGGCATGGTAACCTTTACAGGTAATGTACCCGATAACTTGTTTGCATCACTTACTATAATAGAGGTACGGCCAACCTTTTCACCTGTAATTGTAAGCACATTGCCGTCAGCCTTTACCGATACAGTACCATCATTTACCGACTTGGCGGTGAACGGTGCTGTGCCATTCTCAATGGTTACCTTAAATGTTGCCGTTGGTGAAAGCTCTAATTTATCTACGCTGAATTTCAAATTACGGATATAATCATCGTCATTCGTACACGACGAAACAACAATACCACCGAGGCAAAAATAGGGTAATCATTACAGCTGTCAACAAGTTCTTCATCTCTGTTCCCTGCTTTTTTACTTATTGTTTTATCCTTTTTCTAAATCTTCTGTACGCATGTCGTACACCCTTTAAAACCAGAAAAAGGAAAACCTTGCCTGAAATAAGTATAAAAATATGTTAAAACTTATTTGTCTTAACAAGGCCGTCAAAAAGCCCGCCGGATAAAAGACATATCCGGCGGGCTATATTCAACAATTGTTATTTTGTATTAGTCAAGCCATCTCACGTAGCAGAAATCCTGGCGATGGGGTAATCTCGCATCTTTCGGGAACATACGTACACAACTTTTAAAAGCTACCGGCGTGTTCAGGAACCACAGTAGCTCAAAGGTGTAGCGGTTACCTTCGCTACCTACCATTTTAAATTCATGTACACTGTATACTCTCCGGTCAGAGTATTGGTGTCAGGCTTCAGGTTACAAGTTCAAGGCCTACGGCATTATCGAGTCCCTGCTCATCAATAACATAGCGAATTTTTACCTTCTTGCCTGTCATACCACCTTCGTTTAAGAACGCGGTATCCTTACTTACAACGCTAATAGCATCCCAACGCTCTGCAACAGCTTCCTTCCACTGGGCTATTTCAATAGCTTCACGGTTATTATTGGCCGATAATTTGTCAAAGCGAGCCGCCTGTTTGTTATAGAATTTGTCGTAATAATCGTCGAGCTGACGCTTCATGGTATAATGTGGAGCAATAGTTGCTATTGAGTTTTTGATAACCTTTATCCAGTTTTTCGCTGTACCCGTTCTTGTTCTTTTTCATAGTAAAAGCGGTACAATTTCATTCTCCAGCAACGAGTAAATGGTAGCAGCATCCAGCTGATCCTGGTAGTTCTGCAGCTCATAAGTGCGTTCCTGTGGCAGCGCCCAGCCAGCTCCTTACGATAGCCTTCTACCCACCATCCGTCGAGAACCGAAAGGTTTACAACGCCGTTCATCTCAGCTTTCTCTCCCGATGTACCAGAAGCCTCGAGCGGACGAGTTGGCGTATTCATCCAAATGTCGACACCCGAAACCAGGCGGCGCGCAAGTTGCATATCATAATCTTCGAGGAAGATAATCTTACCGAGGGAACTCAGGACGCTGGCTTATCTCATAAATTCTTTTTTGATAAGGTCCTGGCCTGCACCATCAGCAGGGTGAGCCTTTCCCGAGAAAAAGAACAGCACCGGGCGTTCAGGGTTGTTCACAATACGGTTAAGACGATCAAGATCGGTGAACAAAAGGTGTGCACGTTTATATGTTGCGAAACGCCGGCAGAAGCCTATCATCAGTGCATTGGGATTGATACGCTCAAGCAGCGACATCACACGAGCAGGGTCACCCTGATTACGAAGCCATTGCGTTGTAAACTTATCACGGATATATTTAATAAGTTTCTTCTTCAAGGCCATACGGGTTTCCCATATCTCTTCATCAGATACCTTATAGATGGCATGCCAGATTTCCTCGTTACTCTGGTCTGACATGAATGTCTCATCGAAATACATGTCGTATAGTTTGCGCCATTCGGTTGCACACCATGTGGGGAAATGTACGCCATTGGTAACTATAGCCTACATGGTTTTCTTCAGCAAAAGTATCCCTTCCATAGCGGTGAAAACATCTTCTGACTTACCCAACCGTGTAACTTACTAACACCATTTACTTCCTGACATGTGTTGCAAGCGAAGAGGCTCATGCAAAAAAACGCTCGTTATGATCGTCGGCATTTTCACGGCCCATACCAATGAACTCGTCCCACGAAATGCCAAGCATCTGCGGATAACCGCCCATATATTTGCCAAAAAGGGCTTCGTCAAAGTAGTCGTGTCCTGCCGGTACAGGTGTATGAACCGTATAGAGATGATGCCTTTACAAGCTCAAGTGCCTCGTTAAATGTAAGTCCGCTCTGAACATAATCGACCAGACGCTGGAGGTTACACAATGCAGCATGACCCTCGTTACAATGATAAAGCTGCTTGTTATACCCAATTTCTTCAGCATTAGCATACCACCGATACCAGAAGTATCTCTTGTTTCAGACGGTTTTCCCAGTCACCACCGTATAAAGAGTGGGTAATAGAGCTTTGTCAAACTCCGAGTTCATATCGTTATCGGTATCAAGAAGATACAGCTTTTATGCGCCCAACGTTTTACACGCCATACCAATGCATGTACATGATAATTCATGTAAGGCACGTCTACCACTACCTGATTGCCGTTGGCGTCAAGTTCACGTTCAATGGGCAGCGTGTTGAAATCCTGGGCGTCATACTTTGCAAGCTGCTGGCCATCCATGCTCAGACTCTGGCGGAAATAGCCATAACGATAAAGGAAACCAACACCACAAAGGTCAACGTTTGAATCGGAAGCCTCCTTCAAATAGTCGCCGGCAAGCATACCAAGACCGCCGGATATATCTTTTAAAACCTGATTAAGGCCATACTCCATCGAGAAATAGGCAACTGAAGGACGCTTTTTTATTGGGCTTAACATCCATATAAGCCCTGAACTTTTCGTATACCTTCTTCACCTGTTCCATCAGGTTTTTATCCTTTACAATAGCCTCTTTACGGTCGTATCCCAGCCTGTCGAGCAGCAATACAGGGTTATGACCTACCTCTTCATAAAGATTTTCATCCAGACTTTTAAACAAATTTCGAGCTTCATAATTCCATGCCCACCACATGTTATGAGCAAGCTCGTTCAAACATTCAACTGTTTGGGAAGCGTTGACTTTATGTTTAACGTCTTCCACTGGGGAGTTGTTGGTGTAATCTGATTTAATTTTTCATAAGTCGTTATAATCGATAATTAAATTAATTCGTTTTTCTTTTTCTTGCTTCAGCTTTGCGCAAAGCAATATTGTATCCTATATAATAATAGGTAATAAAATGTTGCCAAAGGGCTTTCTTTGAAAGGCGGAAGGCCCGTTCGCGCACTTTTTACCTCGTCACTGTTCAATAATGAGAAATGGACTACGGTGTTTTTTTGTTTCTTCTACAACCTCATTGTAGTTACTATCAGTGCGATGAACTACCTGAACGCCATCGTCAATGGTGCTGCTATGCCCCACTTCGCCGTTTACCCACAGGCCAAAAACCTGCCAGGTCGGTAGTGATACAGGAACCTTAAAGGCAACAGCCTCAAGGGAGTATAGCCCCATGGCTCATAATAGGACAGGTAAATGCACAAGTCGTGGCCCGGAAGCACGTCGTAATAAGGCAGGTTAACCACACCGTCATCACCCATCAGGTATGAGGGTATAAAAATAATTTTAACCTTTTCAGCCTTGTCATTGGTTATGTTCAGCTGGCGCATCATACCGAGGTGCACGGTCGTTATCCTGGTCGTTTAGCCAGTGGGTAAGCTGCGGTTGAGGCAGTGGTGTGTCAAACTCACGGCCTCTTGCCAGCCGTTCCTGCAGGTCGCGGCGAGGTTCTTTTTACCCATGCGGGTACTTCTATAAAAGCTACTATCTTACGCTTAAGCCGGCTATCGAAGCGTAACCAGTTCATAGAATCGATAAAAACATCAAGCCCTTTGTTCCTGAACTCGTAACGCCCGCTCGTTGATACAATAAGGGTGTTGTCATCAAAATGGTCACCGGTTAAAGCGTTTGCTATGGCAAGCAATTGCTTCCGTGCTGCACGGCGCTTGCGTGTAAACGCTGAAGCCTTCGGCACAAAATCGTCTTCGAACCCGTTGGGCAGCACAACATCGCAGGGCTTATCCAATAATTCGGCACATTCGCGGGCCGTAATATCGCTTACCGTTGTAAAGCAATCTACATTAAGCGCGGTTTGCTTCTCAATAGAATGCTTGCTTTGCATATTCAGTTCCTCTGCCATCTGGTCGCCATGATAGGCAAAAAGATAGTCGTAAAGGGGTTTATTGTTGCCTGCAATACTGCGTCCGATGCTCGTAGCATGGGTGGTAAAAAAATGGTTCCGATGGCTGGAACATGCTTGCGAATATAAAAGCAAACCAAGACCCGTCATCCACTCGTTGCCCTGATAAACAACCTGTTTCGTGTTGTCAAGATAATAGCGATAGAAGCTCTCTACAACACGACCGGCCGCATACGAAAAACATGGATGCCTCGTCGTAATCGCCATAGGCATGCAGACTGTCGACCTGATAGTCGGCCCAGAGGTCAGTATAAATCTGATTTTTATTTTGCAAAAAGGGTGTAAAAATCAACCAGAACAGCGACAGGGCTGCCAGGTATTGTCCAACGTCCAACCCTCACTGACAAGCCTTCTGCAACAGCATTCTTCCGCCATGACGAGAACAGCGACTCGTCTTCCTAAAAGTATGGGCAGGGGTTATTGCTCCAACAATCAGGGCCAATAAAAATAATTCTATCCTTAAATTTATCTTGTAAAGTTCTGGCACGGGTTGAAAGCACTGCATAAATGCCACCTATCTTATTGCAAACTTCCCAGCTCGATTCAAAAATATAGTCGGGAAGCATTATGTTCTTATCCATAAAAAAACAGTCTTGTTGCGGACAAAGATAATATAAAAAAAGGTAAAACCAAATCCAAACAATTATATTTTTTTCAAAAATGCTCGCATTTATTGATGCAATCGATTAACTTTGCATCAATCAACAAGTTAGTTGCATAACCATCGCAATTATTGACAAAAATAAAAAAATGTACAGAAAACTCCTCACAATAATATGGGCAGCATTCGCCCTTTGTGCAAAAGCACAGCAGCAGAACGGGAAAAAACCTTCTGTCATGATTGAAAACAGAACGTCACAGAACTCAACAAAAACAGCTGCCTGCAAATAACAAAGCAGCCGACTCTGTCACATTCAAAGGCAACCTTTATAATAAGGAGTATAATGTTTACCGCGAATTGATTTCTACCGCAAGCAGATTCGTGTGCCCGGTCAGGACATTTTCGGCGAGCTTCCCGGCTTTTTGGTGATTACGAAGACGGACGAAAGTGGCTGTTTACCGATGCCGTGCTTGTCAACCCCCGTTGTGCAAAGCTGCAGATTGTGAACGATTACGGCAGCGAAGACCTCGAAGCTACGCTTACTTATGAAAAAGACGGGAGCTTCACGCTGACACAAGAGTCGGGAAGCACAATTAAAATAGCTCGCAACAGAAAGTGGGTTAAGATGCCGAAAAAGCTCGTTTTTGTACGCCGGTAAAAACGGTATCTTTTTATTATACCGTACCAGTTGTTATATAATTACAGTCTTTTGACAAGCTGATACCTGTATAATGGTATTCGCTTCACGACGTAAGGTTAAACCCATTTGCACATAAAGGTCGCCGTACGCGCTGTTGACGGCCGTCACACCATGTGTATGACGGCCGCCGAACAATAGAGAATACGGGCGTAAAGACTGTAACTTTTAAACAAAACCACAAGAATATACCGAAACAAACGAAGAAACAAAAAGGCTACGACACACCATATAAAACATAAAAGGCTTGTCTCCCGACAAGCCTAATACATATTATACAAAAACATTATGAATTATCTAATAGAGCGAAAATAAAAATCAATATCATTTTGGAAACCTCTGTTTTCCTGATGCAAAGATAAGACGAATTATTCTTTCTGACAATACCTAAAAAAATAGCGGTTTATTAAAAATACCAACAAATGAGTATTGAAAAACAGCATTTTAACACCTAAAAGAAAGAAAAATAGCATGAACATATCATTTCGGAGAAATATATTACCTTTGCATACAATGGGAAAGTTATTTTTGGAAGCTTTTTCATGTTCAGGCTCAACCTCAGATATATTCCCCATATACTAAAAACCTGTTTACAATGATTCGTAATAGTTTTTGGCCACATATTCACCCTCACAACATTTGGCGAAAGCCATGGCGAAACGATAGGAGGTGTTGTAGATGGCATGCCGGCCGATATTGAAATAGACCTCGATTTTTATTCAAAAAGAACTGAACAGACGAAAGCCCGGGCAAAGTAAGGTTACTACTCAACGGCACGAAAAGCGACACGGTAACCCTGTTAAGCGGTGTTTTTGAGGGCAAATCGACAGGTGCTCCCATAGGGTTTTTGTAGTATACATAACGACCAGCACTCGGGCGATTACGACAATATGCGCCAGATATTCAGGCCTTCGCACGCCGATTATACCTTCTATGAGAAATATGGTATAAGGGATCATCGTGGCGGAGGACGCTCATCTGCCCGTATCACAATTGCCAGATGTGTGGGCGGTGCCCTCGCAAAAGCTCGCTCTCAAACAGCTTAATATCAGCATACAGGCATTTGTAAGCCAGGTTGGCAACATCAGGCTCGAAAACGATTATCGTCAGTATGACCTGTCGGAGACCGAAAAAAACATCGTACGCTGTCCCGATAAAGAGAAAGCACACGAAATGGAAGAGCTTATATTAAAGGTGAAAGCTGATGGCGATACCATTGGCGGCGTGGTGTCGTGCGTAATAAAAGGATGCCCCCCGGGGCTGGGAGAACCCGAGTTTGGCAAGCTACACGCACAGCTTGGAGCAGCTATGCTCGGTATAAATGCAGCGAAAAGGGTTCGAATATGGCGGTGGATTTGAAAGTATAACAGCACGTGGAAGTGAACAAAACGATAGCTTTATACCTAAGTCAGACGGTGTAATGACCTCTAAAAAAGAGAATCGTTCGTCTCAAATAACAACTGCAACCAACCACAGCGGCGGCATACAGGGCGGTATAAGCAATGGACAGGACATATACTTCAGGGTAGCATTTAAACCTGTTGCCACATTGCTAAAGCAACAAAAAACAGTTGATTTGCAGGGCCATCCTACCCTGTTCACAGCACATGGACGTCACGATCCGTGCGTGGTTCCACGAGCAGTGCCCATCATAGAGGCTATGGCAGCAATGGTTATATTGGACATTTCCTTCTCAATAAGACCACAAAACTATAAAAAAATGTCTTAAATCATTTTTAACATTCATAAAACGGCTCTAATTGAAAGAATAAACTATATTTGCAACAGAAAGAAAAAGAAAAAGGGCTTTGTGAAAAGCCCCCGAATAGTTTAGTTAAGTCTAGTTTAGTTTTTGTGTTGGTTGGGAGTTGTCGATGACAACTCCCCTTTTTATACGGCTCCGATAATTTCGGTTACGCTTTTACAACCATGGTTTTCCAACCATTCAGCCATCCCTTCTTTATCTTTTATGGTTACCTGTGGGTCGATAAAATTGGCTGTTCCAACCTGAACGGCCGTTGCTCCAACCATCATAAACTCGATGGCATCGGCAGCGTACATGATACCTCCCAGCCCAATGACCGGTATTTTTACGGCATGCGCCACATCGTTAACCATACGAACAGCAACCGGTTTCACCGCCGGGCCACTGAGTCCACCCGTACGAATGCTGAGCTTAGGGCCTGCGATGCTCAATATCTATCGCCATTCCCATCAGTGTATTTATCAATGAAACACTGTCGGCTCCTTCGGCTTCGCATGCCTTTGCTATGTCAGAGATGTTTGTTACATTGGGCGAAAAGCTTCACGATAAGGGTTTTTATGATACACTTTTCGCACCGCCTTCACCACGCTTGCAGCTCCTTCACACGTCACCCCAAAAGCCATTCCGCCCTCCTTTACATTAGGACAGGGATATATTCAATTCGATGGCAGGGATATGCTCTAACGCATTAATCCGCTCAGCACATCGGGCATAGGTTTTCCGTTGAATGGCCACTGACATTAACGATCATGCACGTTTTTATATCCTTAATCTGCGGATAAATATGGCTACAAAAGTAATCAACGCCCTTATTTTGCAGTCCTACACAATTGAGCATACCCGATGACGTTTCTGCCATACGCGGATAATCATTACCCTCGCGAGCTTCCAACGTCGTACCTTTTACTATAATTCCTCCAATCTCATTTAAAGGAACCAGATCCGAATATTCCAAACCGTAACCGAAAGTACCGCTGGCAGTCATCACAGGATTGGCGAGATTTAATTGATTTATCTTTACATTTGAGATCTACCATAACAGCTTCTTAATATTAAACACCGGCCCTTCTTTGCACACACACTGATTACCTTCTTCTGTTTTTCAACACAACACAGACAAGCTCCCAGCCCGCATGCCATCATATTCTCTAATGATGCTTCACAGGGAACATCGTTTTTCACGCGCAAATCGTGCCACAGCCATCATCATTGGCTTAGGTCCACACGTTTGGATAAAGTCGAAATGTTCATGCAAAAGCACCGGATGGTTCGTAACAAACCCCTGTTCTCCTTCAGAGCCATCTTCGGTAGTGATGAAAACTTTACCCGTATTCTCGAAAAGATCACGCTCTAAAAATATCCTTACTTGTGCGGGCACCAAGCAGGAAAAAGGGAATATTGCCTTCCTCCTTTATACGTATCCCTTGCCACAAAAGCGGAGCAACACCAACGCCTCCGCCTACAAGCAGCACCTTTTTTATTACCTTTTTCGTCCGAAATCACAAAAGCCATTGCCCAGTGGAAAAAGACAATTCACGACATCTCCACATTGTAAAGACATCAGGGTGTCGCGTACCGTCGCCTACGGCTGCCACCAACAACCATAGTTCGTTACGCACGTAATCAACAAAGTTAATGGAAATAGGACGACGGAGAAATGTTGAAGAACTATTATCAATTCTTACTTCAACAAACTGACCTGGCCTCATTTCGGGCAAAAGCTTCACGACAAGTTAGCTTCAACAATACATGCTTGTCGGAAAAGCCTTTTCGGCCGAACATACGGTCAGGTCTAAACAGAATTTCTTCATGTTGACTATCTTAGCAGGTTTTTCTTCTGCAAAGATAGATATATTTTTATGTACACAAAAGCTTACAATATAATTATTCAGGAACGTCCAGGAGAGAACGATTCCCATGTCTGGTCATCGTAAAAACACTCTTATTTCTGTAATTTTTCGTGCAGGTTTGTCAATATATTTCACAATTTCTTTTACAGGGATTTTTCAACCTTTTTGTATCGGTTTTTCCAGTAGTTTTCGCCTCTTCCGTACTGAAGAGCAAAGGACTATTTATCGTAGATGCTGACCCTCCCGATACATTATTATTATTATCAACGTCGGTCTTTACATCCATTCCTTCCTCATCACGGTACATAGGGCCCTGGCCATACATCAGCCAATCAGTAGAAATATTGGGCAAACGCTGGTGTATTAAGTCAACCATCTGAAGAGTAGGACGTGTATGTCCGTTGAAGACACCACTAAGCGACCCTTCCGAAATTCCTGTAAACTGAGCGAACACCTTTTTGTGTCATGTGTTGGCTTTCCATGATCTTGCGAATTCTTTCTTTCATATCGAGAATAAGACTACAAACATGTCAAAAGACAGTTTTCAACCTAATTTTTTAGCATTTGCAAATATAAAACAAATATTTGAATTATCCAATCATTATCATATCAAAATTATAATAATCGAATTATATTTTTAATTTCACAAAGTTCACAATTTCAAATTAAGAAAATTATAGGGTTTTGCTCAACTTCTAATATTCAAATTCGTAAATCAAAATTGACATTATACTAAAACGATAACAATATTATATAATCTACTGATTGTAAGAATCATATTATACATACATAATAAAGCATAAGGCCCAATTCCACCATAAAAAGGCCACAAAAGGGTTATCTTATGCCAATTGTTTGCAACAAATTGTTACAAATGGCTGGCTTTTAGGCATTTTATAAAATTATATACACTGCGGAATAATTATTCGTACGTATTTTTCAAATTCACTAAATCGAATGTATATTTCAAAATTATCCAACTCTCTTATTTATTCAGATTGCTTTCGGTTTTTCAAATTTGTAATTATAAAACTGAATTAAGCCCGTATTAATTATGCTTTGGTTCAGATATACAAATGTAAATAAATTATAATACTGAAACTAAAACCGTCTCTAAATGCCAAAATAATCATTTTCGAAGTATTTAAGAACAGAGGGACGATTATATAAAAATAAGCGATTCTCAGAGGGGTAAAAACGACATAACTGCCCTATTTTTGATACAATTAGGCTTAAAAAAATGTGTCTTAGAAAACGATTGAAATAGAAAAACAGGGCCAAAAAGCCCTGTTTTTAATGCAAAAATAAAGAAGATTAGCTCTTTCATAAGGTCGCCTGATGACGTATTAGGGTTATCAAGACCCTTACTTTTTACCATCAATCTCTTATTTTTACCTAAAATCTGCAACACTCCAGTGTAATTACGTACCCCTGTCATATACTCACTTACACTCCAGGCGTTACGTAATTCCAGAAAGTCGGCTAAAAGCCTGCTGGTTATTTCTGTCAGGGGCATAGTAAACGAGCATCAGATTTTTGGAAGTAATTAAAAGAAGAGGGAGCAAAGCATAGAGTGATCCCGCTTTTGGGGTTTTTGTCAAAATAATTGATTATCTGATTTGCTTTGAAAATATCGCGGTTAACTATTGCGATACGAAGCTCAAAAAGCATTAAAGTCTTTACTCACCCCAATGTTTTTCTACCACTTCCGGCGTCACTCTCCTATCACTTTCAGGAAGTGCAATGGCCAGCTTATCGAGTTCAGAGGCTAGCCTGCTCAGGTCGGAGCCAATATGATCAGCTATCATTGTCGAACTCTTTTCATCGATTTCAATTTTCATTTTCGACAGATAGGCACGCACATACCCTACAAGTTGCCAATCGCGCAGCCTTTTACTTTCGAACAAAACGCCGTTACGTTCAACTGCTGAAAAGCAATTTTGTTTTTCCTTTCAGCACACCATTCTTATAACAAATTACAAGAATCGTTTTTTCTTGTGGCTTTTCAACATATCGTTCAATGCGGTCGAACGCATGCAATCCCTGTGCTTCCTTCACCACAATTACCTTTCGTGGCGACATCATCGGATACTGCATGGCCAGGGTCTGCAATCTGTGCCGCATTTACATCAGCGCCGAAAAACCACAGTCTGATCAAAAGCCTGCTGTTCCGGAGTAAGCGCATTTGTTTGAATATAATCGCTTATTTGATCGATGTAATAAGGCTCTTCACCCATCAATAAATAAACAGGTGCATAATTCCCACCCTTCAAACTGCGCATTATTGCGTCGAAAGTAGCTACCGATTTCTTCTGTGGCATAATTCTTTGCTTGTCATAAGTTGGTCTCACACCATTTTTATTAACTTTTGCGGATGCGGGCCTTCCCTGCAAAGATACTAAATATCTGCAAGAATTTCTATAAAACAATAGCATAGAATAAGAATAAAAATGACACCACTCAACCTTCCTTCTTTTTCAGGCTCATATTCAGGGGAACACCCGGTCAGCCTCGTATTTTCGACATTCTGCGACGCCGATATGTTGCCTTGACACCAGAGGAATGGGTACGTCAAAACTTCATACATTATCTCACTGACCATCTTCATTATCCTGCAACATTGCTGGCAAACGAGGTAAAATTGCAAGTAGGGAAAGAAAACTTTACGTGCTGACGAGCGTACTGTATGACACACAACTTCGTCCACAAATGATTATAGAGTATAAGGCTCCACATATTCATATTACACAAAAAGTGTTTGATCAGATTGTTACGTACAATATGCTCTTGCATGTCAACTACCTTATTGTAACAAATGGTATGTCACACTTCTGTTGCAAGATGGTCGAAGATGGTAAAAATATTTATTTATTGACCATATCCCAACATACGAAGAAACTTTACAAAAATAAACAATCATACCAACTTTACCGTGTAAAAAAGGAGCAATAGGCTTATAGCTTATTGCTCCTTTTTCTATACTAAATGCTTGATTACAGCATCAACACTACCCTTGTGTATCAGTCTACCGCCGAGTAACCGTTGGTACTGTTCTCACGCATAATATCATTTACGCTCTTTTCGACATATTCTCCTCCCTGATGTGCGGTAGGATCAGGATGATGTGGCTTGTCTTCCTCGTAATTAAAGTTTCTGTAACGTAACTCGGCTACACCCCACAGAACAAGCGCTACAACAAGAAATGCTACAAAAATAAATGCTATATTCATTTTTGAAAATCGTATTTTTGTATTTCTCGCAAAAGTTACCAAAAATTCTATTAAAAAGCCTTTATCCAGATTACTTTTTGCTATATTTGCACGACATTTGTTTGTTTCGTATGCGAAATAATACCATTAAATGACAATAAACTATGGCTAAATACGGGAAATGGATTGGCGGATTTATCGACCTTGTTGCTGGCGGCCCCTTAGGTGCACTGGCTGGTTTCGTACTCGGATCGCTCTTCGATGAGAACGACAACAACGAAAAGTATATTAATAATGATACCTACGGATATGGGCATAGCGCCTACCAGTCGGCAAAATCGCAGGCCGGTTATCAATCGCGTACAAGCTATGAGGAACAGCAGCGCAACACATTTCTTTTTCTCTTTACTTGTTCTGGCCTCCTATATTATACGTGCCGACGGCAAGGTTTATGCACTCAGAAATGAACCTTGTACGGCGTTGGCTTAGGACAAACTTTGGAGAGAGGGCTGTTGATGAGGGTGTACAGATCATGTACAAGTTGTTCGATCAGCAAAAGTTTCAGGGTGCAACAGCTTTCCGCTCTATGGTGATGGGTAGCTGTCAGCAGCTTCAGCAGCTTATCACTTATGAACAACGCCTGCAGCTTCTCGATTTTTCTTGTAAAGATAGCAAAGGCTGATGGCACCGTGGCCGCAGCTGAAATTGATGCACTTCGTGAGTGTACCCTGGCGTTAGGACTAAGCCAGACCGACCTCGACAGCATGCTTAGTCTGCAGGATGCCGGTTCCAATCTTGATGCTGCATATAAAGTTCTCGGTGTTTCGCCTACGGCTACCAACGATGAACTAAAGGCAGCCTACCGCCGTCAGGCCCTTCAAAACCATCCCGATAAAGTAGCAAGTCTTGGCGAGGATGTAAGAAAAAGCTGCTGAAAAAGTTTCAGGAAATCAACGCTGCAAAGGAAACGATTTGGAAAGCCCGCAAACTTTAGTTATCATTCGAGCTAGTCCACTGCCTCAGAACCCATGAAATAAATTTACAACAAGTGCTTCATCCTGCGATTATTCTGGCTCATCCTTTTTATTTTTCAAATACGCCATTCTCAGGCGATTTTTATAACAGGCTGTTATTCAGCTATTTACTACAAATAGTCACGAAAGTGTATTTTACCTACATCATGGGGCATTTGCAATTACGGCACTATTGGTCCGAGATTACGATGTAAAGGTCAGTACATTACGATGTAAAGACAACACGATTACGATGTAAACGTCACGGCTTTTACATCGTAAACATAACGCGATTGCGCCATAATGACAAAATAAGCATAAAAATGAAGACTGGGAGAAAAATTGTTTTATGGAGAAAAATACCTGAATTGAGGGTTTTGCATTTCTATTTTGTCTATTTTAAACACACATAAAATTGACAATTTATTTTTACATTTTTCATTAAATAACATAGAAATCACTACCTTATGAAAAGCATCTGGTCAGGTTATATTCTATACTTTCTCTTATACACTTTATCCAGGGAAAAACTGCCAAAAAGCATATTACAATTAAAACCCCATGCCCTTTCTCTTTTACAGAAAAAGGTATGGGGTTTATGTATCCACGCTATAAGTGTTTAAATAAAGGCCCCCGAAAGCGTGCTGCCAAAGCCTTTTCCCTCACAGCCTGCTTGTGCTATCTGCGTTTATTTATCAAAAATTAGCTTCTGCATCATCCGTTTCAGCGGCTTTCTTCTTCCTTGTTGTACGCTTACGCTTAGGCTTTTCTTCAGCAACCACCGCTGTCTGCACTCCAGCCAACTCTGGATCGATAAGAATTCTACCACAGTATTCGCATACAATAATCTTCTTATGAATTTTAATATCCAACTGGCGCTGTGGCGGAATTTTGTTGAAACATCCGCCGCAGGCATCGCGCTGTACGTATACAATGCCCAGTCCGTTGCGCGCTCCCTTACGTATACGTTTGAAACTGGTTAGCAAACGAGGCTCTATTTTCGTTTCGAGGTCGCGGGCTTTCTCCTTCAGTCGTTCCTCCTCTTCGCGTGTTTCCTGCATAATTTCCTGCAGTTCTCCTCGCTTCTGAGCCAGGTCTTTCTGGCGTTCCTCTATTGTTTCTATTGTCTTTTGCAGGTCTTCCTGACGTTCTGCAATACGTAAAGTAGCCTCTTTTATTTTTTCTTGTTGCACAACTCTATTTCAAGCGACTGGAACTCAATTTCCTTTTGTAAGCGTGTCATATTCACGGTTGTTCCTTACCTCGTCAAGCTGACTTTTGTAACGTTCAACACTCTGTTGTGCAACCTCTATTTCGTTACGCTTCTGCGCAACAGCCGATTGGAAGTCGTTTATCTCGTCTTCTATCTTCTCACGACGGGTGTTAAGACCGGCTATTTCGTCCTCAAGGTCCTGAACTTCGAGAGGTAATTCACCACGCAAGGCACGGTTTTCATCAATACCCGACAAGGTAACCTGAAGCTGGTACAACGCTTTCAGCTTCTCTTCTACTGTCAAATCAGTCGATTCTTTCTTTGCCATAAAACTATGATTTATCTTAAATGTTTACAAATAAATAATGGGATTAGTGTTTGTTTCTGTAATCATGCAACGCACGTCGGGACATTTTTCCATGATAATATCCCTGAAAATTTCAGTGGTATATTGTTCACTTTCGTAATGTCCTATGATGGCAAGCTGTATCTTTTGTTCCAATCCGAAAAATTGATGATAGTGCATTTCACCCGTAATAAAAGCGTCAGCACCTACCTTTAACGCTTCATCAAGCAGGAAATCGCCTGCACCTCCACACAGGGCAACCTTGCAAATATCGCGTCTAATCAGCTCGTTTGCCCCTCACACTCTCAGCTCCAAACGTATGCTTTTAGCATAATCATAAAGTCGTCGGCTGCCATAGGGGCTGGCAAATAACCCACAATCCCCTCACCGCCCTCAACGCAATGGCAGTTGTCGTTAGCCGTAATACCTGAATTAAAAAGGTACACTTACAGTTTGAGTCTTCCCCAAAAAGCTTACCTTTTTCAAGCCTCATCTTTTCGGCTATCTTAAAGTTTACGCCACCTTTCACACTGTCCATATTGGTGTGAAGCGATAATATTGTCACCTTCTTTTCGATGGCCTTCATCACCGTTCGCTGCACATAGTCGTCACCTGTCAAACGGCGAAGCTTGTGAAAAATGAGGGGATGATGGCTCACAATAAGGTTACACCCTTTGCTAACAGCCTCATCTACTATTGCTTCAGTAACGTCCAAACACAATAATGCCCCTGATACTTCCGCTTCTGTTAATCCTACTTGCAGGCCGGCATTGTCGTAGTCTTCCTGCAATGGCAGAGGCGCGAATTGTTCAAAGGGCATTAACCACTTCTATTATTTTCACGCTATAATACGTTTAGGGTGCAAAGGTATATAAAAAACAACGTAATGAATGATGCTACTTTACGTTTTTATATAGATTTAACTTAAAAACAAGACTAAAGTTCTTCTTGTCTACCGAAATCGTCATCAATATGTAATAACGAAGCCACAAGAAATGTAATGGGGTAACAAATCAGCACAAACACAAAGAAATAACGATACCCCATGGCCTCCTGAAGCACGCCGGCGAACAGTCCCGGGGAGCATCATCGACAACGACATCAAGGCCGAAACTATCGAATAATGGCTGGTTTGGTAGTCGCCTCTGCTTATATAAATAAGGTATAACATATAGGCAGTAAGCCCGAAACCGTAGCCAAACTGTTCAAAAGAACACGCAAAAGTTAACAGCCATCGGGTTCGAAGGCATTTCAAAACTCATGAAAACATATCCACTGCCGGCAGTGTGTGAGGCGACAGTCATAGGCCAGAGCCAGCGTTTAAGCCCGTTACGGCTTACCATAAAGCCGCCAAAGCAGTCCGCCAAGACTCACTCCTATGGCACCCACGAGTGCCCTGAACAAGACCAAATTCTTGTGGAGAAAGCCTAAACCACCATCTTGCGGTGTATCAATAAGGAACAATTCGGTTACCTTTGACAAAAAGGCCTCAGGCATTCGAAACAATAATATAAAGGACAAAACAACAAGAATCCCATCCTTTTTTTGAAAAAAATGTTTTAAAAAGTATCTGAAAAGCCATGCCATACCTTATGCGCATTAACATATCGTCGTTGTACGTCATCGGCAGGACGAGGCAGCACTGCTTCGTGCCACAACCAAACAGCAAGAAACAACCCTGCCATGCCGTAGAAGATCAAACTCCATGAATAAGATATGCTTCCACGGAAAAGAACCTGAACATTTCCCGCTATCATAACGAGGAAACCCTGTCCAAAAAAATAGTAGCCAAACGCTCGGCAATGGAACGGACTCCTATAAACCAGGCCTGCTGAGAATGGTCTAATCCCAGCATATAAAAGCCGTCAGCAGCCACACAGTGTGATGCGCCAGTAAAGGCAATAACCCAAAAGAGGAACAGCGTTCCCTAGCAGCCAGAATGTTGTTGGAATAGTAAAGGCAATGCCTCCAAGTGCCGCTCCCAGCAGGATTTCCATGCCAACAATCCACCATCGTTTTTGTCTTTATCAAATCAATAAAGGGTGCCCACACCGGCTTTTAGTATCCAGGGCAGATAGAGCCACGACGTATAAAACGTAATTGCAGCATTGCTAAGCCCCATCTGCTTGTAAAGAATGACAGAGATTGCCATCACAACGACATTGGGAAGAGCATCACTAAACGACAGCGATGGTACCCAAAGCCATGGCGAATATTTCATAAACTTCTGCAATCTTTGAAATTTCTGCATGAATGTAATTCCCCTTTTGTTTACTTGTCTAAACCGTCCTGGCTACCTATTTATATAAATTTTTCAGTTCAGCTCCAGGGTAATAATGGGCCAAAATGCGGTCGTAGGAATAGCCTTTGTCGCCCATTACTGCCGCGCCTATCTGGCAAAGGCCTACACCATGTCCCCATCCGGCACCTATAATATGGAATAATCCCGGTACACCATCGGCATCAACATCTTCCCTTGTCAACCACAAAGGCCGAGCTATACAGATGGCTTGAACTAAGGACACGGCGTATTTCCAATTCCTTTCCTATGGTAGCGTACGCTTTGTACCTACTATTTTAAGCTGACAAAGCCTGCCACTTTTACCACGTTCAACAGGAATGAGGTCCAGAATTTGTCCGAAATCAATACCAAGCCTGCTGTTAATGAGCTGCGAAAGCTGCGCCTGGGTATAGTCAACACACCAGCGATAAAAGTCGGTTTGTTTCCTGATCATAATCGTTTTAATACCTGTGAGAGAATACGTTTATCCTGTGTATTGCAGAAACTTTCGGGCGATGTGCGTATCCATTCTTCAGCATTGGCCTCTACGGTAAGGTCAGAATGGTTTTCTTCTACGGTATCACCTATCGCCTTTAAATAGGATTTCGGGGTATCTTCCCAGCAATATTGGAACTCTTCCATGGCACCACCGCAACACTTTGAGAACCTTGCGTCGCATATTTCGTCCTCTGACATCAGAACCTGACCGCGCGTATGTGCGATGGCTTCTACCACATGCTGACTGGTTTCCTTGGTTATTCCCTGGTAACGCTGGCAATGATCGTCGGCACAAACGTCAAAAAGCGTATGGTCCTGATCGGTCATACCATTTTATCATTTTGTCCTTACCGTTATACACGAGTAAATACTCGTTTGCTCTTTTATGGGCAGAATAGCGGTTTTCTATTTGCGCAAGCAGCCACGAACGCGAAATAACGGCGTGGGCTTTCCAATAGCCGAAGGCTCGACGTTGCGCTCATTTCGCTCGATATTACGCTCTCTAAATAGCTCTCTAGAGGCAGCTCATTGATGGCCCAAATGGCCGTACCGTGAACCACAAAACGAAGTTTTCAAGAAACGTTTGGGTTTCCTTGCGCTCCCCAATGAAAGTTAACACCAATGGTTACATCCAGTAAAGAGAAAGAGCCGGCGGCATTTTTGAGGTTCAAAAACAAGTTCTTTGTAGCGCTTCCCGTTCCATATCATATCGCCGTTATCATAAGAAACGCTCTGCCGGTCTGCAATAACGGTATCACCCATCTGATAGGGCTTGTTGAGTATAAAGTCGATTTTCTGTCCGTTTACAATACCTACTGTTACGTGCGGTTCAGCGTTATCGTTTGACAATTGTTGTGAATTGTCCAAAGCTTTCAGTTTTTCTGTTATATTTTTCCATATCGTTTCCTGTTATACTTACTTCTTTTAATATAGAGGTTAACTTATTTTTCTGTCATCCGGTTAAAAATCGTCTTCACGTGGCGAAATCACCAACCCCGCCACATCCAAAGCACCCGGACTGATAACCATTCTTTCGCCCTCCGGCTCATCGCAGCAGGCAGGACGATGCCTGCGCCGGGCAAAACAGCCGTTATATAATCATAACCATCCCGCCATGCTACAATATTCATGCGGGGTTCGCTCTCGTCTTTTTCTTGCCGGCAGGGCATCATCACAGCCGTTTAAACAGCGTCATGTCAGCTTCTTCCGAACGGCTTTTTAATGATAAAAACCTTGAAAACACCGTCCTGAAAAACACGATAACGATGAACCGTCCTGCAAGTGTATAGAGTATCTTTTGCAAGCTCTTTGCCCTTTTTCCACGCTGTCATCAGTGGCAATTCATGCCCCGAACCTGCCTGAAAGTGCATGTGATCAGGAGCCGATGCACCGCATAACGGCCCGTTATAAAAATACAAAAAGTTCAGGAAAAAGCCCAAAGAAGACGGTGTATTTCCGAATAGTTTTCAAGGATGGTTTGAGGCACATGCGTTTTTCCTTACAATAGTAAGGTGCATGGGTAAGACAGGAAAAGGATTTACCATCAGCTCGAAACCATCGTTTAAATCAATCGTCAATTGTTCGTGAGGACGATTTTTCCTGCAAAGAAAACAAGCCCTGTGAGCTATCGTGAAGCGGTCAATCTTAGCACCCGTAGATACTATTCGTTCTGGGTTATACTGCAATTCCAGACTTCCCAGCTGTCGTAGGCAACATGTTTCAGGGCTTCATAGCGCAGCCGCAGCTCGTTCCAGCAGTTAAGTTGCCGGCTAAAGAATTTCTCTATATTGTATTTCGTCCCATTCATAAGGATTACTCTTCACGACCGTTTCTTTGCAAAGTTAACGTTTTTAGGGCGTAATGACGCCAGTTTACTTAAAAAGTTTGTATCTTTGCATATATGAAAAAGATAACTTTGCTTGGTTTAACGCTGCCCGAATTAAAGGATCTTGTCCAGTCTCTTGGTATGCCAGCCTTCACAGGCAGCCAAATAGCGAAGTGGCTTACGAGCGTCACGTATCGTCAATTGAGGATATGACGAACCTCTCAAAAGCCAATAGAGAGCGCCTTGCTGAGGTATGCGAGATAGGAAACGCCTCTCCTATCGATGCCCAACGGTCGAAAGACGGTACCATTAAATATCTTTTTCCCGTACAAACACAAGCTAAAGCCACATTGACCGAAGCGGAAAGCAATACCAACGCTGCTGAAAGGCCTGTACGTTTTGTAGAAACTGTATACATCCCCTGAGGAAAAAGGACATGCCACTCTTTGCGTAAGCTGCGAAGTTGGCTGTAAGATGAACTGCCTCTTTTGCCAGACAGGCAAGCAAGGTTTCGATGGTTACCTGACAGTTGCAGACATATTAAACCAGGTTTACAGCCTGCCAGAGGTTGACAAACTCACCAATGTCGTATTTATGGGACAAGGTGAACCCATGGACAATCTGGACAATGTACTGCGCGCTACTGAAATACTTACAGCCAATTACGGATGGGCATGAGTCCCAAACGCATTACAGTGAGCAGCGTTGGCATCAAAGACAAGCTTAAACGGTTTCTGGATGAGAGCGACTGTCAGGTGGCAATCAGTCTGCATTCGCCTATACACGAACAGCGTGCAGCCCTTATGCCTGCCGGAAAAAGGCATGCCCATCAGCGTTGTTGTTGACCTTTTTGAGGGGTACGACTTCTCTCATCAGCGACGCCTGACGTTTGAATATATTGTCTTTGGCGGCGTTAACGACTCTACGGCACATGCCAAAGAGATTTGCCGGCTGCTGAAAGGGCTCGACTGTCACATCAATCTTATTCGCTTTCATCAGATTCCAGACGTTAACTTAAAAGGCGCAGACGACAAGAAGATGGAAAGTTTTCGCGACTATCTTACAGCTCATGGTTTCTTCACAACGATACGAGCCAGCCGCGGACAGGGACATTTTTGCAGCCTGCGGCTTGCTTAGTACTGACAGGAAGATTAAGCAATTAAGAGGTAAATGAAATTTTTATCACGCAATCATATCGTTTTTGGCGGTCTTTCTTGCTGCTTGTAACAGTAACCCCTACAACCTCATTCAGGGGCAGACTGTTTTGAAGCGCTGGTTGTTGGTGATACCAACAACATTGTAGGTAAGGCTTTAGGCACCGATATGATTGCACTACCGCAAAGCGAACCTTGCTTTGACGTCTCTTCTGTTTCACACAAAGCTTTTTAACAATACTCTGCAGCTCTCACGCAATATCGTTGTGGTGAACCCTGAACCCACACACGTTATCATGGAGTGAAAAATAACGTACGGAAAGACGTTTACGCCCATCCACAGATTGTTGTAGGGTATTAATGCTCCTTCGGTAACGTCGCTCAGCCAGGCTCTCAACGGTCGTCAGGGACAGCTGTTACGACAGCTTCTTGAGCGTTCGAGCTAAATTTCACCATTAGTCAGCTGAGAAACAAGCGTAATACCCGACAGGAAGCAACTCATAAAAAGGCGTTTGGTATTACGCTGGGTGCCACTCGACATGACAAGCTGTCGAGAAGGCCGTAATTTTATGTGGCTAAGCAACAACAGTGCCACTGCCATGCAGAACCTTGTTATCTATAAACTGAAGGGCAAACCGCTTCAACAGGCTGGCAAAAACATGGCAGATACCTTCACGTCTTTGCGCGATAGCGTCATGAAAAGCAACATAAAGGGCGAAACCAACGCCATGTACATGCAAACCGCAGCCCTACCTGTCAACGTAGAAACAGCGCACGAACGCAAGAATAAGCTCATCATCTTCCGTGGATTATGGGAGGTAAGGGCGACGCCATGGGCGGACCGTTCGTCAGTCATGTCATAGAGCACAAAGGGAAATACGCTGGTTGTTGAGGCCTTTTGTGTTTGCCCCCGGCAAGAAAAAGCGAAATTATCTGCGGCAATTAGAAGCCGCTTTATATACACTAAAACAGCAATAACAATGATGAATAATCAGAAAAATACGCGTGGCTTTCACCCACGGAGACACAAACGGCATCGGCTACGAGCTTATTTTTTAAGGCTTTTTCTGAGCCCGATATGTTTGAAATTTGTACCCCCTATCATCTATGGTTCGCCTAAAAATAGCGGCTTACCATTGCAATGCCCTGAGCTTAGCAGACAACCTTTTTCAGCATTATCAACAACGCAGCCGAGGCAAAAGCAGGGCGCCTGAACCTTATACCTGCCTTCGATGAAGAAATAAAGGTTGAATTGGGAGTTCCTACACAAGAGGGAAGCAGGGCGGCCGTTCAATCAATTGACCGTGCCATTACCGACTATAAAGACGGTTTTATATGACGTACTTATTACCTGCCCCATCGATAAAAACAATATGCACATTGATGGTTTCAGCTTTCCATGCAATGAAAAATTTATTGAAACGTGCATTGGAGACGGTAAAAAAGGTTTGCCAATATTGATAAACGACAGGCTCCGTATGGTGCTCTGTGACCGACGATATTTCGCTAAAAAAACGTATCTGAAGCCATTACAAAAAGAAGCTATTATAGAAAAAACCGCTCTGCTTTTCACCACATTAAGACGCGATTTTCGTATTTCAAACCCGCGTATTGCCGTGTTGGCGCTTAACCCCAACAGCACTGCCGGGCATCCGGGAAAGGAAGAAGCCGAGGCTATTATTCCAGCCGTGCAGGCACTTTCAGATGTAGGCGTACAGATTTTCGGACCCTATCAGGCCGACAATCTGTTTGGAAGCTGCGACTATATGGCCTTTGACGGCATTATTGCCATGTATCACGACCAGGGAATTATACCATTCAAAGCTCTCGATTCTGACAGCAGTATATGTTATTTAAGCGGTCTTCCACTTGTCAGTGCTTCGCCCGACCTGACACCTTGTTTTGATATTGCAGGACAAGGCAAGGCTCATGTTGATGCCTTCAGGAAAGCAATTTATCAGGCTATCGACAGTTTTCGCAACCGTAAAAACTATGATGAGCCTTACGCTAACCCCTTACCCAAGCTGTATCACGAAAAGGAGGGACGAGAGTGAAAAAGGTTAGATTCTCCATTCCCAGGAAGCGAGACGGCAACGCTAAGGAAAGTCAGGGATAGGCTTTTTCCGTGCCATTTCATTGCTTTTCCACGGTCATACAGGCATGAGAAAAGCCTCCTTTACGCATAACTATGAACAAAAAGTATCAGAATGCTTTCTTTATCTTCGGTATAGCAGTGCTTATACTGATGATCACACAGCTCAACTTCGCACAAGTATGGCAAGGGTCTTAAGCACGCCGGATACTGGTTTTCTCGGCAATTGCGCTGTGGGCCTTCCTCTATATTTTTCAATACGGCATCGTGGTACCTTATTATAAAGGGTGTATGCCAGCAGCCAGCTACCAGCGATAAGCAGCCAATGGTCAACCCCCGACACCCTGTCGGGCTTGCGTGGCTGTATAAAATAACCGTATCAGGCTTTTGCTTTTAAACTATGCAACACCGGGCGGATTAATGGGCGGTGAGCCTTATCGCATTATGGAATTAGCCCCCGGATAGGCACTGAAAGAGCGTCATCATCAGTAATTCTGTATGCCATGACCCACATTTTCAGTCATTTTTGGTTCTGGTTTCTCAGTATTTTTCTTTTTTTGTTTTTACCCAAACGGTTACACCGTTACTGGCAGTGTTACTAACCATCATAGGCTTGTTCTGCCTGTCCGGCATCTGGTTCTTTATTTTCCGGATACCGGAAAGGGCTTGCCAATCGCATCATGAACGTGTTGCGTTACATCCCTGTGGTGAAGAGATGGGCGTCCTTTCGTCGAAAAACACCGCGAACAGCTCAACACAATCGATAGCCAAATATCGGCCTTACAAGCAAAATCCCAGGTTTTTGTGAGTTCTGTCATGCTTGAGCTTGCATGCCGCATCATTTCAGCCCTCGAAATATTCTTTATTCTTTTTGGTTCTTATGCCCCATGTAAGCTATTTTACATGTATTCTTATACTGGCTTTCACCTCCCTTTTTGCCAATTTGCTGTTTTTATCCCCCTTCAGCTGGGGACGCGAAGGCGGTTTCTGGCTCTCTACAACAGCCCTGGGACTAACTGCCAGCGCCGGGATTTTTCGTTGCACTCATTGTTCGTCTGCGCGAACTGGCATGGACAGGTATCGGCCTGCTGCTTATCAAGATAGAAAAGAGCCATAAATAGCCTCACATTATTCCACATTGTTAATGTGTTTACAGAAGAACGCTGCATCCGATACGTCATAAAGCTGATTGTTCTGGCGGCCGTCAGCAGCGCGTACGCCGACCGTCGTACTAATACGTTCGGCGGTCGCCAGCCGCGTTGCTGACGGCCGTCTGACACCACAATTACAACGCAATGAACAATAAACTGCCCCTGTAAACGAAGAAGAAAAATAAACGTATTGAAACCAATTTTCTGTCATATTTACAGCATTATATCAAATAAAAATATGTAAATTTGTCAGCCAATGAATAACTCAGAACTACAAAAAAATAAAGCAGCGCTATAACATTGTAGGCAACTGCGACGGGCTTAATCATGCGTTAGACGTAGCCCTTGCAGGTAGCACCTACCGACCTTAGCGTGCTCGTTGTAGGCGAAAGTGGCGTGGGCAAGGAAATTATACCCAGGGTCATTCACGACAATTCACCCCGCAGGCGTGAGCGTTACTTTGCCATCAACTGTGGCTCAATACCCGAAGGTACCATCGACAGCGAACTCTTCGGACATGAGAAAGGTGCCTTCACGGGGCGATAGGCGAGTCGGAAGGCTATTTCGGCGTAGCCAATAAAAGGCACTATTTTTCCTCGACGAAGTGGGCGAACTGCCACTCGCTACGCAGGCACGCCTGCTGCGTGTACTGGAGACTGGCGAGTATATCAGGGTTGGCGGACAGGGAGATTCGCAAAACCAACGTGCGCATTGTAGCAGCTACAAACGTAAACATGCGTAAGGCAATATCAGAGGGTCGCTTTCGCGAAGACCTCTATTACCGCCTGAATACCATTCCCTATACAAATGCCGCCGTTGCGCGATCGCGGTGATGACATTGTACTACTGTTTCGTCTTTTCGCCATGCAGATGGGCGAAAAATACCACTCCCAAAAATAACGCTTACTGAAGATGCCAGGCAATTGCTCGTACATTACAAGTGGCCGGGAAACGTAAGACAGTTGAAAAACATCACCGAACAGATGTCGGTGTTGAGCGAAAAAGCGCGAAATTGATGCTGAAGAACTGAAGAAATTCATTCCCTGAAGACCCCGAAAGCACACAGCTTGCCACCATCAATAAGCCGGGACAGCACTCATACGAGAACGAAAGAGAAATATTATATAAAAATTCTCTACGAGCTAAGGGGAAACGTTTCAGACCTGCGGCGTGACATGACAAGCCTGCGTAAACAACCTCGACGAGGCACGACAGCTGAACGGACCAGCCTCATTTAACAACAATTTTTATTGCGGCCGACAACACACCTGTGCCCGCTTTTAATCCAGCTCCACGCGTGCAGGGCTTTACATCGCCGTCGCCCGAGGAGGCCGAAGCCGAAGAAATCAAGGCCGAACCAGAGAGCCTTAATCTCAACGATTTAGGACGGCAAATGGTAGAAAAAGCCTTAGAGCGCAATGAGGCAATCGTAAAAAGGCTGCCCAGGAACTGGGAATATCCGACCGTACGCTTTTGACAGGCGAATTAAAACAATACAGTTTAGAGAAGGACAAATAAACATACGTCACGAACCATTATTCTGAAAATATCAGAACATAACAACAAATATGAAGCATATTTACCTTTCAAAAGTCTGGCTTAACCTGTGGAAACAAGTACGACACAGGGCATGCAGTTCACGGTACAGGCTTATTGTCGTTAGTGCCGATATTTTGCATTTTTACCGCTGATAACAGCATGCCACGTAGGATATACGCTCAACGGAGCCAGCATTGACTATAATAAAACCAAGACGATTGAGATAGCCGACTTCCCCGTTCGCAGCAGTTACGTGTGGGGACCCATGGGTCCGATGTTTAACAATAAGCTGAAAGACATGTTCGCTGACCACACACACCTGCAACAGGTTAAGCGTAACGGAGACCTCGTTATTGCAGGAGAAATCACACAATACACCCAGCGAAACAAGTCGGTATCGAGTGAAGGCTACTCGGCACAAACGGAATTGTCGATTACGGTGAACGTAAGGTTCACGAATAACAAGAATCACAAGGAAGACTTTGAACGACAATTTACCGCTTCACAAAGCTATGCTACGACACAAAGCCTGAACAGTGTACAGGAGCAATTGGTGTCGCAGATGTTCGACGACATCATAAACCAGATATTCAATGCTGCTGTTGCCAACTGGTAAAGCTCTTTTAAGCTAATAAAAAAATTACAGAATCTTATAAAGAAAATGGATATAGCACATCTCATCAAGCACCCGGAGCTTCTCGACCGTGAGAGTCTTTATCGACCTTCGCAGCCTTATAGCGCTATATCCCTACTATCAGACGGCACGACTGTTATTGTTGCAAAAATCTTTATATTTTGCACGATCCGTCGTTTAATGACGAGCTGCGCGATGCTGCCTTATACATCAGTGACCGGCGCGTTATATTTAATTTGATAGAAGCTGCCCATTATCAGCTGCCGTCAATTAAAGCCGATGAAAATACAAATACTGGAGAAACAAACGGAAAGAAGGAAGATCGGACTATATCTTTGATTGATAATTTCCTCGATTCTATTCCAGAAGAAGAAAAACAACAACGACAAGGAGAAAAAGAAAACCTACTCCAGCCGATGCCGCTATCGACTATGTTTCATACCTTATCGACATCGGGAATACGGAAGAACAGGAGAAAGAGGAGGCAACTGCCCCGCTGATGAAGGGACAAAACCTGATAGACAACTTCATTAATAACGAAGGAGGGAAGATACAACTGAAAGAAATGCCCGAGTTTTTGCCTGCTGCCGATGACGGCCTTACAACAGAAGATAAAGACGATGACGAAGGATATTTCACGGAAACACTGGCTAAAATATACATCAAACAAGGGCGATATAACAAGGTCTTGAAATAATTCAACGATTAAATTTGAATTATCCGATGCTTACTTTGCAGACCAAATCCGTTTCCTTGAAAAACTGATATTAAATAATAAAAATAATAAATAATAAATTATGTACACTTTTTTATAGTTCTTATCATGCTGGCTTCTGTACTGATGATCTTCATCGTACTGATACAAGAGTCTAAAGGAGGCGGCCTTGCAAGCAACTTTTCATCCTCTAATGCCATTATGGGTGTGCGCAAAACAACCGACTTTGTGGAAAAAGGCGACATGAGGGATTAGCCGCAGCAATGGTAGCCTTTAGCATAGTTTGCGCTACACTCGCCTCAGGCGTCAACCGATGAAAGCGTATTAGAGAGGCCGCTCACGCAAACACAAACAACCAATCCTGCCAATACACAGGGATTTGGAGCCGCTCAACCTACAAAATACACAAGGAGCAGCTGCAAACGGCGTAACAAAGACTCCGCCGCAGGCTACAAAAAGGGTCCGGTTGCACCGGCATCACCTGCAAAATAAGGAATAGTATTCTTTAAAAAGTACGAAACATATTTGGACAGAACAGAGGATAACCGTCTGTCTGTTCTAAAGATTAAAGTGATTAATCTGAATTAATTTTTCTGATTAATCACTTCGTATTTTGTAAACAAAATAACCCATTTAGAACTACGTGTACAGAGAGAAATCTCACTTTCATACAGCAAAAATGCCGGGAAACGAAAAAGAAACGAAAAATAATAAGATTTATTTGGCAATATCATTTAAATCATATACCTTTAGCAACTCGCTTTATTAAAGTTAAAGCATTCTAACACACGGTGGATGTAGTTCAGTTGGTTAGAGCGTCAGATTGTGGTTCTGAATGTCGTGGGTCTCGAGTCCCACCCTCCACCCTTAAAGCAATTAAGCGGAAGTCCAGTAAACAGGAAGCTTCCGCTTTTTATTTTGCAATAAGTTGTAAAAACAAAAATAAAGCTACAACATTCATTTATTTTTTCCCATCCTACTTAATCTTTTTAGCACTTCTTTAACAAGAAATAATTAAAACTGATGACTATGTAAAAGCGCAGATACTACACTTATTTTGCACTTCTACAAAATTATCAATTGGAACAAAAAGTGTAAAGGTACAAAATCTACACTCATTCTACACCACAATAAATTATTGTCAATCAAGACAAAAGGTGTAAAAGTGCAATTTCCACACTTTCATTGCATCTGAACAGGATGTTGTCTTCTTTTTAAAACCGGTTTATTTATATCCTTGTACTCATTTACAAAGGTAAGTTCTACCTGCTTTTTCAGGAGTAATTTCCATTGAAATGGTGACGAAATGCTTTTTATAAGGAACTGACCAAAAGGCGATATAAATACACTTGCCCTCAATAACAGCCCATACATTATTTTTGTCCACCATCCTTATGATAGGAGATTTAAAGAACGAATAGTCGGCTTCGGGCTTCCCATACTTGCCTTCAAGATACCTTTTTACTAAAAATAAAGCTCAAAGATGTTTTTGTTTCTTTTGGGGAACTAAGCCTACATACGCTCTCGAAAGACTGTCGTCCTGCGTAAATTCTGCCGACGCACTATTTACTTCAAAGCCTTCATAGCTAGAGATTTTCATCAGGATAGTTCTTCGACCGCCATATTAAGTTATTGCCTCCGTTCCTTTCATCCACCACAATTGCATTGTTCCACTTTGCCTTTATCGCTGCTGCCAAATCGGCTTTACGACATTCAAACGGGACTCCCCAGAATATAACCTCTCCGTTTTTGCCAGCATATCCCCACAAAAAGCAAAGAGCTGTCAGTACAACAACGTATTTCTTCATTTTTCCAATTTCTTTTACCAGAAAACCTTTAAAGGGGACGTAAAAAGCCATTATTCAGTTTCTACGCCCCTGCCCTTTTTAATCGCGTCCTTCGTCAGCAATAGGATACAATTCAATAAAATCTCCCTGATGCCTTTGACCGTCATTAACGACAGCTGCAATCTTTTTCGCCAATCACATCAGGCTGATGCGACCCCAGCCCACTGTAATGATTGTTCAAATCGGTGCATGGCACCCGGGTGAATATCGAATATTTCTACGGGTATTTGCTTCTTTTCAAACTCCATTGCCATAATAGAGGTCATCACATTTTGGGCAGCCTTGCTTGCCACATAAGCCATAGGGTGCCAGTAGGACTAACTTCTGTGGGTACAGTTATATTGACTATACGCCCCTGTTTTGCATCAACAGCGGCAGAAGAGCCCTGGTAAGACAGAACGTACCGATATAATTCACCTGCACTGTCTGTGCTACGTCGTCCATACCTGCTTCATAGCTCATCACCTCCATATCGCCAGGTATGCCCGCATTATTAACAAGAAGACACAAATCAGGATGATTTCTTGTTACCTCAGCGGCCGATGTCTCCAGCGATTTATTATCAGAAAGGTTCACATACTGCCATCCTGCCGTCGCTATACCTTCAGCTTCCAACTGTCTGACAGCCGCCATCGCACGCTCTTCGTTTCGTGCACCAACAATTACCTGCCAGCCACTCTTACCCAGATGGCGGGCAATTTCGAAAAGCCAATACCCTTATTAGCTCCCGTTACCAATACTTTTTCATTGTCTATTCTATATAATTTAGAAACTTGTTCTATCGGTGTTCTCTTTCTCAGACTGTGGTTCCCCTATTCGAAATAAGACGGCACAGACATACGAAAGATTGTACAGAATGATTCATTGGGTTGATGTTGTTTCATAACAATGGCTGCAAATTTAGCCATTTCTATATATTTGCCTAACCACCAGCTCTAAAATTTCGGATGTAAAGCCAAAAAGTGTACCTTTGTACCTACAAAACCAATATACCCATGTTACTAAAACAATTAACAGGCTTTGACGCATCGTCCATGAAGATGCGTACAGAGGTTATGGCAGGAGCCACTACTTTCCTTACCATGTGTTACATTTTAGCCGTTAATCCTGCCATTCTTTTGTGTTACCGGCATGGATAAAGGCGCCCTCTTTACAGCTACTGCCATTGCCTCTGACCATCGCTACTCTGCTGCTTGCACTAATGGCAAAGCTGCCCTTTGCACAAAGCACCAAGCATGGGTCTCAACGCATTCTTTGCCCATACGCTGTGCCAAACCATGCACTATACATGGCAACAGTCGCTTGCCATCATGCTTATCGAAGGACTAATATTTCTTATCATCACCTTCTTTAACGTGCGCGAAGCCATCCTTAACGCCATACCCACCAACCTGCGCCATGCCATATCGGTAGGCATTGGCATGTTTATCGCTTTCATCGGATTGAAAAATTCAGGGGCTCATTGTTTCTTCAACAGCCACCTTTGTCACCCTTGGCAAGTTTACCCCCACCGCTATTCTGGGCACAATCGGCATTATTTTAAGTGGCGTGCTCATGGCAAGGAAGGTAAAGGAGCCTTGTTTCTCAACATCATTGCAACAACAATCATTGGTATTCCCATGGGATTGTGACCCAAATTCCAGCCCACTGGCTCCCTGTGGCTATGCCCGAAAGCATTAGTCCTGTCTTCTGCAAGTTCAATTTTAACGGATTGTTTACTACCCGGACGGCGATGGTAGTTATATCACTTTTTGCTCGTAAACATATTCGATACAGTAGGTACACTCGTTGGCCTGGCATATAAAACACGAATAGTTAACGCCGACGGCACCATCCTCATATTAAGGAAGCCATGATGAGCGATGCAATAGGTACCACGTGCGGCGCCTTTCTCGGGTCGAGTACACTAACTACTTACGTTGAAAGTGCAGCGGGAATTGCCGAAGGTGGCCGCAGCGGGATGACGTCATTAGTGGTTGGTTTATTATTCATTGCATCGCTATTTCTCTCCCCTATCTTCATGCTCATACCCGCAGCAGCCACAAGTGGCGCACTGGTTCTGGTGGGCGTGCTGATGCTCGACAGCGTAAAACTTCTCGACTTAGGGAAAATAAGCGAAGCCTTTCCAGCCTTTATCACCATGATTACCATGGTGCTGTGTTACAGTATAGCCGATGGTATATGCCTCGGCATATTGAGCTATGTCGTTCTGAAGCTCTGCACGGGCGAAAGGCAACAGCAACCCTACGCTCATAATCCTCTCGCTCATTTTCATTGCCAACTTTATTCTCGGCTAAAATCGATGGTTTTGTAATCGTTTTTAAAGCAGAACAGAAGTACGATTACATTGTTTTTCTCATTGTTTGACGGCCGTCGTACGCGCTGTTGACGGTCGCCATACTTTGTTCGACAGCCGCCGTACACGCTGCTGACGGCCGTCGAACAATGACCTTTACACCATATAGGCCGGAGCTTCGTAAACTAATGCTTCTGCCTGTAAACCATAACATCTGATAAGATACGTGCAAAAAGCCGATTGCCACAGCCGGAGGTTATACTTTCGCCACATTGATACCTGCCATGAAATAAAGCCGTACTATCCTGCAGAGATAACGCTCTGTAACCCGGTCAATTCAATTGGGCCTGAACAAAAAACAAGGCTGAAATACAGCTTAACACCATACCAGCCTTGTTATTTAGACAGCATCTGCCATTCTTCCATAAAATGGTTTGTCGAAGCCAGACGAATTTCTGCCTTTCACAGGCTAATCGTATTAGCTTACAGGCCGTAACGATACATCTGTAACGCTACCTTCGGGCTACTCACTCAGCATAGTTACCTCTATACGACGATGGCTGTTGAGAATATTCCTGCCATTTGCTGCACCTCACGGCCTGTTGTCTTTTTCACTATTTTTTTCATAACCCGTATGAAAATCAACACCATCTTGCAGCTGATGGTAAATAACATAATCCCAATAACCGTTGTCTATGATATTCTGCCCATAGTTCTTAAGCAAGTATTTCTTTACCTTTTCCATGCTTTCAGGGTTAGGTCCGTAGTCGGCAATATGCTTAATCTGCCGGTAAACAACAGGTATTATGGCATCATACTTAGCAGGATCGGTACGGAAAGTAATGCGCAACATTGCCGCAGGACGCTTGTCTTTCTCAAGATTATAGCTTACTTACACCGTATGTGCCCCTTTCTCTTCACGAACACTATCTGTATAGGCCATTTGCAGCACGCTTTGCAACACGTCAAGCGTAATATCGCTTTTGGTTGTATAGGGTTCTTCAAAGGTGTAGAAAATGTTAACCAACGCTGAAGGCGTATTCATCTTTTTCTTAAACAGGTGCAACTCATTCGCATTACGCACGTCAGGGCTGGGATATTTCCTGCTGTTTGTAGTTGTAATCGCTGCCGTATTGTTCTTGCCCGACGGCAGCGAAGCAATATAACGGCATAGCAACGGGCGCAGCGAATCGATGTTAATGTTACCCACCAGCAGCATTTTTGAACCGGGAAGCATCGGCAAAAGTTCTCTATATATTTGCACACACGGTTATAAAACCTGTTTTTAGAGTCTCTGCCTTGTGGGTTGCATGCGCAGATGGTTTACCATAGAGTATTGAAACAAGCGAATCGTTATAGCTTACCTTGGGGTTTGCCTCACGGTTTGTGAGGAAAGAATACATACGATTCATCGCACCATTAAAGGCTATACTGTCTTTACGCGGCTCAGTAAAGTATAAACAGGTAAGCTCGAGCATTGTTTTCAGGTCTCTTACCGACGATTTCCCCGACAGTTCCTGTGTATCTTCGCTAACAGAAGGGCTACATGAACTATCTTCGACGCAAGCATCTTTCGCAGTGCACTTTTATCAAACTTGCCCACACCACCGTCAGTAATAGCGGTTGCAATAAACGGGAAGTTGGGAGCATCGCCGTCAGGATAGCACGATGTGCCGCCTTCGCCCCAAAAGCGCATGCTTACGCGATCTTTACTAAAGCGGGTTTGCTTAACATAAACGGTGACGCCGTTGCTCAATTTCAGCACCTTTGTACCGTGTAAGCCTGTATGCTCACTGAGTATACGCCCTGAAGGAGGAAGCCTGTCGATGAGTTTTTGGCTCAATTGTGGCTCGGTGTAGGGTTTATAAACCTTTGCCTGCGCATCAAGTACATACTGTTCGAGCACCTGATTCGACGGTATTTCAAACTCAGGCTTGTCAGGAGCATAAACCACAAGCACCTGATTCTGATCCGAAATAAGGCTTTTAACAGCTTTATTTACCTCTTCCAAGGATACGGTTTCGCTGAAATTCCTGATTAGTTCACGGCGGTAAGCCTCAGTAACCACAGGCTCATTCGACAGGAAATTTTGAAGTGCCTTGTTTACAAAATACCGGTTTCGCTGATCGTTACGTTCTGTATACTGGCTCTCAGCCATCCTCATCTGCCTTTCCTGCGCCCGTTGAAGCTCGCTCTTCATGAACCCGTGGCGCCGCGCTCGCTCGCTTTCTGCAATCACTGCATCGAAAAGAACCTTTCACATTTTTCCCTGCCTGCAACCAAACGATAACCAAAAGGCATCCTTTGTCTTTGAAACCAGAAAGGAACCTGAATGCGCCGTAGCCGAGAGCACAGGAGGTACAGTTTGGTGTTGCAATTCTTGCAGACGGCTATTGAGCATTGAGACAATAAGCGACTCGATATAGCTGTTACGCAAATAGCCTATCGTATTTTTCTCCATCAGATACAGCGTTATGCTTCATAAAAAGGGTTGCCAACATGATGGGTTGCTCACTCGTCACGGTCGGTCGCTACAATTATTTCGTCATTATCTGCCACAGGATAGTATACACGTTCTGCGGCATGTTCAGGATGGGGAATGGTACCAAACAGTTGCTTTATTTTTAGCCTCAACCTCGGCAGGGACGTATGTCACCTACAATGATTATGGCATCTAAATCGGGACGATACCATTTATTGTAGTAGTCGCGCAGGTCATGATAAGGGAAATGATCAACAATATCCATCGACCCGATAGGCAGGCAGTCTTCATATTTTGTGCCTCGATAAACTATGGGAAGCACACGTTCCATCATACGCTGTGTTGCTTTTCCGGCACGACGCGTACGCCATTCCTCGTGTATTACGCCACGTTCCTTGTCAATTTCCTTATCGGTGAGAAGCAAACCATGGCACCAGTCGTGCAGGATAAGCAGTGCCGAATCGAGTACTTCCTGACGTTTTATGGGCACAGATGCAATGTTATACACCGTTTGATCAACGCTTGTATAGGCATTAAGATTGGCTCCAAACTTTACGCCAACGCTTTCACACCATGACACTATGCCCGGTGACTTGCTATCTCCTCGAAAGTTTGTAGTTCCGTTAAAAGCCATATGCTCAAGGAAATGCGCCAGTCCGCGTTGTCGTGGCTCCTCAAGAACCGACCCTACATACGCTTGGCAATGTAAAAGTCGGCAAGGCCTGGCTCTTTATCATTGTGGCGGATATAATAGGTCAGTCCGTTTTTAAGCCTTCCTGTTAAAAATGTAGTGTCTTGCTTAAGCACCTGTGCAGAAACTGAAAATGGCGACAAAATTAAAAACAATAACCATAAAAAGTTGTTCTTCATACAGAGTATTTCTTTTCAGTCTTTAAAAATAAAGACATCAAATTTTCTTCAGAAAGCTATTTAATAGCCACCTTTTTGCCACCATAATATAAAGTCCTGAAGGAAGAGACCATTAACAGCTTCGTCCATTGATTTAGCTCTCTTCACACATACACCTGCAAGTGTAAAGACATCAAAATGGCTTGCCTTGTTCTTCAACACGTTCACATTCTGAATGCCTGTTGGAACGTCTTTATCGGCCAGAATATCGTCGCAGGTATGCTTTGTGAGCACAATCCCTCAACCATAGAAATCGATCGACGCGTCGGTTACGCCCAGAATAGTGCCGGAACTACCACGTGGTCTTGCTGTTGACACGAAAGCATTGCCATCAATAAGAGGTGTGCCAAGCATGCCCATATTGGCACCAACTATAACTATTTCATCATTTTCTTTTACCAATTTACCTTCACTGAGCGTATACTTGTTTAGTCAGGGCCTTCGAAAAACAAATCATATCCGTATACCCAAACTGTATTGGGATTGTTTGTTTCAACTACGGCATAGGCTGAAGTTATCGACTTTCCGTCTATACCCGCAGCCAGTCTTTTACCACCTGTGCATCGGCTTTCACAATCATTGCTTCGCGCATCCTGGTAGTTGTAGCGATAAAAGGTGTTGTACTGCCATCGTCAGACAGGCTTCCCGTAATCAGTCCGGTCATATAAAGACTGCCATTATAGCATTGAAGATTCATGTTTTTGTGCAGCATAATTCTTGCCATCGAATTTCCCTGCCACAAGCATCTTCTATAATTAAAGGCTTAAATCGTCGGTCTTTACAGAAGCATAGATAAGGTTATGGCACTCATTGGGCTGTAAGGTAGTGTTGCCGAATTTAATTGTTGCATTACCATTGCCTTTGCAAACGCCCGCTTACGTAAAGCACATCATGCTTAATAACCATGTTGTCAAAAGTGGCAAACTTACGTTACTGTCGTCTTCGGTCATAAATTTGAGCAGAAAGCCGTCCTTATCAAGCTTTGGCAATAAAAGGGTCACCAGCCGAAGTTTGTACGCTTCCGTCCCATGCATCGGTATTTTTAGCCGTATATGTATCTTTCTGTACCATCACGCTTTTCAAATGTTACTGACGACATGTAGTTGCCACACACATGATATTGCCCTTGCTGTCAACAGCCAGCCCCTTATAATAGATAGCATATCCACCATAAGTTTTTCCCTTTAACAGTAGGATGGGCAGGTAGAGCGACCAGCTTTGCCCATTCTATTTTTACCATCTTTATCAACTTTAGCCATAACACCCTCAACAGCAGTATGGCTATTTCGCTCGGTGTATAGGTTACTCTTCTTCTGACCGTCAGATCCTACTATTCGAAAGAGTGTTGTTTCTGTTTTATTGGCAAGATTACGTACATCGCCAACAAAAACCAAACCGCCGTCATCTGTCGGATAAATTGATTTATTGTTACAAAGTACCCTTATCCGAATACACCGTCCAAAGCACAACGCCTGTCTCCGGGTTCATTTTCTGAATCAGAAGATTGTCATTAACTGAGTTCTCCGTGTAGGCCATCGTATGGACATCCTGCAATATCATTTCCCGCAGCATCTTTAAGTGGTTGTTTATCGAAATAAACATTGACACCCGTCAAAGTATATTAGAACCAAAGGCATTAAAGGCTACATAGTTCCCATCGGTTGTTTTAATAACGGAGACAGGAACGTTACCCGACTTGGTTTTTGCCGTAAATGATGTGGTGCCACTGATGATTAAAGTCGGCAGCATACAAACAACAGCTGCAATAGTAATCATCACAAATGAAAGAAGTAATTTCTTTTTCATAATCGTTAGGTTTTTAATGTGAATATATGATTGAATTTAAAAATTAGAACTCAATACCCAATGAGACTCTAAAAAGGCGGCTGTGTTCCCTTTTCATATAATGAGCATAGTCCCATTTGGCTGCAATAAACAAACTATAATGACGATTCATCGCATAATCGGCTTCAACCTGCAAGCTTGCATTATAGCGTTTGTTGCCGTTGAAAGCTACAACGATGATACACCGGAATCATCATGCTCTCATGAACATTTCCTTCAAGCATCATGCTGCAACGGCTATCCCACGCGTAATCAAAAAGAGCGGAGGTTTGCAGAAGTAATCGTTTTAACTGCCACATACCCTTTAGTGAAATAGCAGAAATATGGGCCATAGAGGAGATCTCCCGTATTGGCTTGAAATAGGTTTCACGCTGATGTTGATAGTGCTGGCTTATTGACAGATTGTACAAGGCAATGTTCGAAGGGTGATATTGCCATAATAATGTACCCCAGAGATGCCATTGCCTGTCCGAATATTGCTGCCCTGAAGCTATCTGTGGAAAGACATTATCCTGTGCCGAGCCAAAGATATTTTTCAATACTCTTGCCGTATGTTGTATTCCCCGTGAGCTTTATAGCCCATGTATTTATTGGAGCTTTGTGTAAATACCCTGATTCAAAACCCAGATGATATAACTTTAATTTTGTGAGGGGCAGCTCATTAAGGTCGGAGATAATCTTCTCAATGAACATGGAACTGTAATTTAACGAGCTGTATATACCATTTCGAGGAGCCACAGGACGCAGCTCCTATTGAGAGCATCCCAACCCAATCCTTTATAATAAGTAGAGGCATAAGACCCCTGAATCGGTAGTAATCCATACCTAACCCTGTAAGATGCCAGACTGTTGGCTGCGATGTTTCATTGTAAAACTCAAGCATATTTGTTTGCTTTATATCGTTTAACACCTGCTGACAGTCCCCCTTCATAGGTTTCGTTAAAGAGCCCGGACCAACTTGTTCCTGCCTTCAGCTGTAAACATGATGTAAGATTTTTAGGACGGGGATCAACGGCGATACTCCAAACGCGCCGTATAACACCCTTCTACCCCCAAGATCCATTTATCTTTACGATGGCAAATCCTCCTTTGAAATTGTAAACCTCTATGTGAAACCCCTCCGCCAACGGTATCAGCCATAACATAGGGATAAAGAACATCAAAAATCAGTAGTCTCATTGTAACGTATATGATAATATTTCCTTTTGGCATAGTATGCTGTTCCCCATAGAGACGGTTTCTTTTTACGCAAAAACGCATCAGCATACCCTCCTCGCAACTGTCATGTTATCGCCGTCTTCCAGCCGTTTGGGAAGGGTAGAACAGCTGTTAGTATAGGTTACCGCCAACCGGTTTAGCGAATACTGATAATGATTCCACTGCATTGCAGGATTACCATATACCCTGTGAAACCACGAATAGGTATCGTTCCGGTGCTCTTTCTCGTCTTTCTATTACATCATCAGAAGCCTTTACTGCAGCCACCTGGGTGAAAGCAATAAACAGAAATATAATCAGAGAGCGAAGTGCCTTTCTATTCACTTTTTGTTTTTATACGTTTATTTCTTCGGTATCACACCATCATAGGTAAGTGTTGATGCCTTTGTTCCATCAGAGCTGATAGCTGTACCTTGCTCTTCTATCAGCGAAGCGAATACACTGTGTTGAAAATCGTCAGTAGAATTATTAGTATCTTGCAGATGAATAACCCCATTTCTGTCTCATAAATTGCAACTTACGGCGAATGCTGGAAATAACGAGCCTTGTCATGATCAGTATATCCAACGTGTGTCCATCCAGCATCGACTGAGGGTGGAAGGATGATTCCACACTCGACTACTTTGAACACTGCACTCACTCCGTCCACAATCCATGTATTAGGAATCTTATAACCTGTTTTGTTTCATAGGAAAAAGTTCCCTCGAGGAAGATACATTGTATAATAATAGGTGTACAGAAACCTTTTGAGATATTGTTCTTTATTGATATTCTTTTGGGATACGGGCAAGGCAAAAGATGTAAATCCGCGGTTATGAAGAACATAGAAACTCAAAGTGTAGCAATACCATTTATCCAGATTGGGAACCGTAGGGCTATTCTATATCCAGATGGGATGGCGATGTGGAAACGTCGTACCATTCAAAGTCGGCCTTGCTTAAATCGAATGAATTTGGGTTGGCAACACGATGGTCGATACCCGTATCGCAGATAAGAGCGATTGTCCAGGCATAACAGGATGGTCAGTACCCTGCCTGGAATTACATAAATAGACCATACTGTAAATGTATCTTTTACGGATGTCGGGAGAATATTCATAATATTGTACCGATTTAAACTTCGACTCACAAAAGGCCAGTCCGTCTGCATAAAGTACATGATCCGTATTATTAAATATCTTAATATAACCATCACCATAATATTGTGAACCTGATGCGCGCAGTGTACCAGAGAAGAAAAACCTCCTCTATGATGAAGTCTTCGTCGCAGCAGAGAGAAAAGTTTCTATTTGGAATTTTTCTCCATTCTTGGTGTAATACTGATGTTTTCAGCCTTGCCAATGAGTGTTCCTTTTCGATATAACAGCCCCTGCTGCCTTCACCATTTTCAAACGTTACATCAGCTGAATACACACAATCATAAAGTCCTTCAACCAGACGAATATTATCAGATTGGGTTAAGTTTGTTTTCTCTCCTGACGTAAGATTAATGAATAGAATCTTTTCCGAAACGACTTTTAGGTTTTTCACTTTCGACGGGTAGTCTATTATAAGCCTGGGGTTTACCTCGGCAAGGACATCATCGTTGCTACACGATGCCATTAGTGCAAGTATTGTCAATGCTAAACTATATATAATGGTTTTCGGCTTCATGTTGCTTTTTCATGAATAAATAAATGATAGTATTATATGGTAAAATTGGCTTCTACCCGAAATAGGGTGAAGCATTGCGACGTATTACCTTTGTCGTTAGACTTATAATCGGTAACAATCTAATATCTTGTTGGCGAAGAACGACAGTTTCATGTAACGTCCTATACGCTTGGTTGCCTTCAGATTAACAATCATCGACATAGGAACTACAAATGGCCGAAACATGTCGTCCCTATAAACCTGGACCAGCTGCTTCAGGAAAAATATCTTGTTCGCTTTCGATGTATATGAGTGTATTTGTTTATCAGCTGCTGAAACATAGCTATTGATAACCGTTCTTTTCTCTGTCGCTTAGTCTTGATAAGCCACATACACTGTGCTGACGTTGTAAATATAAGTCCCCATTCGGGAATTTGAGTGTCAAATGAAATTAGTATTGAACCTATCATTCACCTGGCCATCGTTCCAATTATAAAGACCCACATATAATTCGCTTACAGGACAATTGTCTATCACTGTATTTACAGGATCAAACATTGGTTGACTGTTAGTATAAGTTGTGTGAAACCACGCTCCACTGATATTAATACGGGTACGCAATATACGGATTCGGGCAGAAGTGAATTGCAATTCAATGCCCTGCTTTTATCATTTTACTGCCATTAGAAACTTGTTGACAGACATCGAGTACATGGCGACTTTCAAAGGGTAGTATGTGCCAGTCTACACCTCCAGACATCTGTGAAGCATCATATTTCTTATAAAAATAATCACCATAGATACGAGAATATCGAAAGCCTGATGTCATTTGTTCATGGAAATAGTCCACTGTAAGCGAGTTATCTTTCCAATCAACGTCTACCCCTTATCTCCCATTTCCCTGTTGCTGAGCAGGTTTAATAGAATAGTTCGTAGGGTCTTTGCGGTAGCTCATCACAACAAAACGACTGTCACGTTCGGGGCTTTTGAGATCGTAATAAGCCAGCTCGACAAAATCACTATAATAATTATCGGGATAAAGATAGTTAAGTGTAGGATGCTTTGTTGTCAATCCCCACCCCGAAGCAAGGGCCATACGCAGTGGACTATCTCCCATTACAAAACAAGGTAACCGCCAGTTAATATTGACGCGTGGGTCAGTATAAACCTTGTTACACATATCAAAGTGCTTGTCAAGTCCGGGTATAGTATTCAAGCGTATGCCTACCATCCCTTCCAATACACTACCACCAATCTTCACAATAAAATTATCTTCGCCAAAAACTGACAGGTTTTGTAGTCCGGGAATATCCTTATAACGCCGTGGTCTGGCAGACCAACCATTGACGTTTAGCGGATGATTCATGTCATAAACCCGTCCTTCACCATAGTTCTTTTGAATAGTCCCAGTTAAGACCCTAACTTCAGTAATTTCTTACCTTCCCTACATCTAAGCTAAAAATCCCCTTAGCTTTAAGCCAGACATTAAAAGGTTTACCATCGCACAAATAATCGGCAACATATTCAGTATAAACAGCAGCAGCTTCATGTTCACCTTCTTCCCATCCCGTAGGTACAATACCATAGCGCTGTGGAGCAACAAGACGTTTTTCGCGTAGGCGGTCAAATTGTTGTGACAAAGAAGTGTTGAACTCTGCTTCTCGAAACAATCCACACTTACGTTTTTAAATAACAACCATTCGTGAAAACCAAACGATTGTAGTTAGAACGGTATTCATCGATGCGACCATAGTTAAGGTCAGGGTCAGACTTACTATTGTCGAAAGAGCTCTGAATAATCAAATGTAGACTCTCCATTTCCACTCAATTTTACTTGCCTCTTTTTCAAAAAGTATATCGTAACGAAGCATTTAAACGCTTATAGTTTTTCAAGATTGTTCGTGGGATCAACTTTTGAGTCAAGGTATCCCAAGTCTAAATTAAGGATTTGCGTATCATTTTTATCAAGCGATAAACCTTTCCCTAATGAAAATAACTTACTATACCCATCAGCTTTAAAGCGACCAGACAATGGCATCTTACGACGTATCTTTTTAATATTCACTATGCCACTGGTTAAGTTACCATATTCTACTGAAGGTATTCCCCGTATTACTTCCACCCGTTCTATATCATCAGTGCCTATTGTACGCATATCTACCCCTTTATTCGTAATGTTACGATAGTTCTCTTTTCCACTGCCAGAGATGACATTTTGCGTATCTGAAAGTGGAGAAAATTGAAGATTTGCATCAGTATTGACAGGTGTACCATCTACTATAAACTGTGTACCGAGTGAGGATATGGTAAAGGCATTGTTACGAGATAAGCTTCCACTCGAAGTCATATTACCAGTTTCACGCAGACTTATCGTATTAGCTACTCCCATATTCGGGTCCTTTGAATAGCCTCCAGGTAATAATTCCATAAGGTCGGCTAAACTATTTGGTTGTAATTGGTTCATTGCGTCACGCCCTATAATTGATTTTGTGACGACTCCCTGTGCCTCTTTGGCCGTGATCGTGACTTCGCTGAGATGCAAGTTAGCCTTTAAAGCAATGCTCAAAGTAGTACTCTTATAAAATGTCTCCGTGTGTCTGTATGGCTCATAGCCCACGTAACTAACCTTAATTACATAGCTCTCACCAACAACTACATCAATCGAGAAATGTCCATCAGCATTAGTCAGTACATTTTTAGGATGCTTCCTTGAATAAAAATAGTAGCTATACCCAAGGCAGACTTATCAGCAGCATCTGTTACGATACCGCTTACATTAACATAGTTTTCTGGCCACTGCAATGCAGTGAAAAACAGGAAAAATAATACAATAAAAATATATTTTAGGCTCATCGAAAAACTGGCAAGTAGAGATTTAAAAGGAGAAACCTCTTTTTCTAATTGCAAAGTTATGACAATATACAATGATTAACAATACCTAAAAACGACTATTTACAAATGTCCCCATCCTGCTTTTTACAACCACCAAACAGTTATTAAATATAAAAATGGTAGTAAGATACATGCTCCCACAATTAAAAAGATGAGCAAGACTGGCTGAACGGATTTAATTGAGAAGTTACAATTATTCACTTATTGTTATTTTGCAAATAACTTTGTAGTACAGTACTATAATATGCTGATCATGTACGTGAAGCGCACTCTTCAGGAATGCCTTAGTCTTACAATTGATAAATCATTAATTATAAAACATAACCTAATTAGAATTCACAACTCCCTAATAGAACCCACATGTGATTTATAAAATTAAATAACATATAGGTATTCATTGCAATTACATAAAAACTTTATACACAAGTTATATCGTACACCCGACATTTTTAGAGGTTGAGAATACTTATTATTTATATTTCAAAATATCTATTAGTTTTTACATGGTAAACCTAACAAGGATATACATAACGAATAATCGCCGTAACTCATTGAGATCACGACGATTATCTGATTTAATCAATTTCCTAAAAACTCTTGTTTAGAGTACATCAAGTGGAGCTGGTGGGAGTCGAACCCACGTCCAAACAGCGAAACCATACGCTTTTCACACGCTTTATTCCAGCCTTCGATTTTCGTGACGCAGCAAGACCTGGACCACCAACTACGTCCTTATCCTTTAATTTTCACTTTCGCAACAAGGCTTACGAAAGCTATTCCCGATTGTTCTGCACCGCTGATCCCTTAGATTCGGAAAAACATCCTCGGAGCGATGTCTCGTCGCATTACCTTGTAACGCGATAAAGCCAGTAACTTACTGTACTTCAGTTAGGCAGCGAGAGCGTAATTGTTTTCGCCAATTAAATTTTTGTTCACTTTGTTTAAGGAGCAAGCCAACGAGGCTCCGCGTGCTTACGTACCATCTCATCTGCTGTCAAATCCAGTCAACCCCAGTGCGATGTGAAACATAACAAAACCTACAATATCAGGCCAATACCAACCATATAAAAATGTATTTTATTAGTAATGGTATCAAGTCTGAATACTTCATACTGCAAATATATATACTTTTAGTGTAAATAAACCCATCTTACAATATATCATTCCCAATTATTTTCACCTCCCCTACTCCCTATAATTACACATAATTACTCTTTTAAAACAACCAATTACTATCAAAAACATTCAAATTAAACCTATTTTTCTATCAATATAGTTAAACTATAAGATGTTACGTATGTATTTTTGCACTATATACAATATTTCTGGCGAAATAAGGGTTTCTACAATTAAAGAATAAACCTGTTTTGTCGATTACATAAATCACAGAGAATGAAAAAATCATCGTTTTCATCATGTTCTTTAGCATGATTTTCACAAATGTTATGGCGCAATCGTCAATGACCGATTCACAAGTAGCCGAATTTGTGCAAAAGGAAGCAGCCAAGGGTACACCGCAATCACAAATTGTTACCCGGCTTATGCAAAACGGTGTAGACATATCACAAATAAGACGCGTAAAGAAAATGTATGAGCGTCAAAAGCAAAAATCTCGGACTTGGCAGCACTGATCAAACAACCCAGCCTACTTCACGACTACGAACTAATAATGGAAAGAAAAATGAAGAAGAGGCCGAAGCTGATAAAAAAGCAACGGCTACGATAAATCGTAAGCGCGCAGCTCAACTACGCAACGTATACAGGGCAATACAACTTGGAAACAGGAATATGACGAAAACGATCAGGACTTCTTACAAATGCAGAATGAATTATTGCCCTTTTAACCAAACAAAAAGAGGAAAAAGGCGACGAGGAGAAAGAAGATTCTGGAAAGAAAGTATTTGGCCGTGACATCTTTAACAACAAGAATCTAACTCTTTGAGCCTGCCATGAATATCGCTACACCCCAAAGCTACATGCTGGGACCTGGCGATGTTGTGGCAGTAGATGTTTATGGAGCTCACAGAAAAACCTTTAACTGTACAGTGTCACCTGACGGACAAATCGTTATTGAAGGATTCGGTCCTATACAAGTTGGCGGGCTTTCAATAGCATCAGCAAAGGCACGAATACGCAGTACGCTCGGCAGCAGGTATCGTAGCAGCCGCATCAACTTATCATTAGGTCAGACCCGTACTATCACAGTTAATGTCATGGGAGAAGTAAAAGTACCCGGTACTTATACCTTATCGGCTTTTTGCTACTGTCTTTCATGCTTTATATATAGCAGGAGTGAACCAACGACATTGGGAACGCTGAGGAATATCAAAATATATCGTAATAACCATCTTATCAGCGTGTGCGACATCTACGATTACATCTTAAACGGTAAGATGACAGGAAATGTAAGGCTGAACGACGGCGATGTTATATCTGTCGGTCCGTACGACTGTCTGGTTGATATTACAGGCAAGGTGAAAACGACCTATGTATTATGAAATGAAGAAAAATGAAAGTGTTGGTACGCTTTTTAAAAATATGCAGGTGGATTTACTGGTGACGCATACACGAAGGCTGTACGCGTAAATAGAAAGACAGGACGTGAGTATGCTGTGTTTAATGTTGACGAATTTGATATGAATAGCTTTTCGTATTGCCGATGGTGATAGCGTGACTGTCGATTCTGTCCCTGCCTCGTTATCATAATACAGTAGAGATAAAGGGCGCGTGTTCCGGCCGGGCATGTACCAGCTTGGTGACGGTATCAATAGTGTTCGTACGCTTTATCCAGCACGCCGAAGGCCTTACTGAGGATGCTCTTTACCAACCGTGCCGTCATGCACCGCATGAATGAAGACCGTACTTTTTAAAGGTTATTCCCGTTGATATAAAAGAATTATGAGTGGCAAAAATAGCCGATATTCCTTTAAAAGAGAAATGACGTCTTTTTATCCCTTCCAAACAAATTGCAATGACTGAACGTACCATAACCATTCAGGGCGAGGTGCAATACCCGGGCATTTATAAATATGCTGACAACGAAACGCTTGAAGATCTTGTATTACAAGCCGGAGGATTGAAAGATGCTGCATCCACTGTTAAGGTCGACATTGCACGACGAGTGGTAATACCACATGCGCTAACAACCGACAGTATCATTGCACAAAAACTATACGTTCGCACTAAAAAGACGGGTTTGTTATCGACGGCGAGCCTGGTTTTTGTATTACAGCCTTTTGACGAAGTTTATGTACGAAAGAATCCTTCTTATTCTGTACAACAGAATGTTTCCATCGAAGGAGAAGCACAGTTCCCAGGTACTTACACGCTTAGCAAGCGTAATGCACGGCTTACTGACTTGCTGAAAGCTGCAGGAGGAATTACCGACATTGCCTATATAAAGGGTGCACGCCTCGAACGTCAGGCCAATGCTGATGAGAAAGCCCGCATGGAAGCGGCTACAAAAATGCAGCAGGAACAATTACAACAACAGCTTTTTGCAACTTGCAGCAAGCTCGCAGAATAGCAACATAATGCAGGCAGGAACTGAAGCTACAAAAAAGCAACTCGAGAAATTTCAAGTACCAAACAGCTATCCTGTGGGCATCGAGCCAGATAAAAGCTATCAGTAATCCACAAAGCGATGCAAACATTGTTCTGCGTGCTGGCGACCGTCTTATCCTGCCACGATACACGGCAACCGTAAAGATTAACGGCGCTGTTATGTATCCTAACGTCGTATCATTTCAAAAGGTAAAAGTGCACACTATTACATTAATGCAGCAGGAGGCTACGCCCAGAACGCGAGGAAGGGCGGTGCATACATTATTTATATGAATGGAATGGTGGCAAAAGGCAAAAGACTGGTGCTAAAATTGAACCAGGATGCGAGATAGTTGTGCCGAGCAAAATTACACGAAAAATGTCGATCGCCGAAACAATGAGTCTTGGAACAGGGCATGGCAAGCATCGCTGCCATGATAGCAACAATTGCTAATGTGGTTAAATAAGCAACTACTGGTAATTGATAAATATTGAACTTTTTGATTGGTGTTAAATATGTATGATAATAAAGAGGTTGCAGTTATTAATCTGCGCTTAATCGTCAAAAAGATAAAAGAGCATAAATTACTATATTTTATAACGTTATTAGTAGCGTTTTGTTCTTTCCGTTTACATCATACTTTGTGTCCCAAGATACTATACTACCGACATAAAAGCTGGCTCCAGAAGTTGAGAGTTCGTCATCATCGGGAGCCATCGGTTCCCTTTGTGTCATCTCTTGGGCTCTGATATGTCCCAGCTGAAAAGCTCGGATGCAATCACCCTTTACTCTATCCTGAGCTTATGGAAGACAATAAATTCATTGTCGATCTTTTTCAGTATTCAAATACAAAACAATTGATGGGAAGCGATATTCCTACTTTGATTATCTGGCCAATAGGCAGAAAGAACCTGGTGGAGCACTCATATTGCGTAAGAAAGAAGAGCCTTTTAAAGGTAGATATTAAATCACCTTACTATCTGAATAAGATGCAGGACAAGGTAGTAGAAGCCATCAGAAGTAATATATCTCTGAAAGTAGATTCAAAGGATGGCGTTATTACCATTGCAACAACAGCACAGATCCTCTGACGTGTAAGATACTGGCTGATTCTGTCAGTAATGTACTTGAGCGTCATATTACGGCATATCGTACCGACAAAGCACGGAAGATGTGGCATATATACAAGCAGCTGGTGGGGAAGCAAAGGCCAGTTACGAGCGTTCAAGGCAAATTTATGCTTCATATTCTGACGCCAACCAGGATGTTATATTGCAGTCTGTCCAATCAAAGATTGAAGATTTGGAGAACGATATGCAATTAAAATTCAATACTTATTCGAACGCAAAAACCAGTATGACGCTGCAAGGGCCAAATTACAAGAAAAAGACCCTGTCTTCACGGTTTTGAAAAGGTGCCTCTGTTCCCATCAAACCCGCAGGTCCTAAACGTATGATTTTTGTATTGGTTATGGAACTGCTTACGGGCATTATACTCACCATATGGGTTCTAAGAAAAGATATTTCTGAAGATTTTCGCATAATAAAAAGCATGTCGGCAGCTTTTTTACTCTTAGAATTATCTTTAAGCGCATTACTGGCATAAAGGATATTTCACTATTAAGGAAGATATTCACAAACAACTGGGTATGATTATATATCATCAAGTATAATAGTGATGATATAATAAAAATCATGTGCCAGCTTTGAATGAGAAAAAGGCAGCATTGTGTGTATACATGCTGCCATGAAAAGAGTTCTATAATTATACAGAGACCGCCGAAGAACTGATACAAAAATACAGTCTGTCATTACTTCCGAAGGCACATTGTTGATGCCTGCTTTCCCAATCCGAAGATGCAACAGGATAGAAGCATCATTTTTTAATCCACAAACCGACAGAACTTTCGCCGGCCATCTGACTGAAACTTTCCGAAAACAGCCTGGCGTTATACGGAGTATCAATGTGCAACACTCCGTATGTGCATGGGGTAAACATGCTGAATGGCTCATAAAAGACCACGAAAGGTGCGTCAATTGTTGGGATGAAAACTCTCCCTGGTATCGAATGACCCGATTGAATGCACTTGTTTTTACACTTGGCCTCGACGCACACTACATCGGAACATTTGATCATTGTGTAGAGGCTTTGCTGTACAAGCATTATCCTTATTGGGCACAGTTCTTCACCGTACAAAAAACTTATCAGTATATTGACCCGGAAGGACATGTCCAGTCTTATACATGCCTGGAAGGAAACCTAGAGAGAAGAACCCGCGAACAGACGCTTATCAAACACTTCTCCCCTGATATTTACAGGAAAAAGAAGCTGTCAAACCTGCTCATCAAAGTGTTTTATTCAGCTCCTTGTATCGATAAGATGATAGAATTAGGCCGTCAGGGAATAACAATGTATTATGTTCCATCTCCTAAAGGTTACACATTCGGAACACCTCAAAGAAAGGATCATTCATTTGAAACAACTCATCAATAAGATAAAAACAACCTCTTTATTGCTCAACACCATGAAAATGTCGTCGAGCAATTTGCTGATGTTCCTCCTCCCTGCGGTTGTAACACCCATACTTTCGCGCCTGTACACACAGGCCGACTTTGGTGAATGGGGCGTATTTTCATCATTTGTTTTCTATTCTTACCATTGCTATATTTGCAGGATATGAGAATACTATCGTAAAGGCCACAGAAGAAGAGATATCCTCATGTTTCAACATTGTGCCTGCTTATGGGGTGTTTTATTACACTAATTACGACATTAGTATTTTACCTTGGACAAAGAGAGGGTATTATCTTTTCCTGAACTTTCCTCCTATCACCCTTTTAGCCGTTTATCTTCTGGCTTATTGCATACACACCATACTTAGTAATATATGCAACCGATACGGCAAATACTCGGCATTGCTTTCGAAAAGTGTCATTCTCGGAGGCTCACAGGCATCGTTAAGAATACTGTTTGGCATCACCTCTTTCGTCGTAGTCAACGGGCTTATATTAGGTACAACTCTTGCACAAATAGTAACCTTTGTCTTTCTGTTATTTTTATATTCTGTACATAAAAAGCAGGAAGCCTTTTGGCATTGGGATTTTGGAACAAGATGCGAAAACATTTTATTTAAATACAAGAATTTTGCTTTCTTCGATGCACCTTCAAGCCTGTTGTGCTTTTGCCGGATTTAATGTTCCCCTGCTTATTCTGGTTGCATTCTTCAATAAGGAAATCATAGGCTGCTACTCTATTGTATTACAACTGCTGCTCTTACCGATGAGTTTGAGTTGGCTCTGCCATTGGAAGGGTATATTATGAACAACTTTGTTCTGCCAGTCCTGCAGAGCAAATTGAGCACACAAAACGATGTACCCTGCAGGTAGGAAAAATTGTATCGGTTATAGCTTTCATCCCCATGCTTTTCCTGGCATGCGGTGGCGATAAGGTCGTTACGTTGTTTTTTGGGTTCAAAATGGAGCACAGCAGGCGATATTTCGCTATGCCTGGCTTTCTGGTCTTTTCCCACAATTCTCACACAACCCCTCATACCTCTCTTCAGATACCTCAATAAACAAAGAACGCTTTTTCTGTATAACCTCGCCTATTCTTCCGTAGCCGTCACTACTATATTATCAGGATGCCTTATCAGTAACAATATTTTACTTATTCTTTCTCTATATGCCTTCGCCAGTTCTGTGGTTAATTTAGCTATGTATCTGCATGTACTCCATTTGGGGAAAGTCGATATTTCCAACTTCAGAACATACATTCCCCTGTGGGTTTTGTCTTCTGTTATTCTCATTATCAGACTTGCTCTACTATGAAGAAGGCTCTCGGGTTCATATTTAATGCCAATAATGCGGTGTCGCGCATGATATGCGCGCTTCTCTATATTTTTGTATACGACTACGCTTTTCACGAATTCGTTTACAAGCTTTTTTTCTATATGGGAATCGATTATATCGACATGACTCGTTGAAATTATTGTCATGGGCGTTCTTATCGGTTATCCCTATCTTGTTTTATAAAGGAATACAGAACCTTTCTTCGTTTTTTTGTATCTTTCTTTACGTGTTAGTTTATATTCCTTTCATCCATGCATTGTTTACCATGTGGAATATCAATCTTCTCACTATGTATGGGTACGGAATACTCTTTGTGCCATCTTCGTGCTTTTATTAAATATCGGGAATCAGAAAACGTTCTTCAAGGACATTATTATTGAGCCTCTTATCCCGTTTAAATGGATACAAGCCGTTACTATTTTTCTCACCATTGTTCTTGTTGCAGCCAATATTGGTTCTATGCACTTTGTCAATATCTTCACCCAATCAGACCTAATGTATCAGCTTCGTGCCGAAAATTCAGAAAGTACGGGAGGGGGATTAATGGCGTATATCAAAGGATGGCTGTTTTGGAGGGTTCTATCCTTTCCTGCTCGTTAACTACTTATCTGAGCGCAAATGGGTAAAGACGGCAGCCGTTATTGCAGCTTATTTTCTGCTGTTTATGATTGACATGCAGAAACTTACATTCTTTATGCCTCGCCTTAATTGTGCTTTTCTTTTGTCATCAAGAAAGAAAAGGAACGCCATTTACAGCAAAGCTGCATGCCCTGTTAATGTATTTTCTAACTATTGCGAGCCTTATTATCGTGCTGCTTAAAGACGAGGTACTGCAACTTGCACTGGGTTTTATCATCATCTTGCGCACGTCGGCTGTTGCAGGATGGCTCAGCCAGTATTATCTTCGCTTCTTTTGTGTCAACGATAACCCGTTTACATACTACCACATATCAACATCGTTAATGCCATTACCAACAAACTATCCCTTCTCCCAACCATTGGGAATGGCCGTAGCTTACGGCAGCCAGAACGCAAATGCCAACTTTCTTTTTCTAACCGATGGTATGGCGGCAGCAGGGTTCTTTGGCGTGCTTTTTATCGGACTTTTATTTTTACGTTTTTAATGCACTTTATCAATTCTATTTCATACCGTTATAAGCTGTCCGACCTACTAATTATCTTCCTGCCTACCCTTTCATACATCCTGAACACCTCTATTTTTACCACTCTTTTATCAAACGGCTTGTTGATTCTGATTATTATTATAGCCAGTGCCGAGTGTCCAATTGACAATAGAAACACGATACAAAAATGAAGAATAATCGCTGTTTTATCACCAATATTGCCCCTCATTATCGCGAACCCATCTTCTCTTTAATAGATAAGGAAATTGGCTGCGACTTCTATATCGGCGATCATGTGCGCACCAGGCTGAAGGTCTTCAACTATCATATACTCACAGGATACCGCAAAGCGCTGCGAAACCGTTTCATAGGCCCGTTCTATTGGCAGAGCGGAAGCATCAGGTTAGTGTTTAAACCTTACAAATATTATATTCTCGACGGAGAACCTTTCTGCCTGTCATCATGGGTTATTCTTGTTCTTTTGCCGCCTGCTTGGCAAAAGAACCATTGCATGGACACACGGTTGGTACGGACGCGAAAGCCTGATAAAAGGGGTTCATCAAAAATATTCTACAAACAATTCAGCACGCTTATGCTCTACAACAGGTATGCCATGCGTTTGATGGAGGACATAGGATTTGATAGAAATCGAATGTTTTGCATTGCCAATTCAATGGATTCAGACCGCGAAAAGGCCCTGCGCACAACCCTTAAAACCCAGCGACGTGTACGCTTCTCACTTCAAAAACAACCTCCCTACCGTCATTTACTGTGGAAGAATACAGAAGTGGAAGAAGCTCGAAATGCTCATAGACAGCATGAAAATGCTCAAAAGACGAAGGCCGTCCGGTCAATGTTGTGTTCATCGGTAAGGACGTAGAAGGTGTAAATTTAGAAAGCTACGCCAAACAACAAGGCTTGCAAGCCAACGTATGGATGTACGGACCGATGTGTTACGACGACCGCATTATAGGTCAGCTGTTCTTCGATGCTGCCGCATGCGTATCGCCGGGAAACGTAGGCCTTACTGCCATACACGCGCTGTCTTTCGGCTGTCCAGTCATCACCCATAACGACTTTTCTTATCAGAATCGAGTTTGAGGCCATCAATCCGGGTGTTACAGGCGACTTTCTTTGAGAAAGACAACACCTGCAGTTTGGCTGATTTCATGAGCAAATGGACAAGTAAAACTCCGCACAACGTGAAGAAACACGACACAAGGCCTACAACGAGATTGACCGCTTATGGAACATTCATTACCAATAAAAACAATTAAGGAGGTTCTCAATGCCCACTAATACCGATACTACTTATTTTAAGCTCCGCTCTTTTTGCACGCAACATCATACTGAACATGCTTTGAAGCTTCAGCAAACCACAGCCCGAGTGCATATCCTTAACGGCCATCGCATACTGAATGAGGCCGAACCCGAAACGTTCCGGGCCTTGCTTCAGGAGCTGTCACGGTATGTAAGGTTTATCGATTTCGAAGATGCCGTACAGAAAATAGCGCAGCACGAGCAGCCCGCAGAGCCGTTGGTGGCTTTCACTTTCGACGACGGTTTTTACTGAATGCTACGATTATTTCTGTCCTGTTCTTGAAGAATTCGGGCGTAAATGCCTGCCTTTTCATCAGTCCAAACTATGTGGAAGGCGACGACAAATACATTGAAAACTTTAACGAGCACATTGTTTTAACCCACCATAAACGTCCCATGCGCTGGAGCCAGCTGGAAAGAACTCGCCAACCGTGACACATTATCTGACGCCCATACCATGGACCATTACACGATCAATACATCGGACGAGGAAGTGCTCCGCCACCAAATTTGTACGTGTAAACATATTATTGAAGAGCAAACAGGCAAGCCATGCCACTACTTCGCCTTCCCCTACGGCAAACTGTCGGAGGCTAACGACAAGTCGATTGAAATAGCATGCAGCTGCTATCCCTACGTGTTCTCACAGTCTGATTATAAGCATTATTTCTCCTTTAGCGGCAAAGTAATCAACTGTCGCCATTTTCGAGCCATTCTGGCCCAAGCGTCATCTCTTCTACTTCCTGAGCTGTAAGAAAAACTTTGAATAAGGTACGACCGACAGAAAAAGAGGCTTCGCAAATCAATATTACAGCCAACTGGGGTTCACATGGCAAAATTGCCGAAAGCATTGGGCAGATAGCTATCAACAACGGCTGGGAAAGCTACATGGCTTACGGCAGATGGATGAACCCTGAGCTGCTCAAACCTCTACCACATTGGCAGCAACCGGGACGAGCGTATACGGGCTGGCAAGCCGACTGCTGGATAATCACGGGCTGATGTCGAAACAAGCTACCCGCCGTCTCCTGCAATACATCGACACGGTACACCCCGACATTGTTCACTTACACAACATACACGGGTATTATCTCACTATCCCATGCTGTTTGAATACCTTAAACAAAACAGCCGTTCCTACGGTATGGACACTTCACGACTGCTGGGCGTTCACCGGTCACTGTGCGCATTATATGTATATTCACTGCGAAAAAGTGGAAGACCCATTGCGAAAACTGTCCCAATTTACGCACTTTATCCCCGGAGCTGGCTTGTTGACAGGGTCGTATCAGAACTTCGAAGACAAGAAGCGTGCATTTCGTCTGTCAACAATCTTACGCTGGTTACCGCAGCCATTGGCCTCGAAAAGCAGGTAGGACAATCGTTTCTTCGTAACGTCAACAGACTTACCATCCATAACGGTATCGACACATCAGCGTTCTGTCCGCAGGCCAATTCAACGGTCATCAGGCAGAAATATGGCATTCCACACGCACAAAACATTATACTTGGCGTGGCTTCAAACTGGTATCATAAAGGCTTACCCGACTTCCTCAAGCTCCGAACCCTGCTCGACGACAGCTATACAATAGTGCTCGTTGGCCTTAACAAGAGCGAGCTAAGGCCCTGCCCGCAGGCATAATAGGCATTCCACGCACACAGAACGTGACCGAACTGGTTGCGCTTTTATTCGACAGCGATGGTATATTTTTAATCCTACATGGGAAGACACCACCCTACAACCAACCTCGAAGCCATTGCATGCGGCACACCTTTAATTACTTATGACACAGGTGGAAGCCCCGAAGCTGTTAACGATAACACCGGTTTTGTTATCCCACAAGGCAACGTTGAGCAGGCAGCCATGCTCATACGTCAGATAAAGGAAAGGGGAAAGGCACAGTTCACAGCCTCATGCCGTGCAAGAGCCGAACAATATTTCAGGGGCGAAGATTGCTTTAATGCGTATTTTCAAAACTGTATCGAAAGGTTGGTAAACCCATAAGAAAAAGCAACTGCACAAAGCCTTTACGGACGGCATTTACTGCCCCTGCGCAACAAGCCTATAAACTTATAAGCAAACTTTGTACATATCATCAGCGTGTTGGTATAAACGCCATTGTCGCGGCATGCCCTCACATCTTCGGCTATTAATGTAAGCCGGCTCCGCATGTTTCGGGTGCTGGCACCTCCCGTTCGCATCGTTACAAAGTCCTGCGACAGATATTTTGCCCTTATCTTATACGTATAAAACAAGCGTACCATCATCTCATAGTCGGCCCCGATACGATAGTCAGCCTGTACTCGCCTGCCCTGTCATACACACTTTTACGCAGGGTAGACGACGGATGCGCAGGCATAAAGCCGAAACGAAGCCATGAGGGACGGAACCCTTTCGACGAGTAGTAACGCATACATCTGTGCGGCTGCCCGTCGCGAACAAAATGAACGTCGCCATATACCGCATCAACATCATCACGAAAGGCCTGCACCATATTGGCAATTACATCATCAGAGGTAGTGAATCGTCCGAATTGAGGAATGCCAGCCACCCTCCCGAAGCCATCCTTATGCCCTTGTTCGCTGGCATCGTCTATGCCTTTTTGTCCGGGTTCGGAAACCCATCAGCTCTCACCGCCGAAAAAGCAGTTTCATACCGTTTTACAAGCGCCATCGTCCTGTCTTTTGAACCTCCATCAACAACAATATATTCAATATCGGGATAAGTTTGCCTAAGCACCGACAGGATAGTGTCTTCTACGGTTGCAGCACTGTTGTAGGTTACGGTTATAATTGAAACTTTCATCTGATGACGTCTTTACTATCAATAACTTATTTCGCCGTGCGTTTATTGTACCGTTTCTTCTGTTTTGTGTATTATTTTTGAGACATAAAGCTACTGCATTATCGTTTATTATCCTGTTGTTTTATGGTTATAAGGTCATCGTTTGGCGGCCGTCGTACACGCTGTTGACGACCGTCGCACTGCTGTATGGCGACCGCCGTACGCGTTGCTGACGGCCGCCACACAACGACCATTACGATTTTTCTGACATTTTTACAGCGTATATACAATAATTTACAGACATTATGGTTTTGACCATTAAAAGCGAAAAGAAAACATAAATGGCTATATCCATTGTCATCATCTCTGCCCTTATCATAAGTAGCTGTATGTGGGTTTATTGCTATTCCAAATATACTGAACTTCTGCCTTAAACGAAAAGATATTTGATATACCCAATTCGCGTAGGTTCATAAGAATCTTGTGCCCCGGCTGAGGCATTTCGTTCATCCCCAGCATGCTTCTGGCGTTTATTTTAGCGTTGGCCGTGCTAAGCTATGAATATAAAGGGCATATCATTCAAATCAACTCTGGTCGGCTTTTTCCTTTTTAAGCCTGCTCATTATTTATTCGTTAGGTAACATTGACGACCTCATCGGGCTTGGAGCCAGAATAAAATTCTCGGTCCGAGATTATGAGCATCCGTGCTGCTTTCCGCATCAGGTTTATACATCAATAACCTGTACGGATTGTTCGGTGCCCATGCTATTCCGGCATGGTTAGGCATACCTTTCACTGTTTTTGCCATTGTTTTGTAGTAAACGCCATGAATTTGATTGACAGTGCAGACGGTTTATGTGCGGGCATCAGCGAAATGGCTCTGAGCGGGGTTTTTCTTTTATGCTTTCTACGAAGAAGGGCTGTATGTATACTGTATTCTTATTGCAGGACTGATGGGTGTGCTCTATACCCTACTTGTATTATAACCTGTTTGGCGGACCCAACAGGGATAAAAATATTCATGGGCGACAGCGGGAGCCTTACCTTAGGGTTTATTCTCAGCTTCCTTTCGGTTAAAGTGTCAATGGATAATTCAGCCGTCATGCCCTTTAATCCGTGGCATATGCCTGTTGCACTGTCATTATTGCTCGTGCCTGTGTTCGATGTTGTACGCGTTATATTGCACCGGCTTCGCACACACAGGTCGCCTTTCCATCCCGACAAAAACCATATACACCATAAATTAATAAGGTATGGGCTAACCATGCACCAGTCGTTGATAACCATTATCCTTATAGCCATCATCTTCTTAGCCATAAACAGTGCAGTATTCTACCTGTCGTACAGCTTCACGCTCATGCTGATTATTGACATTTTACTGTATACCGCGCTAACCATATACCTTAATTTGGCAACACGCCACAAGATACAGGAGGAGCGCCAACCATGAAAAGAACTTTCGATTGTGTGCTCAGTGCCGTATGTTTAATTGTGTTTTCACCGCTGTTGCTGTGCTGCGGACTTGCTATTTACATCGAAGACGGCAAGCCTGTTATATTTAGTCAGGGCGGATAGGACTGCACGGTAAGCCTTTTCGCATTTATAAGTTCAGAAGTATGCACATGGGAGCCGAGACCAGGAGAGCCACAGCTGCTTGAAATAAGCGGCGATACCCGGCTTACGATGTGAGCGTTCCTCAGAAGGCATCATTTGGACGAGCTTCCTCAGCTATGGAACGTGTTTATAGGCAATATGGCTTTCATCGGACCGAGGCCGGAGCGAAGGTATTATATCGAAAAAATAATAGAAAAAGACCCGCGTTATACGCTGTTATACCAAATCAGGCCGGGCGTTACCTCCCTATGCCACGCTGTATAATGGATATACCGACACGATGGAAAAAGATGCTGAGGAGGTTGAGATCTGGACCTTTATTATTTGGAACATCGCAGCTGGTGGTTCGACATAAAGATATTAATGAAAACCTTTACAAACATTATCTTCGGGAAAATATTCTGAAAAAGCAACGGCCGCAGGGAGTTAATTTTCCTGCGGCCTAATGTTCTTGATAATCGATAAAGCTATAAGATAAGCAGCTTTATAATATGCTTTGAAGGTGTTTTTACAATTTTCGCAACTTAATTCGTAAAGTATTACTTCGTAAAAATAAGGCTGTTCGATGAAATATGCTCAATAGAAAACGTTTCGTTTAAATTGTTGATGCCGTACAATCGTGTTGCACTTGTATCGGTTTCACGATGATCTCCGGCAAGCCTGTCATCCCTAAAGAAGTCGTAAAAACGCAATGTTGAGTCGCCCTTTTTCAAAATGAGAGAAGAGGTTTGCCACTGTTGAGCTTGAATCATAAAAGCCCATCAGATGCATCTGCACACCAATAAACAGGGTACTTTTCGACATGTCGCAAACCCCTCCGGTGGCTAACGTATCATATTCTACGATGTGCCAGTAACCTTCTAACTTCCCATTGTGCGACACTTCTATGCCATCACACGATGACATACCGATGGCTGCTGCCGTAAAACACAGCAGAGATATGATGATTTTCTTCATAAATTAAACAATCCTGATTTCGATAATGTAAGCTGAATACCGCTGTGCGACCCGAGAATACGGCCCCAGTCGGCACCATAAGCCGCAGTAAGTTTCCATTGATGAGAAAACAAACAGCTCCCCTCTACTAAGATACTGAAATTTGTTTTCGGACTCAGGAAAGGCTTTGCTATACGTTCCAAATCCTCGCTGATAAGTGGCAAGTACTCGATAATTAAGCTTTTTCGCAGGCTCTCCGTCAAAAGCCAAGGTGGAAGGCTACAAAGCGATTGTTGTCAACATTAATGCTACCGTCCTTATTATATAAAGGTGAACGGAACAGCGGATTGCCCATAACCTGCCCCCAGTGCTGCCATCCGGCATAGATATAATGGTTATAATACTCGTCGCGACCGCCAATATCATCGCCCTAAATTCATTGTATGGTCGTGATAAAACAGGGAGCCGCTCTGGTACTTCGTATAAAGATATTCCACAACAATATTCTTCACCCATCGCCCGTGTTTCAGATTTAATTCAGCTCCGATGAGCTGGTCTTTCCAGAAGTCGTATATCATCATTCGTGACGATTTTGCGCTTTTTGCCAGTCGGTGCCTGTATCCCAATCGTTCATGTCCATAAATATCATACCTGATGAATCCTCAAAGAATTTGTCGAGATAAACGCCCAAACGCCACGACGGTGCTTCGTAATTCAGTCGTACAATCCAGCTTCCAAGGTCATCGCCCTGAGCGTTAGTGTAGAACGTTCCTTGCTCAGGCACATCGGCTCCACCGGGTACGAGTGCATGGAAAAAGCTTGAAAAAGCTGCGGCTGTTCTTCATTATCTGCATGCTTCCATCGCGCTGGGGCAGGTAGCTTGTGCCCGCCAAAGACAGCCCCATCTCCAGTCCCAGCTCGGCAGAAAAAGCGTGAAGACGGCTTCTGTATTTTTTAAATAGCCGGCCTTGTCATGGTAAAAATACACCGTCGGTATATTTGGATTGCTGACGGGTAAAATCGCGCTCCCATCGGCTGTCGGTCAGTTTTCCGTAGCAATATGTCGCTTTTGAGGCCCAGCCATCCGTGCGTAGCGGGACCGTCCAGTATTGAGGAGTGCTATTTTAACCTCTGGAACCGGGCGTGCATTGATGCCAAGGGTTTTGCGATCCCGTGCTTAGACAGCTGTTTTAGCTGTAAAAGGGCTGTTCCTTCTGCCCTATCGTCAGCGCGCCATGCAACCATCTGCCTTCAACATAAGCCTGCTGAACAACCGCGTGGCTGGTACAATGGAGCGGCAATACCACGTCAACGCCATAACCAACAGCCCACCGACGTGCTGAGTCGACATCGATGGAGCGACTAATTTTGCCCCGTAAATAGCCGTTAACACTGCTTAATGACGACAGTCCGTGCTTGTTGGCGTTAAGCCATAGCGGCGTCTGCCCGTCCGAAAAAGAGCCTTGCCATTCGGCCATATAAGAAATATCATTACCAGGTTTAAGGCTTCTTTCATCAGGATTATGCTGCCAGGCATACTGTGCTGATGCAGAACTCACGAGGGCTAACGACAACAACACAACCCACAACTTTCGTATTTTCACGTTCTTTACCATATCTTTGCTCACAAAGATAAAGAAAAACGTTGACCACCAACGCAATATACCCGAAACTTTCGTTATAGGGTTTTTCCCGCTCCGTTTAGGGAAAAACCTTTTGACACGCTTGTTTTTCTGTCTATTTTTGCAACGTACAAAGAAACATCATGTTGAATCAATAAAACGAATAGATATGAAAAGGTTAGTTTTAGCTATTATAGTGCTCTTCACTATCACCATAAGTGCATCGGCTATGAGCTATGCTCAGGCACGCGAACAAGCCTTGTTCCTTACCGATAAGATGGCATACGAGCTTGATCTTACCGATGAACAGTATGAAGGCTGCGTATGAAATTAATCTCGATTACCTCATGAGCATCAACCGATATGACGACCTTTATGGTGCTTACTGGACACAACGCAATCTGGATTTAAGCTATATCCTCTACGACTGGCAGTATAGAAACTATGTCGACGCATCGTATTTTCTATCGTCCTCTTTATTGGAACGGAGGATATTGGCACTTTGGAGTATACGCCCGTTACCCGCATCGTGACTACTATTTCTTCGGGCAGCCGAACATTTATATGAGTTATTGTGGCGGACACAGCTGGCGAATGAACGGCGGTCGCAGCTGTATTACGGACGAACATTCGGTAATCCGAACAACCACAGGGGCATGCGCGATAGCTTTAACCGCGGCGACTACGGGCGGGGAACACGTTTTGACGGACGCGATTTTCAACAACGTGGCGGATATAACACCGGCAACCGCACGTTCGGTAACCGTACGTTCGACAACAACACACGCGAAACATCACCCTTCGCGACTATCGCTCATTCGGAAACAGCCGTGAAAGCAGCACGCGTACAACAGTAACACGCCCGAGTAACGCCCGACCGTTCGAACCTGATGGCTCATCTCCCAACCGCACATTCAGCCCAAGTGCCGGCAATCGCAGCTTTGGCGTAGGCAGTCGCGGAGGTTATGATGCTCCGTCTGCGGGCAATCCGCCCTGCACGTTCTTACAGTCCTGCACCTGGAACACGCGATTTTTGGCGGAAGCGCACCATCAGGAGGCACCTTCGGCGGAGGCCATTCCACAGGTGGAACATTTCTGGCAACGGAGGCCAATTCGGACGCAGATAGGCAAAAAGAAACAAATGTCATTTAAGAATATAGATTTAGAGATTAGAGTTTAAAAACCTGAATTGTTAGATTAGAGTTATTTAAGTAAGTTTGGAATTATACACCGTTGGGATTAGCGAATTCCGATATGGGCATTAGATTAGAACATTTAGATTAGAGTGTATAAATTAAATGATTAGAAAGAGTTATCACGTCAAGTTATGACCAGCAGAGCCATCCCGTACTTCAATGCTATCGGGATGGCTCTCAGTTCAGCGTATCCGGCAGGCCCGAAAAAGTTGTAAGCCTGCACGAAACCTGTATGGAAGGATACTTATAACATCAGTATTCTCATCTCTGCATTATCCATTTTCTGAATCTCGTTCATGGGTTTACGAAAATAAACGCTCTGAATGGCCTTGTTGATAATGCCGTGTCCTACAGCAGAACAGCTTTGTCGGGATAGGTTACCTTCAGCCAGGTAAGTGAAATTCTGCGCTCTGCTCTTCAGCTCTTCAAGGCTTTCGATGTCGTCGGGCCATGTCTGTCCCTCTAAATCAGGAATGTATTTGCCCGTAAAACTGCCCCAGTCGCGCTCACGCAACAACGGTGTTGTCACCAGATTATCATGTTCCGTACCCGCAATTATTTTGCAAGTTTCCACAGCCCGCTGCAAATCGCTTGCCACATAAACATCAATTTCGGCGCCGTTTAGCTTCTTACGAACCTCACCTGCCTGCCTGCGCCCCGTATCATTAAGCTCTCCATCAGTCTGCCCTTGCAGAATATGAGCTTTGTTTGCCACAGTTTCGCCATGGCGAACCAAATATAATTTTGTCATCTTACAAACGAGAAAATATCTTTTACCGTGCAAAATTAAACAATTGCAACGATACGTTGTTTGTTTATCTCAAAAAGTTAAGCTTAACTTTGTAAAGGTAAAAAGGCCTGCCTTTTAATTTGAGACCAGATAAAGCAGCAGGCCTATATGACAAAAAGCCAGAACAAACAAACTGAAATAATAAAAATAACGAA